>OJGU01000652.1_pt1 | contig 18049 bp, 11 predicted proteins | sample 1594741 | NCBI WGS metagenome assembly OJGU01 (sample SAMN05416841, study PRJEB24817) | seawater metagenome | isolation source: Sea water | place: Canada:Atlantic | collected 2013-07
CGTCGGCAGCGTCAGATGTGTATAAGAGACAGATCGGAGACGAGACGACTGCACTTCCGGCCGATGGACGCGACTCGGTCGACACCGGACCTGCGCTCGCAACTCAGCGCGGGGAGTTCTACTTCCCCGAGACCGACACGGTGATTCGTACCTCGTCCGTCACGGACGCGGAGTGGGATCTGGAGCACGTAGCCGGCGACGAGGAGGAGCCCTTCGGGTTGGCTGCCGAAGCGCAGGCGGTGTTGGCCGGTCCACTCGAGGTCGACACGATCTCCCGTCCAGACGGCCGGAGCTTCACGATTGTGCAAGACGGCCGAACGTTTGCGCTCATCCCTGGCGACGCGATGGAGCACACCATGCCGACGACTTGGGGGCTGCCGTGGGGAGACGCGGATGAAGCACAGACCGCGCTGGCGTGGTTCTCCGGGGTGAGCGCGGGTGAGCTGGACGGAGCGTTGTCCGGCGAGTCTCGGATGCTTGCGCTCGAGGTACTGCTCAAAGGGGACCTCTCGGACGACGAGCCCATCATGATCCCGATCGGTTGCAACGACTACGACGAGGTTCCACTCGGCGAGTTCGTGCCGGTCGGACGCGAGCACGATGCGTTGCTCGGTGCGCTCATCGAAGATGCGTCTACGGCGACGGTTCGTCGGTACGAGGCGCCGCTGCTCGAGAAGATCGAGCAGCTTCCCGAGAACCATCCGTTGGGGGATTCGTTCGTGGTGTCGCTGGACTCCCATCGCGTCCCCGAGATCGCGGTGGCGCTCGGCGTCAACGAGTCGGGCAGTTACCAGGGTGATGCTCTTCAATGGCTCGAGGCCGGCGGCCACCGTGGACACTTGGCGTCGATGGCGGCGGAGCTCTACGAGGCTGGAGATGCGTGCGAGTTCGTGGCCGAGATTCGGGCGGCACAAGTGCGTCTGGGCGGGACGGTTCCGCCCCCGCAGACTGCCGGATTTGCGGACGCGTGCGACCAGCTCTACGAGTTGTGTGCGACGGGGTCTGGCGACACGAGCGGTATGATTCCAGACCAGGGCTATCGGCATGTCGAAACATGCTCGGACGACTTCCCGACCGACCCCGAAGACGAATACGCGTTCATTGTCGAGCCGTGCGAGGCGGTGGACGACACCAGCTACGAGGTCGTGGACGAGTTGTTGTGCGAGGACATGCTCAACCGTTGCTCGGGTGAGACGGTCTCGTGGGGCGAGTACGACCCCAAGGGCAACTGCGGCGTCGCAGTCGAGAACGATGTGCATGCGGTGGAGTTCGTCGACTCCGGTGGAGGCCGGTGGGTGGTCTCGCAGCATCAAGTGGACTGGTCGGTGGAATAGCGAATCGGCAGGGATCTCGACAAAGCGAAACACCTCGCCCCAAGACCTCTCGATCCGCGGCACGAGGTGCTCGAACAACCCTGCTCAGCCGAGCCTAGGGGCAGCCCCACAGTCCCAGGAAGTTCTGGGTTTTCGGGGCGCAGACAAGCTGCACGTTGGAGTTGAAGCAGCACAGGTTGCCACCCTGGTACGAATCCAGGTTGTGGCCGGCGCACTGGGTGGCCGCGGCGCAGCTTCCACCGAGAGCGACACTGGAGGCGGGCTGTTCAAGGATGGCGATGACTTCGTCGGCAACGCCCGTGGCGGCGAGGAAGGCATCTTCGACGGCGCCGGAGATTTGCTGGACACCGGGGAGCTCCAGGACTCCGCCGGACAGGTCGGCGTTGAGGTTGACGATGGTGCCGTCGGAGAAGCTGAGGTAGACGCTCGCGGCTTTGTTCGGGTCGATGACGATCTCCATGTAGCCGCTTCCGACACCGGGGAGATTGAAGCTACCCATGAGCTTCACCATTTGATGGCTGATGAGGAGGGTGAGCTCTCCGGGATCGAGCGCGACCTGCATGTCACCGATGGCGATGGTGGTGTAGCCGCTGGCTTGAGCCTGAATGAGAAAGTCGTCGGCCGCTCGGAAGTAGCCGTAGACGTTGAGGTCGCCGGGGTGGATGAAGTCCAGCAAGGTGTCCCCGAAGATTCCATCGCCAGGGGTTCCGGCGGAGAAGGACACTTTGGGCTGGTTGCAGCCGCCGGCGCTCCCTTCGAGGATGACCGAGGCTTCGGCGAGTCGAAGCTCGAGCGGGAAGTACTCGCCGAGTGAGGCGTCGAAAGTGACGCCCACATCGCCACCAAGGGCGAAGTCGCCGCAGCCCTCTTCGAACCAGGTCAGGCCATTGTTGTTGGCGTCGACGTCGAGGATCATGCGCCCGTCCACTTGGATCCGACCCTTGTCGGTACCCGCGTCGTTGAGCAGGCCGCCGCTTGCTGCGATGTAGACGTGTCCGTCGAGCTCGGGTTCGACGTAACCGGCGGGGTCGGCGAATGCTTGGGCCGGAATGTTGCGACCCATACCGTCGAGGACCATCTCCTCGTTCCAGAACTCGCGCGCGGGGGTGAAGGGGAGGCCGCCGGCAGCGGCAAATCCGAACGCGCCACCGAGCTTGCCGAACGGGACGCCGGCGATTGTGATCGGAAGGTCGCCCTCGAGGAAGAACATGGGCTCGAGCGGGTCGAGCACGACGAGGCCGGAGCTTCCGTCGGAGGTGACCTCGACGGTGGTGTCACCAGCGGTGCTCGCGATACCGATCGTGCTGTCGTAGGCGAACACGAAGTAGTAGTGGTCGGGATCCGCGGGGAACGACTCGGCGTCCTCTTCGAGCCCGAGCTTGATCTCACCGTTGTCGAACTCGCTTCCCAGCTGCAGCGAGACCGAAGCCTCCGGGGTGATCGCTTCGACCATGCCGCCCATGCCGCCGATGCTCGGAACGGGGACCTTGACGGTGCCACTGATGCCGAACGGGTCCAGCGTCAGGTTGAGCTCGGAGCCCGGCGCGACCTCCATGTGAATCACCCCGGCAGGCGTGGTGATGTCGACGTAGTTGGTCACCGACAGCGAGCCGTCGCTGTTCGATGCCCAGCTGCCGGTGATGTCCCAGGTGCCATCCGCCCGCTCGACCGTGACGGTGTTGCCGTTGACCACCGTCGCGCCGCACTGCGGCTTGCTCGTGTCGTCGGGGTCGAGGGTGCAGTCGACGACGTTGGCGATGCAGTTGCCCTCCGGGGTGACCTCGCCATCGCAGCAGTAGGCGCCGCCGCCGTAGGGGGTCATGCCTTCGGGGCACGACGAGGCGCACACGGGGTTGCCGCTGCCGTTGTCGGTCGGTGTGCACACCAGTGGTCGGGGTGCGCAGCCCTGCCCATCGATGACTTCACCCGCGCAGCAGAAGCCGTCGAGATAGTTCTCCATGCCGTCCGGGCAGTGGGGCGCCTTCATGTCGCCGCACGCGGGCAAGCCCCAGGTCTGGGTTGCGGACGGCAGCGCGCAGGCGACGGGTGGGTTGTCGTACTCGTCGGGACCGCAGATCGTGTCGCCCGTGAGGGTGCCGTCGCAGCAGAAGCTGTTGTTGCCATAGGCCTCCATGCCGAACGGGCAGCCGCCGCCACACTCGGGGTTGCCCCAAGGATCGTTCGCATCGAGAGCGCAGACATTGCCCGCACAGGTGTTGCCGCCGTTGTCGACGGTGCCGTCGCAGCAGTAGCTGCCGGCGTACAGGGTGCTGCCGTCGGGGCAGGTCGTGTCGGAGCAGCGAGGGTTCTGGAACGCGCCGTCGGTCTCGAGCGCGCAGACCAGCGTGTCGGTTGCGTGCGGCTGACACCACGTCCCATCGTCGGAGACCTCGCCGTCGCAGCAATACTCGCCGAGGTAGCGCTCGGTGCCTTCGGGGCAGCCGGGGTCGCACACGGGCAGGTCATAGGGCGCGCTCGCGTCCATCTTGCACACGGCGTAGCCGTCACAGCTGTCGCCGTCTACCGGGCCGTTGCAGCAGCGGTTGCCCCCGTAGCGGTTCCAGTCGTCGGGGCACTCCGAGCAGAAGGCGTAGTAGGGGTCGCCCGGGTTCTTGGCACAGACGGCTTCACTTCCGGCATCGCACATCGAGCCGCCGCCGGTCACGTTGCCGTCGCAGCAGTACGCGTTTCCGGTCCCGAACGCGTCCATCCCCTCGGGGCAGTGGCACATCTCCGCGCCCTGGGGCCGCGCGGGGTCGAGGGCGCAGACATCACCGCCGATGCAACTGCCACCGTTCACGCTTCCGCCGACACAACAGAAGCCGCCCACACTCTCACCGTAGAGCGCGCCTCCAGCAGGACAATCGGCGTCGGTGAGGGCCTGTGCCTGGGGCGTCCCGGAGAGGTCCGATGAGGCGCCGAAGTCGACGTCGTCCTCGGCGTCGGGACTCAGCAGCGGTGCCTCGCAACTCTCACCGTCTTCGCACTCGAGCGTCTCGACGTCACAACCGGCGAAGGCCGTGAGAACTACGATGGAGGCAAGGGCTTCCTTGAAATCGCGCATGCTTACTGAGTGTCCGGATCCCCGGCGCGTGATCACGCTCAGTCGGCCAAGTGTCGAGAGGGCAAATCCCAGGGCTGTGTGGCCTCCGGCTCGCGAGAAAACAGGATAAGGTCCCGCCACACCGATGCTGTCTCCGGACCCCGACCTTCAGCTGCTTGCGCAGTGGCGAGATGGCCAGTCCAGCGCCGGTGAGACGCTGTTCTTGAGGCACTTCGACGCGCTCAAACGTTTCTTCCGAAACAAGGTCTCCTCCGGGATGGAAGACCTCATGCAGAAGACCTTTCTGGTGTGCGTGGAAAACAAGGAGCAGGTGCGGGGCGATTCCACGTTCCGCAGCTATCTGTTCGGCGTGGCCCACAACGTGCTGCGCAACCATCTGCGGGGCAAACGACGCAAGGACGACCCGGTGGACTTCGGGACCGTGTCGGCGGCGGCATTGGACCCGACGCCGTCGGTCTACGTCGCGGGCCGACAGGAGCAGCAGACCATCCTGCTCGCGCTGCGCCAGATCCCGCTGATGTACCAGGTCGTGCTCGAGCTCTACTACTGGGAGCAGATGGAGCGGAACGAGATCGCGGCAACGCTGGACATCCCACCGGGGACCGCGGCTTCACGGCTCCGCCGTGGGCGCGCGCTGCTCAAGGTCGAGCTGGAGGGGCTGGCGGAGACACCTGCGCTCTTGCAGCAGACGCTGACCAACCTCGACGACTGGGCGGCCGGGCTTGCGGCAGGCGTCCGCCGCGGCGCTGCGAACTAAGCTTCGATCATCGTGATCACGGGGGCCGCGGCCGGACACCTCCACACCGTCCCAGTGCGTGTAGCCTGTGGGGTCTGATGTCTCTGCCGGGCGCCTCTGCGTGCTACGGTCGAGACCGTGAGGCCAAGGACGGTTCGGATCGGGCTGTGCTTGGTTGTTCTCGCTGGCTGCGTAGATGAGGGCGGAAGCGTTGGGATGGCCGCGACGACGGGCGGCGCGGTGACGACGGGCACGACCGCCGCGAGTTCGACGACCAGCGACGGCGGCAGCAGCAGCAGTGGCGACACGAACGACACGAGCCCTCGGCTCGACGTCCCCGCGGACGGGCAGGGCGCGCCGTGTGATTCCGCGGACCCGAACTGCCCCGATGGCTTCAAGTGCATGCCGGTCTTCCGTCCCCCGAACATCGATGCCGAGTGCGCGCCGGTGCCCGAGGATCCGCTGTCCCCCGGGGATCCGTGCGTGCTCGAGAGTCCGTTGCTTTCAGCCTCCCCCGATGATCCCTGCGACGAGACGTCGGTCTGTGTGTCGCCCGGCGGTGACTACTGGGAGGGCGTGTGCGGCACGATGTGTCCGGGCGGCGTCCGGGACTGCCCGCTCGCCGGGGACGTCTGCCTCGTGGCGTATGGCGGCAGTCTTCGCGTGTGCGCGCCGGGCTGTAACCCGATCGCGCCCGACTGCATCGAAGGAGCCGCCTGTCACGTGTCGCCGCCGAACCTCGAGCTGTTTGCCTGCGCGCCAGAATTCCCGGGTGCCGGTCAGCACGGGAGTCTCTGCCAAGGGGCCCAGGCTCTGTGTCAGTCCGGATTCGCATGCTTTCCGGACGCCGTAGCGAGCGAGGGCTGTGCTGGTACCTGGTGCTGCACGCCGTATTGCGACCGGTCGGCGCCCAATGACTGTCCGGGGCCGGGCGAGGAGTGCATCTCGACAACGACCGCCACCCCGCCACCGGGTCTCGAGAACGTGGGCGTTTGCGCGATTCCTGCCTGATTCGTCTGGAGTCCGTGCTGGGTTCTGAACGGCCGGGGTCCACTGCGAACTAAATCTCGATCATCGTGATCACGGAGTCTGCGGCCGGACACTTCACCCGTGTGGGGACTGGCGGCGACCTTCGCCGCCGCCCACCACGGGAAGATCCGATGAACTACCGCAACCGACTCCAAACCAGCGCGCTCCTTTGCCTTCCGCTCCTCCTGCTCACCGCGTGCGCCGACGATGGCGACGACGGGATGGCGACTCCTGGCACGACCACAGGTGCCGGCTCGGAGAGCACCGGCGCTGGCCCGGGCACCACGGGCGATGCCTCCAGCACCACGGGCGACGACTCGGCGGACACCACGGGTGATGGACCCGAGGAGACAGGGTCCGAGTCCGGAGCCGACACCGGCTCGACGGGTGGTCCGACGATCGTCGTCTCCGGCGACTACACGGACTTCCTCGCCGGAAACAAGGTTCAAGACGCGACGATCTGCGTCCGAAACCAGCCGGACGTGGAGTGCGTGACGACCGACAGCGCGGGCGCGTTTGAACTGGTCCAAGTTGAGCCGGGACCGATCGTCCTCCAATTTGAGCACGAGGACTCTGCGATCCACATCACCCACGTCTCGGGCGAAGAGGACTTCTCTGCCTTTCAGACCGTCCTCAGCCGCGCCGCGATCACGCTTCTGGCGGAGCTCAGCGGAGGCAAGGTCGACCCCACGAGGGGCGCCGTCGCGTTGTCAGCTGTCGGGCAGATTGGCACTGGGGTGGAGGGCGTCACCGCCGAACTTTCGGACAGCGAGGGCGCCATCGGTCCCATCTACCTCAATGAGGACGGTCTTCCGGACCTGGAGGCCACCGCGACCAGCAACGCGGGTTTCTATGGCTGGGCCAACGTCTCTCCCGGCGAACACACGCTGACGGTTTCGCACCCAACGCGCACCTGCACCAACAGTCTCGATCCGGACGGCACCGCGGGGATCACAATGGAGGTCATCGCCGATGGTGTGACAAGCTCGTGGAACTACGAGTGTATCTAGCGTGATCGGCCGTGCGATCCCTGCCTCGGCGCTCACGAGTCCAGATGCTCGGCACGCCAGGCAGCAATCCTGGTGGTGACACTCGCCACGCGGTCACCGTCCGCCTCGAGGATCGTCTCCGCACGCTCCACCAGCGCCAGGACGTCGGCCGGCGGGGCTCCGTCGGCGTGCTCGAGCCGAGCTCCGAGGTACAGCCCGAACGCATACAGCGGCGTGTCTACGCAGCACGTCTCGAGGTACGGCATCGTGCCGGCCAAGAGCGGCGCGGCCTCGTCATGTCGCCCGGTCTCGATTGCGGCGTAGGCCAGCGTAAGATCGAACTGCCTGCGCATGGCTCGGCCCACAGGACCGGAGAAATCACCATCTGGCGCCACCCGTTTTAGCGCCGCGTAGGCGGGTTCGAAGCGGCCCTGCTGAAGGGCGATCCGGGCCAGCCCCAAGTCTTTGACATACGTCATTCCCGGAAGCCGTGAGAGTCGCTCGAGCTCGGCGAGGGCTTCTTTCTGCGGGCCGACGTTGCCGGCAACCGCGGCGCTGAGCGCCCGTGCGATCCACATCAACTGCACGTGATGAAAGTAGCTCGGGCGTGCGCCGGCTTTGACCGCTTCGATGGCCCGGTTGGCGATGGGGCCTCCGAGCTCGCCGTCGAAGTCCAAGCAAGCATGACTTGCGACGAGCCCGACGAGGGCGAGCCACGCATGTTGCTCAGGCGTGGCCGAACCGATCTGAGTCTCGAACTGATCCATGCCCGCAGTGCAGCGGTGCGCAGAGAACTCGAGCTCCAACTCCTGCTGATTCATCATGGAGTCGAGCTGTGGAGGCAGCGAGCCACCGGGCGGCCGAGCTCGCTCGTGGGCCTCGCGGAAACGGACCCGTTCGATCTCGGAAGCCTCGCGCCCTCCCGAGAGCCACTCGGCCCGCGCGAGCATGATGTGCGTGAGCGCGAGGCCGAGGTGCTTGGGGCCTCCAATCCGGAGCACCGTCTCACGGGCGTCGGCAGCCGCCTTGCGGGCCCCCGCGATGTCGCCGCGCGCTTCCGCAACGTCGAACAGCCAAGCGAGGCTTTGCCCCGTGCGCAAGTCGCCCTCACCGTAACGCTGGATGTACAGCCCTTTGCCACGCTCGAACGCCGCGCTTGCAGCGTCCCAGTCACGGCGGACCAGGGCTACAACGCCTCGGAAGCCAAGCAAGCGCGCCCGAAGGTCCAGCGGGTTCCCGGCCCGCACGACGGCGGCCTCGGCATCTTCGAGCGCCGTGCCGAGGTCGTTCATGTAGCCCGCGTTGACGATGCCCAGGAGGATGGCCAGACGTGCCTGCGCTACAGCGCGGTCGTGACGGGCTTCCTCTGCGATCTCGATGGCGCGCTGGAACGTCGCCATCGGTGGGATGCCGTTGGAGTGCATTCGCCGACCCTTCGCGATCAGAACTTCGGCGAGCACCGGGTAGGTCAGGCCCTCCGCGCGCTCGATGATCGGGTCGAACAAAGCGTCGATCTTGTCTTGGGTGGGGGTGGGGAAGGCGAGGGTGCCCAACAAGGCGGCCCGCGTCGCATCGACGGCTTCTGATTCGGTCGCGCTGGGGGGATCTGGAATGGCCCGGATGATCTTGGGGTCGGTGCACTCGATCGGATCGGGGACCAATCGCAGCGCGTAGTCGGGCCGGAGTGTCGCGGCGTGCACGGGCATCATTCCCAATGCGGTCGTATAGAACCCCACTAGTTGTCGGTTCTGCCGGAGACAGTCGAGGCGCCGCAACTGCACGCGAGGGTCCTCACCGGCGTTGCAGGATTGTTCCCAGGTCCGAGTCCAGTCCTCGGACAGCTCATCCAACTCCCCGGAGAGCGACCGGAAGCTGGCCCCCGCCGCCGGAAGAGCCGCGGCATCGAAGCGGGTCTGGAGCCGGTCGCGAGTGGCTTCGTCCCAGGTGCCGGCGAACTCCTCGTCCGCGGGTCCACAGATCGGGGGCGGTGCCGCCATGATGAAAGCGGCGGTGCCGGCGACGCCCACCGACCCAACACCGGCGGCAGCCCACCGAACGACCCTGCGACGTCGGCGACGACGCAGGTGTGTAACGAACTCGCGCACCGACGACCATCGCTGCGCCGGGTCGTGACGCAGGCCTCTGCGGACCGCGGCGCGAAGCCAGGCCGGTCCACTCCGAGACTCGCCTCCTACGATCTCTCCGCGTTCGATCGCCTGCTTGATCGTATCCAACGTTTCGCCTGCAAAGGGGCGCTGACCGTACAGCGCCTCAAACAACGCTACGCAGAATGCAAACTGGTCGCTTCGCGCATCGGCACGCTCGCCGGCGAGTTGCTCGGGGGGCATGTATGCGGGCGTGCCCATCACGGCGCCGGTCCGGGTGAGCCTGGGCTCCGCGTCTGTGTCCTTCGCCTCGGGGTCGGCCTGTTCGGCCGGGCGCCCGAAGCTGGCCGCCAACCCGAAATCCAGAACGCGAACCCGACCGTCGTGGCCGAGCATCACATTGTCGGGCTTGAAGTCGCGGTGAACCAAGCCCGCCTCGTGCGCTGCGACCAACCCGTCGCCCGCCTGCAGGTACACGTCGAGCACCTCGGTCCAAGGGCGACCCTGCTCGGCGGACCACTCGCGCAAGGACTGCCCTTCGATGAGCTCCATCGCGACGAACAGCTGGCCTTCGTGCGTGCCCACCTCGTAGACCGTGGCCACGTTCGGATGGTTGAGCTTCGCCATCGCCTGCGCTTCCATTCGCAGGCGTTCGCGATGCGTAGATGCCGACAGGTCGGGCGAGAGCAGCTTGATGGCGACGAGGCGGCCCAGCTCCGGATCGTGAGCGGAGAACACGGTCCCCATGCCACCAGCGCCGACACGTTCTCGAATCTCGAACCGACCGACCTTGGTCCACTCCTTGCGGCCGAACAACGACCGGAGCAAGGCGTTTTTGACGACCTGTCCGTCGACGGATGCCGGCCCTTCCGCGGACTCCGGCTCCGTCAGCGTGATGTCGGTCGGCATCGCTGCGGCAGTGTACCTGTAGCAGCGGGATTCGGATGCTCCGCTTCCTGAACGAGAGCCCTGTCTCGAGCAAGCTCGCAACGATCGAACCCTCCGAATCCGGGGGGCGTGCTCACGCTCAGTTGTCGAAGCGTCTGAATCGCGCCAGCAGGGACCCGCCAGGACCCAAGCGTCTACTCGCAGGGGTCGCCGGGCAGCTCGGTGATCCACCGCTCGATGAGTTCCACGCCAAATCGATCCGCCAGGAGATTGGGTAGCTCAGGCATCTTCACCTCCGGGTCCTCGCTGGCCATGCGGAACGGAAGGAAACTCTTCTCAGGGTGTCCAGGCCAGACGATGTAGCGGCTGCCGCCCGCTGCCGATCCAACGCCCCCGGACAGGTTGCACACCCCGTACAAGACTGGGGTGTCGACCCACACCGAGAGTCTGAGCCCGGTGCCGGCTGCCAAGCCACCGGCACGATGGCAGTGCGCGCAGTTTCCGTGGAGGTAGGCTCGCGCCCGGGCGTCGATGGGCGCATCTCCGGCAGGGTTGGCCAGCGCGGGCAGGTCGCTCGAGGGCGGAACATCTCCGCTGAGGAAGCCGTTGTCGGACAGCCAGTCGATCTGGTTGACCATCGGCCCCCCCCCATCGCCCAGCTTGTGTTCATCTGGTGGGTCGTCGGGCCGAGGAGCAGCTTTCGGTCGTCGCGCCGGTGACAGCTCTCGCAAACGTTTTGGTCGGGGACCAGGTAGAGCTGCGACTGTCGATCCCCTGCCTCGTCCAGGTAGTCGATGTAGACGTCGGCACCGGCCTTGGTCCGCTCGGCCTCGGTCTGCTCGTCGTTCCACAGGTAGCCGTAGCCCTGCCACTCGCCGTCGGGCTCGCGCACCAGGAGCCGGGTCTCGACGATCCTCAAGTCCTCTGCTTCGCCGCGATCCTGGTCGAAGTAGAAGTTCTTGATGAACACCGAGCCGGTCGGGAAGTCCCACACGTCCTGGTCGGCGAACTCGATCGTCGTCCCCTCGGGGATGACAAAGTAGCGGCCTTTCTCCGCCGCGTCCGCCCATAGAGGCGCGGCAACCGTGTAGTCGATGACCCCTTCGTTGGGCACGAGGTCGCCGAGCTCGCCTTGGAAGAAGCGGTACTCCGACAGCCTCTCGAACGGATACGCATCGAGGTCGAGGTTGACGGGCTCGGCGGGCGCGTCCGTATCTGTCTCGGTCGACGTCCCGGAGGACGTCGCTGGTTCCTCGGCTTCAGTCGTCCCTTGGGGCGACACGTCCGTTTCCGCGTCCGCGCCGGGATCTTCACTGCAGCCGACGACGAGGCTCAGCGCCGACAGCAACAACGATCCGCAGCGAGTTCGCATGGCCCGCGACTGTTTTACCAATCGCGGGGCGAGGTCGGAAAGGGCGATTGCAGTGCGTTCGCCGCCGCCTACTCGAGCACGATCGTGGCTCCGGCGGGGAAGGTGGCCGCGGCCTCGACGGTGTAGTCCCCGGCGGAGGGTTCGTAGAAGAACACCTCACAGACGTCGTCGTCACAGCTGCAGTCCTCCGGTTCGAGAGGACAAGTGTCGAGCACGTTCACGCGGACGGTGTACGGGGCGTCCTGCATTGAGCGGCGGACCTGACACTGCGCGGGGACGCCGTCTTCTTCCTCCCAGTTCGGTTCGGCTTCGCAGGCCTCGCGCCCGCAGGCCTCGCTGAGCGGGGTGTTCTCCCAGTATCCGCCGTTCCAGGAAATCTCGGCGGTTTGTCCGGGGTTGATGATCAGGCCCTGGGCACCGCCGTCACTACATCCGTAGGAGCACGTCGTGCAGGTTTGTGGGGAGGCGCCCGCGTGGTCCCAAAGGACGGGCTCGCCATCGAGGAGAACCTCCGCCTGGGCGTAGTTGCACACGAAGCTCGAGTACGGCGAGATGAACCGCGGCTCCGTCGTGGTGTTCTCGATGGTGATGGTGGCGCTGGAGCGACCGAGCGCATCGTCCTGCGGAAGCTGGCACTGCGCTTCGCCCGTGGTGCTCGAGCCGGGGTCCTCGCCGGTGCTGGCCGAGCCGGAGACACCATCGGTCGACTCGGAGGATTCGCCCCCGTCGGTCGTTCCGGTTCCCGCCGTCGTGGTGCTCGTTTCCGACAGCCCGCCTTCTGTGGTGGTCGCGGGGTCGGAACCGCATGCGGATGTGAGGGCGGCGAGAAGCAGGAGAAGTCGCAAGGAAGGAGTGTTCGGTCGTTGGGTCATTGTTAGGTCCAAGGGCTGGTACACAGGCCAATCGCGGACCCAAGCGGGGTCCACAGTGTCTCGTGCCCCGAGCACCACAACCTGATCACTGCATTTTCGGATCAATAGACGAAGCGGCGACAACATCGGTTGCCGCCGCTGTAGAGATCCGCGGATGCGGACATCGACGCCGGGCTCAACGTGCGTGAAGCCCGGCCGCCTCGCGTGTCAGGAACCTTCGAAGAGGTCCCAGATCATCCGGACCGCATGGTTGCCTTCGTCGGCGATGACGAGGTCGGCGCCGTTGCGAACCTCGAGCCGCAGCGGGTCGTTCAAGCGTGCGGCGGTGGCCGCTCCGTGGTTGCCGCTGCTGCCCGGGCTTCCATCGCCCATGACGACGCTGAGCACGTTCGTCGACAAGTCGAGCCGACCCACCCGGTGGCTGTTGGTCTCGGCGAAGTAGAGGTTGTCGTCGGCCCCGACGACCAGCCCGCCGGCGGCGGAGAACCGAGCGTTCACGCCGGTCAAGCCGGCCCAATCGAAGTCGCCGTCCGTGCTCCCGGCAATGTGGGTGATGCTCGAGACCTCGTCCGCGACGTTGAGGTTGAGACGGACGATGCCCGGTGTGGTTCCGCCCGGGTCGGTCCCGCAGATGCGGCCGAACACGTACATCGAGCTGCCATCGGGTGTGAACGCGATGTTGCAGTCGGCACAGTCGTTGATGGCGATGGCGTCGGTGGCACAGTCCCCATCGGCGACTCCGTACACGCCGTCGATGGTAAGGCCGTCGATGCGTCGGATGCGGTCATGACCAGCATCCACGACGTAGAGCGCGGTGGGGTTGGTGGGATCGACGGCGAGGTCGCCGGCCGCGAGGAAGTGCGCCGAGGTGGCCAGCCCGCCGTCTCCGTCGCCGGGCAAGGCGTCGGGTTGGCCGCCATAGACAAACAGCTGTGGTGGCACGGAGGCGAGGTTCACCCGGAGCACGCGCGACGCACCGTCGAAGGTCCCGGTGAAGAACACGCGGTTGTTGGCTTCGTCGAACTGTACGTCGCCGACGACGCTGATGTCGGCGTTGAGGGCCGGGATGCCGTCGGTCTGGTCCGAGCCTCCGCCTGCGATGTCGACGAGCTCACCCTCCGGGCTGAGCAGGCGCAGACGTCCGTCTCCCGAGTTTTGGTCGACGAGGAACACGCTGCCGTCGCTTCCGGTGCTGACCCCGCTGACGGACCCGACGCGTGCGCATGTGCCCGCACCGGGGACCCGCGCGTTGCCATCGACGTGGGTGTCGTTGACGAGCGTCAGCGCGTCGCCGGGTGAGGGGTTCCCGGCAGTGATCGTCATCTCGACCGGGCTGCCCGTGATCGAAACCCCGTGAAGGTCTTCGTACAGTGCATGGACCAAGTAGTCGCCCGCGAGGAGCCCCGGGCGAGCGAACGTGGCGGCCAGCCCGGCATCATCCGCGAGGTCGGTCGTCGGATCGGCACAAGCGCCGGCGTCGACACCCTCGAAGCTGACCCGCAGGCCCTCGAAGGGATCGCTGCTGCCGTCGACCACCTCGGCGACGAACAGCGTCGGCTCGAGCAGCTCCGCCCCGGGGTTGTCGCTGGTGGAAATCGCCAGCGTCGCCTCGGTGGCCATCACCTGGCCGAGGCCCCAGACCATTCGCGCTGCAGCATTGCCACGGTCGGCGATGATCAGGTCGCCTGCGCCCGAGAAGGTGATGCGCGCCGGGTCATCGAGCTGTGCATTGAGAGCTGGTCCGTAGTCTCCCAGCGCGCCGTCGATCTCGGCGATGTTGATGACTGTGGTCGTTCGATACGTGGTGGCGTCGATGCGCCGGATCCGGTCGGTCTGGTTTTCGATGGTGTAGAGGTTCCCTGCTTCATCGAACGCAATCCCACCCACCCCGTCGAAGCGCGCGTCGAACGAGAGCGCCGACTCGGCGGTGCTGCCACCGTTTTGCCCGGCGATGTGGACCAGCTCGTCGTCCACCGGGTTGTACCGAACGATGCCGTTGGTGACGCCTCCAGCTTCGGTACCGCAGATGCGGGCGTTGACGAACAGGTTGCCTTGCTCGTCCCAGGCCATCTCGCAGCCGTCGCTGCCGCAGTCGCTCAGCGCGATGCGGTCGGTGCAGTCGCCCACCTCCAGGTAGGACGTGATCACTCCGCCGGCAACCCGGCGGATCCGATCGATGTTGCGGTCCGTGATGTAGAGCGCGCCGTCGGGGCCCAGGTCGAGATCGGAGGGCCCGACCAGGGTGGCGTCTGTGGCCGCGCCGTCGTCTCCGAACGTTGGGCCGGGCGCCATCGCGTTGCCGCCGGCGATGGTGCACAGGGTGTCGCCCGCGACGTCGAGCTCGAGCAGCCGCCACCCGTCAAATTCGGCGAGCAGATAGATCAGGTCGTTCGCTTCGTCGTAGAGCACGTCCTCGACGCGACGGAGGTCGGCGGTCAGGGGCGGAATGCAGCCGTCGGATTCCACGGCACCGCCACCGGCGAGCACGGTCATGTGGCCGGTCGCATCGAGCGCGTAGATGAAGCCGTTGTTCGAGGTGTCCGCGGAGACGTACACGGTGTCATCGCTCGCGATGGCGACCCCGCTCACCTCACCGATGGTTGCCGCCGTTCCCGGTCCGGGGACGCCGACATTGTCGTCGAGGACTTTGTCCACGTTGACGAGCGAGAGCATGGTTCCCGCTGCGGGCTCGGTCGCGGTCCCGGTCGCAGTCGAGACCGGGCTGCCTTCGACTGCCGCCTCAAACGTGTAGTCGCCCAACGCACGGCCAACGCGCGCGAGTGCAATGACCTGCCCGTTTTCGTCGGTCATCGCCGAGGGCGGGGAAATAGCGGCGCCTGACGAAGCGGACAACGTGACTTCGACACCCACGGCAGCGACGCCCATGTCGGTGACCTCGAACACGAGCGGCATGGTGAGCTGCTCGTTGATGCGTGCACTCTGGGCGTCACCAGAGAGGACCGCGACGTCGGGCCCGTCCATCGCGGTATCGGACGTGGTTGCTTCGGTCTCGCCGGAGGTGCTCGAGCTGGTCGAGCTCTCGTCGGTGGGGTCGGTCGTGGGGTCGCCCGTCGAGGAGGAGCTGTCGTCGTTGTTGTTGGTGGTCTCCGAGGGGCCACTGGTACTCGACGACGAATCCGCAGTGGTGCTCGTCTCGGTGGAGGTCGCGGTGTCCGTCGCCGTCGTCGTCGTCGCATCGTCGTCGTCGGGCGTCACACTGCTCGTCGAGCCGCCGGTGGGCAGTGGGGGTGGGTTGAGTGCCGGTGGATCCCCGCATCCGGCGAGGAGGGTCAGCGACAAAAGAACCAGAGACTCGGGAGATTTCATGTCTAAGCCCATGCGGTCATCCATCCGCAGCAGCACCGTAACACGCAGTTCTCGGCCGAAGTCGGATTCCATGACTCGGATGGTTGACCCGCGTTCTCGTCCAACCGGCAGGGCTTCAGACCAGGTTCGTTTTTGGGCCGGGCCAAACGCGACCGTGGCAACGCACCGCTGCCCAGGAGGGCCTCCGAGTCCGGAGTGTGTGCAGCGAGCACCCGGAGCAACCATGCTAGGGATCGATTCGCATGCCTCTGACGATCGCCTCTCTCTCTCGTCCCAACGGCGTGCTTTCGTTGCTCCTGTTGCTCCCCGGCGCCGCCATGGGTTGCTCCGGAGACGACTCTGCCTCGGGGACGGGTAGCGCGGAGGCCACGAGCACAGCCACCTCCTCCACGGGTGCACCGGCCACGGGCCCTGCCACGAGTGACGCGGGGACAACCTCCGAAGGCACGGGCGATCCGGATACGACCGGCTCGACCAGCGCCCCGGGCACGACAACATCGAGTGGCGGCGACGAAACGACCACGACCGAAGACACCGACACCGGCGTCGAAGGCCCGCCGCTCCTCGACGTCAACGTCTCGGTCACGCACACGTGCGCGGTTGATGCGGAGGGGCTCGTGTACTGCTGGGGCTACAACGCGCTGTCGCAGCTCGCCCTCCCGGATTCGGAGATCGAGCGCCTGAGTCCCACCTGGGTCGAGGCCGTCAGCGACGCAGTTCAGGTAGCTGTTGGGGACGGGTTCTCGCTGGCCCTGACTGCAGAGGGGCGGGTCTACTGCTGGGGTCGCGGGGACATGTGTGGCAACGGCGTGCCGTCGCCGAATGTCATCGAGCCCCAGTTGATGGAGCTCGAGGGGATCGCGACGATCGGCGCGGCTCGAGTCAATGCCTGCGCCCTGAATACCTCCGGAGCGCTCTACTGCTGGGGCGAGAACGGGAACGGTCAGGTCACCGGTCCCACGTTCGTGCAGACGCCGACCGTTGTCGCTGGCCTTTCCACAGTCGCCTCGGTGGCCGTAGGAAGTGCGCACCTGTGCGTGGACCTCGAGGCCGGCGGAGTCTTCTGCTGGGGCTACGGGCAAGCGGGGAGGCTCGGCACTGGAAACGAAGGAGACCAGGCCGAGCCAGCCGCGGTCTCGGGACTGGGAGCGACCACCGAGACCGATCTCATTGCGGCAGGCGGTACCGCGTCCTGTGCCTCGATCGCAGGGCAGGGGTTGTGCTGGGGAGGCGGGGTCGGCGAGTTCGAGTTCAACCCCGAGCCCGTGAAGGGCCTGCTGGATGCGCGCAGGGTCGCGATCGGGTGGAGCGCTGCCTGTGCCCTGCTGGGTGACGGCCAAAACCTGCGCTGCTGGGGCGGAAACAGCCACGGGACGCTTGGTACCGGGGACGAGGAGAGCAGCGACGAGCTGGTGAGCCCGGTCGGGCTGGAGCGTGCCGACGTGGTCGATCTGGGGGAGCTCACCACGTGTGCGATCCAAGGGGACAGCCTGTACTGCTGGGGAGACAACGGCCTCGGGAAGGTTGGGGATGGGACCAAGATCAATCGTCTGGTCCCGACCCAGATCAGCCTGCCCTGAGCCTGCTGCGTCGAGATCAGAGACGCTCGATCTCGACGCTGAGGTCGCCTTTGTCGGGGCCATCGCCGAACATCCCGTCATCCCACTGGACGCTCATCGTCACGGCCCAGTCCTCGACGTCGAGTGTCTCGCCCGGCTCCAGTCCTTCGGCCGAGAACTCGACGACCTCGGCGCTCGAGCATCGGCGGCCGCTGCCTTTCCAGTCGCCATCCGCCGCGAGGAAGAACCACTCGAGCTCGGCTCCTTGCGGGGTGACGTCGAGCCGCTCGGGCCCGTTGTGCCCGGGCTGGTCGGCGAGGGATTCGAGCTGGAGTGTCGCAGCGCTGGCACTTGTGCGGGCCTCCGCGCTGAGGCTCGCGTCGACGCGCAGGAATCCTGGCGAGGGGCCTTTGAGGCAAAGCGTGACCTCGAAAGCAGCGATCGGCTCGTCGGCGGTGAGCTCGAACGAGGGACCCTCGACCGACTTTTCGACGGTCGGGAGCGAGCACCCCACCACGAGGAGCGAGAGGCCGAGAACCAGGGACGAGCGAAGCGAAGCGTTCACATCCCGATAGTGGTCACGCCAGGGGCTTCGATCACCTGAAACGTCAGTTTTTTCGGGTTGTTGCATTGCGCAACACCTGGCGAAGGGGCCCGTGGCAGGACGCGTCACATCTACGGCGTTGGCGGCTTCGGTGTCGCGTCGACCGCTTGCGGCACAACCTTCGCCTCGTCCTTCTCGACTGGTTGCGCGCCGGGGTCGGGTGACTCGCC
>OJGU01000653.1_pt1 | contig 18048 bp, 17 predicted proteins | sample 1594741 | NCBI WGS metagenome assembly OJGU01 (sample SAMN05416841, study PRJEB24817) | seawater metagenome | isolation source: Sea water | place: Canada:Atlantic | collected 2013-07
GGCCAAGCTGCGGGAGGCGGCGCGGGTTCGGCGACAACAACCGGCGCCGGTTGGGGGGCGGCGGGTGGCGCCGGATCGACGGTGGGTGCACAGGCCGCAACGAGAGGCAGCGCCAGTGCGAAGCGACGCGCTACCACCGACCGACGACGACCTGTCCGCCGATCGCGTTGATCGATCGGCCGAAGTTGCGAATGAGGGCGAGCTCGTAGGTGAGCCCGATCCCGAGGTAGATCTTCTTCAGCTTCTTCGGCAGGGGAACGCGGGCCATGATCTTGCTGGGGATCGCCAGGCCCTTGTCCCGCTGCAACGTGCCGTCGGCGAAGCGCAGCCGGGAGAACGCAGCGCCCGCGCCCACGGTCGTGTAGTACCACTGGCCGCCAAACGCGAAGATGCCCCCAACCCGGCCGTAGTTGGCCTTGATCGAGGTCTCGTTGCCCATGTCGTCGTCGGGCCCCTGGATCTTGGCCCCGAGCAACCCGCCTGCGATCGCGTACAGGCCAAAGTTCTTGGAGAAGTTGACGCCGACGCCCCAATCCATGGCGTAGGAGGCGTGGCCCCCGTTCACGCCGTCACCGCGCCAATGCGAGTAGGTGGCGCCATGCATCGAGAACGCGCCCAGCAAAGCGTGCTCCCGCTTCTCGCGTCGTTCCTTGCGCCGCTTCTCTCCCTCGGTAAGGTCTTCGTCGCCCTCGTCCTCAGCCTCATCGGCGGGAGGCGGCGATTCGGACGGGCCTTCGAGGGCGGCGATCTGTTGTTCGGGTGCCGGTGCAGGTGCCGGTGGCTGAACAACCTTGACCGACGACGCGGCGGATTTTTGCGTCGTGACCACCGACCCATCGGGGCGAACGATGACGACCTGCGTCCCTTCGCTGCGAAGAAGCTCACCACGGAGCACGCCGGAGTTCGTCTGCACCTCGACATTGCGACCGACCAACGCATCCCACGCGGCGTCCGACACCGCCGGTGCTGCCGTGGTGGTTGCAGCGGGGGTCGTCGTTGGAGCCGGAGCCGCGCTGACGACCGGCGCAGGGCGCTGAACGGGAGCAGGAGCGGGGGCCGCCGAATCCACAGGTTGTGCCTCTGCGGGCTGGGCAAGGGCGGCAGCGACGCCAAGACCCGCAACGATGCTCGTCAGCATCGAAAGAGCATGCGGCGGGAATGCTCGTTGCACAAGGCCCGTGGTGTGGACCACATCACCGGGTAGCGCCGGCTTCTGTACCCAATTCGTGGATTGCTTCGTCGAGGAAGTAGTTCAGATCGGTCGATTCCTCGGCATGAAGCGTCATGTAGGCATGCGCCGCAGACCGGGCTGCGTACAGCTCCTCGCGAAGCTTCGAGTTCTCGGTCACCGTCGTCGCAAACGCGGCGAGAACCCCCAAGTGGCGGTCGCGATCTGCGGCGGGCGTCGCGAGCAACACGATCGCGTGCACCGGGCGCCCGTCATACGCGCCAAGGTCGATACCGTTGGCACTGAGTCCAATCACGCCGCGGATCCGATCACCGCGCTCGATGGTCGCGTGCGGGATCATGAAGCCTTTGCCAAGACAGGTGCTCGCCTCCGACTCGCGTGCCAGGACGGACTCGATGAAGTCGTCCTTCCCCAACGCCATCGACGAGGTGGCATAGAGCCGGTCTGCGAGTTCGCGAATGATCGACTCCTTGTCACGGCCTTTGAGGCCAACGACGATCGACTGCTCCTTGATGAAGTCGAGCAACCGCGGCCGGTCCTTCGCAGCTTCCCCCGCCTGTCCCAGGCAGTACCGCGTGGCGCTGGGGCCGAGCAGCTGGTTGATCGCCAGCGCGGCGAGGCCCACCGCCGAGATCGTGTCGGCCATGTCCGCGAGCCCCGGGTCGCCTTGGACCACGAAGATGAGGCCGACCGCGACACCGCCGTGGGGAAGCAGCGCGAGCCCGAGGTAGCGGCGGACGGCCGTCGGAGCGCCGGCCGCAGTCATGGCCAAGAATGAGGCCAGTGATTTTCCGAAGAGCCGCACGAAGAAGTAGAGCGCGACAAGCCCAGCCATCGGTAGCACGAGCCCAAAGTCGAGCCGCATTCCCGCCAGGGTGTAGAAGCCGGCGAAGAGCACCCCGCCAAACGGGTGCAGATAGGCCTCGGCCGTGCGGGCCATGTCGTGACGCAGGTTGCTGACGGCGATACCGGCGAACGTGCACGCGAGAATGCTGGACACCCCCAGGGCCTGGCCGAGCCCCCAAGCGCCGAGAATGACGGCCACCATTGCGGGGCCAACACCGTTGGGAGCGATTACCGAGCGGCCCAACAGGACGACCGCAACCGCGCAGCCAACACCGATCGCCCCCGCCATACCGAACTCGGTCCCCACCGCGAGCAACGAAGAGTCGACCGACCCGTCACCGTCGCGAAGCATGGCGGTTGCGAACACAAAGCCCGCGACGGCCACCATGTCGATCAGGCCGACCGCAGCGATGAGGGTTCGAGACAGCAGTCCACGTGCCCGAGCCTCGCGGACCACCAACACCGTGGTCCCTGGTGCACCCGCGATCGCGATCGCCCCCAGCACCATGCTCGTCGAGGGCTCGAGCCCACCGACGAACATGAGCGTCGGCACGACGATGATCGGCATGATGATCGCCTCGGACAGCAGCAGCAGTGACAGGCGTTTGCCCGCGTTTCGCAGACTCGGAAAGTGAAGCGTCGCGCCCACGGTGAACGCGATGAAGCCGAGGACGAAGTCCGTAAAGGGTGAGAAACGCCCGAGCGTGTCGCCTTCGAGGCCCGGGAACTCGGCGGCTCGCAACGCGATGCCCGTGAAGATCCATCCGGTGACCTTCGGGAGCTTCAGCCGCCCAAGGAGTTCACCGCCAACAATCCCGCACAGGAGAACCAGCGCCAGTGCGAGCAAAGGTGACGCGAACGTCATCGGCCGCGGACACTAGCACGCCCCCCCGTGGCGCCTATCCTCGGATATCCGTGAGCATCTGGCCGAAGAGTTCGGCGAGCGCGGGGAGCTGAAAGTGCGCATTGAGGCCGCTGGGATTGGGCAAGACCCACAGCGCCGCTCCGGCGAGAGACTCGTCCTGCGGCCCGATGGTGGCCTTTGGTACCGCGAAGGCCTGACGGAAGGCGGTCACCCCCACGACCGCGACCGCCCGTGGGCGGTGCCGGAGCACAACGCCCTCGAGGATCGAAGCGCCCTCCCGCAGCTCGTCAGCACTCAGCTCGGATGCCTTCGCGGTCGGCCGTGCCGCAAGATTGGTCAGCCCCCCACCCCACTCCGGAAGTCGGTGGTCTTCGGACGCGTGCAGCAGTCGCGGCGTCATGCCAGCGCGGTGCAGCGCCGGCCAGAAGCGATTGCCCGGGCGCGCGTAGTGGTGCCCAACCGCGGCGCTGTACAGACTCGGGTTGATGCCGACGAACAAGACATCGAGGTCATCGGCGAACACATCGGGCAGCACACCGTCGCGCGCTGCCTCCAACGCATCCTTGGACGGGGACTCGAACCTCATGCGCCGCGACGATACACCTGCATCAGGCTCTGCTCTGCCGGAACGCCGAGCCGAATCGGGTAGCCATAGTGGCCCTGCGCTCGATGGACGTACAGGCGGTTGCTGCCCTTGGCCCAAGGGCCATGGTCGGGCAGCTTGGTGATGCCGCGAAGCACGGTGGTCTGGAGCCCGAGGCTGAGCAACCCGAGTTGCCCACCGTGGGTGTGCCCGGACAGCACGAGGTCCGCTTCGCCGTCGGGCACATGCGTGAACCCACCGGGGTCGTGTAGCAACACCACTCGCAGCGCGTCCCCCTGACGAGGATGCTCGGCCAACACCATAGGCACATGCGTCGCGCGCCCACGCCACACGAAGTCGAGACCGACGATCTGAACCGGACCGGCGGGTGTTTCCACGGTGCTCTGCGCGTCCACGAGCAGCTTCACACCATGCGCCGCGTAAGCGCGCTCCACCACCAACCGCGCCTCGTGGTCATGGTTGCCGTGACACGCAAAGACACGCCCTCGCATCGCCGCGAGAGGGGCGAGCGCTCGCGTCACAACGTCCACATCATGCGACTCCATCGTCATCAAGTCGCCGGTCAGCAGGATGAGGTCCGGCTCGCGCTCGACGGCACGTCGGCAGATGTTCTGAAGCCGCTGCACCGACATGAACGGGCCGAGGTGTGGGTCGGTGATCTGCACGATCCGAAGTGGGCGACCCGTGCCCTCGGCCAGCGCCGCACGATGGGGCGCGAGGTCGGGACCCGCCGGGACATCGAGACGAAGCGAGACCGTTTCTTCGCGAGTCCACACGGACTGGCCGACACCCAACGCAGCGATCGCAAACGGCACCCATCCGCCCCACGGGTCAAAGCCGAACGAGGCGGCGACGGCCCACGGCAGGGCGAGCAAGGAGGAGGCGACGAGCCAAAGTCCGGGAATGCTGACGCCCAGCCGGAACCAGGCCGGACGCATCGCGGGCCGGGCGATGAGGCCGGTGAAATGCACGGCGGCCAGGAGTTGGAACACGCTGAGGATCTCTCCGCCGGGAAGGTGCGGGCCCAACGCCACCGTGACGTAGGTCGGAAGTCCGAGGACGATTCCGGCAAAGAGTCCAAACGTGCGGCTTTTGCGGATCGCCAGAGCGACGACGACGGCGAACGCGATCGCCGGGAGCCAAGGTGCGGGGGGGAGGAGCGGAGCCACCGATCCGAAAATACGCCGCCGCCGCCACCGACCTTACGTCCATCGAAATGCGGCCTTCACGCACCCCGACAGACCGGCCCGATCCTGCAGGCTTCCGTGACACGCTGTCGTCGGTCTTGTACCGTGTAAGGAGTGCGCGCCCCCGCTCTGCTCGTCCTCGGCTTCGCCGTGGGACTTACAGCTTGTACCGATGCTGGTCCTGGACCTGGCACCGGTGAGGGCGGGAATGGTGCGGCAGACGGGGCCGAGGACCTCCGGCTCGGACGGGTTCATGTCGTCCTGAGCACTCCAGAGGCCGAGGATGCGGACGTCGACGCCGAAGTCGACGGTTTCGAGCTGACCGCCCGATTTGCGATGGTGCGGGGGCTCGATGAAGAGTTCGTCCGCGCTCGAGCAGACATGCCAGATCTGCTGGAGGACCTGCTCAACCCCGGTCAATGTGCGGCCGAGAGCGCGCTGTGGCCCGCCGAGCTCGCCGATCCGGCCACCGATGTTTCCGAGCTCGGCCAGGAACTCCTCCTTGTCGATGCCGGCGAGCTCGAGGTTCAGTTCGGAAGCGCCCGACTCGAGGTGCCACTGACCCTCGTGCCCGACCTGCTCCCGTACATGTCTGGGGTGGAGTACGCCTACTTCGCCGACTCCCCCGTCCTCCCTGAGATGGACGACCCAGACACGGTCACGGTCGCCGCCGCCGGCGGGCTGACCGACGAACTTCCGGCCTTCACGGTCGAGAGCCCGATGCCCTCAGCACTGGCGCTCAGCTACACCGCCGAGGACCTCGGCTCGCTGAACGGCCCTGACGGCGGCGCGCTTGTCGTCCGCTGGGACGCCCAAGACGACGACGGGGACGGGGACGACGACGATGCGGCGGTCGGCCTGCGACTCACGCCGATGCTCAGCGGCGAGCCCTTGGGCGACGACATCGTCTGCCTGGTTGCTGACCGTGGGCAGACCCGCCTCGACCTCACCGAACTCCGTACGCTGGGGTTCGCGCCGGACGCCGATGCCGTTCGCATCGAGGCCAGCCGCACCCGGACGTCTCTGTTTGACGCCGGCGCCTGGTCCGGAACGGAGCTCGTTGTCGAGCGCCGTGATGCCGCAGAACTGCCGCTACGCTAAAGCTCTCCCCTCTTCCGCCGATTGTCACGATCAGGCCAGGGCGAGGCTACGGTGACGAGCGGCGCGCAGCAGATCAGTCTGTGGCGTTCGCGCGCTCTTGGACTATAACCCCACTCGGTTCCGGCTATGCGAACTTGGACTTCACTTCTCGTCTTCTCCGGTCTTCTCCTCGCGTGTGACAACGGCAGCACGAATGATGGCGAAAGCGCGGGCATCGAGCCCACGACAACGAGCCGGGGGACTTCGTCGTCCACCGGCACGACGACGATGACGAACCCAGAGACGGGGTCGTTCTCGAGCACCAGCACGGTCACCACCGATCCGGGGGCCGAGGACGATGGCGAAGACCCTCCCGAGCCACCGATCACCTTCGACATCGGTGTGACCCCGGACTTCGGTGAGTTCGACGACGGGTGCAACGCGGTCGACTTCCTGTTCGTGATCGACAACTCGGGCAGCATGTTCGGCGCCCAGACCAACCTGCTCGCCAACTTCCCAGCCTTCATCGACGGGATTCAAGCCACGCTTGTCGACGTCGACAGCTTCCACGTCGGCGTCACGACTTCGGACGAGTACGCTGGCAACCTGCTCGACCCGCGCGAATGCAGCCAGCTCGGCGCTCTGGTCACCTCGACCGCCGGCGGCGACTCCAGCGACGCGGTGTGCACCCCCTTCGCCGAGGGCTTCCCGTACATCACCGAACAGGACGACCTCAGCACCTCGTTCCAGTGTGCCGCTCAAGTCGGCACCTCCGGTGCCGCGGGCGAACGACCCATGAACGCGCTCGAGGCTGCGATCGGACCGGACCTCAACGCAGAGGGGGCATGCAACGAAGGCTTCATTCGGGACAACGCGCTGCTCGTCGTCGTCGTCATCACCGATGAAGCGGATGGTCCCGGCGACCCCGACCTCGTCAGCTCCACCGGTGACCCGGCAAGCTGGTATCAATCCGTCCTCGATGCCAAAGGTGGCATCGCCGAGAACGCAGCCGCGCTCGTGCTGACCAACTACGTCGACGGACCCTGTCCGCCGGGCGGGTTCGGGTCGGACGATGGGGTCAACCTCGTCAACTTCGCCGGCCTCTTCGGAGAGAACGGCTTTGTCGCTGGGATCTGCGAGCCGGACTACGGGCCCAGCTTCACGCAAGCCACCGCTGTGATCGAGCAGGCCTGCGAGAACTTCATCCCGCCGGGCTGAGCGCTGCGGGGTTCGTTCGTCAGAGGTCCGTGGACCGGGCAACGCGGAACCCGAGGTCATCGATCTTGAAGCTCGGGTGGCTCTTGCGACGGCAGGATGCGCGGCAGCCTCGTGGCTTGTCGAGCCAACCGCCGCCGCGGAACACCCGGTAGGCGCCATAGACCTTGGCGTCGAAGATGTCCCAGCACCACTCCCAGGCATTGCCGATCATGTCGTAGAGCCCCCATGCGTTGGGCTCCCGGGTGCCGACGTTGTGGATGCGCTCGTCCGAGTTGCCCCGGTGCCAGGCGATATTGTCGAGTGGGCCTGGCCGGACGTCGACCGAGCCGGCACGGCATGCGTGCTCCCACTCGGCTTCGGTGGGGAGGCGGTAGCCGTCGCCGGGCAGCACCCGCACATCGGCACCCTCGGGATCGGTGCCCCACTCGATCACCGGCGTGCGACCCTCGATCTGCGATAGCCGGTTGCAGAAGCGCAGTGCGTCGAACCAGGAGACCTCGGTGATCGGTGTGTTTGGCCCGTCCGTACCCGCAGGCATGCCCTCGACCACCTGGGCGTAGCGAGCCCGCGTCACCGGATGCGCATCCAGGGAGAAGGACGACACCTCGACCGGCCAGCTGCGGCGCGTGCCTTCGTCGTGAAGCTCGATCCTGCCGCCGGGAACCTGAACCATCGTGCGGCGGATTAGCAGTGCGACAGCGGATGTCAACCGGGCCTCGTGACTGGGTGTCGCAAGGTACGCACGTGGCCCACGTCGCCTCCGGTTTGGGCACCAAAATGGAGCCCGTCTCGGTCATCGCCGCGAAGGCGGTGTCCAAAAAATGGGAGGGCCTACGGTTTCCGCGCATGCGGTCGATACCCATCTCGCCCGGTCGCGCCATGAACACTCGCACGCTGCTCCCCATCGCTCTGAGTCTCACCGCATCGGTCCTTGCGGGCTGTGACAGCGGAAGCCCTGGAGGTGCTGCAGAGGACGGCTCGGGCGGGATCAACGTCACCGAGTCTCGCGGCGACTCGAGCAGCACCGACCCGACCGCGGGCACGGACGGCGTCACGACCAACGCCAGCACGACCGCAGCCCCGACGACCCAGGGCCCGGGCGGAACGGACTCGATGTCTGGCGGTGAGACCTCAGCGGACAGCACCGACGGCACCACGACCGGCGCCGGTGAAAGCGAAACCTCTGCCGGAGAGACCGGCTGCGTCGACGCGGGCACCGCGGTCGTCGACTTCTCGTACATCTGGATCGCCAACAGTACGCAAGGCACCGTCAGCAAGATCGACACCCAATCCGCGACGGAAGTCGGTCGGTACTACATCGATGACTATGAGGGGGTGGATATCTCGACCTGCCAAGGCCCGTCGCGAACCTCGGTGAACCTCGCCGGCAATGTCGCCGTGCTCGACCGAGGCGGTGGCCTGACGACCGTCATCGCCAACCCTGCCGAGTGCCCCGACCTCGACGTCAGTGGGTCTGTCGAGACCGCCGTCGACGCCACGCCCCTGTCCTGGACCGAAGACGAGTGCATTGGCTGGCACATCGACATCCCCCACTCCGGAGATGGATGCGACGGACCTCGGACCGTCCAGTGGACCGCTCCCGAGGCACTCGGAGACTGCCAGTACGCCGACCCACGCGTCTGGGTCGCCTTCTGCAACGCCGAGGATGACGACGTGACCGTGTGGCTGCTCGACGGCGCAGACGGCAGCGTCGTTCAAGAGACCGCAATCCCCGGCTACGCCTGCAACACCTACGGGCCGTACGGCGGAGCGGTGGACGCAGACAACAACCTCTACTTCGTCGACCGAAGCTCGGGCCAGTCGCTGTACCGCGTCGACTACGACTGCGAGCAGGCCGACGGTACGGACTGTTGGACCGAGTTCCCCCAGCCCGAGGGCGAAGATGCGTACGGCATCACCATCGATGCGTCGGGACGGATCTGGGCCGCGGGCAGCGGAAACAGCCTGTACGCATTCGACACCGCAACCGAAACCTACACCTCGTATCAAGCGGACCTCGATGCGTTCTTCGCCACGGGGCCCGCCGACGCCAACGCGACCAACATCCTGCGCGGGCTGATGGCCGATGACGAAGGCGTACTGTGGATCGCCGCGGTCCCCTCGTTCGGAGGCGGAGACAACCCGGGCATGGTCCGTGTGGACCCCAGCGTCGACCCGATCGACATTCAATGGTTTGGGCCCAACACCCTGACCGGCATCCAGCACGCGGCCGGCACTTCCATCGACGTCGATGGCTTCGTCTGGCTCGTCGATACGCTTGGAGATCAAGCGTTCAAGATCGACCCGGTCGCCCCCGAAAACCACGAGGTCGTCTCCGGACTGGAGTATCCGTACACCTACTCCGACATGACCGGCTTCGCGCTCAAGCAGATCCTGCCTCAGTAGAGCAGCCAGGGTCGCGACCGCAGTTCCACAACGAGGCGCCGATGTACAGTCCTGCGCATGAAACAGTTCCTTCTGGGATCCGGGTTCTCGCTCGCGTTCATCTTCGGTTGTGCAACGGCGACCATCGCCCAGAGCTCAGCTGTGACGCCGGCCCACGCGGCACCGGCCGGGGCGCAGAAGTGGGAGTACAACTGTGACCGGCTCGCGAGTGAGCCTGGACGAAGGAAAGTTGGCGAACGGATCGAGCTCGAGCTGAACGAGCTCGGCGCCCAGGGATGGGAGTTCGACTTCGGCAGCGGATTCTGCGGCAAGCGGCCGCTGTGAGGATGTGGACACTGCGGCGGGGGCTGTGCACGCGGCTGCGGCCCCCACAGCTAGATCTGAGGGCCACCGCGAAGCTCGGAGCTCACCAGCGCGACATGCCGCCCAGGTTGTGCACCTGGGTAAACCCCGCCGCCACCAGCGTGGACTTGGCCTGGGCGCTCCGCATTCCGCTGCGGCAATAGACGACCACGGGAGCGTCCTTGTCTCCAACCTCAGACGTGCGTGCTCCGATCTCGCCCACCGGAATGTTGCGAGCACCTTCGATGTGCCCCGATGCGAACTCCTCGGGCGAGCGCACGTCGATCAAGGCCGCGCCGTCGGTCACGAGGGCGTGTGCCTGATCGGACTCGATGAACGAGGAGGCCATGCCCTGCTTGAGAACGAGGACTCCAACGAGACCCAGGACGACTGCTGCGATGATGTAGGGAGTCATTCGACGGACCTTGCTCATGCCCACTCCGGAACCTGCTCGACGGCGAGCAGCTCTTCTACCGTCTGACGGGGCCGGGTCACGGCGAAGCGATCGCCGTCCACCCACACCTCCGCCGGAAGCGGCCTGGTGTTGTAGTTGCTCGCCATCGACATGCCGTAGGCGCCTGCACTCAAGACACCGAGCAGCGATCCGGTCTCGCATGCCGGCATGGCCCGCTCGAGTCCCAGGAAGTCTCCCGACTCGCAGACCGGCCCCACCACGTCGACGCTCGAAACCTCGGCGTCCTCGGCGGGTCGATTCACGGGCAAGATCGCGTGATAGGCCTGATAGAGCGCTGGTCGAAGCAGGTCGTTCATCGCAGCGTCGATGATGAGAAAGCCCTTGGTTGGAGAATGCTTGTTGCCCACAACGCGGGTGATCAGAACCCCAGCCTGCCCGGTGAGGTAGCGCCCCGGCTCGATCATCAACTCGACGTCCAGCTCCGCACTCGCAGCAACGACCGCCTTGCCCCACGCCGCGATGTCGAGTTCGGCCTCCGACTCGCTGTACGCGATACCAAAGCCTCCACCCAAATCGATGTGGCCGAGCGACACGCCGTCCTCCTGCAGACCCTTCGCCAAGGTACGAAGGCGGTCGAAGCTCTCGGTGAATGGGGTGACATCGGCGATCTGCGACCCGATGTGGCAACCGATGCCCTCCAGGCGCAGCCCCTGTGTCGCGTGAACATGCCGCGCGAGCGTGGTCGCCTCGTCCATCGAGATGCCGAACTTGGCGTCGCGCAGGCCGGTGGCCAGATACGGGTGGGTCTTGGGATCGATCTCGGGGTTGACCCGCAACGTGACGTTCGCCGTCTTGCCCGTTGCCTTCGCGCGGGCTTCGATGCGCGTCACCTCTTCGGAGCTCTCCGCGTTGATCGATCGCAGGCCGGCCTCGATTGCAGCGTCGAGTTCGTCGTCGGTCTTCCCCACGCCGCTGAACACGATCTTGTCCGGCGTGATGCCAGCGGCCATCGCCCGCTTCATCTCGCCCACGCTCACGATATCCGCGCCGGAACCCAGCCGCTGAAGGTGGCGAAGGACCGCCAACGATCCGTTCGACTTCACCGCGTAGCAGATCTTGGTGGGGTGGCCGGCGACCGACGCCTCGAGTGCCCGGTAGCGATCTGCGATGTGGGCCGCGCTGTAGACGTACGTCGGCGTTCCGACGGCGGCCGCGATGTCTTCGAGCGCGACGCCCTCCACGAACGCCTTGCCACCTTCGTACCGGAACGCAAAACGCTCGGGTACTTCTTGAACCCACACGTGGTCGGGACGGCCCTGCGACGTCATGAAAACGCCAGTGCCACGTCCCGATACGAAAATCAATCGTGAGCATCACTGGGCACGCCGCAACCTGGTGCTACGATCGAAGAGTCACTTCAGGAGCCGGCAAGGGAGACCAATGCCTATGAAACAGCAGGAACTTTCGACCGAGCTCAACCACCTGCACGGGCCAGCGTTTTGGCCAGGAGGAACGTCCTAGCGACGTACGTTCGAGGCACCCGGTGAGATGACGTCATCGGGGTGAGGGAGACGACATCGCCCCCCCACACGCCTCTTCGAGCGCGAGTGCCAGCACTCGCTTTGTACGACGACGTTTCGGGTATTCCGTGGGATCCCCGCCAAACGTCAGGATCACAGCCGCTCATCGATCCACCTCACGAGCCTTTCCTGAGCAAAACGCACCCCTGACGGTCGCCCCACCTCAAAAGCGGGCAGTGGCCGCAACCAGCAGAACCGGACCTACCCGGAGTGACCCGCGGCGGAGTAACCCACGACTCCGCCGCTTCTCGTGCAGCACGCAAAAACGCCGCGCCAAGTTCGGAACTCGTGCGCGGCGATGATGTTTGAGAGCGCGGGCTACCAGGCGCAGAACTCTTCAGACGAGAGGCCTTGGGCCTCCCAAAGGTCGCAGCAGTCCTCATCGTCGGTGGTGTCCTCGTAGCCGAGCCAGTCGTTGCACAGCGGGTCGGACTCGTCTTCGGCCTCTTCGAAGCAAACCAGCCACGCGTCGCGAACGGCTTCGCAGTAGCCCAGCTCGCTCTCGTCGTCGCCTTCGGTGCAGGGGACGGGGCTCTCTTCGTGACAAGACAGCTCGACGTCGAACTCACCGGCAGAGGAGCCACCTGCGCCGACAACGAGGATGAGGTTGCTCGACGAAGGAACCGTCCACGCGGCCTCGATGGAGGACGAGGTGTTGTTGAAGCCGTGCGAGGGCCCCTCGAAGTCGTTGTCCTGGGCCGCGGTGAGGCTGCTGTACAGGAACGCCGTGGGGTCGAGGTCGCCGCTGGTGCGGACGACGCGGGCGTTGACCACCGAGCCGGGACGAGCTTCCACCACGTACACGTGGACCGCGTCCCCGGCGACATACCCGCTGCCCTGGGTCCCGGTCGCCAGCGCGCCAATCGGTCCCGCGGTGGTGTCGTCTGCTTTTCCGCCGGCCGAGGGGCCGCCGCTGGGCTCCGAACCGCTATCTCCAGAGTCACAACCCCCGAGCGCGACAGACGCAGCGAGGAGTGCAGAGATGCTGACACGTCGGAGCATGTGCGACATAGTAGGTCCTATGTACACAGTTCGCCCGGGACGCGCCAGACAAATCTGGCGCTGAAGCGCAACTTTTCGCCAAACAGCCCTAGAGAGCCCCTCAACGGCTCTCTAGCGCACAGATCAGAACCGTTCGCCGCAGCCTAGGTCTCGTCGACCGCAATCAGGTGGCCGGACCGGGTCCGCTTGGTGTCGAGGTAGAAGCGATTCTCCTCGCGCGCTTCGATCTCCAGGGCGGTGCGCTTCACGACGGTGATGCCCGCGCCCTCCAGACCTTCGACCTTGTGCGGGTTGTTCGTGTGCAGCTCGATCCGACGGGCGCCCAGAGCTTGCAGCATCGCCGCAGCCACGTCGTAGCTCCGCAAGTCATCGTCGAATCCGAGGTGCAGGTTGGCCTCGACCGTATCCATGCCGCCGTCCTGCAGCTCGTACGCCCGGACCTTGTGGGCGATGCCGATGCCTCGACCCTCCTGGCGCATGTACAGCAGGACGCCCTGCTCCGCATCGGCAAGTCGACCCATGGCCTCGTGCAGCTGCTCGCCACAGTCGCAGCGTCGCGAGCCGAACGCATCACCGGTGACGCACTCGCTGTGTAGTCGGACGGGGATGATCGCGTTGGTGCCCACGTCTCCGCGCACCAGAGCGACGTCGTCCAACGGTCCGTCGGGACCCTCGAACGAGACGATCATGAAGTCCCCGTGCGAGGTCGGTAGGCGGCCTCGAGCCAGCTCTCGAACGGAAACCATGGGAATCGCCTCAGTTCTCAGCGTGAAAGGTTCGCGTCTCAGTAGACACGCATCGAATCAACGATGCCCTGGTAGAGCTTGCTTGACGAGGCAATGCCCTGCCGGACGCTCTCCAGGACCAAATCCAGCAGTTGGTCCTGATCTAGGCGCAGCACATCGTAGTAGCGCTGGCGGTCGATCGCATGGATCGTCGAGGGCCAGTAGCCCTCGTTGATCAGAATGTGGTTCATCGCGATTCGGGCGACACGTCCGCTGATCTCGGGCCAAGGGAACACGCGAATGACTTCGCGATGCACCTCGACCGCAAGCTCGATCGGATGGGCGCGCTTGCACTCCTCGGTGCGGAACCAGTCGGTCAGCTTCCGCATGCGGTAGCTGATCTTGTCGGCCTGCGCGAGGTCGTGGAAGTACATCCGGTGGATCGGGTTGTCCTTGCGGTACTGAACCTGATCCTTCTTGTTCGTCGGCAGCAGCACCTGGTGCAGCTTCTTGAGCCAGTCGAGGTTGAGCGTGAGCGGTTGCCCGCGCGACTCCACGACGTAGTCAATGCCATCGCGCACCGCGATGATGTGGTTGTAGGCAGGGATCAGGCTCGGCGCTGAGATGATCTCCGCATCGATGGCGGCCTTGATCTCAGCGATGCTGAGGACCGTGCCTTCGAGCGCGAAGTCGTGGTAGATCCACGACATCGTGAAGCGTTCGTTGAAGCTCGCCCGCTGCGTAGCGGAGAGCATCCCGAGCTTTTCCCACAGCAGCTCCGAGGATTCGTGAAGCTGACGGTAATTCCTGGACACGGTCCGCATCGACTGACGGCGGAACCTACTGATCGAGCGCCTCGGGGTCAACCCACCCCGATCTAAAGCTTCGGTTTTGCTGAAAAAATCGCCGGTGGGATAAGAGCTGGGGCCGGTCCCGCCAAACCACCAGGGCACAGCCGGGCGAAAAGCAGCAGCGCCCAGTGCGCGTATCGGGAGGCCGGACAGACACCTTCGCGACGGGCTCGACCCGGCGTCGCCGCTCCACTCGCCGTTTTTTTGACCTGTTCGCACCGGGCTGGCAGGGCTGTTTGGGTGGGCGAAGGCCACATCTCGGTGCTCGCGCGCGAAGTCTGCGCTGCGCTGGAGGGCACGCTCCCCGAGGTCGGCGAGACCCCCCGCGGCATCTACGTCGACGCGACCTGCGGCGCCGGAGGCCACATTGAACTGGTCTTGAAGCGATTCGCGCCACAGCGGGTGATCGCCTTCGACCGCGACCAAACGGCGCTGGACCGAGCCCGCGTTCGGCTCGCCTCGGCACAGACGCCCATCCTGTTCGTCCACGCACCCTTCTCGGCACTGGCCAGCACCCTCGACGAGCAGGGCGTGAAGGCGGACGGGATTCTCGCCGACATCGGCGTGTCTTCGATGCAGCTCGACCAGGGGGAGCGGGGCTTCTCTTTTCGGACAGACGCTCCGCTCGACATGCGCATGGACCAGAGCGCACCCATGACCGCAGCCCAGCTCCTCGAAGAGCTCGACGCTCCGGCCCTCATCCGTATCCTCCGGGAGTACGGCGAAGAGCCCGACGCGCCTCGCATCGCACGGGCAATCCTCGAGGCCAAGCCAAAGACCACCGGCGCACTGGCCCAGGTCGTCTCGGACGCCATGAGTCATCGGCAACGCCGCAAGCTCGGACTGCGCATCCACCCTGCAACTCGAACGTTTCAAGCGCTTCGCATCCACCTCAATGACGAACTCGGCGAGCTCGACCAACTGCTCGCCGATGGGCCGAAGGCGCTGGCCATCGGCGGCCGGCTCGAGATCATCACGTTTCATTCGCTCGAGGATCGCCGCGTGAAGCGTGCGTTCCGCACGTTGTCGAGCCCTCCGTACACGCTGCCGGGCCTCCCCATCGTGGAGTCTGAGCGTCAGGCCCCTTTCAAGATTCCCAAGCCGTTCTCCAAGGGCGTCACCGCCGACGCCGAAGAGACACAGAACAACCCTCGAGCCCGCAGCGCGCGACTGCGGGTGCTGGAGCGCGTCGAATGACCGAACGAGCACGTCGCCGAAAACAGAAACCCGTAGAGTTCCCCCACGGACACAAGCGCAGCGGCGACCGGGCGACAAACGCCGGGTCGGTGGAGCGCGTGCGGGATCGGATGCGGGCGCCTGCGGGAACATCGTTCCTCTTGTTCCTCTGCGTGGGGGTGCTCGTGGCCATGGGTATCGTGCGGATCCAGTCCACGACTGCGGTGTTGGAGGCCGGCGGGGACATCACCCAGCTCTCTGAACAGCAAGCCTCGCTCCTCGAAGAGAAGCGGCGCCTGTCGGCCGAGCGGGCCTACCTCCGCAACCCCCAACAAGTTCAAGCGGTCGCCCGCGACGAGCTCGGCATGGTGCCGGTCTCTCCCGAGCTCGTGCAGAAGATCCGTGTCCGGGAGGCGCCCACGCCATGAACCTGCTCCATCGTCACAAGGAGATCGTCAAACCCATGGCGACCGACCTCGGGTCGGTGCGTCTGCGTTCTCTGCTCGTCGCCGCCGTCCTCGGTGTCTCGATGCTGGGCCTGATCTGGCGCGCCTACCAAGTCGCGGTCGTGCAGCACGAGCACTACGCCGACCTGGGCAACCGGCAGCAACTCCGCTCGTATCGCGTCCGCGCCAGCCGTGGCGACATCGTCGACCGCAACTACATCGCGCTTGCAGTCACCGACCGTGTGCACAAGATCGTGCTCAACCCCCGCCTCATCGCGGGGCAAGGCGCGACCGATGCGGTCGTGGGCAAGGTGATGGAGCTGTTCCCTCTCGAAGACCCTGCCTACCTTCGCGACGAACTCTCTCGGGACAAAGCCTACCGGCAGCTGCGAATGCAGCTCGACGACGCCCAGGCCACGGCGATCCGCGAGGCACGGCTGCCGGGCGTCCGCCTGGAACCGATGCCGCACCGCGTCTACCCGCGCAAGCTTCTGGCCTCGCAAGCCCTTGGCCGGGTGAGCGCAGAAGGCTCGGGCAACCTCGGCATCGAATACGGCCTGGACGAGTTTCTCAAGGGACGCGACGCCATGAGCCCGGCCTACTTCGCGCGCGGTCAGAAGCTCCTCGTCGATGGCCACCCCGACCCCAGTGTCTCGCGCGGAAACACCGTCGTGCTGACCCTCGACTCCGCCCTTCAGGCCATGGTCGAGGAAGAGATCAACACGCTGGTCGAAAACTGGACCCCGGTGAGCGCCAGCGTGCTCGTCGTCGACCCCCGCAACGGCGAAGTTCTGGCGATGGCCAGCCGCCCCACGTTCGATCCCAACCACCGGATCGACGACATCGATCAAACGGTCAACCACGCTGTGAACCGAGCCTTCGAGCCCGGCTCCACGATGAAGGCGATCACCGTCGCGGCTGCGCTCGAACAAGGCGTGATTCGGCGCGACGAGAGCTTCTTCTGTGAGAACGGGCGCTGGCAGTACACCGAGGACCACGCCATCCGTGACACCAAGCAGCTCGAGTGGCTGAGCATCTCGGAGATCCTCGCGGTGTCCTCGAACATCTGCACGACCAAGATCTACGACCGTCTGCGGGCGCAGAACCTGGACAAGTGGGTTCGGCGTTTTCACTTCGGGGAGCGACCGGCGATCGAGTTGCCCGGCGCCACGCCTGGCACACTCGACGACTGGAACAAGTGGTCCGACATTCAGGGCGCCAACATCTCCTTCGGCCAGGGCATGAGCGCAAGTCCCCTCCAGGTCGCGGCTGCGTTCTCGGTGCTTGCCAACGGCGGCACGTACTACCCGACGACCATCGTCCGGGCCGTACTCGACCACGACGGCAACGAGGTCCCTCTCGACCGCAAGGAGCCCGAACGCGTCGTGCGAACCTCCACCGCGGACACGGTTCTCGAGATGCTCGAGAACGTTGTGCACTCCAAGAAGGGCACCGGTAAGAACGCCCTGATCGACGGCTACCGAGTGGCGGGCAAGACGTCGACCGCTCAAAAGGCGTCGAAGTCGGGTGGCTACGCCGAAGACGAGTACTTCGCCTCGTTCGTCGGTGCCGTGCCGGCCAAAGATCCTCGCGTCGTCATTCTCGTCAGCGTCGACAACCCCGTCGGTGGCCACTACGGCAACGAGGTCGCCGCCCCCACGTTCGCTCGCCTCGGCAAGCGGGTCATGCTGCACCTGGGGGTCTCGCGCGACGACGGTTCACGGCCAAGCCCAGACCCGTTGCTGCTGATGACCAACAACACCAAGCTGGTCGACGGCTTCACGCCTCTGGGCGACGTTGAGCCCGAGCTGCCCGGCCAACGGCCGATCTCGGTCGATGGTGGCCTGCCGGACTTCACCGGCCTGAGTCTCGTCGAAGCTCTCGACGCGGCCGATGGGGCCGACATCCAGCTCGTCGCGCAAGGCACCGGCATCGCCGTGATGCAGGACGTGCCACCAGGGCCGATGGAGCCCGGGACTGACGCGGTCACCGTGTTCTTCGAACCCCCGGCCTGACGAGCTCGTTGCCACCGACGCAGGGTCGGGCTGCGCGCACGAAAAAGGGCGAGCCCCGGAAGGCCCGCCCTTTGAAGTGCCGTGAAGGCGACTTCTTTACT
>OJGU01000654.1_pt1 | contig 18043 bp, 12 predicted proteins | sample 1594741 | NCBI WGS metagenome assembly OJGU01 (sample SAMN05416841, study PRJEB24817) | seawater metagenome | isolation source: Sea water | place: Canada:Atlantic | collected 2013-07
GACCGAAAACTGGAAACCAACAAAAACTCAAATCCCCATTCTTTGGTGTAGACCCGGATTGGGCCTAAAAAGCCAATAATTCCGATCCTTTGGTGCCGGCTGGTCGTAAATCGTTGGTAATAAGGGGGAAGAGATGGTGCGCGGTGGAGGGTTCGAACCTCCGACCCCTACCGTGTCAAGGTAGTGCTCTACCACTGAGCTAACCGCGCAAGGACGGGTAAATTGCCAGCTTTTGTGAATTTGGCAAGAGAAGAGTTTTGGAAAATGATGGATTGTTCCGATGTGTCTCGATTGGGAGCGCTGATACCTTGGATTCAAGGCCTGCAGGACTGTTCCTCGGCGAGTCTGAGTGTGCCTCGTTATGACCTGCTTGGGGGCTCGCTTGCGGGCTTTGGCTTCGGTGCTTGTATTCTCAGTTCGAATTGAGGACTTTTTGTCGATGAACTCAACTTGTGATGCGGTGACCCGTTTGGCAGCCGAATTGATCGCTTGCCCGAGTGTTTGTCCAGAAGATGGGGGCGCCCAGGGGATTATTGCTGACCGCTTGAAGGGGGCTGGCTTTGATGTCGTGGGATTGGAGATCGATGGTATCAAGAGTCTCTACGCGGTGTACGGGAAATCGGGACCCTTGGTGGCGTTTTCCGGACATTCTGATGTTGTTCCTCCCGGAGATGTTGAGGCGTGGATGGTTCATCCGTTTCGGCCGGAGGTCCGAGAGGGCAAGCTCTACGGCCGTGGGGCCATTGACATGAAGGGACCTTTGGCTGCGAGTGTGATTGCTGCCGAGCGCTTTGTTGCGGGACTTTCTCCGGATGAAATGCCGTTTCGTCTCGGCTTCATCGTGGCGGGGGATGAAGAGGTGATGGCCAATCATGGGACGCTTGATCTGCTCGCTCATATTAAGGAGTCAGGAGATTGTCTCAAACACTGCATTGTGACCGAGTCGACTTCTCAAAAGGTGCTTGGGGATATGGCAAAGATCGGCCGGCGGGGGTCGATGGTCGGGGAGCTTGTCATTAGAGGCATACAAGGGCACTCTGCCTATCCTCAATTGGCATCGAATCCGATCTCAAAAGCGCTCGAACCCCTCGATAGCTTGGCGAAGCATGAGTGGGGAAACGGGGTGGATGGCTTCCCTCCAACTACTTTGCAGATTACCAATGTTCGGTCTGGAACGGGCGCCGCCAATGTGATTCCTGGAGAGTTGACTGCCGTCTTCAATTTCAGGTTTTCGCCCGAGTTCACGGCCGAAGCCCTACAAGCCAAAGTAACGACTCTCTTGAAGCCATTTGATCTGGAATATTCATTGAAGTGGAGTTGTGATGCCCATCCGTTTCTCACCCAAGAGGGAACTCTGAGTGGTATCTTGGCCAAGGCGATTAAAACGAAGACCGGATTGGACACTGAATTCTCTACCAGCGGAGGAACCTCAGATGCTCGCTTTATCGCTCCGACCGGTGCGGAGGTGATTGAGTTTGGGACCCTCTCCGGTATGTGTCACCAGGTGGACGAGCACGTCTCTGTCGCCGATTTACAGGCCCTCGCTTCGATTTACGAACTGGTGCTTGATGGCTTTGTTGACGAGTATCGAGCCATTAAATGATAGAATCGCTATCGATTAGTCAAGCGATTCCAAGTAGGCTACGAGATCGCGCATTTCGCTTGTCGACAGGCCTGCTTCGAGTCCGTCGGGCATTAGCGATTTAGGGGCTGCATAGTAGCGGGCAATCTCTTCGCTCGAAAACCGCTCTGTCTGCCCTAAGAGCGTGAACATTTCGATCGCCCCATTGGCCTTGTGATCAAGCTGTAGACCGCGGTGTTCTTCGCCGTCTCGGGTTTCAATAACCCATGCTTGATACTGTGGCGGGAATTGTTCTGAAGGCCGTAGGATCGATTGGATCAGTTGTTGTCGATCCATCGATTGTCCTGCATTGCTCAGATCTGGGCCAAGTTTTCCGCCTCGGTTGTTGATGGTGTGGCATTGCGCGCAACCTGATTTTACCGATCGAAAGACATGTTCTCCGAGAATCGGGTCGCCACCTCGTTGCAGTGCGAATTGCCACTCTTCGGTCGATTGGGGGCGGTAGGTAACGCGAGGCTGACAACAACCTGGCTCGCTATAAAGAATATCCTCTAGTTGTTCAATGAGTGCATCACGATTCGGGCGATTGCGGTGGATAACGTAGCAACGATTGATGGCGCTCTTGACTGCTGGAACGGTTTGGTGCAGCGCGAGCAGTCGAATGGTGGGCAGAATGATTGCAAGGTTTTCAGATCGGGTCAGTTCGATAAGGGGAGTGAAATCTTTGATGGGTTGTTTTTCTAGGGCTAGCAGTGCCTCCTGTCTAAGTGCGAGAGGCTGATTGGCATCCAGCGCGAGGGATAGCATCTGTTGGGGGATTTCCTGATGATCCAGTTCGGCAAGAGACTGGAGCGCCTGTTGTTGTACGGCGATCGGCGTCTCCCTCGATAGTCCTAGCAGGAATGAGGTGGCGCCGTTGATTGAGTGGTGGGGATAATGTGTGATTGCCAGGGCGCGTACTTCTGCGGGCAATGACGAGTCCTCGATGGCGGCAATGATTGCAGCGTTGTTTTTCGGGCGCGGAATCTGGCTGGCTTTGTTACTTGTTCGTGCTTCAACGGCTTGTTTGTAGGGCTCGGTGCTTAGGGCAAGGGTTGCTAGATAGGTCTTGAATAGTTCCGGAGGCGTCGGTTTCTGACGAAGAGTGTTTGAAAGTTTCGCGTGGAACTGTGTCAAGCTTTGCTCTCCGATCCATTGGAGGGCGCTTTGTCTGATTGTTGCGCTCGTGTCATTCAAGAATGCGTTGATTTGAATGTCCGAGTTCTTGGGAGCGGCTCGCTTCTGTGCGAGTAAACTTCCGAGGCGTAGGCGTTCGTCGCTATGCTGTGAGAACTTGCTTCGGAGGGATCGAAGTTCCGGTTTGCTTAGGGCGATCACCGCGGCGTGAACACTGAAAGGGTCGTTTGATCTCAAGGCATCCTCGATCGATCGTTCGCCTTTTTGACTGCGAATACTTCTTAACCGCTCGAGTGCGAGATGTTGCCGGCTTTTTTGGCTGCCCTTCATGGCATCATAAGGGCGGGGTTTTGTTTGATCGGATCGATTGCGAGTTTCGAGTCTCCAGATTCTTCCGTTCCCATGATTGGGATAGGCGACATCAACCCAGTCGGTGATGTAGAGGGTTCCTTTGCTATCGGCATCAATCGCGACCGGACGGAATTGTTGTGATCCTGATACTAAGACGGAATTGGTGGCGGTGATCGAGGTGCCGAGTAGGCTGGTGTGGTGTCTTTCGATCCGGTGTTCGTTCCACACAGTGACGAGTCGGGAATTTTGGTAATCTTTTGGCAAGTTGCTGCGCCTGGCATCGATGAGTCCGGAAGGTGCCTCGCCCGTGCCTGAGACAAAGGGGAGGGTGCCGGGGAGTTCTCCGTTCCAGCTTTGGTAAGCGTGATTGCCTCCGCCGCCGTAGATGGATTTATAGCCATAATCACCCTGTTGGACGATATGAACCAAGCGATTTGGTCCGCGGGCATCTGGATCATTATCGACACCGAGAAGTCGGCCATCTTGATCAAATTCTAGATCGAATAGATTCCAAAAGCCGGTAGCGAATTCTTCCATTGAGCTTCCATCGAGGCGACATCGTAAGACGTTTCCTCCGTCGCCATAGCCGGATACTGTGCTGCCGTCGGCGCCAATCACAGAATAGGCAACACTCCCATTGTTTCCTCGCGAGATATAGAGCCAACCGTCATAGCTGTGGGTTATTCCTAGGAGGCAACTGTGCGGATAGGAGTTCTCGGTTTTTACCTCGGCGATCAAGCGATGTGTTTCAGCCTTGTTGTCGCCGTCTTTGTCGACGAGTTCCCACACGCTTCGTGCTCCAACGACGAAGATCCGGCCCTCGCTTGTGATGCTTAAATTCATGGCTGCGTCGAGGCCCTCAGCGAATATCTGATTGCTTTCAGGGTGACCGTCGCGATCGGCATCGACGAAGATGCGAATTCGATCTCCCTTGGGACCTCGATAGTCTTTGGGGGGCAAATGGGTGTGTGATTCAACGACAAAAATTCGGTCGTCCGGTGCGATCGCGAGTCCAATGGGGGTGACGATTTCTGGCTGCTCGGCGAAGAGCGAGAGCTGGAGTCTCGAATCGTGAACCTTAGGGGCCTCGTTCCCCGCGGCGTTTAGAAGCACAGAGGTTAGAGCGATGAGAAGAGGGATGCGCATAGTCAGCGTTTTAAATTCTGGGAGATTGGTGCGAGCTGAATTGTCGGTAGGCTGCGTTCAAATTTTCGAGCAAGGGCTCTTTAGGTTCATTCCACGCTTGCTCGATCACGAGATAGCCTGAGTATTGGTAGTGTTTCAGCTGGCGGAGGAAGGTGTCGAAATCCGTGACTCCGGTACCGAAAACGACCGTATCGTGGCCGCCGCCGCGTGTCCGGCAGTCTTTGAGGTCGACATGAAGGGTGCGGGAATGGAATTTCTGCAGCACATCAGACAGGGAGACGTTGACGCCCTCAAAATGTCCTGTGTCAAGACAGAGCCCCACATTCGGGGAATCAATCTTGGTGAAAATCGTGTCGTAGTCTTCGATCCGTTCGAGAACGTTGTTGGCATGATTTTCGAGTAGAATCAGCATTCCCATTGCTTCGGCGGCTGGAGCCAGTTCCTTGAGTACGGCAATGATGGAATCGAGGCCGCCCTGTGTTCCTCTGCGAGCACCGGTAAATTTTAGACGGCGGCATCCGAGTTGTTGACAGCGGTTCATAAGCGCTAACTTGTGGCTGAGATCCTTGATGATGCCGCTATTGCCTACACCGCCAAAACTGGTGCCTTGCAGGCTAATCGGAGTGAGTTTCGCCTGGTTGCATCGAGCCTTCAAAGAATCGATGTAAGACGGCGTGATGGTGTTGGGATACCATAGATTGAACTCCACATTCTTGAACGGTGTTTTGGGGATGATTTCGAAACTTGGTCGATGCGAGTGGTTGCCAAAGCCATCACAACAGATCGTGGCGATGGCCAACTCAACGCCGCGAAACTCATTGACGTTCTTGGGCTTTGTATCCGCTGAAAGGGACCCGAAACCGAGACTTCCGGCGGCCGTTGCGAGGCTGCTTACTTGGAAAAACTGACGGCGATTGATTTCAGCAGTGCAATTCATCGGCAATGGATGGGTTGGTTTCGGGTCCATGGATTGATAGTCCGCAGCATTCCGCTGAATTTCGGGCTAAACATGGCGCTGATCAATAAGATTTTCATATCTTCGTGTTTCAGCTTCGCGTTGAGCTCTTAGGGAGCGTTTGACTGTTGAAATCGAAAGTTTGTTACTTTTCATTTTCGTTCCGGTCTATATACGTCAAAGCTATGAGAACGACCGTTTCCCTTTTTGCATGTTACCTCCTGGGCCTTTTTTCACCTGTGTGTGCCGAGAGTGCGACCGAAGTTGATTCGAAGGCGGCAGACGAAGCTCGCTTTGCAGCATTTGAGGCCTTGATGACCAATGCTAAACTGATCGGTCAGTTTACCGTGATGGGGCGCGGAGACGGTGCAGGGCGAAAAGAGGAATATACCATTGAGAGTGTTAAGAAAGTGCCAAATGGAGATTTTTGGCTATTCAAAGCCCGGATGAAATATGGGGGTACCGACATGACGCTCCCGATGCCACTCGAGGTGAAGTGGGCGGGCGACACGCCGGTGATCACGCTCACGGAAACGACGATCCCTGGAATGGGGACCTTCAGTGCTCGCGTCGTCATCCACGGAGGCCAATACGCAGGCATCTGGAAACACGGTGAATTCGGTGGCCAGATGTTTGGCGAGGTCAAGAGCGGGGCGACGTCAGCGAAGGAATAACGCCTCCGAATTGTTCAAGTCACTGAGAAGTGGCTGGGAGTTCCAGCGCTAGTTTCATCGCGTGATAAATGTAGTTTTGCTCTCGCGTGCTCCGGAATAGAAACGCGCCTGGGCCGGTGGCGTAGATCGGAACGTCCTCGGCTCCATGGGTTTCGCTCCCCAATGGCACTGCCGATTCTTGCGCGTAGTTTTTGTGTTCCGTGTCCACGTGATGCAAATCTGGACGGTGCCGGTGAGCGATGTCGATGTACTTCCAATGATCCTTTTTTATTTTCGGGCCATCGTCTGCCACATTGAAGGTTTGGTGGCCGTGAGAGATGGAAAAGTCTGACTTGTTGATCATCGGACCGGGGTAACCACCGCCGTTCGCATATCCGAGGGTGGTGAACGGTAGGCCGAGGAGATCCTTTTCTGGTTCAGGCTTGGGGTGACCGGCATTGTCGTTCCGGATTACTTTGCCCAGGATCGGATTACCCCGGGTTGGATAACCTGCTAAGGTAAAGGTGTGGCTATGATCTGCCGTGACGATGATCAATGTTTCGGCCCGTTCTTTCGGCGTGAGCGCGTCGAGAACGGCTTGAACCGTGTCGGAAAGGAGCACGGTTTCATTCAGCGCCCGGTGCGCGTTGGAGCCATGATGGCCATGGTCAATTCGACCGCTTTCAATCATTAGAAAGAATCCTTTTGGATTGTTCTTTAAGATTTCTAGCGCCTTAGTCGCCATCTCGGGGAGGGAGGGTTCCGTGTTGGCGGCTCCTTCGGCTCGGCGATCGACGGCATAGCTGAGATGTTTCGAAGCGAAGAGCCCGAGGAGTTGTTTGGTAGACTTGGGATCAATGTTCTTGAGTTCTGAACGATTCTTCACGAAGACTTTTCCGGGCTGGGAGGCCCATTCCTTCGTTAGATCCCGACCATCCAGCCGGCGCCCAACGAAGGGATCCCGCGTTCTCTGATTAGTTTCCACTGATGAACTGATTTCATCTTCTGAAGGGAGCGGTAGAAAGGATCGCCAGCCTCCTCCAAGGGCTACGTCGATGCCGTCGCCAACAGGAAATTCGATGAGCTGCCTTGCGATATCTTTGAATCCGGCGGTGATTGCTGGCTTGAGTCGCTCATCGTTTTCGTCCTTCGCGAAAATCTCGTAATTGTCGTCTACCCAAAATCGATTGGGAGAGTGGGCGTAGCAGGCCGCAGGAGTAGCATGAACAAGTGTTGTTGTGGTGACGATCCCTGTCGATTTTCCTTGCCGCTCTAGCTCTTCAGTGAGGATCGGGAGGGGCTTAGACGGTCCCCCAAATTGAGAGATCGAGGAATGATTGCCGAGCTCTACTTCTTGATCGTAGTTGATCACGTAGGCATTAGTTTTGTGCCCGGTCATGATGGCGGTCATTGTGCCCGCGGAATCGGGAGTTTGCTGATTGATGGTATACGTCTTTGAGAGGGCTGTTTGTTCGAAGGTTTCGAATGAGAGTTGGTGCTCTTCTCCAAGTTTTCCGAGTTGTTGGCCGGCGAGAATTCGTGCTCCGGTGATCGTTGTCATCCCCATACCGTCTCCCAAGAAGAGAATAATGTTCTTTGCTGGGCCCGCAAAGGTGGGACGTTGAAGTGCTGCGTGAGCGGCCGCTTTTTGGACTGAAAAGTCCGCCGGTTCTTCGGCCCACCCAAGAGTCGGGAGGACAACAAAAGCGATCAGGGATAGGGAACGTTGGGCGCGCAATCTCATCAGTGCTTGAGGCTAGGAAAGCTTGGATGAATAGGAAAAGAAAAATTCGTTATCTGAGAATTCATGGATTCGGCTGGACGGAACGAGGATCCATGCCGTTTTATCTCGGAGATGAGTACAATTTGTGTATTTCCAGGGCAAGGAGCCCAAAAACAGGGGATGGGTGAGGCACTCTTTGATGGATTTCCTCACGAAGTCGCCGCTGCAGATTCGATTTTGGGCTATTCTATTCGAGAATTATGTCTTGAGAATCCTGAAGGACGCTTGGGGAATACCGCTTTCACCCAACCCGCCTTATTTATTGTCTCAGCGTTGGGATTTCTAGCTCGTTCAAAAGAGGGGGCGGCACCGGTAGATTTTGTTGCCGGACACTCCCTAGGCGAATATACGGCCCTTTTTGCTGCTGGGGCCTTCGATTTTGAGACTGGAGTTCGACTGGTCCAGGAACGGGGACGACTGATGAGTGAGGTTAAAGGAGGGGGAATGGCAGCGATCCTCGGTATGGCACCCGCTGCGATTCAGCAGGCACTGGCCGACGGTGGCTTCGGGGAAGTCGATTTGGCCAATCAGAATAGTCCGAAACAAACAGTGATTGCAGGGCCTAAGGGCGATATCGAATCGTGCGCTCCCGTCATTCAAGCGGCAGGAGGGAAAGTGATTCCATTGGATGTGAGCGGTGCGTTTCACTCGCGGCAGATGAAACCGGTTGCCCTACAGTTCGAAAGCTATCTAAGTGAATTCTCCTTCGGAACGCTTTCCATTCCCGTTATCGCGAATGTCACTGCAAAGCCTTACGAGTCGGCAGACCTCGTGAAGACGCTGGCAGCACAGATCTCGAGCCCAGTGCTGTGGTCTGATTCCGTGAATTACCTCCTTGACCAGGCGGACCCAAATTTCGAGGAAATCGGTCCTGGTAAAGTGCTCTCGGGACTGCTTCGACAAATCAAAGCAGGCCGCGGTTAGGATCGTTGCTTGCTCCGGACGGTTTTCCTACTCGGTGAATTGCTGTTCCTTAAGCCAGAAGAGACAGTCCTTCGTCCAGGCGTGCCCGTTTGCAAGTCCGATCCCGTGCCTGCCGTTTTGGTAGATATGGAGATCAAAGGGGACCCCAGCCCGTCGGAGGCTTTTTGCGAATTCTAGGCTGTTCTCAACGATGACGGCCTTGTCTTCGTAGGTGTGCCAGATGAAACAAGGTGGTGTTTCGGGGGTGACTTGCAACTCGTTTGAGAGATTCCACGCGAGTTTCGGATCCGGATTCTTACCCAAGAGGTTTCGTTTAGAGCCTTGATGAGTGATCGGGCCCATACTGATGACGGGATAACAGAGAATGCCCAAAGTGGGGCGTGAGCTGACGCGATCAATCGGGTCGGACGTGTTCTTATCTCCTGGATCGTGATGGGTGAGTAAGGTGGAGGCCAGGTGTCCCCCGGCAGAGGATCCCATGATGCCAATCCGGTTTGCGTCGACATTCCATTCGCCGGCCCGCGCTCTTACCGTTCGTAGGGCTCGGGCTGCATCCTGGAGCATTGCGGGGTGCCGATAGCCCTTTGATCCGAGTCGATATTTCAATACGAAGGCGGAAATCCCCGCGTCATTGAGCCACTTGGCGTAGTCGTGCCCCTCGTGTCGTGCGAGTCCCCCATAGCCACCACCTGGACAGATGACGATGGCAGCCGTCTTTGAAGAGGGGCGATCGACCACGTAAGGGGTGAGCGTGGGACGATCCGTCTCCTTGCTGCCAAGTGCCCCTGGAGCCCCATCGGGCCAGAGCTCGAAGCTGTTGCCTGATTGGGCCTGACAGGCCGAAAGGGTGAGATACAGAGCAATTGTCTGAACGCTTTTGGCAAAGAGATTTATTCTAAAGATCATTTTCTTGATGGGCTGATTTGTTAATGTGGCAGCCTGATTGCTGGACTCAAGCGAAATCCAATCATCGATCGGTTCGGGAAAGAATGAAGCGATTCGATGCTTTTAAGAAACCTTTTGAATGCTTGCGGGTTACAACTCTGCTGATGGTTGAACATTTCGAACCGTTCAAGCGTCGAAGGCTTGTTTCGTTTCTAAAGATAGCCCTCAATGGGTGTTATTGGGTTGTTGGATGGGACGAAACTGGGAGGCGGCGACCCCAAGATTTGTTTTTATTCAGATTCGCGTTGCAGTCCGCCCGAAAAGTAACTTTAACTACAGCAAAGCGATGAAAACGGAGATATCGGATTTTTGTAAAGAGTACTCAAGTGCCTTGATTCCTGCTGGCGCAGCGCTTGATGCCGTGATTGAGCAGATCGAGCATGATTCTCAGGAGGACGTGCTGCGGCTAAACTTAGCCGGCCTCAATGAGGTGAAGCATCGGCTGAAGTCACTCATTGACAAGGTGGAGGGGCAGCAGGCCTATCTATTAATCTTTGGGCCCCTCAAGAGTGGGAAGTCGACCCTGATGAATGCCATCAGTGGGGCTTACGTCAGTGAGGTCACCTCATTGCCCGCTTATCCCTGTTTGGTTTATGTGCGGCATGGTGAGAAACCGACGATCAAACTTACTCGCTACAATGGGAGGGAAACGGCCACTGAGGACAAGAATGTGATGGAAGTCCTCATCAATGATTCTCATTCAAATCTCGCTGATCGAATCCGAACCGTTGAAGAAGCAGGCCGAGAGTTCGATCCAGGACTTGACTACCCAGAAGCTATTCGTCGGATTGATATTGATCTTACGGCCCACGAACTAAACGATTCCGGAACCGTCTTGGTTGATACGCCAGGACTCTATAGCCGGATGAAGTTTGGTTATGATTTGATGACTCGTGAATTTCGGAATAGTGCCGCCTGTGCCGTTTTCGTGGTCAAGACGGATAACTTATTCTTGGAGCAAGTCTTTGAGGAGTTCAACGATTTGCTTGGCCTCTTTAGCCGGGTATTCTTGGTTGTTAATATTGATTCTTCAAAGCGGGATCTTCGCCCTGATGGAAGCCTGCAGCCGAGCTTGGAAAGTCAAAATCCGCAAAAGATTATTGATGCCTTCCAATTGCTGAGCATGAGCGCCGCTCTTCGGACCGCTTCCAAAGATGGTCGGCTAAAAATATATCCGATCGATCTCCTCAATGCTGCCTCTCAGCATCTCCTAGCCGCAAATGGAGGGAGCGACGAAGCAAGCCAAATCGCCAAGGCCGTACTCGATACGGTGACACCGGCTGAGCTCGAAGCAGCGAAGGCAGCTGAATCAGCCGAGGGCGAAGGGAACGGAGAAGAGGGCGGGCTGAAACCTCGCAAAGGCCGTCCGGATGATTTTCAGGCTTTTCTAAGCGAGCTCACCGAGTATTTGAATTCGAGTGACTATCTCTTCGAGCTCATGAACGATAGTTTCCGCCAGGGCGATTCGCTGCGCGAAGAGATGGTGCGAAACTGTGAAGCTGACTCGATTCAAGATTTTGTAAGCCAGCAGCGGCGCCTTCGTAACGATGTCGCTGAAATTGATGAACAGCTTAAAGCAACGAAGAGTCTTGCCAATTTCGACTGGGATAAGGCCTTTGAAGGCACCCATGCTGATGTAGAGCAAGAGGCAACTCGTTTTGCGAAGGAAGTTAAGGAAGACTTGTCGAAATCGCTTCGTGCGGGAATCGATAATTGGTTTGAGACGTCGGACTGCCTTGGTGACCTCGTCGGAAAAACCTGGCAAGGCCGAATTGAGGAACTGCAAAAGCAAATCGTCGAAAAAGTAGCTGGTTCTGTAAAGAATGTGGTGGATTCGTCTTCGGGTGGCGCTCGGCCAACACCGGAGATGGTGATTGCCCTCGATCGAGTCCGACTTTCGCTGCGCGATGTCTACAATGAATCGATCGCAGCTCTGAACGATCTTCCGAAGGTATCTGAATGTTTGATTGATATCGATGTGGATGACATTCCAGTGAGTCGAACCTTTTGGGACCGAATCTTCTTTCAAAGTCAGGCGAAAGTTCGCCGGCGTCTCTTTGGGGCCAATAGTGAATTAAAGAACGAGGTGCCTCCTGGCAAGAAGCGGAAACGACTGATACCTGATGGTAAGAAGGCATTGGAAGACATGGTTGACGAGCAACTGAAGGGCATTCTCCCAGGGATTCCGAATCGTTGTTCGCGCGATTTCCTTAAAGTGTATGTTGAGAAGTTCAAGACGAGCTTCACGAGCCTTCTCAAGAAGCGAGAGAGCGAACTTAATACGAATAAGCAGCAATTGGAGGGGCGTATTGAAGCCAATGATCGAATCTCTGGTGCTTTCGAGACTTTGGATACTGCCATCAATGGACTTGAGGGGGAAATGGACGTTCTTAAGAATAAATTTCTCCGATCGGCCCGTTTGGCTCGTGGATTCCAGATCATTGATACTCCAGCAAGCGCCTTCAGCTTGTGGACCGCTCCCTACACGGGGGGGCTCGCATTCGTTCCATCTGGCGATTTGCTCAAGGCGGATGAGCCGGAACCAGTTGAGGTGGTGAGTGAAGGGGATGACGAGAATGGCTCGATTGGGGCCTTCACGGTTTGGACTGCTGAGTTTCTAGGAATTTCGCTTGAGTCGGCGCCTGAATCAGTTGATGACGAATCCCCAGAAGCGGTTTCAGAGGACGGTGAGGGCCAGTCCAGTGACTCGGCTCAGGACGATTCTCCTATCGTTGTGGCGTTGCCAACTGTTGCGAGTGACGAATCTCCTGAAAGCCCAAGTGACGAAGCGTCTTCAGGGTCGCCAGAACCAGATGCGGCAGATGCTCCTTCAGCGGGGGAGGTTTCCAGCGAAGAGAGTGGCGACTCTCCTAGCGAACCTGGGGATGAGGATCCGACACCGCTACGCGTCGTTCCCAAGGGATCTGAGCAATAGAACGCTAGTTTCGGGCTGAGGAAATTCTTGGCGCTGACTTTGCGGCGATTTGTTACGCGGCCGTCACGGAAACGCCTTCTCTCTAAGCGAGAGTCTAGGCGTGAATCCGAAACGATATGATGTCACGGCTAGTGGGCAACAAATCTTAGGGCGAACAGGCCTGGGGGCCAATGAGCGAGATGAGTTTCTTGGGCTTCGATCTACAGATTGGGGGCCGTTGGATGAAGAGGCCTATGAACATGCTCGGCTAGCTGTTGGGCAGCTTCGAAGCAACGGATTCTTTTGTGTTCTTGGACCGGCCGGATTTGGAGATCCGGATCGCCTCTGGGCGATCTTGACCTATTCCTATGGAAAGCGGCAATTTGGATCCCAGGAATTGGCGGAATGGATTGAGCTCGAGCCTGTACTCGGCCGGGAGTTGGGTAGGAATCGGATCTTGAGTTCGGATATTCGTCAGTTTCGCCGCAACAACCGAAAAGTCCTCACGCTTTCTCTCGAAGGCTTCTTTTATCGGGGATCTAGCCGGCGTGTCCAACGCCTGCGGAAGTCCTATGATCTGAGCGAGTGCGATCTAGCAGAGCGCATCGTCTTGGAAGCGATCCGTAGTGATTTCGGAGAAGTTGAATTCTAATCACATCTAGGATCCATACCTAGGCTCGAAACGAGACTACTGTCCTGATGGTGGTTGCCGGACTGAGAGATTGGGACGAGGTTGACCTCGTCGCGTTCCTAGTCCGCTGGCATTGTTATACTGTGTTCCTGAGCGTTGATTAGTGGTCTTGGTGCTTCCATCAATGACGATCGGGGCCGGTGAACTTCCTTGTACGCCGCCGCTAAATTGATTTTGATTGTTTTGACCAAATTGAGAACGACCGCGAAATCCTCGATTATTCGGCCAGTAAATCGGGGCGTTCACTCCGGCTGAGCTAGGCCCCGCTTGCCTCGTGTTCTCTTCTTGAGTTTCAGATGATCGATCTTGATTGTTGGCGGTCTGTTGCGTTAATGCCTCGAAGTCCTTCTCTGTAACGATTCTTGGTTGATACGGGTTACGTAGGTCAACCATCACGATTTCGATAGGTTTGCCGATGGCCTGAGCCATTTCCTGTCGTTGGATCCCAAAGTTCGCCCAGCGCCGTTGGTTTGTAATCATGATTCGGTCTCTTGAACGCGAGTTTTGGAATGCGGCGAGTGAGTTTTCCTTTGAGAGGACGAAATCGAGGGGATTCTCATCCAAGAAGTCGGCTTTCGGAACGAAGGTGAAGTGGTTGTTGTCTAGGGAGTAATCGATGTGTACACCAGAGGTTCCTGTAGCTCGTGACGAGGGCGTCGGGGTCGGGGAGACGGATGCCGTTGGCGGGATTGGAGCCCACCCGATGTTGTCTCCATGATCTCGCCAGGTAACCCATGCCGGGCTCCATTCGCGTCCTGGGACCCAAAGCCAGCCATTCCGGTCACTTTCCCAGAACCAACGTCCGTGGTGAAAGGTTGTCCCTCCCCACTGGTAGTTTGATTGCCAGTGCCAGCCATCTGCGGTGTAGAACCACTGGCCATTCTGGGCGTATGGGCGCCAGTGTGGGTCTCTTCGACTGGCATGGGGCATCCAGACATTCCCATGCCGAGGATGAACATGCCATCGCCCGAATGGTTGGAGGCGAGGATAGATGTGATTGATCGTAATTGGTTGATAGGTGATATGGGTGGCCGTTTGGCTGTTTCCTTCAGTGATTTCGGGGCTTTGAATCAACTCGCCTGGCAACGGCCTCGCTTCGGTCAACGGTTTTCCATCATTTGGCGGAGGTCCATCAGTGGCAGTGCGTTTCTCGTTCTGGGCGGAAGGGGGCTTCGGGAGCGAAGCCACGACCGCCTTGTCGAGTGCTCTCGATTGCCCCTTGGGACCTTCTTCTTGTTCAACCGACCTAAGGGGTTCCAAGGGTTCTTTGGGGATCGCGTCGGTCTCTTTTTGAGGGTGGAGCGAAATAATGGCTCGGGTGAGATTTTGCTGCCCGTGTTGGAGTTGGATTAGCAGGATAGCCACTAGGAGCAACGGCGTGGCAATTCCAATCAATAAGTGAATTTGATCCTTCTTCATGCCTATCTTGGATACCGAATCATTGTTCGAATGCTTACGGGGTGTCTTTGAAATCACCTGGATTATTGTCGACTCAATCGTCTGTAGGTTCCCTAATCTGCTGGGTTAGAAAGCATTATTTGGACCAGGATCGGCTGGATTTAAAGGGAGGTTGAAATTTTGGGCGGACTTAAATCAAGCGTTTCTGATTTCTCTAAGCGAACTCGCCTGCGAGGGCTATCTAGATGGACCCGGCTCTTGAGTTGGTAGTTGTATGTGACCGTGTCAGCGAGGCTTTTGAGGCGGGTGATAACTCTAAGATGGCTGATGTGCATGGTCACGTCTTGCGTGCTTTGAGAGAAGGGGGCGATCTCAAGCCTGTCTCCTGAAACGATCTTTCCGAATTCGATACGGTTCAGAGTCAACTGATGGACCGCCCCGCGAACAGCAATCGGGTCTGGACTTTCGTTTGTGAGGCGAAGGGTCACTCTGGCCGTCGTTTCAAACGGAGTCGTTTTCTCGAATTGGAGGTCTGTGATATTGATATCGAGACCAGGATTTGTCTCTGGAATAGTTTGGCACGCGAGAAGTATGGTCGCTATTGCAGCCGTTCCGATTGCTTGAAGGAGCGTTTTCATTGTTGCTTTGAATAGAAGCTGGATGGGGCAAATTCGAAGACCTGTTGGAGAAATGATTCAACGACACTCACACAGTAGGCATTCATAGTGCGCGCTGCGTCGAGTGAATGGGGCCATCCTTCTATTCTTGCGTAAGCATAAGGAACCTTAAGCTGTTCGAGCTTTTCAGCCAAGCGATCTCCTTGTTGGATCTTCACCGTTTCGTCAAGTGTACCGTGAATGATCAACGTGGGAGGGGAGTCTTTCCCGAGATGAAAAAGAGGCGAGGCTTCACGGTAAATCGTCGGGTTCTCGGTGTAACGATTTCCATTAAGAAAGCGTCTAACGAGATCGCTCTCTTGTCCCATTTTAGTGGTGAGATCCACTGGCCCATAGAAATTAACGACCGCCTGCACCGCGCTGCTCTGATCGGCGTGTCCTCCGTTCCCTTCAAGTTGTGAGACATGGGGGCTATAACCCAACATCATTGAGAGATGTCCTCCAGCCGATCCACCGATCGCAGCGATACGTTCTGGGTTGATTCCGAATTGGTCGGCGTTTGCTCGCATCCAGCGGATCGCACATTTCGTGTCACGAACAGCTGCTGGAAAGGGGGCCTCACCGGAGAGTCGATAACTCGCCGTTGCCGCGACGAATCCGCGTTTCGCGAACTCGACGGTGTAGGGTTTATAGACGTCGCGCGATCCGCCGGACCATCCACCACCGTGAATGAATAGCAGGCTTGGCTTTCGCGGGTCACTCTTCGCTGGAAGGTAAAGGTCAAGTTTGAGGGCCCTATCTTTCCCCATTCCATACTCAATGTCCTTGAGTTCCTTGATTCTGGACGGGAGTGTTGAAGGGGGCGCAACGAGGGGGAGTTCCTTCTTAAGGATCGCGGTCATGACAGCCTGGCGGCTTGGGAATCCTTGAGGAGGCTCTGGGGCCTCAATCGGGATCGTTCCAGAAACGGCGGCTTGCAACTCGACGGCACAAAGAACGGCGAATCCAATCGAGGCAAGAATCGGTGGGTGGAGTGAGAAACTCATCAGGTATTGGTATATCGGGTTTCAATCGTATCTGAAATCCATTTTTTTCTCGAATTCGAGACGAGACTTGAGAGATTTCGAAGGGCCCATGGGTGAAGTAGAATTATCGGAAAAATTTCTGGCAGAGATTGCCGGATGGGATGTGATGAAACAAGCGCGGGCTATGCTGGCAAGTGACCGTGTCCTGAGCGGGAATTGGGCGCCTCCGGTTCTTAAAGGTGTGGTGCAAACCGAAGGCGGCTCACTGCGTTCTGGGCTTGTCATAAAGAGCAAGGTTGATATCGAGAACATGTGCCCGTGTCGGCAATCAAGGGAGTGGGGTACGATGTGCGCTCATTCAGTGAGCGTTGGCCTACGGGTTCTTCAAAGAGATTCAAAGTCCGAAGTTGCAATCATGGCGAAGAAGGCTGCGACCTCTCCAGGTGCGCCGCCGCTATTACCGACGTCTGCGGCACCGAAGAAGAGTCTCTTTCGTATCGATGCACTTAAAGATGGAGACGAGGCTTCCTTACGATTTTGGATTATGTTTCCTCCTAATTGGAAGCAGATGCTTTCCCAAGGGAAGGTGACGCTTTTCTTTGAGGGGGAAACTTCTGGCGGCAGAAAGCCATTAAATGCGATTCCTACCGGAGCACGCTATACGCTTGAGACGGAAGACGCTCGCCTTCTCGAACAACTCGAGCTTCTTACTGGCGGGGAAATCCCTGCGATGTGGCCCTTTGATCTGACTGCGCTTGCTGAATTGCTGTCTGTCATTGAAGACCATCCGCGACTTTCAGTCGGAAGGAAATCGAAGATGGCGGTGCTTTCGAGGCCCTGGGTTCCTCAGATGACCGTTTCGTTAGAGGAAAATGGCGAGATGCGATTGAAGGTGATTGGCGATGCTTCCGATGTGGTCTGGATTCCTGGCCGGTCGGTCTATGTTGTGGCGGGTGACGAAATCTGTCCCATGGGCTTGCCTCCGAGTTGTGCGGCGGCCCTCCAAGGGGAAATGGTTCTGAACCGATATTTGATTCCTGAGTTCCTTCAGAGCGCCGGGGGATTTCTCTCTGGTGAATCGCGTTGCGAAACGAATTTTTCACTCGAGGATTTCGAGTTTGTTCCCTCGGCGCCTTCGTTCTCGCTAAGCCTTAAAGGCGGACTGGCTCAGTTGAGCGCTCGTCTTGAATGTCAGTATGGTGCCCGAGTGTTTACTGTTGGGATTAGTGACAAGAACGAATCCGTCTGGGTGCCCGATCCGGACTCTCGATTTCGTTATACCACGAGGGATCCTCGTTCCGAGTCGAATGCGCTTGGGCGGGTCTTGCGCTACGGTTTTCGTGGTCCTGACAATGGTGGTTGGTACGAATTGAAGGGGCAGGAGGCGGTGCTCGAATTTTTTGCCCGTGAATATCCTAAGTTGGTTCGAGATTGGGATGTCTCAATGGAGGAGCGACTGGAGAAGAGCACTCAGAAGAATCTTGAACGAGTCCAGCCGCGTTTCGAAGTCAGGTCGTCTGGCATTCAATGGCTCGATTTTCGGGTGGATTATTCTTCAGATGCAGGTACCCAGTTTAGCGAGGCCGAAATTCAGCAATGGTTGCTTTCAGGGCGGACTCACCGGCGATTGAAAAACGGCAAAGTCGCGATGTTGGATACCGAGTCTCTGGAAGAGTTCAAAGAAGTGCTCCAGGACTGTGCTCCAGACCAACGTGATGGAAGCTATCGCATGGCGTCAAAGCAGGCTGGGTTTCTTGAGGCGTCTGTCCAAGACCTAGGTTGGGAATTGAAGGGCGGGAAGGATTGGCGGTCCACGATCAAGTCGATGGACGGTGACTCGATCGAAACTCCTGCCCTCGGCGATCTGGAATCAGTCTTGAGAG
>OJGU01000655.1_pt1 | contig 18018 bp, 13 predicted proteins | sample 1594741 | NCBI WGS metagenome assembly OJGU01 (sample SAMN05416841, study PRJEB24817) | seawater metagenome | isolation source: Sea water | place: Canada:Atlantic | collected 2013-07
CTCGTCGGCAGCGTCAGATGTGTATAAGAGACAGATTTTGGTCGGAAAACTTAGATTCGTCTAAAAAACAACAACTTTTATAGGTCAAATTACGTATTATCGTCTAGTAAATTTAAAAATGTAACATAAGCTGTTAAATTTTCTAGAATTTTGTGGACTACATTTTAATCTAAATTAAAATATTTTTAACTAAAAATCAATCCCATGAAAAAATCTATATTATTTTTAAATTTAATTTTGAGTTTACTTATTACACAAAGTGTAATGGCTCAAATAACATTTGATAATGTACCTCCTTTGTCAGGAGGAGGAAGTACGGGTGGATCTACCGCTGGTTATATCTTCAATTTTACTACCAATCAAAATATTATTATCCAAAATTTTAGAGGTGCTTTTGATGATGTAGCAGGAACAGCAGAAGTATTTTATAATACTACTAAAGTTAATGGAAATCCTGGTGGTGCTGCAAGTATTAACGCAACAAATGGATGGATTTCATTAGGTACTGCTCCAATGACAGGACTTACTACAACTTCAACTTCTCCTATTGTGCAAGATATCCCTGTGCCAGTAAATTTATATTTAGCAGCAGGAGATACCATTGGAGTTGCGTTGCAATTTACTTCTAATGTATATCCAACAAATAGTATTGTTCAACCAACCTATACTGATGGTACTGTAACAATTGTTGCTGATTTAAGTTCTGCATTTACGTATAATACTACTGCAAATGCGTATTCTCCAAGACAAGTAAATGGAGGTGTTACTTATATATTAGCCACGCCTTGTTCGGGAGCACCAACTGCGGGTATAGCTTCTGCTCCAACAAATGTTTGTGCTAATCAACAATTTAATTTATCACTATCAGGTCAAACTGTAGGCACAGGATTAACCTACCAATGGTTATCTGCTCCTTCAGCAACAGGACCATGGACACCTATTTCTGGTGCAACATCATTTACTGAAGCTGTTTCTCAAACAACGGATACTTATTATGCATGTGAGGTTGTGTGTACAAATAGTTCATTAGCAGATACAACGATAGCAGTTTTTGTACAAACAAATCCAAATTTACCAGGGGGAACATATACCATTGGTGCATCAGGAAACTATCCTAATTTTACAGCAGCAGTTGCAGCCATGTCATGTGGTATTGCAGGACCAGTGGTATTTAATGTATTGACTGGTTCAGGTCCATTTAATGAGCAAATAATTATACCACAGATAATTAACTCTAGTACAACAAATACTGTTACCTTTAACGGAAATGGAGAAACCATTACTTATGCATCAACCGGTTCATCAGATAATTTTGTTATTAGGTTAGATGATGCCGATTATGTTACTTTTGATAGTTTAAATGTAGTTACACAATCTGCTACCGACAATTTTGCAATTCACTTTATTAATAATGCAGACTTTAATACTGTTAATAACTGTAATATAGATTTAACGTCTACCTTATCATCAACAGCTTCATCAAATGCAGGAATAGTTGTATCAGGAAGTTTAACCAGTGCAACAACAGCAGGAGCATCAGGTACTAACAATACATTTACTAATAACACTATTATTGGTGGTTATTATGGTATTACTATAAATGGGGCTTCTTCAACTAATGAGTCTGTGAGTAATATTGTATCAGGTAATACTATTCAAGATTTTTATTACTATGGAGCTTACTTAAGAAGCATATCTAACTCTGTAATATCTAATAATGATATTCACAGAATGAATAGATTAACTGTAGATAATTTTTATGCTTTGTATTTTGTTACTAGTGGTAGTAGAAATTTAATTGAAGCGAATCAAATACATGATGCCTATACAGGGACATTAACAGCTGGAACAGATGTTTCATACCCAATATATCATTCTAGCGTTGATGCTGCAATAGGTGATGAAAATAGAGTGGTAAATAATTTAATTTATAATATTAATAATAATGGAACATTGTACGCCTTTTATAATACAGGAAGTGATGGTGTTCATTATTTGCATAATACCATTTCGTTAGATGATGTAAATGCTACAGGAGGAAACACAAGAGGATTGTATCAAACAACTACTGCATCCAATATAGAATTTAAAAATAACATTGTATCAATAACCAGAGGTGGAACTGGAATAAAATATTGTATTTATTTAAATGCGGCAGCATCTGTGGTTACAAGTAATAACAATGTGCTGTACATGAATGCACCAGCTGGGACTAATAATTTAGGATATTATGGAGGTGATCAAGCTAACTTATTAGCATGGCAAACAGCCTCTTCAGGCGATGCAAATTCAGTTGATGATGAACCAATGTTCCTTAATATTTTAAGTAATGATTATACTCCTAGTAATGCACCTATAGATGGTATTGCAGATGCGTCAGTAAACGTTTTAACCGATTTTTACGGGGTAACAAGAGCAGCAACACCAGACCCTGGAGCAATAGAATTTACTCCGCCAAATTGCCCACAACCATCTAACTTAGCTGTTATTAATGTTACAGGTACAACAGTAGATTTAAGCTGGACAGAAAACGGAACGGCAACCGTTTGGGATATAGAATGGGATACAGCAGGATTTACACCAACAGGTATTCCAACAATTACGGGAACCACCACTAATCCACATCAAATAACAGGATTAACTCCTCTGTCTAATTATGAATTTTATGTAAGAAGTATATGTGGTGTTAATGATACTAGTTTATGGTCAGGACCATACATGTTCTCAACTGGATGTGCCACTCAATTATCAGGAACCTACACTATAGGAACAGCGGGTAATTATCTAACTTTTACAGATGCAATAAATGATATGATTACTTGCGGTATTTCGGGTCCGGTTGTATTTAATGTGTTATCAGGTTCAGGTCCATTCAATGAGCAAATTACTATTCCATCAATAATAGGAGCAAGTGGAGTAAATACCATTACCTTTAACGGAAATGGAGAGATTATTACTTCCACAACATCATCATCAGCACGTTCAATTATTTTATTAGACGGAGCAGATCATATTACTTTTGATAGTTTAGTAGTACAAACACAATCTTCTACTAATAACTTTGCTATACAGTTAATTAATGATGCTGATTCAAATACGATAAACAATTGTATAGTTGATTTAACATCGGCACTTACAAGTACATCAACAACTAATGCGGGTATAGTTATTTCAGGAAGTTTAACTGGTGCAACTACTGCTGGAGCATCGGGAGCGTATAATACTATTACCAATAACCATATTATCGGAGGTTATTATGGGTTAACCATAAACGGAGCTTCATCTACGAGTGAGTCAATGAATAATGTTATTGAAAACAATAGAATTGAAGACTTTTATTATTATGCTACTTATTTAAGAAGTATTTCCAACTCAAGCATAAGTTTTAATGATATCAGTCGTCCGAATAGAACTTCTACTTCATTATTTAATGGACTTTATTTTGTCACTAGCGGAGAAAGAAATACGATAGAAGGCAATAGATTACATGATCCATTTAGAGGTCAAGGAGGAGTGTCAACAAGTGCTTCTTATCCTATTTATCACACAGGGGTTACTGTAACAGTAGGAAATGAAAACAGAGTTATCAATAACTTAATATATAATATCAATAGTAATGGAACCATTTATGCACTATATAATGATGGTAGTGATGGCGTTTATTATTATCATAATACTGTTTCTTTAGATGATCAAAATGCAACAGCAGGAACTACAAGAGGTTTTTATCAAACTTCAGCAGCATCCAATATAGAGTTTAAAAACAATATTGTTACAGTTACAAGAGCAGGAACAGGAACTAAATATTGTGTTTATCATGGGACATCAACATCTACTATAATAAGTGACAATAATGTATTGTATATGAACGCAGCAGCCGGAACTAATAACTTAGGGTATGCTGGAGGTGCTCAAGCTACTTTATTAGATTGGCAAACAGCCATTTCAGGCGATGCTAATTCAGTAGATGTAAATCCATTATATGTAAATCTAACAGCTAATGATTTTGCACCAAGCAATCCATTAGTAGATGCTATTGCAGATGCATCGGTAAACGTTACTACTGATATCTTTGGAACAACAAGAGCGGTAACACCAGATCCAGGAGCTATTGAGTTCACACCACCAAACTGTTCGCAACCAGTTAGTTTAGCAACGGTAAATGTTACAAGCACAGCAGCAGATTTAAGTTGGGTAGAAACAGGGAGTGCCACTACATGGCAAATAGATTGGGATACTGCAGGTGTAGCTCAAGGTTTTGGTAACTTAGTAGTAACCACAAATAATCCACATACTATTACAGGCTTATTACCACAAAGCGAATACAGATATTATGTAAGAAGTATATGTGCAGTAGGAGATACCAGTTTATGGTCAAATCCTTACACATTAACCACTTTATGTGCTCCAACTATAGCTCCATGGTTAGATGATGTTGAAACACATGCAACAACAACTAATTCAACAATAGAAAACTGTTGGTCTTCTTCACCATCTGGAACTACTGCTTCGTTTAGATGGAACATTGATGGTGTTGGTTCAACTCCAACGGCAAGTACAGGTCCTTCTGGAGCTTATAGCGGTAATAATTATTTTTATGTTGAATCTTCAAGTGGATCAACAGGTGACGAAGCTTTCTTGTCATTACCTTTAATTGATGCTTCAGCATTAACAACACCAATGTTAGAATATTACTATCACATGTATGGGGCTAATACTGGAGATTTATATGTAGAAATGTTTGATGGTACTAACTGGATAAAAATAGACTCTATTAAAGGAGAACAACAAATATCAGATACAGACCCATGGTTAAAACAACAAGTAATATTAAGTAGTGCTGTTTTTGATACACTTCAAATGCGTTTTGTTGCTGTAAAAGGTAGTGGAGGTTTGGGAGATATCAGTATTGATGATGTTAGTGTATTAGAAACTCCGTCTTGCCTAGAGCCAAAATTCTTAGGAGTTAATAACTTACTTCCTACTCAAACGGATTTTGTATGGACAGAAGTTGGTACTGCAACTAATTGGCAGGTAGAATGGGCTTTGTCTGGGTTTACTTTAGGTAGTGGAGTTAGATTAAATACTACTAACAACCCTTACACTCAATTAGGCTTATCTCCTCAAACAGAGTATGATTTTTATGTGAGAAGTATATGTGGTGTTGGAGATACAAGCTTGTGGGTAGGTCCATTCACATTCACAACACCATGTACAGTTGTTAATGCACCATGGTTTGATGATGTAGAAACACATGCTACGACAACAAATGCAACCATTGAAAATTGTTGGACAACAAATCCGTCAAATACTACAACTTTATATGCGTGGAACATTGATGGATCAGGGTCTACACCGTCTTCTAGTACAGGCCCGTCAAGTGCTTATAGTGGAAACAATTATTTTTATGTAGAAGCGTCTGATGGATCAACAGGTGATGTTGCAGAATTATATTCTCCATTGATTGATGTTTCTTCATTAAATACACCAGAATTAGAATTCTACTATCACATGTATGGCTCTACAATGGGAGATTTATACATTGATATAAATGATGGAACGAATTGGATAACTGTCGATTCTATTATTGGAGAACAACAAACTTCAGCTACAGATCCATGGTTAAAAAGAAATCTTATTCTTTTAGGATACACAAATACTATTCAAGTTAGATTTAGGTCTATAAGAAGTACAAATTTCTATGGAGATATGTCTATTGATGATGTTAGAATAAAAGAAGCTACTGTTTGTTCGCCACAACTTGTTAATTTGGGTAACGATACCATTATTTGTGGTACAGATTCAATCGTGCTTAATGCAGGTGCAAACTATATCGACTATTTATGGTCGGATGTAGCAGAGACAACTTCTCCTACACTTACAGTAGATTCAACTACTTTTGGTATGGGCGTTCATACAATTTCTGTTGAAGTGGTTGATTCAACTAATAGTTGTGTGTCAAGAGATACTATTGTAGTAGAAATTACAACTTGTGTTGGTATTGAAGATTTAGCTTCAACGGTTGATTTAAATGTGTACCCAAATCCTAACAAAGGACAATTCACACTTAATTTAACAACACAAAATACAACCGATTTACAAATTAGAATAACTAATATTCAAGGTCAGGAAGTGTTTGTGAAAAATAACTTTGATAATATTAATGTAATCAATGAAGAAATTAATATTGGAAATGTTAAAGGTGTTTACTTTATAAATATCATTACCAACAACGAAGTGATTACTAAAAAGATTATTGTTCAATAAATAATCATAAATAAGTTTTTAGAAAAGCTGCAACAAATTAATGTTGCAGCTTTTTTAGTTTTATAAGAACTTCCTGTAAACATTTTCTTGTTTGAAAAAGTTGGTTATCCTAATCGTTTCATAAAATTATAAGACTAATTTTGTCCATATATATTTATGTTAAATGAAACCAACTATTGCAATAATTGAAGGCGGATACAGCCACGAAAAGGTAATATCACTAAAAAGCGCCGCTACCGTTTTTGAAAATATAGATTTAGCAAAATACACTCCCATTAAAGTAAGAGTTGATGAAGAGGGTTGGGTTGCTTTTATCAACGATAATAAAATTCCTATAAACAGAGATGATTTTTCAGTTATTGTAAATAACGAAAAAATTAAATTTGATTTTGCTTTTATAGTTATTCATGGTACTCCCGGTGAAGATGGAAAATTACAAGCCTATTTTGATATGATAGGACTGCCATATTCTACTTGTAATCATTTAGCTGCTACGCTTACCTTTAATAAATACGTGTGCAACCAATTTCTTAAAAGCTTAGGGATAACGGTCGCAAATGCAGTCTTAGTGAGAAAAAATGAAATAATTGAATTAGAAAAAATTATCAAAACAGTTGGCTTACCTTGTTTTGTAAAACCTGCTGATGGAGGAAGTAGTTTTGGCGTATCAAAGGTTAAAGAAGGAAATGAGTTATTAGTTGCCATTCAAAAAGCACAAGAACATGGTACAGAAGTATTGATTGAAGCCTTTATGGAAGGCAGAGAGTTTACTAATGGAGTTTATCTTTCTGAAAATGGAATTAAAGTACTACCCATAACCGAAATAATAACTCAAAATGAATTTTTTGATTTTGAAGCAAAGTATTTAGGTGAATCGCAAGAAATTACTCCGGCAGCTATAAATGCTGAAATGACAAACAGAATAAAACAAATAACATATAAGGTATATCAAATTTTAGGATTAAAAGGAATGTGTAGAGTAGATTATATTTTGGTAGGTAAGGAACCCCATGTGATTGAAGTTAATACTGTTCCAGGGTTATCTGCACAAAGTTTAATTCCGCAAATGGCAGCTTATGAAGGGATTTCTCTAAAAGAATTATTTTCAGAAGTAATAAAGGTTGCTACTAAAAAATAAAATAACATGATAATATACAACGTAACGATAAATATTGAAGATCAAATACACAGAGATTGGTTGCGATGGATGAAGGAAGTTCATATTCCTGATGTGATGGAGACAGGTTGCTTTATCGAGCATAAAATTTGTAAAGTTTTATCGGTACAACATGATGAGCAAGGACATACCTACGCTATTCAATATACTTGCGAAAATGAAACACAATTAAATAAATATCAAGAAGAATTTGCTCCCAAATTACAAAAAGAACACTTGGATAGATATGACGGGAAATTCGTTGCTTTCAGAACGATATTAAAAGTTGTTTAAGCAATTTCACTGCTCCATTCTTACAATAATTCACTAACTTTGCAGAAACAAATTTAAGCTTATGGAAACTACAAAAACATTATCTCCTTTTACGGTTTATGCGGAAATGACTCCGAATCCAAATACCATGAAATTTGTGTCGAATAGATGGCTAATTACCAACGACAAAAGTTATGAAATTTTAGCGAACCAAAGAGTTGGCGGACCATCTCCGTTAGCAGAAAAGTTGTTTAATTTTCCGTTTATTAACGGTGTTTTTATAGCTGCTAATTTTGTTACACTTACCAAAAGTGATATCATTGAATGGCAAGATGTGGTAATGGAATTAAGAGATTTTATTACTGATTATTTGAATAGTGAAGAAGGTGTTGTTATTCGTGAAGAATTTTTAAATCCTGCAAAAGAGGAAGTTGTTAGTGAAGCTTCTTCAGACAATACAGTAAAACCATCTGAAAATAAAAACTTTACCGATTTTGAGCAAAAAATTGTTGAAATTTTAGATGAGTATATTAAGCCTGCAGTTGAAAGCGATGGTGGAGCTATAGAATTAGATTCTTACAACGATGGTGTGGTAAAAGTAGTTTTAAAAGGTTCTTGCAGTGGTTGTCCATCATCAACTATGACATTAAAAGCAGGAATAGAGCAAATGCTTAAAAATATGCTGCCTGAAGTACAATCGGTAGAAGCGATTAATGGGTAAGATACTTAGTTGACAGTTAACAGTTTTTCAGAGAACTATTAATCAACTAAACTTATAAACTTTTAACCTCATAAACTAACTTACAGGCTCTTCGTTCTACCTCCATCTACAGGTAAATTAATTCCATTAATGTAAGATGCTGCCGGAGAAGCTAAAAATGCTACAGCATTAGCTACTTCTTCTGGTTGAGCTATTCTTTTCATAGGAACTTCGTTAGCCATTTCTTGAAACAAAACATCGGTAGATTTTCCGGTTTTTTCTGATTTATTTTCTACAATAGATTCCAATCTAACGGTGTTGGTAGCTCCAGGAAGTACATTGTTTACCGTTATACCAAATTGTCCTAATTCGTTAGCTAATGTTTTACTCCAATTGGCAACCGCACCTCTAATGGTGTTAGAAACTCCCAAACCGTTTAGCGGTTGTTTTACTGATGTAGAAATAATATTAATAATTCTGCCATATCCTGCTTGCTTCATTTTTTCTTTTACTGCTTGCATTAAAATGTGGTTGCAAAGCAAATGATTAGAAAAAGCACTTAAAAAAGCATCCTCATTAGCATCTTCAATAGGGCCACCAGCAGGACCTCCTGTATTGTTTATTAAAATGTTTACGGTTTTATCCGAATGAAGCATATATTGATTTACATTACTTTTTAATGCTGTTGGATTAGAAAAATCAGCAACAATGTAATCGTGTTTTTGTTGGTTGTTGGGAAGCTCTTTTAAAACGGTTTTTAGCTTCTCTTCATTTCTAGCAATTAATGTGACATTTGCCCCTAAAAATGCTAATTCTATGGCAATAGCTTTTCCTATTCCTTGCGTACTTCCGCAAACAAATGCATTTTTATTTTTTAAACTTAAATCCATAATTAATATTTTGTTTGGTTAAACAAGTGCTTTTTTTAATAATCCCGCTCTTCTCAATAATGCATCATTATCAGGCTTTCTACCTCTAAATTTTTCGTATAAATCCATCGGATGTTCACTTCCTCCTTTAGATAATATATATTCTTTAAATTTTTTTCCGGCTTCTGGGTTAAAAATACCTTTTTCTAAGAAATATTCAAAAGCATCGGCATCTAACACTTCTGCCCATTTGTAAGAGTAATATCCTGCGGAATAACCGCCTTGAAATATATGTGCGAAAGATGCACTAAAGCAAGTTCCATTTATAGTTGGGTAAATACGAGTTGGCAAAGTCGCTTCTTTTTCAAATTGTTCTACATCTTTAATGGTATCGGCAGGAGTAGTGTGCCAAGCCATATCTAGCAGTCCAAAATTCAACTGTCTTACTATTGCTGTTGCTTCCATAAAATTAGAGGAAGTTTTAATTTTTTCTACCAACTCCATAGGAATTACTGTACCTGTTTCGTAATGAAATGCGAACAATTCTAATGCTTCTTGCTCGTAGCACCAATTTTCTAATAATTGTGATGGCAGCTCCACAAAATCTCGGTAAACACTTGTTCCTGAAAGTCCCGGATAAGTAGTGTTTGCCAACATTCCGTGTAAGGCATGTCCGAATTCGTGAAACAAAGTAGTTACTTCATTAAAAGTTAATAAAGAAGGTTTTGTTTTAGTAGGTTTGGTGAAATTGCACACGTTAATTACTTGCGGACGAATATTTTCGCCATTTTTAATGCACTGACTGTTAAAAGTGGTCATCCAGGCACCATTTCTTTTACCTTCTCTTGGAAAGTAATCTCCATAAAAAATAGCCACTAATTCACCGTTATTGTCGGTTACCTTGTAGGTTTTTACATCTTCGTGGTATTTATCAATGTCAAATACTTCGGTAAACTGGAGTCCGTAAAGTTTTTCGGCAACAATAAACGCTCCTTTTATTACATTTTCTAACTGAAAATAGGGTTTTAGTTGCTCATCGTCTATTTCAAATAATTTTTGTTTTAATTTTTCGCTGTAATAAGCCCCATCCCAACTTTGCAACAATTCCGGTCCATCTAGTTCCTTAGCAAATTCGCACAATTGCTTGTATTCACTTAATGCAACAGGCTTGGCCTTGTCTAACAAATTATTTAAAAAGTCCATTACATTATTAGAAGAAGTAGCCATTTGCTCTTCTAACACAAAGTCAGCATGGGTTTTATAACCTAATAAATTGGCTCTTTGTTCTCTCAATTGAGCTATGGTCAACACATTGCTTCTGTTGTCATGTTCATTGTTATTGAAAGCTTTAGCACCGGATGCTTTTGCCAATTTTTCTCTTAACGCACGGTTATCGGCATAAGTCATAAATGGGAAGTAGCTTGGCATGGCTAAGGTAAATACCCAGCCGTCTTTATTTTTTTGCTCGGCAGTCATTTTTGCTGCTTCTACCACACCTTCTGGCAATCCACTTAAGTCTTTTTCATCAGTAATGTGCAGCTCGTAATTGTTGATTTCTGCTAACAGATTTTCACCAAAGTTTAAAGATGTTTCCGAAAGTTTTTTATCGATTTCTCTGAGTGTTTTTTTATCCTTCTCGTTAAGATTAGCACCATTTCTAACAAAACTTTTGTAGGTTTTGTCCAACAGCATATCTTCTTCTGCAGTAAGCTGAAAAGTTGCTTTGTTGTCATGAACTGTTTTTATTCTTGCAAAAAGTTGTTCATTTAGCCCAACATCATTTCCGAACTCAGATAACATTGGAGATACTTCTTTGGCAATTTTTTGGATTTCAGTACTTGTTTCAGCTGAGTTTAGGTTAAAGAAAATATGAGAAACACTATCTAATAATTCACCACTGAAATCTAATGCAGCAATGGTATTTTCAAAAGTGGGGGTTTCCGAATTATCGGTAATAGTGTCTATTTCTTGTTTGGCTTTATTAATAGCAGACTCAAATGCAGGTTTAAAATGTTCGTTTTTTATTTTGGAGAAAGGTGGAGTATTAAAAGGCGTATTAAATTTTTCTAATAATGGATTTGTCATGTTTATTCTCAATTTTTGATTTTGGCAAAGTTAGCGATTAATCGTGAGTTGGGAAGGTAGTTTATAAGTTTAGATAATTTTTAACCTCCAATCCCTAATTAAACTCCACTACTTCTAAATCTTTAATTTCATTGTTGTCAAGTGTAAACCGCACAATGGTTTTAACTTTATGAAAACCTTGTTGACCTGCTGCTCCAGGATTGATGTGCAGGAGTTTAAGTTTTTCATCATACATCACTTTTAGAATGTGAGAATGTCCGCAAATAAAAAGTTTAGGTGGGTTGTTGGTTATTTCTGCTTTAATTTCTTGGTTGTACCTGTTTGGGTAGCCTCCAATGTGGGTTATCCAAACGTCCACTCCCTCACAATTAAATCGTAAGTTTTTAGGAAAACGAGTTCTTACGGTTTGTCCGTCAATATTGCCATAAACCCCTTTTAGCGGTTTCAATTTTTCCAATTGTTCTATTACTTCATAATTGCCAACATCTCCGGCATGCCAAATTTCATCGCACTGTGCAAATAATTTTTCCAATTTCGGATGAAAATATCCATGCGTATCTGAAATAAGTCCTATGCGTTTCATTTTTTAAGAAAATATTTACAGCAGAGTTAAAGAAATAATTAGTTTTACCAAAAGATAATAAAACAAAATCTTTTTAGTTTGTATTCTCATTAAATTAAAAACTACAACCATGAAAAATAATTTTTTAAAACTTAATTTATTGATAGTTTGCTTTTTGCTAGTTGCTTCTGGCATTTTTGCTCAAGAAAAACAAGATACTTTAAAACCACTAAAAGGCGATTGGGGTTTTGTGTTAAACTTAGCCGGATTGGTAGATAATATTTCTTTAGGCACTCGTTCGGATATCAACAATAATAATACTGTATTGGCAAAATACCAGTTGAAAGACAATAGAGCTTTGAGAATTGGCTTAGGCTTATACTCTAAAAGAGAGAATAATTTTGCTGCCGACAGTATTTCGTTGTTATCAGGCAATAGAGCTTGGCGTGAAGTAGATTCTATTGAAACCCGATTTGATTTTTCGGTTGCGTTGGGTTACGAAATTCAATTTGAAGGCACTAGAAGATTAATGCCATACGTTGGTGGTGAGTTGGTAGTTGGCAGAATTGGCAATACTAAAATTGATGCTACAACAGAAATTACCGACAAACTAGGAACACAACGAATTAAAAGAATTATTCAGCAAGATGGCGGAATGAGTTTTGGCGTAAATGTATTAGCCGGATTTAATTATTTCTTTGCTGAACATATTTCTATTGGAGCAGAATTTAACTTAGGTTATATGGCATCAGTAAGAGGTGGCGACCAAAGTGAAAGTGTAGTGGATACCCCTGTTAGCGGACAACAAACGTCTTCTTTTATTAATTCTAAAGGAGGCACTTCCGACAGAGGTTTTGATGTAAATTCTACAGCCGGGTTGTTACTTTCATTTTATTTTTAAAGAACAAGTTTAGACATAAAAAAAGCGGGAACTGATTATCACTTCCCGCTTTTTTGTTTTAAATAGTTAATTGATTATTGAACTATCAGTTTTTTAGTAATTTTTTGCTCTCCAATTAAGGTACTTATAAAATAAATTCCTTTAGCTAAGTTAGCTGTTTCAATGTTAAGTGTATTCATTCCTGGCTGCATATTGCCGGTAAATACATTTTTAATTTCTTGTCCCAATTGGTTAAGGATAGCTATTTCTACTTTTTCAGCAGTTGTTAATTCAAAAGTAAGCGTAGCATTTTCATTGGAGATAGGGTTAGGATAAACACTCAAATTGAATTTATTTTCTAATTCATTTATACCAACCATAGGCATAGGGTATTGAGAAATTACTGTTCTGGAAGAATCTCCTGCAATTTCTGCATCAATAATAGAAAGTAGTGGATATTTGCTAACAGAAGGTTCGTAATAGTTAATGATTTTACCTTTTATAGTTATAGGAAGAATAGCTGGCAAAGGAAATGGCAAATTAATAGTATCGGTAACTAAACTATCAAACTGAACAACTCTTAGCACATTAGGAATGCTTACGCTGTTTGGAAGTAATAATGTTCCCCAAGCATCTGCATTTACAGAAACGGTACCACTACCATTTGTTGTTGTATTATAGTCAACAGCTGTAAACTGACCTGAAAAAGCATCATTAAAACTATTTCCATACACAAATGGATAAATCATTGTTTTTTCAGGGTCTGCATATTTAATAATGGTAACACCAAAAGTATTAATATCAAGTACCATCCCGTTGTTTACTAAGCTATCTGTACTAACTAATTGTCCGTAGCGTTTGTTTACAGGAGACCCTACTGTAGTGTCAGCATAAGTTGCAGTGGGAAAATCACTTGCATAAGTTGTTGTAGCAGGATTAACATAATAGTTGGTTTGAGACATTCCGTAACCAGCAAGAGTACTGTAATCAAAGGTTACATTAGCTCCAATAGTGTTATCAATAACACTGTTACTATCGGCAACATAGTACAATTGGTTTTCTCCTACTAAAGGAGCATGGTTAGCAGAGATAAGTGTTGGTTGAGCTATTGAAGTTAGAGCTATACTCAGCCCTAAAAAAGTTAAGTAAATATTTTTCATAGTTGTAGTTTTATTTTTATGTAAAGTTAAGGAATTTATTAAACTTAGAATTTTATAGCTAAGCCGGTGCCTAAATATACCCCCCTTAAACGCATTTTCATATCTATATCATAGTTTACATTAAAAGCATTTAAAGCTGCTGAAACATCATCAGAAAGTTCAGGATCGATATTTATATTCATAAGCGGAAAGTTTAAACTAAACAACATTCCGATATTATCTGAAAAGAAAATTCTATCGGTAATTCCCAATGTAAAATAGCCACCGTTTCCTTTTGCAGATTTAAGAAAAGCACCTTGTATATCATGGTATTCCCAATTAGCATTTGCAATACCTAATCCTAAAGTCAAGAATAAATCATTTTTGTCTGCATTAAGTAAATGGTAATTTAAATGAATTGCAAAATCAGTACTTTTCACACTTTTTACTGTATCTTTATCTTCTTCGTCAATAAAATAATTACTAAACCCTATCTTTAGCCCAACACCAATTTTATTTGAAACTCCATACTCACCTCCAATTCTAAAGATACTGCTTGCTGTTCCATCTTTATCAGTATCAGATTCATCAATATTAAATCCAAAAACATTTGCTTTTATTGAAGTTGTTGTTTCGGTAGCATAAATTCCTAAACCTAAATCTACATCAATATTCCAATTACCTTTTTGGAAGGCTTGAGCATTAGTTTTAATACTTGTTATACTTAATATAAGCAACATTATTGTTGCCAAACAAAATGGTATTTTTTTCATAATTAGTTGTTTTTAAGGATGAACAAATGTAATCCAAAAATAAAAAGAATAAATAAAAAGTTTGTTTTTTTTAGATTAATTGATGTATTCATTTATTTTTGAGGAGTAATTTTTAAACTTTAATTTAATGAAATTTCTATTTGGAAGTGTTTTTGTTTTGTTAATACTTGTTTCAAATGTACAAGCAAATGAAGATTCTTTGCTTGTAGCTAGCTTATTAAAGCAGGCTGACCAATCCCAACAAGAAGATTCAGCTTTGTTTTATGCTAATAAAGCGTTAGAATTTGCATCTAAAAAAAATTATTTAAATGGTGTATTATCTGCAATTACTAAGATCGGTAATGTTTATGCCATGTCCGGAAAATTAGAAGAAGCTTTAGAGTTTTATAAAACTACCATTCCAAATTATAAGTTTGATGCTACTCAACTTAGTACAGCCTACAACCAAATAGGAATTTACCATGTTTATATGGGACATTTTGATAGTACAGAAACATATTTTTTAAAAGCATTAGAAATGCGAAAACAAATGGATGATAGTGTAGGGGTTGGAGCATCTTTAAATAATTTAGGAAATGTAATGATGTCTAAAGGTGATTATGATAAGGCAGTAAAATATTTTTTTCAATCGCTTAAAATTCGTGAAACTATTAAAGATAGTGCTGGAATAGCTTCTTCTACTAATAATATTGGAATGATTTATTACAAACAACAAAAGTTTAAGGATGCTATTAAATATTACCATAAAGCACTTGAGATTAACACTAAACACCATGTTGTTGATAAGGAAATTTTCATTCTAAATAACTTAGGAAATATTTATGATGAGATGAATGAGTTAGATTCTTCTGTTCATTATTATTCTATAGCAATAAAAAAAGCAGATGAATTTGGTCAAAATAGATTAATTGCTATTTCTTATGGCAATATGGGAGTTACACAAGAAAAATTAGGAAATTATAATGAAGCTATAAATTACTTAAATAAAGGACTGCAAATAAGAACGGAATCTAATGATTTGGAAGGCCAAGCAATTTTATATAATAATTTAGCTAGTGTCTATATTTCACTAAATAAAATTGACAGTGCAGTTCATTTTTTCAAAAAGAGTAATGAATTTACTACTTTAATTGGTTTTAAAGAGGCTACTAGAGATAATTACTTAGGGTTAGCAACAGCCTATGATAAATTAGGAAAATTTAAAGAAGCATTTGAAGCACATAAAAATTACCTTGTCTATAAAGATTCCATATTTAATGAAGAATCTAACAAACAAATTGAAGAAATTAGAACACAATATGAAACAGAGAAGAAAGAGAAACAATTGGCAGAACAAGAAGTTATTATTACAAAAGAACAATTGCGGGTAAGACAAAGGAATTACACTCTTGTAGGTTTGGCTTTAGTATTAATTTTTATTGTTATCCTGAGCTTTTATATCTACAAACAACAAAAATTTAAGCAACAAAAACTTATTGAAGAAAATAGGTTGAAAGATGAATTAGCCAAAATAAAATTACAAAATGAACTGCATGAAGAGCGTATCAGAATATCAAGAGATTTGCACGATAATGTTGGTTCACAACTAACGTTTATTATTTCTTCTGTAGATAACATGGGCTATTTATTTAAAACTGTAGACGAAAAACTTAGAGAAAAGTTACTTGATATTGCTGATTTTAGTAGAACGACCATTACCCAACTTAGAGATACTATTTGGGCATTAAATAAAGATGAAATAAGCTTTGATGATTTAAAAGCCAGATTGTATAATTACATTGAAACAGCCAAAATCGTTAAAGAAAACATTACTTTTAATTTTGATGTTGATGTGCAACAAAAAATTAGCTTTAATGCAATTGAGGGAGTTAATATTTACAGAATAGTTCAGGAAGCCATAAACAATTCGTTAAAATATTCTGCTGCAACAACCATAAATGTATTGCTTAAAGAAGAACAAGATAAACTGATACTAAAGATTGAGGATGATGGAATAGGGTTTAATATTAATGAAGTAAAATTAGGTAATGGCTTGGATAATATGAAAAACAGAGCCACATCCATAAAAGCTAATTTCAGTATAGATTCTACAGCAGAAAAAGGGACAACAATTTTATTAGAAATACCAATTAAATAAGCCAAATGACGTATTATTTGTAAGATACTTACCTCCTAAATTTGCCTAAAAGACCAATTATTATGAACATAAAAATAGCCATAGCAGAAGACAATAATTTTTTAGCCCAATCCATAGAAGAAAAATTAGCTCTTTTTGATGATTTTAAATTTAAGTTTAGAGGAAAAAATGGAGCAGAGCTTATTGGTAAACTAGAAGAAGACCATGTAATTGATGTTGTTTTAATGGATATTCAAATGCCCGAGATGGATGGAATAAAAGCTACTGAATTGATAAAAAACCGTTATCCGCAAATAAAAATTATAATGCTTACTGTTTTCGATGATGATGAAAATATTTTTAATGCCATAAAAGCCGGAGCAGATGGCTATTTACTCAAAGAAATTACACCGGATACTTTGCATGATGGAATTTGCCAAGTACTAGAGGGAGGTGCAGCAATGACCCCTTCTATTGCTGCAAAAGCATTGAATTTATTAAGGTTTCCTGAAAAAGTAACAGCAGATAAAATACAAGTAGAAGAAATATCGCTCACTAAAAGAGAAACAGAAATTTTAGAGCAACTTTCTAAAGGATTAAACTATCAATTAATTGCAGAAAATTTATTTATTTCGCCACCAACTGTTAGAAAACATATAGAAAATATTTATAAAAAACTGCAAGTACATAATAAGATGGAAGCAGTACAAAAAGCTATGAAAAACAATTTAATATAGACTAACTACCTCAATATACGACAAATGACGTATTGAAAGAATTGGATTAATTCTACTTCTTTGTACCTATGAAAGAAGGTAATAATATTCCAAAACTTACTCCCAGAGAAAAAGAAGTGTTAGTTCATATTTCTGATGGGATGACACATAAACAAATAGCAGATAAACTCATTGTTAGTCCATCAACTATTCGTAAACATATGGAAAATACTTACAAAAAACTTAAAGCCCATAACAAAATAGAGGCTGTTCAAAAGGCTATTAAAATGAACCTTATTGAGAATAATAATTAAAAAAGGCAATTTCATTAATACCCTTTTTAAGGTATTTTACTGTTTTTAATTTCACTTAAATCATTGTTAGTTAATAATTTGATTCTTGATACCTTTTTTAAGGTATTGTAAAAAATCTTTGTTTGTTTTTATCTTTGTGTTATTATTTCTGTCTCTTATACACATCTG
>OJGU01000656.1_pt1 | contig 18016 bp, 8 predicted proteins | sample 1594741 | NCBI WGS metagenome assembly OJGU01 (sample SAMN05416841, study PRJEB24817) | seawater metagenome | isolation source: Sea water | place: Canada:Atlantic | collected 2013-07
CGAGATGTAGAGAGGTCTCGTTGGCTCGGAGATGTGTATAAGAGACAGACCAATGGCAAGTTGGATTCGTTCTGGAACCGCTGCCGTGGTGCTAAATCGAGCGATTTCTACGAGATTGATTTCATCGTTATTTTGTCGTCCTGCTTGCCAACTCAGAACCATCAGTTCCAGCGAATCTCGGGTGGTTGCCGCAATGACGATATTGTCCTGTTTGTCGCCGGTGACGTCACCCACACCCATGCTGATATGAGATGAATGGCTCAAGGTCCCGCTATTTTCACGCCAAAATCCATTGTAGGTGTCGGGGAGGGCTTGAACCCCATTGCCATCGCTTTCGCCGTCTAGAACGTAGACGATTGGACTCTTGTTCACCCTTCCTTCAAGCGCGGCAATGACGACGCTATTGGCTGGAAGAAGATTGGGGCCTGGTTGACCATCAATGTTCCCAAATCCAAGTTTGGGTTCAAAGAGATCGTTTTTAATCTGCCACTCGAGATTTGTAGGCGCTGCGGAGGGCCGGAAGTTGGTAATTGCTAGCTGAAGAATGACTTGGTTACTGTCGTTCCTTGTTTTCCAGCCTTGGATGAATTCATCGTAACCATCGCTATTGAGGTCGCCTGCAATGGCGATGTGCGATGAGGTCATCGTAGTTCGTCCGACGCTTCGGTTGGCTGGACCCGACGCGAATGGGGTCAAGATGCTTGAGTTCGATCCTAGATTCGGGAGTTGATCGAGGGTTTGCCAGGTAACAGCTGCAGAGTTATTGCCAGTCCCGCCGAAAATACCACCAATATAGATTTCCTTTTCGCCGCCGATTTGGATTGAGTTACCTAGTGGGGAAACAAGGCAGTCCACCTCTGCTCCTAGGGCTCCGAGGCTCAGTGCGAGGCCGCCAAGGAGTCCTAAGGCGTTTCGATGACTACTATTTTTGATTCGATTCATTGATAATCCTCCGTTCGAGAGGCCTTACCGTAGTTGTCGTATTTTTATTTCTAAAAAAGTTCACTTTTTTTGAATGTGGTATCACCTAATTGTCTGAGCTCACACCCCCTCGGGACCAAAAGGGCGGTAGACGTTCTTTCTTGATTCTGAGATTTCCCCGATCATCGAGGTCTGCTTAACTTCGGTCGTGGGCGACGCTTATCAACGCTATGAACTTGGGGGATCGATCGCCTCGGGTGGGATGGGGGAGATACTTCTCGCGAGAGACATTGAGCTGAATCGCGACGTGGCACTGAAACGGATGCTGTTCGTTCCCGATGAATCAGACGGTCCTGAGGCGGCCAAGTATTTCGAACGATTTCTCGAGGAAGCGCAGATCACAGCCCAATTGGATCATCCTTCTATCGTTCCGATTCATAGTATCGGCTTCGATAACGAGGGGAGGGCCTTTTATACCATGCGAATGGTTAAGGGACGCGAGCTAGGGGACATTTATCGTCTCGTAAGAGAGGCAAAGGAAGGTTGGAACCAGGCTCGAGTGATTGGTGTATTGATCAAGGTTTGCCAGGCGGTTGCGTTTGCTCATAGCAAAGGGATTGCACACCGCGATTTGAAGCCGAGTAACATCATGGTGGGGGAGCTTGGAGAGGTCTATGTGATGGATTGGGGGCTTGCCAAGGCCTTTGAATGTCTTCGGCGTGAAGGAATTCGCAGCCACGATGTGAGTGAGTTCTCTAGCAGTCCAGGGCGAGAAGGAGTGGTTGCAACAGATTTGGGGAGAGAAGAGACGCTCATGGGGTGTGTCATTGGAACGCCAGCCTATCTCGCTCCAGAGATGGCGAGCGGCGCTCAGCGAAATGCCGACCCTCAGGGGGATGTCTATGCTCTAGGGGCCGTTCTTTATCATTTGCTGGCTGGTCACGCCCCTTACATGGCGGATGGCGAAAGCACGACGGCTGAAGCGATTATTCAATTGGTTCAGGGGCGAGCCCCATTGCCCATTCCCCAGATGGAGGGGGGCATGTCAGAGTTGGTGGCGATCTGTGATAGGGCGATGGCTCGTGAGAGATCGACTCGATACGGTACCTGCCTCGATCTCGCGGAGGAGCTTCAGGCTTATCTGGATGGACGGGTTGTGCGCGCCTACGAGTCGGGGAATGTTGCACGGTTTCGAAAGTGGGTGATGCGCAACCGTGTGCTATCGGCGGCGTTTGCCATGGTGTTGCTGGCTTTGATTGCGATCGCCTGGATTTCGACTTGGTCGAATCTTGAGTTGGGACGCGCGTTGGAACAAACAGAATTGGAACGCGAGCGAACGGTTGGGGTGCTTGCCGAATCTTTTTTCTTACAAGGGTTGCAGTATGCCAAACAGCATGATTTTCGATTGGCTCTTGCCAATTGGGCGCAGGCACTCCTTCACGATCCTGAACATCATTCGGCAGCGGCAAGGATTGCTTCGTCCTGTATGCAATATCTGATTCCTGTCCCTTCATCGTTACCTCTCCGCTTTGATTCGGAAATTCTTGGACTAGGGATCGATCCAGCGGGGCGGTTCTTGGCGGTAAATGACAACGGTGAGAGCGTGCGCCTCTGGGATCGAGTGGCCAAGCAATGGACGCATCGGTGGGATTTTGAGGAAAGTCCCCGTCGATTGGCCTTTCAACCTCAGGGCACACTGATTGTAGCGTTTGTGATTCACCAAGGATGGCAATACGGCGAAATTCACTGGCTAGATACCGCTACAGGGAAGAGGCGTTGGCCAAGTGTTATTCTGAATGAAAGCGTGACGGGGATTGAGGCGAGCTTTTCCAAGGACGGGAAATTTATGGCCGCTCTTGGCCGAGTGTGGTCCATGGACGATGGACGTCAGATCATGGCGCCGGAGACTCCGACGGGATCCGCAATTGAGGTATTATATGGGGTTAGGACTGACTTGAGTGGCGATGGGAGATGGCTCTTGTTAGGGGCAGAATCGGGAGTCGTGACGGTCCATGATGTGCAGCGGCAGGTGGAGGTTGGTCATGTGAAAGTTGGGCGCGTTGGAAGATTGATCGCGAATGTGGTCTGGTCTCGGGAGGCAACCCGCTTTGCGTGTTCCTTGAACGATGGATCAGTCTATGTTTTTGATCGGCGTTCCCTTCAGCCAATTGGCGGGCAACTATCCCATTTAGACGCTGTCGAACCAATATTTGGCTTGGACGAAAACACTTTGATTACCGCTGGAGGAGAGAGTTCGATTCGAGTTTGGGATTTGTCTACCAAAGAGTTGCTCATGGCGCCGATCGATATTGGAGCGGCCGTGAGGCAGGTGAAGCTGAGTGCTGACGGTTCCAAAATAGTTTCTGTCGGTACGAACGATAGAGTGAGATTGTGGGACGCCAAGACAGGGGAAGCTCTTTGTGAATCGATTCCGTTTTGTCGTTACGGCGATATCTCTGGTGATCGGCTCCTGACATTGAATACTGATGGTTTTGTCGAGGAATGGAATATTCCAAATAGTACAGCCCAGGCCTTTACCTTGCGCTATGTCCCTCAGACGAACCATGAGTGTGCCTCACTGAGTCCGAACGGACAGTTTATTATTGGGCCAGGCGTTCAGGCGTATCGGGTTGATACCGGAGCGGCTGAGTACCTTGATCCCCGGCGCAACTCTTATGAGGATTCCGTCATTGCGGTCGCACCGGATTCTACTCGCTTTGCGATTGCGACGGGCGCGGGCGGACTTTCCTTAAGATCAAGCAGTAATGGCGAACTTATCCGGGAGTTTTCTGACGCTCCGCCCCAAATTGAGGCCGTGTCGTTTTCTCCTTCAGGCCAGCGGTTAGCAGCGATTGGGAAGAGTGGACTGCTTTGTGTTTGGGTGTGTGATGAGTACGAGCGAGCCCCAATTAGGATTCATCGCCCTGGGCGTTTAGGAAATCCCTTATCGATTCGGTTTTCAAGAGCGGAAACGGCACTCTGCCTCTCGACCTGGGGAGGCGGCGAATTCGCGTGGGACCTAACATCAGGACGGACTATTGCTTCGCGAGATCCGGGACAGTATGCCCTCTATCCAAACTTTCTCCGTGGCGACCGTTTAGTCGTAGCGTTTGGCAGCCACCAGTTTGAGCTGTGGGACTCTCGAATAGGCGGACTGCGCGAATCCTTTCTCCTCTCTCACAACTTTACGATAGTGAGTCTCGACTACAGCCCCAATGAAAGATTCGTTGCAACCGCTTCTCACGATACGACGGTTCAGGTCTGGGACTTAGATTCGGGACAAGCCGTAGGGGCACGCCTTAAACACTTGGGCCCTGTCTATAACGTTGCCTTTAGTCCTGACGAAACACGCTTGGCAAGTCTTTCGGCTGGAGGGCTCTTTGATCTTTGGGACCGGGCGAGCGGCGTTCCCTTGGTTGATTCCTTTTCGCTCCCGGAGACAGGGGTGCGTAAGGTGGAGGTGGCTGCTGATGGACTCCGGGCACTCGTTGTAGGGGCGAGTTCGTATTCCCTTTGGGATCTTCCTCCTCCAGAATCTGTGACCCTTCCTTCGTGGTGGGCTTCCTTTGCCGAGTCGGTAGCCGGAATCCGTATTCGTCGAGTGGCGACCGTCGATGGACCTGAACGAATCGTTACCGAACAAACTCCCATCAGCGACCGGTTTGAACTTTGGAATGAACTACGTGATTCGTCAGAGAATGGACCTTATACACAAATTGCTCAGTGGTTCCTAAGCGCTGGGCAAGATCGGGCTGAATCTCCATATCGGATTCGATCCCGCCGCCATCTTGACGCTGACAGGTGAGATCCACTGTGTCGTTTCCTTGTTGGTGATTTGATCTTTTCGGATCCGCCGATTCAACTTCTGTTTGACCCTTAGCTTTTTCATAGACGTTGGTCTGTTCTTTGTTCCGTAGCGTAAGTTTAACGTGTGCGTCCAAGGGCAATGTAGACTGGCGAGTCTCCGTTGATCCGCTTGTTCAATGTCAGGTTTCCGAAAACGGAACAATGAATTCTAACACGCATCATCCGTTACCCTTTTTTGTGCCTTTTCTGAGGTTCTTTAATTGGTTTTGAGTATCGAAGACGTGGGAGTGAAAGGACGTTTTGCTTAGTTTTATTGGGTTTTTCTGAACAGTGATCGCGTCCCGTTGTGTTCTTCTTTTCTGTGATCGAATAAGGATGGCATGCCCGGTGCTAGAGGGGGAAAGGTCGCCCCTTTAAGGGACGGTAATCAGGTTCAGAATGTCTACCAGTTATGATTCTGAATCTTGAGGGAGTTGAATCGAGAATCTGGTGGATCAAACTAAGGAGGTCGCTTAATGAAACGAAGATTTTGGAGCAGTGGATTGGTAGCAGTTTCGTTACTTTTCTACGCAACTGAGCAGACGCATGCGTCGATCGATTTGGATGAGAATCGATTGCCCGATATTTGGCAAAAACACTTTTCCCCCGAAGGCGGGGCAGAGGAGGACGATGACGGTGATGGAGCTAACAATCTTGCTGAAGCTGAGGCGGGAACGAATCCCAATGATTCAGATTCTGTTTTTCGGATTCAAGGCTGTCATTGGAACGCCGACGATGACTCGGTGTGTGTCGAGTGGAAGGCTGTTCGAGGGAAAGCTTATCGCGTCGAGGCTCGTTGCCTTTTGACGGAGAATGATCGAGGTTGGATCGAGTTGGGACGATATGAGCATCGGGAATCCGATGGTGCGGTCGAACTCACTCTGGTGGAACCGCCGGGAACATCAATCTTTGCGAACGGTCGGTGCTTTTTGAGAATCGGCGTCGAAGACCAAGATCAGGATCGAGATGGTCTAAGTGATTGGGAGGAAGGTGTTGTTGGCACAGACGCTTTCGGAGACGACGCCGAGGGCGATCTTCAAACGGCGATGGCTTGGCTTGGAGAAGAGGTCTCCGAAGAAAATGATGAGGGTGAGAATGACGAAGACTCCGAGGAACATGACGACTTCAACGATGAAGAAGGAGACGAGGACTCCGATGAGCATGATGAGGGTGAGGACGACGAAGACTCCGAGGAACATGACGACTTCGACGATGAAGAGGGAGACGAGGACTCCGGTGAGCATGATGAGGATGACGAGGAGGCCGAAGACGACGAGGGTAGCGGTGACGATTCAATCGAGGAAAACGGATTTCCTATTCTCTTGGCAAACGAGATTGCGGTGTCGCAGGGCGAGGTTCGAGTTCTGGAGGCTTCTGATCTGTTCGCGACCGACCCTAACGATCGGGACGATCGTTTAGTGTATGCAGTGACTGAAGTTCAGCAGGGTAGATTCGAGTCCGTTGATTCAGGTGCGGAAGTCAGTTCGTTCTCCCAAGCTGATCTTAACGCTCGGCGAATCCGCTTCGCCCAGGACGGTAGCGATATCGCCCCAAGTTATAAGGTGTCCGTATCTGATGGCGAACGAATGACAGGCCCGGTTGCTGGCGCGATTAGTTTCCGTTCTCAGAGTGACCAGAATCGTCCGGTCATTACTCGCAATGGGTTTGACGTCATCCAAGGGGAGTCTGTCGTGTTGCGGCCTAGTGATGTTGATGTCTCACAATCTGCGATCGGGGCTGGATCGCTCACCTACGCAGTTTCTGAGCTTGTAGGAGGGCACTTCGAACACGTTTCTAGCCCGGGGGTAGCGCTTGTGGGTTGGGAGCAGAGTCAACTGGAATCGGGAAGTGTTCGCTTCGTTCACGATGGCTCGCAGCAGGCGCCGAGTTATCGTTTGGCCGTGTCTGATGACCGTGGATCGAGTCTCGCGAGTCTCGGTGAAATTCGATTTTATCCGAATAGTGGGACCGGCGTTGCGCCATCAATTATAGCGAATAGTCTCACTGCTCGTGTGGACGATCGAATCGTCTTGAGTCTCGCCCATTTGGCAGCCCTTGATCCTGACTCGATGGTCGAAGATTTGATCTATCAGGTGTCGGATGTGAACGGTGGGCAATTTGAACGATCCACTGCGTCCGGAACTTCCATTGTGCAATTCTCTCAAGCTGAAATCAATCAGGGACAGGTCGTCTTTGTCCACGACGGGACGCTGCTAGCTCCCGCGTATAATGTTTGGGTTTCTGATGGGGTGAATCGTTCAGAGGTAATGGCGGCAAGTGTGAGTTTTTGTGACGGCTCGAGGACATCGATGATGACTGAGAAAGAGATGGCTGCGTTCAATAAACTTGCCCCGCTTACCGCTGTGACTCACACGGTTGTGAACTCTGGACGATGGTCGAATCCTGCCGTTTGGGACGGAGGAAGATTGCCGGGCGAAGGCGCACGTGTTTATGTGCCCGAAGGAAAGGCTGTGGTTATCGATAAGGTGCTTTCACCCGCCTTGGATACGATTCGGATCGATGGCATGCTTCGTTTTGCTCCTGACATTGATACGCGATTGCGGGTCGATACGATTGTTAGTTTTCATTGTAGCCGCTTCGAGGTGGGAACATCGCAAATTCCAATTGCTACGGATGTGACCGCTGAAATAACCTTCGCCGATGATGGTCCGATCGACACTTCTATCGATTTTGCGCAGATGGGACGGGGTGCAGTCCTTCATGGAGAAACGGTGATCTTTGGGGCCGAACGGACCAGTCGGCAAATCCTTGCTGGCGGGGCGATCGCTGGGGCGACAGCGCTTCAGTTACTTGACAGTCCGATTGGCTGGCAAGTGGGTGATGAGCTGGTTGTGACGGGCACAATCCCAAACGTTCCGGTCAGCGACGAACGACGGCAGATCGCTTGGGTCGATGGTTTGAGTATCGGCCTGGATCGGCCCCTAGAAATAGACCATCTTGCCCCTCGCTCGGATCTCAATGTCTATGTGGCGAACGTCACTCGAAATGTGATTTTCCGTTCGGAGAACCCGGTGGTTGCCCGGCGCGGGCACATCATGTTCATGCATACCTTGAGAGCGAATGTGAATTACGCTCGGTTTTTTCAGCTTGGACGCACTGACAAGACACGACGCTTGGATGATGTGATATTCGAGTTTGGTGAAGATCAACCAGGAAATAATAGTTCCGGTCCTATTCATTTTACCAGCTCGGCTGGCCCGCGCACCAATATTCGGGGCCGCTATCCCATTCACCTTCATCGGGGAGGAATCGACCCGGCGAGCGATCCTGCTGTGATAAAGGGATCAGTGGTCATGGATTCTCCGGGATGGGGCTTCGTGACGCATTCGGCTCATGCCCGCTTTGTCGATAACGTTTCGTATGCCGTGCAGGGGACTGGGTTTTATACCGAGGCGGGCGATGAGATCGGAGAAATGGTGGGGAATACCGCGATTCGTTCGGTGAATTCAAGCTTCGTTTATGACTCACTTGGGGGGGCGATCGATCCGGACCTTGGCTTTGAAGAACAGGAGTTTGGCAACGATGGAGATGGTTTTTGGCTGTCGGGGCACATGGTTGCCATGCGAAACAACGTAGCTGCTGGATCAAGTGCTCACGGGATCATTTATTGGAGCGACGGATTGGTTGAAGCGGATATCCCTCGGGGGCGGACGAGCGTCAAGGTCTCTGATATTCAGAACGGCCATCTCATTCCGAATCGAGAGACCATTCCCACTTGGTGGGCACCGTTGGCCGAAGTCTCGGGTAATGAATGTTATGGTTCTTCGGTGGGGTTTCGTGTTCGCTACTTGCATGCTCAAACCTATATGGGGGAGGGCGGAAGTCCTTTCCATGCGAGTCCTCCACAGGCCTATATTGATTCGCTCGAACCGGTGATCGAAGGGCTGACCGTGTGGGGGAACCGTGACGGGGTTCTTCTCAACTACACCGAACGGGTGTCTTTGAAGAATGCCTTAATCGTCGGGATTGGGGCCCCATTCGTGCTTGATGGCGGAACCGCGAATTCTGGTATGGGACTTGATCTGGGAACAGAGGTCACACGAGGTTTCGGACGAGTCGAGAACGTGACGATCGAAGGCTTCGAGATGGGGTATGTCGTGCCTCGAAACGATCAGTGGGTCTTCGAGGATCTGACGCTTCGCAATCTCACTGACATGCTGATTGCCGAACCTCGGCAAGGGCCGCGGACGATCACAATGAACAGGATTGAGTTCGGGGGGCTGGATGGGACTGCCGTCGCGGGACGTTCCGGCCGTCGTAATATTCTGCTTATGGCGGACTTGGATTACACCGGATTTCAACCCTATTGGTTTGTTATGCCGGATCGTCTTACCTTGGACGGTCAAGGGATCTACTACAACGAGCAGGCTGCAAACGTGGTTCCTCTCACTCAATCCATGGAAGATCTGCTGGAACGAGTTCCCCAAGAGTATTTTAATAAGAGTAATCAGGAGCTTCAGAATCAGTTTGGTCTTTCCTACGGGGGGGTGATCCCTCCGGCAGATGCAAGGGCGGTGCCGTACGTTTCAGGTGGGATCGTTGGGACTCGTGCCCCAGCATCCACGCGGTTCCCTCGCTTACTAGATATGACCAATGGAGGTGAGAGTCCGGAACCTGCTAAGGGGGGGCCAAATCCAGAACTAACTCGCAATCTGTTGACGGTTCGTCAGGGCCAAAGCGTGACGCTTATGGCCACCAACCTGAATACAACCGATACGGATACGAGCATTGCTGATTTGGTTTATCAGGTGTCCGATGTCGAGCGGGGAAGGTTTGCTCATCGCGACGCGCCTGAGATTCCAATCATGAGATTCACTCAGGCTCAAATCAACGGCGGCGTGATTCGATTCATTCACGACAATTCCAGCGGAGCCCCAAGCTATCGAGTGTCGGTCAGCGATGGGAGTGAATCGGACGGCCCTTCACCAGGGACGGTTCGTTTCGAGTAAGTGAGTGACTCAATTCCCTGACGGCGTTAATCACTGACGCAGTCAATGCCTCGATGGAGGGGTATCACCGCCATCGAGGCATTCTCATGGGAGCTTTGATAGGGCTACGCCCTCTGCTTGTCTAGAGCGGGGTTCCGTTAACCAGATCGAAGACTGGATGCAGATTCCTGCTGGCTGGTATGAGGAAAGGTAGGTATTTTCCGGGACGTCTGTTGAATGGATAGGGGCCTGAGTGCCAGAGAATTCCGTCGGCACTCAGGGCAATAATGGAATAGTGATCGCGATGGAATGAAATCCAATCGTTACGAGAGGAGCGTTGTTGGAATTCTCTGGTCAACTTAAACTCCGAGAATTTGCGACGTCGGTACACCGATTCTTCCAGAGTCCCTCCGGCGGTGATTTGAGTGATGACCTCTTGGTCTCCTTCCAAAGCGAGTTTTAGCTGTAGCGGAATCTTTCTTTCTGATAGTTCGACAAACCCGGAAGTGTTCGCCGTTGGATCGATGTTCCAGAAGGCACGAGCGCATTCTGAGGGAACCCAGGATGTGCCATCAAGTTTCTGGGCGATAGGGATCCCAGTGTGGAACCATTTCTCAGCGATGGAATCCTTCATTGGTAGGTGCTGGGTCATGCGGACGTTTGACCAGATACGTTCGCCTGAGATTTGAAAGGGAGCCTTTAGCGCTCTGTCCAAGAGATGGGTTCTCTCAGTGTAATCGCTATGGCTGTCGGGGTTGCTGCTAAGAGACATTGCGGTTTCTGTGGCTTCGGCTGACAATTCTGCCAATGCGGGATTGCTGAGCACGGAGCCGGACGGAACGTTAATGAGTCCCCATCCCCACATTGTGTTGTCGGTTCTGATTCCGACGTAGAACATTCCGGTTTTCGCGATCGATTTCCATCGAAACTCTGGAAGCGTGCGCTCAGGAATGGTGATTTCGCCTTCCTCTCCCTCGGACCATTGCCAGAGGCTCCCATCTTTTTTGAGGGCGAGGATGCCTGACTGTCCGGAACCGTGAAGGATGGTTTGCCATGCACTCGCGGGGTTGGGATCTGGTACGGCTTCGAATGATCGAGGCTTGTCTGCCCAAATATGCGCTTTGAAGAGTTGGCCTCCACGTTTGATCGCGTAGTAGTTTCGCGAGGGGCTGAAGGCTTTGATCCAGTCAGAGTCCGTCCCCATTTGAACCATGGTATCCGAAGTCTCCGTCGAACCGTTCTTCCAACTTCGTACATTAGTTGAAGTCCAAAGCGTGCCGTTCGGCGAAAGCACTGTGGCCCAAAATCCGGGAAGAATAGTTGCTTCGACATCTACTGGTCCTGTCGGAGTTCTTGGTGCTGGCGGATTGTAGGTCAGGCGTTCCCAGGTGCGCCCGTAGATTTGTTGTGACAGGATGCCACAGGAAACAAACAGAATCAGCCAACTGACTCCGTTGTCGAGGAAGGTGCGGTAGAGCGGGCGATTCTCTTGATAGTTCTGATAGGTGAGCCACCACATGAGAGGAATCGCTGTTATCAAGAGCATAACAGCCAGCAAGAGCTGGGGAAATGCCATGGCATTGATTGTGATACCCCTGAGGAGTGCTTGCAGTGTGAGCCAATAGAGTCCCACGGCAACCAAGGCGAGAAGGGCGCTAGACCCGAGAGCCACGAGGAAGCTCTTGCTCAGTGACGAGGCGTAGAGTCCAAGTGTTGTTGCGAGCAGGGGGATGAGGCAAGCTACCACGATGGGGCTGCCGAAGGATTCGGTGACCCGTGACCAAAAATCTTGGAAGAAGGAGTCAATCCCAAGAGGTGCGATTACAGTCGCGCTGAGGCTGATCATATAGATGACGCCTGCTTTCGTGATCCATTGGAGGAATGCTGATGATGGAATCGTTTGCTGCCATTGATTGACCCGAAGTCGCCGTTCCTCGGAGATTGCTGTGGCCCCGATGGCGAGCGGGAGGAAGATGAGGAGGACGAGTCGACAAAAATAGGCGAACAAGGCGGCCCCTTCAGGGCCTTGGGTGGCGGTATCGTAGAGATTGGCACTAATACCGTAGAGTGCCAAGAGTGCGATAACGATCATGACGTTGAGGTGTTGTAGGTAGAGCTCCTTGCGAATCAGCGCGACGAGGGGGCGATATCGGCGGATCTGTTTCTTGGTCTGCAGAGAGGATTTCTTGGCTTGATGGAGTGAGAGCCAAATGTCGCCTCCCCAGGTTCCGAGATCTTGCCAGGTATGAAATCGTTGATGGCCTAGGAGTGTCACTGTGATGCCGTAGACAAGCAGGGCTATAAAGACGAGAGACCAGTAGGCGCTGGAAACCGTTGCTAGTGGCGTGAGAATAATAGGGAAGATGATGGCGACGGCAATGCCCGCTGGAGCCAGGAGGGTGAGCCAAAAGGCTCCCTGGTAGGATCTCAAGGTTAGCGAGTAGAAGATGCCACCACCAAGGCTGGTAAGACAGATGAGCAGGCCAACGAAGGCCAAAGCGACTATCCGGGTCGCTGGCTGGGTTTCTTCGCTTAGTTCAAGCGTTGCCAACCCGCCACTGAGCCATAGGGCTCCGAATGATAGGCCCAATAGAACCCCGATATGCAGCAGTGCTGTCTGGAGTTTTTCCGACCACAGGGTCTTGCGCGATTCCACGTGTGCGAAGGAGAACGCAAGGAGTCCCAATGAAATATCTTTCCCTAAGATTCCGGCCCCGAGCCAAGAGGTAGTGATCGCCAGCAAGGCAAGGTGAAAGGGCAGGAACTCGCTTGCGGTCCAGCCAAAGGAACGGAAGAGGAAGATTGGGACTGCTGTTAGCAGGGCGGCTATTCCTGATTCTAGCTGTAGATTGATAAGGTCTTTCTTAATTCTTGATGACATTTTGACCTCCTTGCTTGCCTGCGTTGATTAAGAAAATGTCCTCGAGAGTCAGTGACTCCTCCTTGATTTCCAACGGTTGGTGCTGATTGATCAGTGCTTTGACCTCATCCGCTTTATCGATAACAGTTAGATCGAGCTCACGTCCTTCGACACTCGTCTTGGCGATGGCTTCGTTCTCAATCTTGGGAGGCTCTGTCTTGAATCGCGATCGAAGACGCCGGTATCTCGAACGCGCGACCTCGGTGTTGGCGGTTAGAATCTCTTTGCCGTGATCAATGATGGTGAATTCGTCGATGAGTCCTTCGAATTCTGAGATGAGATGGGTGGAGACGAACACGGTCCGGTTTTCGGGATCGGCATCTTGATAGGTGCCGATAATGGTTCTAATAAATTCGCGGCGAATCACCGGGTCTAATCCAGAGGTCGGTTCATCGAGGATGAGGAGTTCTGGTTCGGGACAGAGGGCTCCAATGAGTGCGACCTGGACCCGTTCACCCCGCGAGAGCTGATCCACCTTTCTTGCGTGGTCGAGCCCAAACTGGTCGATGAGTTGGTTCTCCAATTCGGTATTCCAGTGCTTCCTAAAGGAAGCGAGAAATTCGAAGTACTGCTGGATTGTCATCCAGGGGTAAACGGGAACATGGTCGGGAACATAGGATAGTCGACTCTTGATGGAGACGTCGTCTCTTTTGGGATCCATGCCGAAGAGCCGGACGCTTCCCTCGTGAGGGCGAAGGAGATTCAGTAAGCACTTAATTGTGGTCGTTTTCCCCGCGCCGTTTCGACCGAAGAATCCGTAGCATTGTCCCGGAGCGACGTTGAGGCTGAGGCCTTGGACGGCGTCGGTCTTAGCATAGCCGCGGATGAGTCCTTTGATTTCAATGGCTGTGTCATTGGATTTCATAGCTAGGTTGTTACTTTTTGGAGTCTGATTTTGCTCGGAGATCTCGTTTCGAGAAGGTTTTCATTCGTTTACGAACGATATCGAGAAACTCGTCTTCTGAGGCCTGAAGATGATGGGCTTGAACGAGGGCGGCATCGACGGCTTCCTCGAGTAACTTGTTGCGAACACTCTTTTTCAGTGGGGAGTTGCTCTTTGAAATGATGCAGCCAATTCCGGTAATGATCTCGACAATACCCTCTTTCTCTAGTTCGGAGTATGCCTTGGCCACGGTGTTGCGGTTCACTTCGAGTCGCTCAGCCAAGGGCCGGATACCTGGAAGCGAATCTCCCGGGAGAAGGCTGCCCGATGCGGCTGCATACTTGACCTGTTCAGCGATCTGGAGGTAGGCCGCCTTTCCTGAGCGATAGTTAAGTTCGATAAACATGGTGTAGTAGGCTTGGTGTCATATAACACTATGACACCTGTTCGTTCTGTCAACCCTGATTTTTTTGTGGCTGGCTGGGTTGGCCCAAATTTCCAAGCTTGCAGGGTGTTTGCGACGTTGAATTGGCGGTGATCTCATGATTACTATTAGAAGGATGTTAAGAGGGTTGGAGCCAGAAGCGGGTGTGAGGGTATCGGGATGAATCCAATCGTTCATCGAGAATTGCGTCTCGCCTCACGACGGCCTGAAACGTATCGCTTGCGGGCGTGGGCCGTCAGTGTTGGCTTAGTGATTATTGTCTTCTTGCTTCTACTTTCCCGGACCGCAGGAGTCAGTTCGGATCAAACTGGGAGGAATCTCTTGTCGCTACTTGGGCATGCTGCTTTCGTTTTTGTTCTTGTGGTCGGAGCATTTTCAACTTCGGATAGTTTAAGTTCAGAGCACCGGATGGGGACTTTTGGTTTGCTGTTTCTCACGCGATTGAAAGTCGTGCAGGTTGTCTTTGGAAAATTGGCTTCGCATTCCCTAACTTCGTTGTACGGCTTTGTGGCCGTCATACCTCTCCTCGGCTTGCCATCGCTTTTTGGTGGCGTGACCTTTGATCATTTTGCTCGACTCGTGACCGCTTTGCTTTCATGTCTTGTGCTTTCGAGCTGCGTGGGGCTTTTTTCCTCTTCAATCCGTCGCAACGCGAGTGATGCCATGACTCTGACGCTGTTAATCATGCTGTTGCCAACATTTGCGTTGCTTGCTCTGGAAGGCGTTTTCGATCGTTTGGGTGGCTCGGGAGCGTGCTTTGGGGATTTGCTCGGTGCTGTGGGGCCGTATCAGTTTGTATTCAATACTCTCAGCGGCCGCGATTCTGAGTTCTTCGGAGTGTCGGCTCTTTTATATTTTGTTGGGGCGTGGTTCTTTTTTGTCGCGGCTTGTATTTTTTCAAAACGGGCGATCCGAGATGGGCTTGATGCGAATGCGTCGGTGGGGGTAACGGAAAAGTCGAGAGCTGATGCTGATGAGACGGGGCTGCGAATGAATGTTTCCTGGCTTAGACGGCTTAATCGTCAGTGCCCCCGATTGCTTGATGACACTGTCTTCGGACCAGAAGTCCTCAAGTGGCGTGTCTCACGCAGCGTACCTTATCTTCAATTGCCTTGGTTGTTTTTGGGGCTTTATCTGATCGTCTATATAGGATTTTTGTTTCGCGCCGTAGGCAACGATGCAATCGATATCTCGATGGCTCTGCTGCCGCTTCATATTCTCTTCAAGATGCTCGTGGCTGTTGAGGCCTATCGGCGATTCAATGGTGAGCTGCAAGAAGGCTCTTTGGAGTTGCTTTCTGTGACGCCGCAATCGGTCTGTCGCCTCCCTGATTTTTACTTTGAACGCATCGGGCTCGTTTTCCGCAATCAGCGGCGCTTATTGGCGGCCGTGAACCTCATCACCTTGATTCTTCTCTGGTGGCGCGGAGACGTGGGTGGATCGGCTCATTTCGCAATTGCTACCGTTTTTATGGGCGGGATATATCTTCTCTTCCTTGATGTTTCGACCCTCACTTGGTTAGGGCTGGCTGAGGCCCTGAAACATCAAACCCTGGGGCAAGCCATCCTAGCGGTGTTCGTGAAGGTTTTTGTAGTTTCGTGGTTGTCTTGTGTGGCTATCCAGACCTTGTTAATGGGGTTTCTTGGTGCTCGAGCCTTTACTCTAAATGTGAGTTTGGTGATTTGGATGGGGGGAATGTTTTTGCTAAATCGGAGATGGCGCAACACGGCAGAAGGTGCGGTGAGGCACACATTTTGTGAGCGTGAATTCACGGTTTAGTTTTTGTTGTCTCGGTCGAAAGAATCTTTGGCGGATTGGATGGTGTTAACTAATGACAGTTCGAGGAAAGCTGTTGTATAGTCAGTGTATGAAGACTGACGGAGAGCAGGAATCTAAAGCAATCTCAGATCAGGACGCCAAGCGACCGAAGAAAGAAACCACGACTCCAAGCAAGGAGGATCAGATGGCTGATTGGGAGGAAGCCCTTAAGAACGACGATTGGGGCCATCAACCCTGCTAGTCGGTTTTGCACTTGGCGATTCGTGTTTCGTTCTTCCAGTTTGGATGGAGGAAGCCGTAAGGCGGATTGGTGTGGGCCCCTGAAGTATCATTTCGGGAATTGATTATCCTGAGTGATTGAAATCAATGAGGACTAAATGTTGATACTGAAGAGGTGGGTATTTTGTTGCTTGTGCTTCGCGACGCTTTCGGCGGCCGAACCAAGCGAAGAAGATTGGGGCTTTATGAAGGCGTTCCCTCGGATGTTACGGGAAGAAGTGCCTCAGGTCCGGCTTGGTGGTAGCCGTGGAGGGCTAGGTACGGCTACCCTCGAGGAAAGTATTCTAGGGTATCGAAACGCGGTTTATGTCATTAAGAGTGCCGATGGGTTTGCACCTGAATTGATTAAGACAGCCGTTGATGGATGGTTCAATAACAAGTTTGCAAGCGTGTCGAGCAGTCAAATGGGTTCAAGAGAGAATGGGGCTTTTTCTTGCGAATGGCCCTATCACCATAAGAAATCTGGGATCGTAGGGCGGCTCACTATTTAGTTTCCTGATACCAGTGCAACATCGATGAAGATGATCGTGACGATCGATGAGCGGAAGAAGAAAGAATAAGACGACGTCAGGCTCCCCCGGTCTAGCTTCGATATTGTGCGAGTGCTTGAATTCTCGGTCCCAATCTTCATTTCCAAACGATTGAGGTTGTTTTCACCTCAAATCAACCAAGATGGGCGCGGCGTGATCCCGATGGATGAGTTCCTTCACTCTCATCTGTTCCCATTTTGGGGATCCGTGGTTAGAAAAGCCTTTCCTCAGTTTTCTCATCAGGTGATCTTGATCGCGTATTTCAGTAATCCTGACGTGAGATCCTCGAGTAGATGCCTGCGTCCACTGGAAACATTGGAGAACTCATTTTTTACGTATCCTTGTCTCGTCCTTGTTGGCGAAAGGTGGACAAGTTTCATCGGGACGCTATTCTCGCGATACAAGCGATTGAGAGTGAAATGATCGGAAAACGACTAGCGCATTACGAAATCACTGCCGAGCTAGGGCACGGGAGTATGGGAACGGTGTATCAAGCGGTGGACACCCGACTTGACCGTGAAGTGGCGATCAAATTGTTACCGGCTGTTTTCGCTCATGATGAGGATCGATTGGCAAGATTCGGGAAAGAGGCCAAGGTGCTGGCGTCCCTTGATCATCCAAATATTGGAGCCATCTTTGGAGTCGAATCTCTCAAGGGGCAGCGGGGGCTAGTTCTGCAACTCGTAGAGGGGGAGACGCTCGCAATGCGAATCGCCAAGGGGCCGCTCGAGATGGGCGTGGCACTAGAGATTTGTAAACAGATCGCGGATGCGCTTGCTGCCGCGCACGAGCGTGGTGTGATTCATCGCGATCTGAAACCTGCGAACGTCAAGATTGTTGACGATCGTACGATCAAAGTCCTGGATTTTGGCTTGGCCAAGCTCAGCGTTGATGATCCCGAATCCAAACTTGGCCAAGTGATGGCCTCAACGGATTCGGCTATTTCTACAGTTGCCTCGGAGTCGAATAAGACGGTAGGGCTGCTTGGCACCCCGGCTTATATGAGTCCCGAGCAGGCTCGCGGCCTGATGATTGATCAAGGGACGGATATCTGGGCCCTTGGGTGTTGCTTATTTGAGATGTTGTCGGGGACGAAACCCTTTGAAGCAGACACCACTGACGAGCTTCTTGACCTGGCTTTGAAGCAAGAACCTAACTGGGCAGCTCTGCCAGCAGAAACACCCCCAGCAGTGCTCACCTTACTTCGGCGGTGCCTGGAACGAGAACCGCATCGCCGTCTCAGTAGCGCCAGCGACATATCGCTTACCTTGGAAGAAGTGAGTCATATTTCTCGCCGTGGGGGATCCTTAATGGGGGTTGATTCCGGTTCTCACGCAACGGCCAAGTCGAGAGGGATTTTGGCGATCTACGGCAAGGTCGCTGGCTTCGTTGTTCTCGCTCTAGGGTTCGCCTATGGGCTTTTTAGTTTGGTGCTGTCTCTTATACACATCTCCGAGCCCACGA
>OJGU01000657.1_pt1 | contig 17963 bp, 16 predicted proteins | sample 1594741 | NCBI WGS metagenome assembly OJGU01 (sample SAMN05416841, study PRJEB24817) | seawater metagenome | isolation source: Sea water | place: Canada:Atlantic | collected 2013-07
ATCTACACTAGATCGCTCGTCGGCAGCGTCAGATGTGTATAAGAGACAGGAGCTTGACGATATGTTGGATGCTCCCTTAGGGCCGGACTCCGTTCCAACGAACCGCATGGGACACATCGATGAGAGGAACCACATCGGTGCAAAAAAGTGGAGGAGTTCCGCGGGCGCAACGGCCTGAACCCCTCTGTCAGAGGGTGAGCAGTGACGACTCCGGCTAGTTGATGTGTGGCCCAGCGGATTCCGCTTCGATGCTGCCTTTACGTGCCGTTGGGAATGGCCGTGCTCCCCACTCGATGGGCTGCCGCGTCGAGGCCCGATACCGCGCAATGCGCCGCCTCCTCGCCCCAGGGCCGAATCGCGTACCATCGGAGCCGCAGTGTCCACTCCGCACGGTACATGGTCCGTCGAGACAACGAATGACGCCTCGATCCTCGTCGAGTTCGAGGGGGCCATCACCACGCAGATGGGGGAGGACTCCGTCGAACGACTCATTGAACTTCTCGGCCGAGGGAGCGCCGCCCTGATCTTTCACGTGGTCAACGTTCGCGGCTACGACGCTGGCGCGCGGCAGGCCTGGCAAACCGCCTTGTGGCCACGACGGGATCGGATCATCTCGATCCGCATCATCTCGAACTCCGCGCTCACGCGGATGGGTGGCCGCATGTTTGCGACCTTCATGCGCATCCCCTGCACCATCGAGGCCAATGGGGCTTAGGAGAGCCCACGGGCCGCGGCGAGGTTCCAAACGGCCCTTGGGGTAGATGTCGTGCTCACCCGGCAGCCGCGCGGCGAAGCTCGCTGCTTCTGAGGAGAGATAGGGACTTTGTGGCTCGGGTCTTGAAGCAGCCTCAACCGTCGATCCGGGGACGACGCGGCATACTCAGGAAGATCGCCCGCCGACTGCCCGATGGTGCAGCACGTGTGACGGTCAGCTCGCCCGCCACACGTGCTGCACGAGACGATGGGACGTGCGCGCTCGTTGCCTGGGAGCCCGTGAACCACGGGTTCCGATGACCGCGGGTTCAGTCAACGAGGGCAGATTGTCGAGCGCCCCGTCTGGTCGCCAACTTCAAGCGCACCAGACCCGGAATCTCGCGCCACGAGATGTAAGACACGCCTTCTCCCAGTGGTGGCCGCAAATTGCGGCGAACACGCCAACTGCACGCACACAAGCATGCGCTCCACTTGGTTCCGAGTCGGTCCTTCCGAGTCGCGAAACCTCCGAAGGAGCTCTTTCTGGGCCTCGTCCTCGTCTCTCACCGCCTACTGTAGTTCGCTGAAGGGCGACTCCATCTATCTCCCCCGCCCTACGACCTCAGCAGGGCCAAGATTTCGCTCATTGGCTACGCACAGGGGCTCCCAGCCTTCCCGATCACCAGCAGCCTGGTCACCAGGGGAGCAACGCAAGGATGGTGCGGGTCTACGCCGTCGCGAAGGACTGCATCAACGCACCGATCCAGCTGAAGAACGTCGGCGACAGCCCCATGCTGGCGCCCGAGATGTTCCATCAGCTGACCTGCAGCCACGCCGACCAGATGCGACTGACCGCGTCACAGGCCAGTCCTCAGGACCGCGATGTGCAGGACGTCATGTCTGCGCTCGTGGCACTCGCCGACGAGTCCGCGATTCGCAGGCCGTCGTCATTCCCGCGAACCCGCGGAATCAGCGGCTCCGGCGTCACGGTCCCTGGAAAGTCCAAAGGCGCCGAAAAGCCCACGGACGGTCTGGCAGGGCGCACCAGCCTGCCAGAGAGGATTGGAGCCGAGACTAGAGACGCAGGAGTCGAGGCCTCGTGCTAGCCGGGCAAGCCGACTCCCCGTTGCCATCGCGGAGCCGAAAGCAGCACAACCGCGTCGCTCCTGCCCGCGTGCCGCCGTGGCGCTCTCGCTTCACTCGACCACCTTGATCGCGACCGGCGTGCCGTTGAACACGGGCATCGCACAAAACGGGTCTCGGACCGCATCATCGTGCAGCCGGTTGACGTTGACGCCTGGGTACTTGTTGGCCGTCGTCATTCCCGAGTCGTAGGTGTGGCCCCAGTGCTGATGCACGGCTACGACACCGGGCGCGATCTTTGGACACAGGCGCGCTTCGACCTCGATCTCGCCGATCGCGGAGCGGATCTTGATCCGAGAGCCATCGTCAATGCCTAGCCGCGCACCGTCGGCGTCGTTGACTGTGGCCCAGTTGCCCCCGAGCTTCTCGACCAGCTCCGGAATGTTGTGGGTCCAGGAGTTGAAGCTCTGGCTGCGCCGCGCCCCGGAGATCAGCAGGAAAGGCAGCTCGGTCGTCGGCAGCGGCGGATCGTGTAAGGCCGGGCCAAGCTCGCCGAGAAGGGCCTCGGGCGCGAGGTGGATCTTTCGGTCTTGCGTGTAGATGCGCTCGGTGAAGAACGTCCCGAACTGCATTGGCTTGCCGGGCAGTCCCCGCGGGTGTTTGGCGAGTTCTCCATACGACGGCGTCTTGCCCAGAAGCAGGTACCGGTTGAGCATCGTGGGCGAGAATCCGACCCCCACGGCATCCAGCATCCGTGCCACACGATCAACGGTCGGATTGTTGAGGAACGGCACCCCCGCCGCGCGCGACAAGTCCTTGAAGATGTCCCACTCCCCCCGAGCCTCGCCCGGAGGCTCGACCAGCTTGGGTCGGAGCTCCGCGTACGGCTGCTGGTCAAACTGATTGACCAGAAAATGGAACCCCCCGGTCTCAAACTGCGTCGCGGCGGGCAGCACCCAGTCTGCGAAGCTCGCCGTGTCGTTCAGAAAGATATCGACCGACACGAGCAGCTCGAGTTTTTCGAGAGCCGCCTCGATCTTCGCAGTATTCGGGAAGCTGATCACGGGGTTGCCCGCGATGACGACGAGCGCACGCACCTGGCCATCCCCGGGCGTGAGAATCTCGTCGGGCAGGACGGTGCATGGCAGCCCTCCGAAGACATGCGGGTAGTTGCCGATCCGCGATGGCGACGTGTTCTTGCGCTTGGTGAACTTCTCGATCAGTGCCGAAACGTCAAGCACACCGGGGTTGTGGTAGAGGCCGCCGGGTCGGTCTATGTTGCCCGTGATCGCGCACAGGGTCGCGACCGCCCACTCGGTCAGCACGGTGTTGTGGCTCGTCTGTACGCCGACGCGCGTCGACACATAGGCGCCGTCGGCAGCCGCAAACTGACGAGCAATTTCCCGCGTCGTGCTCGCCGGGACGGTGGTGATCTCCTCCGCACGCTCGGGCGTCATTACAGACGCCAACCCCTTCCAGATCTCGAACCCAGTCGTATGCTCGGCGAGGAACGACTCGTCGTAGAGCCCCTCGTCGACGATCGTCCGGATCAACGCGAGCAAGAAATACAGGTCCGTCCCAGGACGGATCGCCACGTGCCAGTCGGCGAGCGCGGCGGTCTGAGTTCGGCGCGGGTCGACGACGACCAGCTTGCCCCCCGCCGCCTTTGACTTCTTGAGATCGGCGCCGACGTGCGGACGACGTTGAAGCAGTGTGAGCCCCTGCGTGACCATCGGGTTGGTGCCGAGCAAGATCGCAAACTTCGCCGCGACGACGTCCGGCTGCAGGACAAGGTTCTCGTTGCCGTACAGCTCGTGCGCGACTACGCCGCGATCGGTGTACTCCAGCGAAAGCACGTTGTAGCTGTTGGGTGATCCGAACGCGTGGCAAAAGGTGTTGGCCATCGTGATCGCAACGGAGTCGGCCGCGTTTCCCCAGTACGTCGAGATCGAGCGGGGACCGTGCTGGTCGGCGAGCGCGCGCAACTTGCCTCCGATCGCCTCGCTGGCCTCGCGCCACGTCGCGGGCACCCACCGATCTCCGTCCCGCCGCATGGGCTGCGTGAGTCGGTCGGGCGAGTTTTGGTAGCCCAACAGCTTCAGCCCCTTGATGCATGCGTAGCCCTGCGACAGCGGGTGCTCCTTGTCGGGTCGGACCGCCACCATCTTTCCGCCGGGCTCGCTGTCGTCGATGTCGACCTCGATCCCACAGCAGGGCTCGCACGCGCCGACCTTGCACAGCGTTTGGACGGTCCGGAGTTTATTTGCTCTGCGTGGCATGTCTGCTGCTCCGCGGCATCGTGAGCCACCGGGTGGGTTCAGCGTGCCGCTGCGCGCCGGCGGTGTCTTGAACGAACGAGCAATTACGGGACCTCGGATGCGACCCACTGCGCGACGGCCATGATCTCGGACGGCGCGATCCCGAACATCTGACGAAATGTTCGGGTCAGGTGTGCGCCATCGGAAAAACCGGCCTCGGCTGCGGCGGCCGCGAGGTTCGACCCAGCCTGCAGTGGCCCCGTTGCGGCACGCATCCGGCACCAGCGAACGTAGCGGCGTAGCGGAACCCCGACATCAGAGGCGAAGAGTTGTGCCAACCGGCTTGTGGAGATCCCGGCTGCGCTCGCGACCGCGTCCGCCCGAACGTCGTACGCGAGGTTGGCGTCAATGTAGCGACGCGCTCGGAGTACGGCGGGGTGCACGACTCGGCGGAGGGTGCCCGACGCCCCGGCCGCGTCGCAGGCCGCGAGGGTGTCGCTGATCGTCTGGACCAGGTGTCGAGCCTCGTCCCAGGTCTTGGGCAATGACCCGGGAATGCAGGCCCGCAGCGAGGCCCCACGTTCGATCCAGCGCTGCGGGGTGTCTAGCGAGCACACGCTGTGAGTCTGCCGACCGAGCCGCTCGTCGGGGTCGACGTACAACAACACCGCGGACGGAGAGCCTCGTACGATCGAGTGGTCGACATCGGGTCCGATCACGGCCGCGGTCCCGCACGCCGAGGGCGTCCCATCGCCCTTGCTCACCGTGATCGACCCCTCGAGCGAGAGCACCACTTGCAGCGCGTGGTGCCGGTGCGGCTGCGTCGGCCCGAGGGCACCGGCGTACAGCAAGCTGTCTTGCTGGAAGAAGAGCTTGCCGAGCCAGTCGCCCATAGGAGCATCGTACCAATGCAGACCCAGCGACTCCGCGTGGCAGTAGAACGGCGGCCGGCCGGACGACGACGGCAAGCAAAGATGTCAGAGTGTCCCGCTCGGTCACAGCCGAACCGCGATGTGGACGATCACCCACGGCAGTCGTGTCGTGCAGTCCCGCGCCTGGTGACGATCGACGACCGGCCCGGCTGTGGTATCTGAGTCTTGGCCCACGCCCGGTTCATCCCGCCCCCCCGCTTTCACTCGGTCTAGGCCAAGAACGCTGATAACACCATCGGGTCCTCATGCCGCTGGCGATGCTCGATCCGATCACTCTTTGTCGTGCCCTAATTCTGCGCTCTCGCAGAGTCCCGGCGGTGCTCGCAATTCTCGCAGTCGGTGTTTTCTCGTCGACCAGCCAAGCGGGAGAACACGAGCCCGTGCCCGAGAACGATGCCGTCGACGTCGACCTCTCGGACTTCGACCCGGACGCGGATGACCGCGACGCTGACGGTGCGAGCCCCGAGGCCCCGGATGACCCGGCGGACTCCAATGCGACCAACACACCGGATCGCCCAGATGCAGCGACCTCCCCGGCAGACGCCGAGGACGAAGACAACGAATTCGATGCCGCCACGCCCACGGTTTCGATCATCGGCGAGCCGGAAGAGCAGCCACGGATCGTTGGTTCGGCGCACTCGGTCGACGAGGAGACTCTCGAGCGGGAGGAACACGACGACATCCACAGGGTCCTGCGCTCGGTCCCCGGCGTGTACGTGCGCGGCGAGGATGGCTACGGGTTGCGCCCCAACATCGGCCTGCGTGGCGCCGACCCCAACCGCAGCTCTAAAGTCACCCTCATGGAGGACGGGATCCTGTTTGGGCCCGCCCCCTACTCCGCACCCGCGGCCTACTACTTCCCCATGACGACAAGGCTCGTCGGCGTCGAGGTCTTCAAAGGCCCAGCGACGGTCCGCTTCGGCCCGAACACAATCGGCGGGGCCGTCAACCTCCAGACCCGGGAAATCCCTCAGGACCTCGAGACGGGCGTCGATATCGCCGCCGGCACATGGGGTTACGGCAAGCTGCACGGCTTCGCTGGCAAGAGCTGGAAGCGCTTCGGCGTCCTCTTCGAAGGCGCCCGAGTTCGCGCAAGTGGGTTCAAGGACCTCGACGGGGGCGGCGATACCGGCTTCCGCAAGAACGAGTTCATGCTCAAAGCGCGACTGCACGGCGACCCCGGCGCACGCGTGTATCAGCAGTTCGACGTGAAGTTTGGGCTCTCGACCGAGGTCTCCAACGAGACCTATCTCGGGCTGACACAAGAAGACTTCGACGACAGCCCCTACCGTCGCTACCGGGCCTCTGCACTGGACCGCATGGACTGGTGGCGCACCCAAGCGCAGGCCGCGTACTTCATGGCGACCGGCATCGTCGAGTACCAGAGCACCTTGTATCGGCACGACTTCTCGCGCGCCTGGACCAAGTTCAACCGCTTCGCCGGGACGACGGCCCCCGACCCATACTCGTTCTTTCAAGACCCCAGCGCGGGCGCCAACGGGATCCTGCTGTCTGTCCTCCGGGGCGAGTCCGACTCGACCAGCGCAGAGGAGAACCTGCTCATCGGCACCAACCAGCGGGACTTCGTCTCGCAGGGTTGGCAGAACACGCTCCGCATCTCGCCGAACACTCGGTACGTGGACCAGGTGATCGAGGTCGGCGCTCGCCTTCACTTCGACCGCGTCTCCCGGATCGAGGATGAGGACCAGTACGCGATGCTCAGCGGCTCTCCGGTGCTCGTGACGGGCACCCAGCAGCTCGTCGCCCAGAACCGAGGAGAGGCCCTCGCCGGCTCTTTTCACGTCGCGGACGAAATCCGCATCGTCGACCGGTTTACGCTCAGCCCCGGCGCCCGGGTCGAGGTGATCCGTACCGAGTTCCAAGACACCGCGCCGGACCCGGCCGTCGACCCGGAGACCATCACCTCCGTGGACACAGTGTTCCTTCCCGGCGTCGGGCTCCACGTCCAGGCGACCCCGTGGCTTGGCGTGCTGGGCGGGGTGCACTCGGGCTTCTCCCCCAAGGCGCCAGGCCGCGGCGCCTCCGTGCAAGCCGAGCGCAGCATCAACTACGAGGCAGGGCTTCGAGCCACGCACAAGGGGTTTCGCGCCGAGGGCATCGCGTTCGCCAACGACTACTCCAATCTCGTCAGCAACTGCACGTTCTCGCAAGGATGTGATTCCGCCGAAGTCGGAGCGCAGTTCAGCGGCGGCGAAGTCCTCATCGCCGGCGCCGAGTCGCTGGCTGGTTATCGAACCGACCTCGGCGGCGCCGGTTGGATCGACACCACCGCGACCTATACCTATACGTGGACGCGATTCTCCAACACGTTCTCATCTTCCAGCCCGTTCTTGGGCGAGGTCGAACGTGGCGACAAGGTGCCGTACGTTCCGGAGCATGTCGCGTCCCTGCAATTCGCCGGGGGCATGCGGCGCTGGGGCGGCCACGCGCAGCTCCACTTCAACGGGCAGATGAGAGACGTCCCCGGGCAAGGCGCAATCCCATCCCAAGAGCGGATCGATCGGTTCGTCACCCTCGATCTTGGCGGCAACGTCTTCATCACCCGCCGAGCGCAGATCTATCTCAACCTTGGGAACGCCACCCGTGCCAGCTACGCGGTCTCACGACGACCGTTCGGGCTGCGGCCCGGGCAGCGCTTCTCGCTGATCGCCGGCTTCAAGCACAACTTCAGGTGAGCGTCCGGGACCCCCTGGGTCACTCGCAGTCGATGCCGTCGCGCGAGATGACGGGTCGGGACCACATCGGTCCGAAAAGGTGCGAGCACCACCGGCGAAGCGCTCCTGAATCCCTAGAAGGCGTGCGTCGAGCTGGCCGATGTCGGAGAAGACTGCCGCTTTCTCGATGGCGCGCTGGGCTGTCCCCGGCCGCGTAGTGCGGCGAGCAGCAATACGAAATCCCGCTGGAGGGTGGTGCAGCCCGCAGCATGCCCAGGGATGAATGCGCGCTGGGAAGCAGCTGCCAGGAGGGCGTCTGCGCCGAGACCGACGCCGAGCCGAGCTGACCGCAAGTACCGAGGAGGTGCCAGCCTCGCTTCTAGGCATCCCATTCCGAAGCGCTTCCGCACTTCAGCATCGACTTGCCCATGTAGGGGTTCTCAAGGTTCGCGTCGCGCTGAACCCACTTGCCGTAGGCCGGTGCCATCGGGCACTCGAAGACGTGGAGGGTCTGGCGAAGCTCTGAGTGTTTGGACAGAGCGCTGATCAACGCGTGGCTAACACCTCCAAATGCCTTACGCACGGCATCCGCATCGCCGGAGGGGGCCTTCGCAAGCGACTCCGATGCGGATGCCAGAGCGTCCAACGACGCCGTCCTCGCGGCACTGCGAAGTGCCGATGCACCCGAGGTCGCCATACCCAAATCGTCCCCGGCCAGTGCGGCCCGGACGCTCTCGTACGCATCGACGACCGGCTCCAGCTCTAGCTCCGCTTCTGCCTTGGTCTCGGTGACTTCCGCATCCTTTTCGCTCCTCGTAGCGGATTCCTTGTCGCAACCGGCGGTGAGAACGAGTGACGTGGCGAAGATGATGTTCGGGATAGACCACGTTGACTTCCTTTGAGCGGACATGCGACAACATGTCGCATGCTGGCCTGCCTCGCAACCGCGGCCATCGATGCAGGTCGCACGCCGCTCCGTGGAGGCTCTTGTCGAAAAACCTCCAATCAAATCGGAGCGCACACAAGAATCCGCAGATCGAAGCTTTGGGAGTAGCTGGGACGCAGTGACTCGAAGTGTGGCAGCACGGCGCATCCGTTGGCGCCGCAATACTGCCGTAGCGACTCCGCAAGCGGCAGAGCACCGCGCCTCGCATGGGTCGACTCGCCTGAGCCACGCTCCAATCTCGGCGTCGGCGAGGACTGCCGACCCGAGGGCCTAGGCGAGAGCCACTCCGATCTCTGCAGCCCAAGAGGATTCGTGTCCGACTGCGAGCCGGGTCTCGTCTGCGTTAGCTTCCATGGCGGTGCGGCTTGCGCGACGCCGGGACCACTCCAAGCCGGAGACGTTTTGCGACGACCTCTCGCTGACTCGGCGGTGCGGGGACAGCCTCATGTGCGGTGACCGCTTCGAATGTGTTCCCCTCTCAGGGCTGGGAGAGGCTGCGAGGACATCCGCTGCAGCGACGACCGGACCTGTCGCCCGGTCGACAAGTTGTGCGTCGAGCTGGCCGAACTCGGAGAGGACTGCCGCTTCCCCGATGGCGCGCTGCGCTGTGTCCAGACCGCGTGGTGCGGCGCCGAGTAGTGCGAGGTCCCGCTTGAGGATGGCGCAGCCTGCAGTACGTCCCGGGATGGGTGCACGCTCGGAAGCTGCTGCCAGGAGGGCGTAGTGCCGAGACCGACGATGAGCCGATCTGCCCGCAGAAACCGAGGACGTACCAACCCGGATTCTAGCACTCGGCGAGGCCGAGCTCTCCCCAGGCGTGGGCGCAGTTGTGATCCGCAAGCGCCGGGTTACCGGCGACGGACTCGCAGAACCCCTGCCAACACGAAATCTCTTCTGCGGTTCGGGTGGCACACTCGGTGTGGCAGGCGTCCGAGGACTCGAACGGGTAGCCGACCACCGCCGAACATGCCGGCTCGAGGCAGGCGCACCAGTCCAGGCATTCCTGGGACACGTCATCGCCACCCGAGGATGAGGAGGACGCATCGGACCCGGTTGTCGGAGGGTCGCCCCCGCTGCTGCCAGTGTCCGCACCCGACGTGGCGGCTCCGGTGCTTCCGGCGCTCGGATCGCCGGTGGCTTCGGTCCCCGCGTCGCCGGTACTGCCTCCTTGTCCGGAAGTCTCGGTGAGGCTTGTCGTCCCGGGCGCGCCGCTGCAGGTGGGTGCGGTTCCCTCGTGAAGCCGAAGGACGTGGTCGCGCGTGCCCAGCATGCCCATCTCGTCCAAGATGTCGGAGAACGCGGGCATCCCGTTGGCCGGTCGCCCATCACGAACCGCCGCCATCCATTCGGCCTCCGACGGATGCAGCTCTCCCGCTGCCAGGAGGTTCGTGGGTGGCGGTTCCAGGTGCGTCCCGTGCGGGCCATCGCCGTGGCCCGCCACGCCGTGACACCCCACGCAGTTCTCTGCGTACAGCTCACAGTCGCGCTGCGCGGCAGCGAGATCGACATCGTCGGAGGAGGTCGTGCAGCCGACCGTCACAAGCGCACAGAACAGAAGCCACCGGGTCATGAGCGATGAGTATCGCGCCGGCAGAAGATGCGCAGCCCTGCGGCGAAGCGGTGGACCATCCACTTGCCTTTCGATGCGCTTCAGTGGCCCTGGGTTGAGGCCAAGATTGAGCCCCGGACGCGAACCACGGGAATCTCGCTGAAACGGAACCGGACTGTGTTGTGTCGCGAGCGCGGTCTCCGATGCGAGACGGGACATCCAGGTCGTTGGATCAGGCGACAAGGTCGTGTGCATTCGCACGGTGCAAGATAGACACTAGGCAGTAGGCGGTGGTGCGATCCTTGCATCGATCCGCCCCGTGCGATTCCGTGTTCTGGCCGCGACCCTGACTTCGTCCCTCCTTGCGGTCACCGGATGTGCCGGCGAAACCGAGACCGACGATGTGCGCGGACTGGCCGCTGCGATGTGTGGCCCGCTACTTCGGCTGCGGCTGTGACGCGGAGTTCGACCAAGCCACCTGCGAAGCAGGGCACGAGCGCTCGCTCTTGGCCCTCGAAGAACGAGCCGCGGAGTCACCAGACGCCGAGGTCGATGCGGAGTGCTTGCGGGAGCAGGCACGGTGCTGGCAGCAGACCGAGTGTGGGGTTGGGGCTGATGACCCGCGACCGTGCGAGGTGGACTGCGTGGTGTTCCGCCTGAACCTTGGACCGGGTGAAAACTGCCGGTTGCCGACGGAGTCTTCGGGCTTCGAGGCACTCGTCTCGACGTGCAGAGATGGGCTGACCTGTCAGGGCGGGCACGGCTACGCGGTCTGCGACGACGAGACCCCGCTCGCACAGGGGGATGCCTGCGATGAGCGCGGAGGCCACCGGCGCTGCGGGCCCGGTCTGTTCTGCGACGATGACGGCGTTGGCCAGTGCGTCGCCTCCCTCGAACTCGAAGAGGGCAGTGCGTGCGCCTCGGGCAACAGCTGTGCCGCCGGACTGACTTGCGCTGAAGAAACCTGCCGGGCGCCAAGGGGCGAGGGCGAGAGTTGCATGGGCACCCCCTGCGCCTCCGAACTCACCTGTCACCCGGATCAACAGACGTGCGTTGCGCCGCTGAGCCTGGGGCAAACATGTCGCTTCCCCGACGCGTACAACCTCCCCTGCATCTCGGAAACCTATTGCGGTGACGAGGTCTGCGAGCTTCGCGAGGCCGTGGGCTCCCCGTGCGAGGGCTGGTTTGACAGCAGATGCGTGCAAGGCAGCTACTGCGATGACGGAGCCTGTACGCCTATCGACCGCGTGTGCTCTTCCCTTCCAGCCCCGTACTGAGAACGCTAGCCCTGCCCCGGACGACGGCTCCCCTTCCCTGCTCCCCGAGACATCGTTCACAAAAAACGCACGTTCGCGTGCGGGAGAAACGAATTCCCAAGTCGCTGGTCCTCCCCCACCCTACAGACATGGTGCCCCGTGCGTTGCTGATGTTGAGTGCTGCGATGGGGATTGCGTGCGGACCCGCCGTCTCCACGCCGAAAGGGGCACACGCTGACGGGACGTCGGACGGAGCCGGTTCGAGCACCGGCGGGTCCGACTCCTGGTCCGACAGCTCCTCGGACTCGGGCAGTCTCGGGGACTGGGACTGGTCACCGGAGTGCATCGTGGGGCTCGAGGCTGGGCCCGCGGATGCCGAGCAAGCCGCCCAGCTTCTCTTTCGGCTGCTCGACGAGGCGCGACACCACACCCAACGCGTGCAGGAGCGCGTGGCGGTGAGCGACGGACTTGGCACGGACCCACACGCGTACAACGATCCGATCACCTTCTTCTCGGGGTCTCTGCGCGCGACCGGTTCGATCACAATCGAGCCGTTCGGGAGCTTCGCGTCCGCGCACACGATCGAGTTCTCCTGCTACGATGGTGGGCACGGCGCCTTCGGTCCCAGCGGCTTGGACGGTCGTCTCGAGATCGTGGTGGAGGGCGTCACCAACGTCGCCGACGCTCGGGTCTCGGTGGCCGGAGCCGCGCGGCTGGGCGGAGGGGATGCGTTGGAGCCGACGTCGCCCATGGATATCGTGGTGGAGTTCTCCACGTTCTCCGGCCGCGAGGTGGTCAGCGGAACGATCGCCGGCCACGACGCCGCCGCGCTGTAGGCTCGTCTTGCCCATCGCGAGTGGCGCGGTCGCGGCACCCAGATCGTCGTAGAGCCTCCAGGAACACGGCGATGTGTGCTCAGCTCCGCGAGGGCGCCCAATCGTCGTCGTGGACCTCGACGAGCGTCATCATGCCCGACTCGGCGTGCTCCAGAATGTGGCAGTGGACCATCCACTTGCCGATATCGGTCGGGACCATGCCGAGGTCGACGGTCTCGCGCCCTCGGACAAGCACGGTGTCTCGGAAGAAGGGTTCATCCACCGGCACACCGTTGCGCGCGAGCACCCGGAAGAACGTTCCGTGCATGTGGATCGGATGCAGACGGCCTGACTCGTTGGAGAACCGCACCCGATGAAAGCGGTGCCGGACGAGGTCTATCGAGATCGTGTGTGCGTCGTGCCCGGTGAAGGGCTGGTTGTCGAACATCCACTCGATGCCGTGCTCTCCTCCGCGCCGTGCATTCATCCGGTAGTCATGGTGCACGGGCTGTTCGAGTCCCCCTGTCCAACGGGGCACATGTGCGGCGGCCGGCGATTCGAACTGCGGCGTGTCGACCGGCTCGCCATCGATCTCGATCGACCCGAGCACATGTGGCCGTGAGGGCGAGAATAGATCCGAGACCGGGACCCGTTCGCTCACCAGATCGAACGTGATGTCGACGTCGAGCCGGTTGCCCGGTGCCATCTCGAACCGGGGCATCTCGATCGGCGCGCGTAGATACTTGCCATCGACCGCGAGCAGTTTGGGCCGCAGCGACCCGAAGTGCGGCACCACGGCGCGTCCGTTGGCGCAGTTGAGCATCCGCAAGCGAATACGCTCGCCCGGACGGACCCGGAGCACCTCGTCGCTGCGTCCGTTGACCGTCCGCATGCGCCCCCATCGCCCGTCGTGTGCGAGGTCGTGCCGCGTGTTGAACTTTCCATCGATCTGCCCCGTGGGATCGAGGCGCCAATCGTCGAGGACCCACAGCACGTCCTGCGAATACGGGTCGGGGACGGGATCCTCGACGATCAACACCCCGACCAGGCCGCGCTCGACCTGCTCGCTGCCGCGCACGTGCGGGTGGAACCAGTAGGTGCCGGCATCCTTCGGTGTGAACTCGTAGTCGAACGTCCCGCCAGGTTCGACCGGCGGCTGCGTGACATGGGGGACGCCATCCATCGCGTTGGGGACCCGCACCCCATGCCAATGGATCGTCGTCGACATCGGCAGCCGATTGACGAAGCGAGCCTTGAGCGTGTCCCCAAGCCGGATCCGAAGCGTGGGACCGGGGACCTGACCGTTGTATGCCCACACCTGCATCGCAGGCTGCTCACCGACCTCAAGCGTGGTCGGCCCCGCGACGAGTTCCACCTCATGCACCCGGCCGGTCGCCGCCATCTCGTCTGGGTAGGCGCCCTGGAACTCGGCAAGCAGACGGTCCTGGGCGGTCAAGGCTCGCGCCGGGGCCGGACCCGGCGACGGCTGACCACACCCAATGGGCACAAGTGCGGCCCCAACAGCGGCGCTGAACCTTCTGCGCGTCCACGGCACGGCGACGCCGTCATCTCGCTCGCTCATGGCTCACTCCTGACCGGGGAGCTGCCCTCCGACAGCGCGCTCGAGATCCGCGAGTGCGATGAGGCCCCAGCATTTGAGCCGGCAGTCGGTTGTTTAGAGCGCTTCGTCACCATCCCATGCGACAATGTGTCGCATGCAACGACGGGATGCAACCGCCAGACCCTGGGAAGCTCTGACGATGTTCCACCACGCAGCGGTTCCGTCTTGGATTCGGCGTTGTGGTCCTGTTCTACGGCTGCGTCGGCCGCGACCTCGCGAGCGGCTCGGCTGGAGATGGCGGCGGCACGACCGACAACGCGATGCCGCCGGGCTCGACGTCGGGGGCCGGAGTCTCGACCGACTTCAACGACGGGACCGGCCCATCCAGCCCAAGCGAGAGCGGCGTATCCAGCGGAGCAGAGACCGGCGACACAACCGACGACCGCCCGCCTCGCCCTCAACCGACGCCACCCACATGGTCCGAGAAGCTGCCTCGATGGAATCGATGGCGAGCCCCTGGACGCCCAACTCGCCACCCCGCTCCGATACCGGCTCGACGACGAACTCTCCCACCACGTAGAGCGAGTGCGAGTGCACGCGGCGACGCTGGTGACTCCGGGCTCCCACGAGTTCGACTACGACGACTCCACTGAGACCGATGGCTTGACGGCCACCGGCATGCTCACCATCGACGGTGCCGGAGTCGAAGCCCAGCATCGCCTGTACTTCCAATGCTACGCGGGCGGGCACGGAGGCTTCGGCCCCTCGGCGGTCGACGGCCTCGTCGATGTCACGATCCAGGCCCCGACGGGACGCGCCGATACGTATGTCGTCACCGTGCTGGGCGAGGCCCGGCTCGGCGGCGGCACTGCGTTGAGTCCGAGCGTGCCAGCACTTGCCGGCTACACCGTCTTGTCGGAGGACCGGCAGAGGACGTACACCGAGATGCTCGGCCCGTTCGACGTCAGCACCTTGTAGCGGACTGCGGGTCGTTCACTTGTGACCATGGCCTTTGTCACCATGGCTCGCTTCGCCGTGAAATCCAGCGTCCTTGGCGACTGCGAATGCTCGGGCCCAACTCGCGATCAAAGCCATCTCGTCCGGCGAAAGACTCCCAGGTGCAGACTTCGGCATCGTGGCCCCGCGTCCGGACTGCCCCAGCGAACGAAGGACCTCTTGGTCGATCTCGGCTGCGTGATGGCCCCCAAACGGATAGCTCGACATGTCGAAGTGGGCCGCAGCCTTCTCGCTCCACTGCGCCCCACCCCGAGCATGGCAACCACCGCAGTGCTTCGCAAAAACCTCTTTCGCCGCCTTGTACGTCGCGACCTCAGCGGCGACCTGCGGAGGCCGGGGTGCCGCGCGGGGTCGAGATGACCAGTGAATGTGCTCGATGAGGTACTGCGTGCCCTCGTAGCGCAGCACGAACGTGACGGTCCCCCTGCTCTCGATCTCGCGTCCGTCCTTCAGCTCGATGTCGTACTCGATCGGCAGCGTGACGGAGGCGAGCGAACGGTCGGTGCTGAGACTTACCTGCGGGTCTCCCGAGCGGATGTCGAACTCCGCAAACATCGCGACCTCCGGGCCGAGGTGATGTTCCCGATAGTGCGACCATGACCCCTCATCGCCTCCGGACTCGAACACGACCGACTCGTCCGTCACGAGCAGGGCCGCAGCATCGAGGTCGCCCGCCGCGTTCGCCTCAAGGTAGAGGCGAACCACCGCGAACGGGTCATTCGTCGGCACAGTTGCGGTGACGGGCTCGGGACATCGGACTGCATCGCTCGAAGCCTGAGGCGCGCACGCCAACAACAACAGCGACAGGGCGAGGGCGAGATGCGAACCTTGGGATCCCATGCGACGGCGAGGCTAGCACCTTGCGGATCCCGGGTTCGGAGCCACCCGGACTACGGCACGATCATCAGCGTGACCGAGTCGGTTACATCATTGCCGTCGCTGTCGCTCGCGGTCAGCGTGAAGGTGTGCTCGCCGACGACGCTCGGTGTCCACTCGAACATTCCACCGGACCCGATCGAGCCCTCTTCGCTCGAGGTCCAGGCCATCGATGCTCCCTCCAGGACTCCGTCTTCGGGATCGCTGGCCTCACCGATGAACGGAATCGCGACCCCGACCGACCGGCTCTCCCCCTCTCCGGGGTGGTTGATCGACGCGACCGGCGACCCATCATCGCCCGACTCACTCGAGCCCTCGTCGGCCTCGCAAAGTTCCTGACACCCCTGCCCGTCCCGCGGCGCACCGCGTGCGATCCAGTCGTAGATCATCTGCTGCCCCTGATCGGAGAGTTCATAGGGCTCCTGGGGCATGGTCAACGACGGCACGTTGCTCTGATTCTTGGACGGAATGTCGAGGTTGCACACGTCGCCGACGATCTTTCGATACAGGTAGCTCGAGTCGGGGTCGCACGGCACGAGATATGCGGCGGGCTCGTCGTAGACCTCGCATTGCCACGCATCGAGCTCCAGCAAGCGCTCGTACAGCGGCATGTCCGGACATCCGGTCGCGTCGCCCTTGGTCGCGCCGCCATAAACCTCCGCGCCCAGGGGTGCGTCCTCGAGGGACAGCCACCCGCGGCAGTCTCGGTCAAACGTCGCCGCGTAGGCCGAGCGATCGTGGCAGCTGTTGTCCCCCCCACCGCAGCTGACTTGGAGGATCGGCACGATGTCCCGTTCGAAGGTGGGGAGCGCGTCGCAGGACGGCTCGCCGGTGCCGCCCTCGGATCCGGTTCCCGACTCGGCACCCGAGGTGCTCGGTCCCGAGGTTGGCGTGCCGGTTTGCGATCCTGCGGTGGCGTTGCTGGTGCCGGTGCCGGACGGGTTCGCGGTGTCGCTCGTAGACGGCGTCGCCTCGGTCGAGGACGCGGCGTCGGTGTCGGCGCCCGCATCGTCATCCGAGGTTGGGCATCCGCTACTCAGAAGCATCAGGGCGGTCGCGGTCCAGCAGACGTGCCGTCGATTCCAAGGTCGCATGCCCAGGATTGGCCGTCCGGACTGCGCTTCATCAACAAATCGTCAGGCCATCGCGAAATAACGCAGGGCGCTCTACCGCGGAGCGCCCTGCTCGATCCAGCCCAGGATTCGGGCCTCTTCAAGGTCCGTCAACACCACCGGAATCGGCTCCCCGTATCCCCCTGCCTCCAGATGCGTGCCCTTGAGCTTGAGCCAAACATAGCTTCGCTTCGGGTCGCCGGCGCGGATCCTGACCATCGTCGGAAGCTGCGACGCTGGGACGCCGACCAGATTTTCGTACGCATGACCCGGATCGAGGAACAAGCCGCCGAACGCTTGCGTGCCCATGTGGCAGTCCGCGCACTTGGCATCCCACAGCGGCTGAAGATCGCGGTCATGCGACAGACGCGGGGCCGCCGGCTCGGCTGCGCAGCCGAGCATCAGGGCCAGCAGCACCGCGGCCGGAGCCGCTCTAGAAACAGGATTCACAAGCATCGAAGCTACACTCGTGCAGGACCGTACTGGCCGGCATGCCCCCACCGCAGTCCGTCTCGCAGGACTCAAGGGAATGCCCTTCGATGCGGCACTCCAGCACGCAGCGACAGGCGTCGAGGTCCAGACAGGCCAGCACGGGATCGCAGCACTCGCCCCCCAGGCATGTTTCGCAAGGCGTTGCTCCCAGCTCGGCGGAGCACAGTGGGGCTCCCGAAGAGCTCGAGCCGGAGCTCGAGCCGGAACCGGAACCCGCTTCGGTAGCCGCGTCCGTGGTGGTCCCCGTGTGTTCGCCGGTGGACGTCGAGGTCGCGTTGCCGGTGGACGAGGCAGGATGCTCCGCACCGATGGTGTAGCGGTCGTTGCACGCCGAAGCCAACAGACCGACCAGCAACCACGCCCACGATCGCCTCCGGGTCATGGCGTGCCCTCGGCCTCTGCTCTACAGATCCCCAGCGCTCGCGTGCGCAGCGTGGTCTGCGGATGGGCGCGAAGAAAGGCCTCGACCACCCGACGTGCCGCCTTTGGTGCTCCGCGCTTGCAATGCACCTCGGCGGTTCGAATCTGGCGTTCGGCGGATAGCGCCCCCCGGGGGAACCGACGCTTGTGCTCCGCCAGGGTCGCCAGGGCCTTCGAGAAGGCCTTGGTCTCCAGCTGGGTCGACGCGCGACGCAGAAGCTTCATCTCCTCGGCGAGCGAGGAGGCCGGCGGCACCGGAGGCGATGTCGGCGGCGTGG
>OJGU01000658.1_pt1 | contig 17960 bp, 14 predicted proteins | sample 1594741 | NCBI WGS metagenome assembly OJGU01 (sample SAMN05416841, study PRJEB24817) | seawater metagenome | isolation source: Sea water | place: Canada:Atlantic | collected 2013-07
CGAGATGTAGAGAGGTCTCGTGGGCTCGGAGATGTGTATAAGAGACAGTGATAGAGGTCGCTGCTGAGCAGGCGAGCCTCGAACGCGTCCGCGATCTTTTCGAGTGTCGATTCGTCCTCAACGGCTTCCTTGGCGGAGAGCGTCACGCGAATCTCCGACTCGGATGGACGGTCCATCAGCACGTAGCATCGGTCGATGAAGCTGACCGCTGCGCCCTGGACGACATGTGGCGGATGAGAGTCGGCGGGAAGCGTGACCGACACGCTCAGGGCGTCGAACTTTCGTTGCGGTGCGTTCATGAGGTCTCCGAGTCTTCGGCCAGGCGCTGCGCGACCCGGCCTTGAAATCCTGTGGGCACGGACTCGTGCCGCCTTGGGTCGTCCAGAGGGCGCACGAGGTCGGACGCCTCGATGAGCCACGGCGGCTCAGGCACGTTGTCCAGCTCGTAGAACCCCCCGCAGAAGCATGCATGCGGGCAGGTGGCGCACTGCGGCTTGCGGGTGCGTCGCTCCGCGAGGTAGCCCGCGAGGTTCACGGTCTCGTTGTTGACGAACACCATGTGCCGCTCGAGCTTGAGCAGGTCGCCCTGAAGGTACTGCTCGTAGCCCGGCATGAAGCAGTACGGCAGGTTGATCACCTGGATCTTCATCCGGTCGCCGTACGTGTCGATCACCGACCGCGTTTGATCTGCCGCCGCTTGGGTGTCCGGTGCGACGTAGTGGGTCGCCCGCCCAAAGGGAGTGAGGAACTGAATGTTGATCCACTTCAGCCCCAGCGACCACGCGAGCTCGGTCAGCTCGTGCTGCTTGTCGTGGTTGCCCTTGGTGATCGTGACGTTCATCCCCAGCTCGACGCCGGCGGGCCGCAGTCGCACGCAGTTGCGAATGCCTTGCGTGGTCTGCTCGAACGCCTCAGCCACGCCGACCTGCTGCGCGTGGGTGCGTGCGTTGTGTCCATGCACCGAGAACAGCAGCGTGGTCAGCCCGCTCTGGACAAGCTTGGACGCGTAGCTTTCGTACGCGCACATGCGTCCGTTGGTCGTGACGTTGACCATGCGGTAGCCCACCTTCCGGCTGTAGCGGATGAGTCCGACCAGCTCGGGGTTGAGCGTGGGCTCGCCCCCGTCGAAGTCGACCATCTCCACGCCTTGGGCGCGGTAGCGGTCGAGTTGTTCGCGCTGTCGCGGCGGGTGCCCGTCGATCTGCGTCCGCGTACCCACTGCGCAGAACGTGCAGTGGTTGTTGCACGCGTAGGTCACGTTCATGATCAGCTTCTTCGGCCCGCTCGAAGCATCGAGCCGGCTCTGAAACGTGTCCATGAACGCCGTGAGCGTCTGCGGCGGAACATCGCAGCCCGTGATCGAGGCTGCTTTCTGAAAGCGCGGACCCCAGTCCTCCACGATCGGGAGCTTGGTGTGGGCCGCCAGTTCGGTGCCCGGCAGCGGCGTCGCATACTGCACCGCGGGGTAGGCCCCAAACTCGTCCCACAGCCGCAGGGCAAAGGCCAACGTCTCGTTGATCTGCTCCGCGTTCTCGCCCGGAAGTCCGATCATGTAGTGGATCAGAAGCGACACGCCGGCTTCATGCGCGTGCCGAGCCGCATCCTCGATGTGCGAGAGGTCGAGCTTCTTCTGCACGACTTCACGAACCACGTCGGGGCTGCCGCTCTCTGCGCTCACGCTGATCGTCGTGATGCGCTCGCGCAGCCGGCCGAAATCTTCGGCCCGCAGGTAGTCGGCCCGCATGCCGTTGGGAACTTCGAGCAACAGCTCGGCGCTCTCCACCGCGTCCAGCACCGTCTCGAAGTGTGAGCGGTGCACGTTGACCATCTCGTCGAGCACCGCCACCCGACTCGCGCCGAGCGTGGCCATCGAGGCCAAGGCTTCCTGCAGCGCTGCGGCCGGCCATCGGCGCTGGGTCTTGGGCTCATCTGCGCGGCGGTCGGGGTTGCTCGAGCAGTGAATGCAGGTGAACGGACAACCGCGGCTGGTGACGATCGGGAGGGTGCGCTGCGTGATCGGGAACGCCCACGCGGAGCGTCCGAGGTTGGCGACCACGTGCTCGTGAAAGCGCCAGTACGACTGGACGTCGATCAGGCTCCAGTCCGGTGCGGGTAGGTCTGCCAGGTCCGGCTGTTCGCCCCGAATCACACCCGTGGCGGTCCCGGCCTCCAGCACGGCGGGCACGGTTCGCTCGCCCTCGTACTGAACGTAAGCGTCGAGCTCGGGATACGAGGCGAGCACGGATCCGCCGGGCACCTGCACGTAGTGTTGGCCCGATTGGTAGAGGTCTGCGAGGATGAGCGGTCCGCGCAGTCCTTCGAGCAGGCCGGCCAGCACATCATCGCGGTGGGGCGGACGGTGAAAGGGCGTGTAGGCGATGACGGTCGCATCGACTTCGCTCTGCGCGGCGGCGAGGGTCGCCTCGACCGAGGCCCCCAGATGCAATCGGCCGTCGCTACGACGCTGCAGCCCGGCCCCGGGCAGCGCAAACGCGTCTACGAGCTCGACTTCGTGCCCGCGCTTTCGAAGAACGGTCGCGAGCTGGACGGCCCCGAGGTCGGCAAAGTACGGGTAGTCGATGAAGTCCTCGGCCACACTGACCGGGGGAAACACGACGCGCAACCGCACCTCGTCACGATACCAGCATGCGCGCGTCGCCGGGCCTATACTGCGGGCATGGCTTTGATGGAGGCTTCTCGGTGGGCTGCGAATGCGGCCGTGGCGGCGCTCTTGTGTGGGTGTTTCTCCCCCGACGATCCCCCCCTGGGGGCGGATACCGACGACGCGTCGAGCACGGGCACGGACGCCTCCGGCCCGCCCAGCGGCTCGGGTCCGGAGTCCAGCGGTTCAACGAGCACCGATCCGGGCACCACGAACCCGACGGCGACGGACCCCACCGACACCGACCCCACCGATCCAACGGACCCCACCGACACCGATCCGACGGACCCGACCACCACCGGCCCAACCACGACCGGGCCCACCGAGACCGGGCCTGAGCCGGCGTGCGGGGACGGGGCTGCCACTGCCGACGAACTCTGTCTCGACGTCACGCCCAACTCGCTCACGGTCCCGCCTGGTCCGGTCGACGTCGCCTTGGGTGACCTCTCCTCCAACGGTCTGCTCGACATCGCGGTCATCGCGATCGGCGGGATGCCCAATCAAGAGAACCGGTTCGTCGTGCTCGAGGCCGACGGTGTTGGCGGCTTTGTCGAGGAGCACAACCTCGCGATCGCCAGCGCGGCGGGCCGAGTCCGGCTCGCGGATCTCGACCAAGACGACGATCTCGACGCGGTGGTCAACGGCAACGACCTGATTCGATTGCGCAACCAAGGGTCCTTCTTCAACGCGTCCGTCGTGCTCTCGAACGTGTTCGGAAACTCGTTCGATCTGTCCGACGTGTTCATCGCCGACCTCAACGGCGACGACATCATGGACATCGCGTACACCGAGGCCTACGGGCGCGGCTGGCTCGCGGGCGTCCTGTCCAACGGTAACTGGCAGTCCGCCACCGAGAACAACTTCCCTGGCCCCGGTGAGGGTGCCTCGGGCATGGCTGCGGCTGCACTGTCTGCCGGAGATGACATCGACGCACTGATGTTCAATCAGTACAGCTCGGGCAGCATTGCCCTGGTCAATGATGGAAGCGGGAGCTTCACCCCTGGACCGTCGCTGTCGCTGTGTCCCGGCAACGTCAGCGGCGTGCGCTACGGCGAGATCGCGGACTTCAACGACGATGGCTTTGGCGACGTCGTGGTCTCGTGCATGGATGGCGACGGGGCTGTGAGCCTGGGCGAGGCTGGAGGATTTGCGGCTCCGATCCCGCTCCCGTTGGCCGGCGCATTCAAGCCCTCCGTTGCGGATCTCGATGGCGATGGCGACCCCGATGTGTTGCTCACCAGTCGCACCCTCGACCGAGCGGTGATGTTCATCAACGACGGTTCGGGTGGGTTCGAACTCTCCGACATCCAGTTCATGGCGCCCGGGCCCGTGTGGGGTGCTGTCGCAGGTGACGTCAACGATGATGGAGCCATGGACGTTGTCGTGATCTCCAACGACGGCGCGAGCGACCCGGGTCGTGTCGACGTTTACACAGCGGAACCGTAGGTCGCCGGAATAGACCTGGCGGCCGCCAGGTATGGCCCGGACCGTGTTCGACCGCATGATGTCCATGATCCGCGCCAACCTTGACCACATGCTTTCGAAGGCGGAGGACCCGCAGAAGGTGCTGGACCTAGCGATCCTCGACATGCAGGCGGCGTTGGTCGAGGCGAAGAAGCAGGTGGCCGTCGTGATCGCGGATGAGCGTCGCTTGCACAAGCAAGCCCGTGAGGCGGGAGGCGCCGCATCCCAGTGGGAGCAAAAAGCGATGCTCGCGATCCGCTCTGGCGCTGAAGACCTCGCTCGGGCCGCGCTGATCCGCAAGAAGGAACACGACGAGTTGGCGACGATGTACGGCGAGCAGTGGCAGTCGCAGAAGAACTCCAGCGACGCCCTGCGCTCTGCGTTGGTCGGACTGAGCCAGAAGATCGCCGAAGCGCATCGCACCCGGCGGATGCTCGTTGCCCGGATGCGCCGGGCCGAAGCGCAGCGAACGATCAACGCCACACTCGCGGGGCTCAACGCCTCTGGGCACGACGGAGCGCTGGAGCGCATGGAGAATCGCGTCACGCAGATCGAGGCCGAAGCCGACGCCACGCTCGAGCTCGGTGGGGGCATGGAGCCCTCGCTCGAGGCTCAGTTCAGGGCGCTCGAAGCCGGCTCGGTCGACGACGAGCTGGCGGAGCTCAAGCAACGCGTGGCGCTCGAGGGGCATCGTCCCAAAGCGCTGGCCTCGGCGTAGCTCGAGGGAGGGCAAGGCGTTCCTTCGCTTTCGCGACCTCGATCCGGAACACCCACGTCACTCAAACTCGATCGCAAACTCGGTGGACAAGCACGGGTCCGTGCCATCGATCGAGTTGGGATTGACACGCCACCGTTGAACGGCTCGGAGCACGGCATCGTCGATCTCCGGGTCTGTCGGGAAGTGACGCACGACCTTGGCGCTCGTGACGGTCCCGGAATCGCCTAGGCAGTATCGGACTCTGACGCGCCCAGAACGTCGAGAGCCACGGGCGGTCGGAGTCTTCGCGAGAGCTTCCACCGAGGGCCCGGGCGTGTAGAGGGCGCGGCTGCCCGAGCCCGAGCCCGATCTTTGGCCGTCGATGTTGCATCCCCCCTGGGTCAGCGGCGGCCACATCGCCACCGGGGGCTTCGCGCGGAGGGCCGCTGGTTCAGGCGTCGCCGGGGGGAGGACGGCTTCAGGCGGGGAGAGGGCGAGTGTCAACAGCCACGGATGCACCCAGATCGCGGTGGCAGCCAGTGCTGCGAAGCCCACCTGCCAGGCTTGTGCGGCCCGTCGTTGCTGGCTGGCTCGTCCGAGATACGGATCAAACACGTCTCTGAGCCAACGTCGACCGATCCCGTTGCTTTCAGGGATGCGACAAGCACCAGTGCGGGTGGGAGCGTGCACAAGACGGCACACTGGAAGGGCGAAGTAATGAGGCGAAGCTCGAGCGCGGGGAGGAGCTTGCCCCCGAAATAAAGCTGTCGCTGCAGTTGTACCCAGCGCCAGGCGGTCAGCGGAGTGACACGGGGAAACGGCTAAGCCGACACGATGCAATACCTGAAATTCGCTGTCTCGATATCGATCATCTCTTGGATGGTCGGCATGATCGTGAACGCACTCATCAAGAACCAGTCGTTCTACGCAAACCTGTCGAACTTCAACTTCATCCGAAGCAAGCGGATCAACAAGTGGCTCGGGCTTGGCGTCTTCAAGTGGGTTGTCAAGAACACCGCCTTCAAGTTCTTCAACCAGAGTCTCAAGGTGGAGACGAGAGTTGGCCTTCCGGAACTGGAGGCGCTGCGCAAGGAAATGACAACGGCCGAAGTCGGCCATCTGATCGGGTTCGGGTTCGTCCTCGTGTTCGCAGCCGAGAAAGCCGCAGGCGGCGACTACCTGTTTGGTCTGACGATCATGGGGCTGAACGCACTCCTAAACCTGTACCCCTCACTCTTGCAGCAACAGAACAAGAGACGGCTGGACCGACTCATCGAGAGATACCGTCGACGCGTACTCGGGGCCGGCGATCGAGAACCAGCGAGGCCGGCTACGGAGACGGGTCTCCCACCAAAAAAATGAGGCTCGAGCACCATTGCTCGAGCCTCCATGCCACAGGAAGCGGGCCCATCACCCGCACAGAAAAGGAAGAACGGATCAGCTCGGCGGAAGCATCACGGTGTCGACGACGTGAATCACTCCGTTGCTGGCCTCGATGTCGGTCGTCACGACCGTGGCACCTGCAACCTTGACGCCGCTGCTGGTGTCGACGGGAATCGTCGCGCCGGAGACGGCCTTCGCTTCGGTCAAGCCGCCAACGTCGGCTGCCATGACCTTGCCCTCGACCACGTGGTACAGCAGCACCGCCTTGAGCTTGTCGGGGTTGGCGATCAACTCATCGAGTGCGCCTTCGGGAAGCTTGGCGAACGCCTCGTCCGTGGGGGCGAAGACCGTGAAGGGGCCCTCGCCTTTGAGGGTGTCCACCAGGCCGGCAGCTTCGAGCGCGGTCGCGAGCGTGGTGAAGCTCCCCGCTGCAACGGCGGTGTCGACGATGTCGGAGCTGGCCTCCGCGGGTGTGGCGTCCGCAGCCTCGGTGGCCGCGGGTGCAGCAGCGTCGGGGGCGACGGTGACAGGTTGGTCCTTCTGGGTGCAGCCAACGGCCAAGAGAAGGGGGAGGGAGAGGGCGGCGAGCGTCTTGGTCATGAGTCGAATCTCGCCCTCTGTCTAAGGGGTGTTCAACCTTTGTCAAGGTATTGGGCAAGGGCGAGTCCAGGACGGCGTCGACCCGCCACAGGTGCGTCCTCCGCCGCTCCATGAGGACTGGAGGCGTTCCAAGCAAGCATAGTGATGCTGCGCGAATGACGCTGTTCTACTGCAGATGCAACGGTCGGGCTGGGCTCCGTCTAGTGGAAGGTGATTGCTGTGCGCTGCTCCGTGGATACCCAGACTCTCGCCTCGGCGGTTGCGATCGCTGTCTGCGTCGCGCTTGCAGGCTGCGGCAATGACCCGGCCGAGGAGATGGCCCAGGGCGACGGAGGTTCGACGGCGGATGCGGGACCCACGGACGGAGGCGAAACGAGCGAGGGCACCACCGGGGGCGACTCGGTCGGTGACGGATCTTCGAGCGAGACCGCCTCGAGTGAGACCGGCACGGCGCCCGACACGTGCTCGAATGGCGTCGGTGATCCGGGAGAAGAAGCCGTCGACTGCGGGGGCCCCTGCGAGGTGTGCCCGGGCGTGGCATTCGCAGATGATCCTCTCACCTGGTCGGTGCCGAACGACGGCTTCCCAAGCACGTTTGGTGGGGGCAACCCATCGAGCCACACGACGATGGATCTAGACGGTGACGGGCGTGCGGACCTGGTGAGCACGCACGACGGTGCGTACGAGGTGTTTGGCGGGGCCGCGAACCCGCATTGGCGGGTGCACTTGAACACCGGAGACGGATTCGCAGACGAAGCATCGCAGTGGTCGGTGCCCAACGAAAACTTCGCGAGCACGTTTGGTGGGGGCAACCCATCGAGCCACACGACGATGGATCTGGACGGCGATGGGCGTGCGGACCTGGTGAGCACGCACGATGGGGACTACGAAGTGTTCGGTGGGGCCGCGAACCCGCACTGGCGAGTGTTTCGAAACGTCGCCAACTAGCCGCTCACCAAAGCTTCACAGGGCGAGCGGGGTCGTCTCGCTCACAGCTCGAGCGCGACCAGCTGCGCGTTGTACGTCGCCTCGAGGGCGGTGGCCTCGCCGGTCCGAGGGTTGACCAACACGTGGGTCCGATCTGCCTGCAGACTCTCGCCCCAGCTGCAGGCCACCAGCGAGCCATCGGACGCAATCGTGAAGGAGATGTTCGTGTCGCCACACTCCGCAACGGCGCCAGAGGAGGGGGGCGTCGTTTCGAGGTCGAGCGTCCACAGCTGCGTGCGGTCCAGGTTGACCATGGCCATCGAAGAGGTGTCCTCGGAGATTGCGAAGTAGCCGGGCTCCTCGACTTGCAACAACACCTCCGTGTCGCCGAGCACGTCTCCGCCGAGCGATGCGCGAGCGAGGTATCGCTCCTCGTCGGGCCCTCCAAGAAAGAACACCTGCCCGCCGTCGCTGGAGAACTCGACCCCGTAGGCCTGCTGGTCTAGCAGGATCGGGTCCCCCAGCGGTCCGTCATCCCAACGAACGAGGAACGTCTCGCTCGGCTCGTCGGGGACTGGTCGGGCTCGGAAGGCAAGCCAGGTTCCGTCGCTGGAGAACGAGATCGGAGTCGGGGCCGCGGTCGAGTTCGCGACCGCGCCCTGGGACATACCCGTAGAAACGCGTTGGGGCTCGCCGAACCCGGAGCCCTGAAGCGGGACCCAGACGCTGTCTCTTATACACATCTGACCCAGACGAGGTCGCCTGCGGCGAGTGCCTGCGCGCCGTCTCCTTGAACCAGGACCATCCCCGTCTTCTCGGGATGCACCACCGGGCTCCAGTACCCCTGCGCGACCGCTCCCGACAGCAGCGGGACATCCATCGCAACCGGCGTCGCGGCGAGTGCGTCTGTGACCTGCAGGCTCGCCCGCCACCCTTGCTCCGCAGGCTCGGCCACGAAAACAAGCGTCTGGCCCTTTGCGACGCTCGAAGAGAACCACACCTCGGCGGTGGCATCGACTTCGAACATCGGCTCTGGACTCGCGCCAGGCTCCAAGGCGACGCGCGCAACGTGGGCGCCATCGTCCAGCGGCTCGACCACCACCAAGTACTGCTCACCAAAGAACCCGCGTGGGCTGCCCTGTTCGGACCCGTACAAGAGGCTCGGCGACGTTGGCCCGTTCGGACCGTTCTCAAACACGAAGTAGTCCGTCCCCATCAGGTCAGGTGTGCTCTGCGCGCTGATCCACGACTCGCCCACCGGGAACGCCGAACACGGGTCATCGTTGGGGCACTGCAACGAGGTGGGCTCCAACGGCTGGCCCGTCCACGGACCCGCGAGCCGTTCGGGCCCTTCGAGGGCTCGCGCAACGACCTGATCGTAGCTCAGCGAGAACTGCCAGGCCCCAGGAGCAAACACCTGCGGAGCTCCAATCTCTCCGCCCACCGCCTCTCGCACTGTCAGGCCCTCCTCGCTTGGGTAGAGAATGCGAATCGGGGCGGGAGGCTCCGAAGGGCCCGAGGATGTCTCCGAGCCGTCGGCCCCACTCTCCCCCTGCGTCGTTCCAGCGCTCGTCGAATCGTCGGTACCCGGGAGTGCGCTGTCGGTCTGTGCGCCGTCGGTTTCGCCGGGCGAGGACGCGGCCTCGGAGCCGCACGCCGTGAGCAGGAGAAGTGACGGCACGAGCAGCCCGTAGTGCGACGAAGAAATCCAGGTCATCTGCGTGCCCCATGTCTGGCCCCGCACGAATCTATGGAGGACTCGTCCCATTCTTTCGGGCCAGTTCATTGAGCCCGGCCAGCGAGTTCCGCGAGGCCCGGATCCGGTCTCGAACGGTTTTCGGCCGGCCGGATGGTGTCGTTGGGCTGATTCCGTAGGTGGCCGTAGGACCGCTGGCGAGATGACGCAGCTGCTCGGCGGCTGCTAGCTTGGCCGCGGACGCAGGATGGCGTCCAGGAAAGCTGTGCTCACGATGTCTCCAACTTCCGTGTCCCGTCTGACCCTCCTGATCTTTGCCTCCACGATGTTCGGGTGCTCGGAGGAGGCAGAGCTGTTTGTCCCGAACGTAGAACTACGGCCGACGCAGGGGGGTTGCCAGGAGTGCATTCTGACAACCGATACATCGACGAGTGAGTCTGCGGCACTCCTCACGATCGAGGATCACTACGTGGGCAACGAGATCAAGGAAGCCGAGCTGCAAGTCTATGACGCGGTCGGCGTCCAGCACGTGTTCGGAATCTCCAGCGCCGAGCTCCAGGCAGGAGCGATCGTGCCCCGCACGGGTCCCGTGACAGAGTACGACGTCGACGTCTCGCTTGGCGGCGTCACGCCGGCACGCGCCGATATCGTCATCCACTTCATCGACCCGAATAACCCCGCTTCGATCGAGACGACGGATGCGTTGACCGTCATCGTCGAGCCCTAGGAGCTGGCATTCGGCCGGCCGCGAATCGGCCCTTGGCGGCGGGCCGTGAGCGGCTCGATCTATCCAGAAGTCAACGGCTAGGCGTCACCGGGGATTCGCCTCGGAGGCGTTGGCGGTCGCGGCTTCGGAGAGGAACGCAGCGACGCCCTCTCCAAAGCGATCGAGGTTCTGCTGGAACCTCGCGTCCGTGGTGTAGAGCGCCGCCACCTCGCGGTACATCGCCCGCGAGCATGGGTAGAAATAGCGGTCGACGTGGAGGCGGTAGGCCTCCGCAAGCTCGCAAGCATCCGCGGAGGTGGACGGCGTGCTGTGTTCGACCGCATGCGCGACGCGCTCGAGGATGCGGTCAGACTCTTTCTTGATCCTCGCCCAGTCCTCCTCGGAGTAGTCCCGCGTTCTGCGGTGGCTCTCGGCGTACGCCTCGGTCTCGCCCCAGCGCTCGGCGGCCTCGCGCTCGTATCGCTGCGGGTCGAAGCCGTCGAAGAGCGATGCAAGCTCGACCCGCGCGTCTCCGCGGAGTCGAGCCAGGGCTTGGTCGACGGCGGCGAGCATGCGTGCGGTGGACTCGGCCTTCTCCTCGAGTTGGGCCCGTTGCTCGAGTAGTGCCCTCTCGGTGGAGAACCCCGGCTCGTCCATGAGGGCCTTGATACGCTGGAGCGGGAGTCCGAGTTCGCGGTAGACGAGGATCTGTTGGAGCCTCAGGAGGTCGGCCGCGCTGTAAATCCGGTAATCGGCCTTGCCGCGCGCGGGGCTGAGTAAGCCGATCTCGTCGTAGTAGTGCAGAGCGCGCGGGGTCACGCCGCTGAGTTTGGCGACCGCTTGGACGGTGAGTCGGTGCTTGGACATGGGGAAACCGTGCGGTCTGACGTCGCGGGAGGGTCAAGTCGGGAGTCGGGTCAGGGATTCCTCTAGGTGTAGCGCATCCGGGAAATGTTCTTTGATTCTCAATGGATGCCGGAGGGCAAAAAAACGTCACGAGCGGTGTCATCCGCCGGCACTTCATCGCGAAGGAATTTCGCCGGGTCGCAATCCGGATCCCAGGATCTCGACTCTTTGTTCTCGAAGCACCCCTCCATCATGACTTCCCTACTCCGCTCGCCAACTAGTCTGCTTCTGCTTTCCTCCCTTTGCGTCGCATGCGCCGACGCGCCGCTCGAGGACGCTTCCCTCGACGACGCTCCGCTGGATGAGCACCGCATCTCCGACGTTGCTGGGACCGCAATCGTCTGCGATCCGACACATCAGGTCGTCCGGCTGTCGATGCCCCCGGAGGCGGACGGGGCCCCCAGCTGCGAAGACTTCCCTGGCATTGGTTGGGAAGCTGAGCCGCTGTTTGCGTCAGCGACTGCTCCTGTCAGTGTTCTCGACCAGTACTGCCGTTACACCTTTGTTCCGGCTGCCGGGGCGACGAAAACCGACGTCGATTTGCTCGCAGCGAACTTTCCGACCGACGCCGAGCTCGGCGCTGACTGTCAGGCGGTGACGCCGCAAGGCGAGGTGATTGCGGATACGATCGGAGAGGACCTCGACCTGTTCTTTGGGTACCTGGCCGGCCGAGTCGACGGGACCGGTTTGCAGGACGCGTATCCCCTTGCCGCCCGAAGCTCGGTCCAGACGACGGTCGTCGACACCTTTCCACGCCCCGAGCCTGGGAATCCCATTTCGTCGCACGGTCCGGTCGTGATGAGCATCATTGAGGCGATTGCTTGTCCGCAGGGCACCGAGGGTTGCGACATCGAGGTTGGGGCGGCTCTCGGCCTTCCCCGCACGGAGAACGGCATCAACACCAATCGGGGCGGGGTCGTCGGGCTTCAGTCCGACCTGGCTCAGGGCATCTTTACGGCTTTGGAGCGGCATCGTGCATCGTCCAGCGAGCACCTGGTGATCAACCTGAGCGTTGGCTGGGAGTCGGTGCTCTTCGGAGGTTCGTCGCTCACGGACATGCCACCCGCGACGCGGGCTGTCTTGGATGCGATTCGCATGGCGCGGTGTGAAGGAAGCCTGATCATCGCCTCGGCAGGGAACTCAACAGGGTTGACCTGCAACGAAGTCCCGCTCGCGCCCGGGCGCTGGGAGGAGATCCCCGCTCCGACGGCAGACGAGTGTGCTTCCATGGGGGCGACGGCCTTCGTGCCGGACTCCGTAGACTACCGGCCCCTGGTACATGCGGTCGGGGGGTTGTTCGGACCGAACTCTGAGATGGGTTCGTCTCGAGAGTTCGGGATGCCTCGCCTCGCGGCGGCGGCGAGCCACGCGGTCGCGCATCCCCGCAAGGGTCTGCCGGAAGTGGCCATTCGGACCGGAACCTCCATGTCTGCGGCGGTTGCCAGCGCTGCGGCCAGCCTCGTGTGGTCTTATCGGCCAAGCTTGACGCCAGCCAAGGTCATGCACGTGTTGTACGAGACCGGGGCGTTGTCCCCTGGAACCTCGGACTTTGGCGGCGGAACGCCAGTGGATGTGCGTCGTATCGACACGTGCAGTGCCGTCGAGTTCGTCTGCGCGCTGCCAGGGTCGACCTGCGGCGCCGTCGGGACCGCGCTCGATTGCAACTCGGGTACGACGGCTTCTTTGTCAGGTATGGTCGCTGCCATCGAAGACCTACCCGCTTCGACTCTCAAGATTCGCGAGGCAGACTTCGCCACAACGCCTCAGACTTGCTTCGGTGCATGTGGTAGAGAGATCGAGTTCCACTCCTACTTCGGAGAAACGCGGTCCTGCGAAGCGACTGAGCGCGATCCGTGGGCACGGCTCACCTCTCCTCAGCCGCCGAAGTCGGGGTGCAACGACTGTGTCCTCACAGGTACGAACACAGAGTCGACAGCACTGCTGACGGTTGACAGCGAGTTCGCGGGTGATGCGTTGCTTTCCGTCGACATCGTGGTCCTCGACGGGGCCGAAATGAAGCACGTCTATTCACTCAAAGACATCGATACGGGGCTGGTGCCAGAGCTCGAAGACACGAGGGTCGCCTCCTACGAACTGCCCGTCGACCTTGACGGCATCGAGGTCCGCGGAGCGACGGTGCTCATGACGTTCGCCAGCGGGGCGGAAACGGAAGATCCGATGCTCCTCAAGTAGGCCGCGAAACGCGGTCAGGGAGTGATGGCCCGGAAGTGCTGCCAGGGTGCTTTCGGGTCCTTCTTCCGGACCGAGAGCAACGCATCTCTAAGCCGCGCAGGTCCCCCGGATGACCCCACTTCATGCATGGCGATTCCGACCGTGGCGGCGTGCTGGTCGGAGACTTCGGCGTCGGATGCAACGACCCAGTCGCTCCCGCTGAGAATGAAGGCGCGGCCGATGTTCATTCCGCCTCCGACCGTCTGCGGAGTTGCGGCTGCAGTCTCGCACCCGGTCAAGACGATGCCCCGCGGAACAGCTTGAAGCGTGAAGACATCGGGAACGCGTAGGCGCTCGTCCTGGGCGACCAGAAGCGCGGAGTCCCACCCGGACATGCCCTCGCGAACGCCGTGTCCTGCGTAGTGAAACAGGCCAACCTCTGGGAGTTTCCGAAGCAGAACGTCTCGGGTCGCTTGGGCTCCTATCGCCTCGGTCACGGACCAGCTCTGTGCCTGGAGGCGACGAGTGACCTCGGCAGCCTCGTCACGCGATCCGGGGAGGTCGCTGCGGGGATCGGCGACCACGAGGGCTCTACTGCGTGGCGCGGACGAGGATGGCCGAGGCCGGAGGTCGAGGCTGTATGCGATGGGCGCCAGAGCGAGCAGAGAGTCCGAGTCACGCCATGGAAGCGTGTGGATCGCGGCCGCAGGACGTTCACCAACTTCGACTACGGAGATACGCTTCACTCCACTAAGGCTGTCGAGTGAGTCTAGGGCTTCGAGCGGCGCCACCTCGACGCCAGCTTCGGACGTCGCGAAAGCGAGGGAAGCGTACACGGTGAGGATCACTTCTCCCGGCTGGGCTTGGCGCAGATCTTCGCACGTACGCGGGGTGGGCTCGAAACCCAGGCCACGCAGTGCGTCGTCGAGGCGCCCGCGTTCGACGTTGTCACGTTGGTCGAGTTGGGTTTCGACCTGGCCGCGTCTATCGCTGGGTACTTCCCACAAGCCTGCTCGACCGACTCCGATGGATGTTTGCTCGGTCGCGATGCTGAAGACTTCGCGCTCCCACGCGTTGCGTTCGTCATCGGAAGCGACTTGCAGTCGGGCAGAGCGGTCGAGCCGTGCCAGCTCACGAGCACGAGCGAGCCGGATGGCACAAGATGCCTCTGAGGGCCGGCCGAGTTCGAGGAGCGCATCAACCAAGCCCTCGAGGCTTGCGGTTCGTCCCGCCAGGTAGAGTTCGCTTCCCGTTTCGATCCCCACGCGATCGAGCGATTTGCTCAGTTGAGCCTCGGCGGCTCGATACTCGGCTACGGCCAGCTCCATGAAGCCCCACTGGGCCAATGCGCGGGCGTGGCGAACCCTCTGGTTCCATGCCTGCTGGCCACTCGGAGGCGGTAGAGATCTTCGAATCAGAGGAGGCTGCAACAGGGGGTCTTGAGTTTCGGTGAGAGCCCGAGCCTCGACCTCATCGACCCAAACTCGGAGGTCGCGATCGACCGACTCGATCTGGGCAATCCATCCTAGAGCTGCACCGGGAGCGCCCTGTTGGTACTCGGCCATCGCGAGCTCGAGTAGCAGACTGGTCCGAAGCCACGCAGAGTCACAGTCATCGAGCCGCTCGAGCCCTGCCGTGAGCATCGCTCTGGGGTCGGTGTCCGCAAGCCCACTGGCGTTGAGGACGAGTTCGGCCCACCCGAGGTTGTTTGCGCGGCGCGCATAGTCTCCGCACTGGAGGTCGGTGTGTTGGAGCGGGTTGAAAGCCTTGCGCCGCAGCCGTTCTGCATCGTCGAGCCTCCCGACCTCGGCTAGCGTGATCGCTTCCATCTCGAGCGGATCGAGTAGCCCCTTGTCGCTGAGCTTCTCGTACAGAGTGCGTGCGGCGCTAAGGTGGTCGAGGGCCGCGCCGATGTCCCCGCTGCGTCGTGCGAGCAGGCCCCGATAGTAGTGCCACCGGGCCTTCGCGGTTGGGTGGTCCGAGGTGAGCGGTTCGAGTTCGTCGAGCAGCGCGCGAGCTCGTGGAAGGTCCGGCTTCTCATCGATGAAGTATCGAGCCTGGGTGCCCAAGACAGTTGCTTCATGCAGCTTCGCGCCCAGCTCGCGCGCCAGCTTCAGCTCGTTCGTGCCGGCTTCGATACTCTCAGATTCGCCGTCCAAGGCGCGGCGAATGTCGTCGAGGAGCCGTAAGCGGATCCAGCCAGAGTGCTCGCTCGCCATGCGTCGAAGCTCGCTCAATGAGGGAGCGTCGCCTTCCCACGCTCGCTCTCGCCACGAGAATGTCAGAATGACCGGCGGGTCCCATGTCTCGTCGAGGGACTCGATCTGGAGCGACTCCGTCTGGGCGGGGACGGGGATGGACAGCCCCACACCTTCGAGGACGACACGACCGCTGCTCGGGATCGGAACTCCGTCTGCGAGCACGCGAAGCCGCGATGCGGCGTGCACGTCCAACCAGACCTTCAGCTTGCTCGTGCTTTCGATCCGGCACACGCGCCCTGACAGCTCCGGACAACCCGCAAAAAGAACCGTGGGTGCGGGGGTCCGCGGAGGAGGGGCAGCGACGTCATTGCAGCCCAAGGCAAATACGAGAAGGCTCAGGGCTGCACGGACGACGCTCAAGAGGCGTCGATGATGACCTCGATCGGGAACCGCGGCCAGTCCTCACGCATCGCATCTTCGGCCGAGCCCGGTGCGTGACCCGCTCGGGCGATGATCACCTGGACGGTCCAGTGTCCCTCGTCGAGCTCGATGAAGCTGTTGAGCGGCCCCCGCAGCTGGACGGACCCGGTGGGGGTCACGGTGGCGTTGGGCACGGTGGCGAAGACGCGCTCCCCATCGGCGCGGCGCGCAGAAAGCACAACCTCGAGGTCCCCCTCGACGGACGTCGCGGGGGCGAACCTCCACTCGATGTTGTCGCTGGGGTCCTCGAGCTTCAGAACCTCCGGGATGCCTTCGTGGTCGCCTCGCACGGCAGCGGGACCGCCCGCGATGCTGACCGGGCCGTAGGCGGGCAGGGGATCGATGGAGGAGGGCATCGCGAGCCACAGCACCAGCGCGGCAGCGGCAGCGATCACGATCCCCGCACCAGCCCAGACCGCGGGGCTTCGCTTTGGGAGCGCGGTGACGTTGTCGGGCGACGCTTCGGTCGGCGGCGGGGACTCCGAAGGCGCAGGCTTCTGCCGGGCCTTGTCATCCAGCTCGCCGAACATGTCGTCCAGCAAGGCGTCGCCGGCCTCGCCTTCAAAGTCGCCCAGGGGGATCGGCGGCTTCGCGGCGTCGGTCTCCCGCTGACGCTGGCCCAATGCTTCGAGGAGCTCGTCAGCCATGCCTTGCACCTCCGGAGGCTGCGGCCTGAGTGGACGCTCCGCCGGTGCCAGCGGCTGCACCAAGGGCGGCGGCCCGCGCCAGCTTTCGCATTCTATACGACCAGGCATTGACGGCCCCCCTGGTCATGTCCATTTGCTCGGCGACCGCGTCCGGCGATATCTCTTGGACGAAGATCAGGTCGAAGAGGTCGTGGTCGCGATCGTTCATCTTGGCGTGCATGGCCGCGAGGACCTGATCGAGTTGGTTGCGTTGCTCGAGCCTCTTGGCAAGGTCTGCATCGTCGGCCGTGTCGATATCGGCCGGGTCGATCGGGGCGTCGGCCCAGGGATTGCCACGCCCGCCGCTGAGCATTCGTGGGATGCGTCGGCGCGCGATCAGCTGCACGAAACTCTCGAGGCTTCGACCTCGCGTTGGGTCCCACCGACGCAGCTGCTGCCCGTCGTTGTCGAACAGGCCCAGCAGCACGTCGTGCACCAGGTCCTTGACCTCCTGCCGCGGATCGCGTCCCTCGGCCGCCGCAAGCCTGGCCACCGCGAAGGACGCTTCCCGCGCCACGGCCCGCATCAGCCGCCGCCCAAGCTCTCGACGCGCAGCTCCGTCGCCCGCCAACGCGCGGGAAACGAGCTCGACATCGTCCAGATCGGACACGCGCCGAGGGTAGCAGGATGTGCGGTCGGCGGTTGCCCACGAACCTCATTCACATCGAGCGCGACGCGAATGACGCGGTCGATGACGAATTGTCGAAACCGCGGCGCGAGGCTCGGTGTCCCGAACTTGCAGCAAAGGAGCGTGTGGTTCGGGCTCACCCGAACGGGATCGAGATCCCCAGCGAGGGCCCGATGCCCATCGTGCAGTTGCCGCGGATCGGACCGCACGTGAAGGTCTGGTTCCACTCGCGGGCCGGCACGCGCCCATCGACCTCGACGCCGACGGTCAGGATGATGCGGCGGCCGAGCAACATGATGAGGCCGCCACCGGCGGTCCATCGACCGTAGGTGCCCAGGCCCTTGTTGAAGGTGTCGAGTCCGAAGCCGCCCCAAAACAGCGGGGAGACGCGGCGGCGGGGAAGCATCAGCACGGTGGCCTGCGGGGTGAGCTGAAACTCGTAGTAGCTGCCCGCTGGATCCCAGGAGAAGACGTTGACCAACTCGCCGCCCAGGCCAAAGTACGGGACGAGGAAGTAGGTGGCCGAGGCTCCGATCGCGAACAGGCTTCCGCCGGCGCCGATCACCGGGCCCGCCCACAAGCGCCCGTACAGGGAGTCGGGCTTGCGCTTGGTGGTGGAGTCTCCGGGAGGCTGAAGCTCGGCGATCTCGGACTCGGGCTCGGCCGGGGTGAACTCTACGGCCGTCGCTTCTGCCGCGGGCTCGGGCTCAGGCTCGACCGGAGCTGCCTCGACGGTTGGGGCGGGCGTCGGC
>OJGU01000660.1_pt1 | contig 17951 bp, 10 predicted proteins | sample 1594741 | NCBI WGS metagenome assembly OJGU01 (sample SAMN05416841, study PRJEB24817) | seawater metagenome | isolation source: Sea water | place: Canada:Atlantic | collected 2013-07
GGCTCGGAGATGTGTATAAGAGACAGAGCCCACGCAGCGTCGCCAGACGAGCGTCCACGTCGTCGGTCACTTCGAGCCGCTTGCGATACACCTCGCTCAGATCGTCCCAGCGGCGCGTTGACGAGTAGATGTCCTCCAGCGCAGCCATCGCCCCTGCGTTGGTCGGCTGAAGCTCGATGATGCGTCGGTAGTACCGCTGTGCGTCGTCGGGCTTGAACAGTCGGTCGCGAGCGATGACGGCGAGTTTTTCGAGCAACACCAGCCGCTCTTCGTCCTCGACCTCGGCCGCTTCGATGCGCGCCTCGAAGATGGTGGTCAACTCGTCCCAGCCGTCAGCCCCCTCCGCGGCTTGCTCGAGCTGCTCGCGAAGAGACTCGTCCGCCGGGCGAAGGTGATAGGCCTTGGAGGCCAGCTGCAGGGTCAGCGCGGGCGAGTGGAGGCGGTCTTCGGCCACCTCTCGCATTGAGGCGAGCAACTCGAGACGTTCGTCGTCGTTGTCCGCGGCAGCCAGGAGCACCTCGTACGTGCTCATCAGTCGCGCCCAGTTGCTCTGCTCCCGGTAGATCGGGAGCAGCTCGCGTGCGACGTCGAGGTTGTCCGGCTGAATCGCCAGCGTCCGCTCGAGCGCCTTGAGGGCCCGCTCCGGTTGCCCGAGGCGGTCGTTGCACAGTCCTGCAACACGTCGGTACAGCAGCACGCGCTCTTCGATATCGGCGATGCGATCGGCGGCGCTCTGCAGGACTTCGACGAGGTCGGCAAGCCGGCGCTGACGCTCATAGAGGGAGGTGAGGTCGTCCCAGCGGCGATCGGCAACGAATGCATCCCGCAGACGCCGGGTGGCTTTGTCGTGGCCGGGCGCAAGGCGAAGGACCTCGGTCCAGACGCGGATGGCACTGGTGCGGTTCTGGAGGCGGTCGCCGTAGAGCCCGCCCAAATGCTGCAGCAACGCGATGGCTTGATCACGATCGCAGGTCCGCAGCTTGCGGTGGAGAATCTCCGCCGCATGCGCCCACCGAGACTCGCGCTCGTACAGGCGGGCCAGCGCCGCGAGAGCCCGGTCGTCATCACCATGGTGGGTGAGGACATCATTCCAAGCTTCGATCGCCTCGCGTCGGTCGCCCAGGCGGTCCTCGGCGAGTCGCGCCAGATCGATGCGAGCGCTGAGAGCCGCTTCCCCTTCGAGGTCCTCGAGTTCTTCGCGTCGCAAGCCGATGAGCGCGCGGAAGTCCCGGCGTTCTTCGTGGATCCGCGCGAGCAGAGCCCGAGCGTCCTTGTCTTTGGGCGCCAGGGTGAGCACCCGACCCAGCGGTTCGAGCGCCCGTTGAGGGTTGCCCAGCTGCTCGACCCAGATCGTGGCCATCTTGCGCAGCAGCTCACACTCTCGCTGGGTGTCGCCGTCGGCTGCAGCCGCCGCGATCCGCTTGTCGTAGACGCCGAGAAGGTCGGCGTGCCGGCCCGCCTTGGCGTAGGTGTCCGCGAGCGCGTCCAAGCTCTCCTCGTGGCTCGGATCGACCTCCAGGATCCGCTGCAACGTCGCCAGCGCCATCGTGTCCAACCGCAGCTTGTCGCGGTACAGCGCCGCGATCTCGAGGAGCGCCGCGATGCGCTGTTCCTTGACCTCGTCTCCCGAACCGAGCCGCTCCAGCTCGTCCTTGAGAAGGTCGACCAGGGCCGTCCACTTGCCGCCCGCGCGATACAGACGCACCAGTGCCTCCGAGGCTCGGGGGTCGTGCCCGTCCTCGCGGATCACCGAGCGCCACATCTCAATGGCACGGTCGCCGGATCCGAGTCGCTCCTCGGCCAGCGTTGCAACTTCCTGCGCCAGCCCGAACCGAACCTGAGGGTCCTTGCTGGCTCGCCGCGCCTGAACGAGAACCTGAATCAGCTGCGTCGCCTTGGACTCATCCCCAAACAGCTCGCGGTAGAACGCGAGCACGTCCGGGTGGGCCGGATCACTGCGACGAACCCGGCGGTAGTACGGCTCGGCCAACTGCGGCTGCTCGCCGCGGCGCCACAGCACCATCGCGGCGGTCAGGACCGATTCGTTCCCGTTGCCGTCGCGCGGGGCCCGTTGAGCGGCTGCCTTCGCGGTGTCGACCAAGTCGGCGTCTTCACTTCCCTGAAGCACCATCGCGCCAAGGACCGTCGCGACCGCTTGGGCCGAGTCCGGATTGTTCTTGGCCTCGATTCGGGCTTGGGCGAGATCAACGCCGTCGAGGGCGGCCGCAAGGGCAGCGCGCGCATCGTCATTGTCGGCGGAGAGGAGCTGGGCGAGAGCGGAGCGAACTTCGGCCATGGGTCGTGGTGTTTCGATCGTGAGCGCGGCGAACGAGAGGTGGGCGCGCCGCCACGAATGACCGCGCGCACCGTCCATCTCCAACCCCCAGGGTCTGGGGGCACGCAACTCTACGCCCGCGGCACGGCCGCGTTCAACGACAACCCGGCGCCTTTGCTGAGGATTCTTTGGCCATTCCGCGAGGGGCCGCAGCACGCCCCTCAGGCGCTGGCGGGCGGCGTCATCAGCAGGACCAAGCTCGCCGCCGCAGCGGCGGATACGTTCAGCGAACCGAGCTGCCCGTGGCGAGCGAGCGTGACCTGGAAGTCACACGACTCCGCCGTCAGCCTGCGAATTCCTCGGCCTTCACTGCCCAACACCAAAACCACAGCGTCCGGCATCGCCTCGCTCTGGCACAGCGCGGCGAGGTCATCGGTTGCGTCGACAACCGTGCCGACGATCCACAGGCCCGCATCCTTGCACGTTCGGAGCGCTTGGGCGAGGTTGGTGACCTCGGACATCGCCAAACGCTCGGTGGCGCCCGCGGACGCCCGGGCCACGGTGGCGGTCAGTCCCACGGCCCGGTCCCGTGGCCAGAAGACTCCGCTGACCCCGAAGAACTCGCAGCTTCGCAGAATGGCGCCGAGATTCTGAGGGTCGACGACGCCATCGAGGGCGACATACACTCGGCGCGGAGCGTCGACGACGGGTCGTCCGATCAGCTCCTCCAGGTCGAGCATGGGCGGAGGGGCGGCCAGCGCTACGATGCCGCGGGCATCGGCCTGCCCAGCTTCGAGCTGCAGCGCTTCCCGATCCACCCGCTCCACCGGGATTCCCAACGCCGCGGCTCGCTCCACGACCTCGAAGTCGCGTTTCTCGTCGACCAGGATCCGCTCAATGCGATCCGAGGCGGCATCAAAGAGCTCGACGACAGCGCGCTCACCGGGCACCGCATAGCGCGCAGGCGGTCCCTTTCGAGGTTTGCCGGGCTTCGCGTGTTTCCCAGGTTTGCCGGGCTTGCCGCGACGGCGACCCTTATTGCGTTGCGGTTCGGATGACGCCATCGGGTCCTACGTGGGCAAGGGTCACGGTCGGGAGGCCCTCCGCGCTGGGGGCCAAGGCGCGCTCGAACGCGCGAAACACGAGCAGTTCCTGGTCGCCGGGCGGGTGGCCCTCGGCATCCAGGAATGCCTGTTCAAACTCAGCGGTCCCATCCGAGGCCCAGGCGGCGGGAGCAATCCACACCTCGGAGAGCACCTTCCGGTCGTCGATCAGCCCGGTCTGGCTGGCGCCCTCCGCCGTGCTCAAGACCATCACGCCCTGCGAGCCGTCCGCCGAAGGAGCCCGATCGAGCCGGATCAACTGACGGACGACGGACTCCAGACGCGTCACGTGGTCGGGGACGATGACGGCCCCGCCCGCCCGCAATCCACCGAGCAACGGGGTGATCAACGGCTGAAAGCTCGTCGTGTTGACGGGATAGGTCTGCACGACCAAGTCGGCCTTTGCCTTCTTTCCCACCGACGCCTCGATCGCCTTGAGGGCACGGCGCCCATAGCCGTTGTCGGGCGTGAGGACCATGATCTGTCGGGCACCGCGATCGCGCGCGAGCCGGACCAGGCCATCGATGCGTGCCTCCAGCGTCGGAGCGACTCCCACCGCGCCACTGACGGACTCGCCGGGGACCACGACCGGAACCCGGTCGCCCACCGCGTTGTGCACTGCCCGAACGTTGGACGCCCCGATCGGTCCGACGATGACGGTCGCCCCCTCGTCCACCAAGACCCGCGCAGCAGAAGCCGCCGACGACTTGCTCGATCCGGCATCCCGCCACAAGAAACCGCCGACGCTCGCCTCCGACAGCGAGACCGCCGAGACCGAAGCGGCCGCGAGTTGTGCGTCGGCGAACGCTGAGAGCGGACCGCTGCGGGGCAGCAAGACCCCGACGCGCGCAGGCGGACCCGCGCAGGCCTTCACCCATCGAGGATCATCGTGTCCGGGGAGGGACACGCCTCCCAGGGCTTCGAGGCATCGACGTGCCGGGCCCGGGTCGAGCCCGGCGGCTTCCTCTTGGATGGCCACCTTGGGAAGGGTCCGCCCCAGCGCCAAGATGCGGGTGTCGGCGTAGAGCGCCGCGGCGGAGTCGTCGGGCACCGAGGCCCGCCAGCGAGTGTAGGCCGTGAGCGCCGGACCGAACGCGGCGTCGCGTTCGAGTGCCACAGCACGAATCCCGGCGAGCGGTCCGGGCTCGAGCCCAGCCTGTGCAACCCGCCGCGGATCATCCAACTCTTGCAGCGCGACCTGCGGGTCGCCCCCGCGGGCGAGGGCTCGAAGGCGCAGCTGCGTGAGCGAACGCTCCAAGTCGCCTGGCTTGTCCGCCTTGGGCTCCCACGACAGCCCCCGAAGCGCGAGGGCGGCCGCGTCCACGTCCTGCCCGAGCAGGTAGGCGTGGGCTGACTTGGCGTGCAGTGCTTCGCGCGCGAGTTCCGGAGGCGGGTTCTGCTCGAGGATCTCGTCGGCAATGGCTGGAATGCTCTCGGACTCCGGAGCGTCCTCCCACGCCGCCTGTAGGCGGGTCCAAGCGTCGGCCAGCGCCGGCTCCAACGCGGCCGTATCCACCTCGCTACGGCGGTCATCGCCCAAAAACGTCGGGATCGACGAGGGCGAGTTTCGGCGGCAACCAGGCGCGGTCAGCACGACCGCGAGGGCGGCCCATCGGAGCTTGCGGAACAACACGGGGAGGGACACGGACCGAACGCGCGAGCGAGCTTCGGTCATCCGTGCGCATGATATATCAGACCTTCATGGTCGGTCGGGACGTCGAAGAGTTCGACAGCGGATACGGCGAGTCGAGCCGCTACGCTGCGCACCTCGACCGCGGATGGGCTCTGCTCGACCGCGGCGACGTGGTCGCTGCGCGCACCTCGGTCGAACACGCCCAAGAGGTTCGGCCCGACGACCCCGACGCGAGCGTCCTGCTCGGGGCAATTTCTTTGGCCGAGGGCGATCCTGCCGAGGCGTTGCGCTGCTACGAACGCGCCGCCGAACTCGACCCCGAGTACCTCGAGCCCTACGTCGCCGCAGCGCAGGTCTGCCTGTTCGACCTCGAGGATCCCACCCGAGCGCTGCGATTCTGCGAAGACGCGCTGGAGCTCGAGCACCTCACCGCCTTCGAAGCGCTGGATCTGGGGCTACTGCACGCCGAATGCATGCTCGCGCAGGCGGGGCCGCCCACCGAGGCCGGCCCCGCGCTTTCAGGAGACAACGCCCCGAATCTGGGACAGGCCGAGGACTTCGCGGTCGTGCTCGCCACGTTGGCCCTGGCGGCGCGCGGACCCGCGGACAACGACCTCAACAACGGCGATCCCGTGCACGCCGAGGCTGCCGAGACGCTGATGCTCGACACCGACGGCGAGCGACTCGATGCCGATGAGCAGCGAGACCGAGTGGCCCGCGCGTTCCAGCTCGTCATGCGCTGGGCCCGACTCAAGCTCGACCTGGGCGACATTCCGTCCGCCACCGAACAGCTGCGAGCGCTGACCTCCTGGTTCCCCGAGGAAGCCGACGCCTGGTACCTGCTCGGAGAAGCGCGGCTGCGTAGCAAGGAAGTCCTGCACGCCGCGGAGGCCAGCCTTCGCACCCTCGAGCTGGACGCCAGAGTTCCCCTGCCCGAGTGGCTGCCCCCGGTGGGCCGACTTCAGCGTCGGGTCCTGCAGGCGCTTCAGCGGGTCGAGATCCCGGCCATTCGCCAGGCCATCGAAGAAGAGCGACCGATCGCGGTCCTCATCCAGGAGCGCCCCGCGCCCGAGCTGGTCGCCGAAGGCATCGACCCTCGCCTCCCCGCCCTCGCGCTGGGAACCCGGCTCGACCCGCAAGACACCACGCTCACCCTGACCGGGATCGCGATCTACGTGGCGAACATCGCCCGCGTCTGTCGCGACGCGACGCAGTTCGAGGAAGAGCTCAAGGCGTCGTTGGACGAGGAGCTCGCGGTGTTCTTTGCCGAGCTGAGCGCGCCGGAGCCGGTCGCCGACGAAGAGCCGGTCGAAGAGAAGAAGCCGCGTCGCCGTCGTCGACGCAAGAGCTGACGCTCGTGGGTCTCACGAGGGCTGTGGTTCTGGCCGAGGGCTCAGCCGCCCCGGTCGAGCTCGCGCACGAGGCCGCGAAAGAACGGGAGAGCAACCCCGGCCGCAATCGCGCTCATGGCGAGCACGGTCCCGAATGATCCGCCGCTCAGCACCAGGGTCACGATCGCGACCATCGCTGTTGCGCTGCCCACATACCGCAGCTCCTTACGCGCCATCGCCGCCAGCGCGGGCACGCGCGATCGCTCGGTTAGGGCCAGCGTCTTGGCGAGGTTTGGGAACTTGTTGTTGGCACCCTCCAGACTCCCAACATCACTTCGGATCTCCAACCCTGGACCCTCCCGAAGCTTCGCGACCGTGGCCGGACGCAGGTCTGGATCTGCCCGCAGCATCCACTGCAGCCGATCCCGCAGAGCCCCCGGCTTGATCACATCCACAAGCTCGAGCTCCAACCCCTTCGAGGGTAGCTTCGCCGCATCCGCTCCCGTAGCCGCCGCGGCCAACGTCGCACCGAGCCCATACAGATCGGACGCCGGAGACGACTGCCCCCGAAGCTGTTCGGGCGCCATGTAGCCGTACGTGCCGACGACCGTGGACTGGCGCGAGTCGACGACCACGTCACGAACGCTTCCGAAGTCGACGAGCCACACGTGGCCATCCTCGCCCAACACTACGTTGCCGGGCTTGAGGTCGCGATGAATGACGGGTGGGTTGAGGGAATGCAGATACGCGAGTGCGTCGAGCAGCCCCCCAAGAATCGACTCGAGTTCGGCATCCGTGTACCGCCGGCCCGCGTCGATCTGCGCCTGCAGGGTTTCCCCCGGAGCCCGCTGCATCACCAAGAAGAACACCCCCGCATCTTCGTCACCGCCGTGCTCGACGTACGCGGGGATCGAAGGATGCTTGAGCGAACGCAAGACGGCGCACTCGCGCTCGAACAGCTCGAACCGCTTCCACGCGTCACTGCCCGCGAGACGAAACACCTTCACCACGACCGGAGCACCGCTGTCGGTGTCGGTCGCCGCCAGGGTTTGGGCCTGGCCGCCACGACCCAGCGGCTCCTCGATGCGATAGCGCTCGGGGAGCCCTGGGACGTCGGTCGCAGCCTGCGTGTCCATCAGCGCATCGACGCCATGCCGGGGCCGAACATGCGCTCCAACGAGAGCATGAGCGACTCATCGGCCGTCACGCCAAACTCATCGCCAAACACGATGCGGGAGGCAAACTTGCCATCGACGGTCACCTGCAGCTCCATCGTGCACGGACCGCTGTGGTCACTGACGAGCTGTTTGAGGCCGAGGACCTTGTCGTCGGTGAGCTGATCCGACCGCAACCGGAGCAGCACCTTCTTGGTGCGTTCGCTGCGGACATCGGCGACGAGTCGGACCGAGTCGGCCAGCAGCTTGTAACGCTTGACGTCGCCTTCGTCGGACCGCTCCACCTCGACCTTCCCGCTGGCGAGCACCGGCTCCTCAGCGGCCTGCTGGAGTTCGTCCCCCAGGGACATCCCGGTCTCCTCATCGACGCGCTGGTACGTCTTGGGGAACACGATGACCTCGACCCGGCCGTACTGGTCCTCGAGCTGGAAGAAACACATCGGCCCCTTGCCGCTGCGGGTCTGAATCTCTCGGAACTCGCAGATGACGCCCGCGAGGACGATTTCTTGGCCGTCGAGGCCTCGATGCAGCTTGCCGACGTGGCTGGTGGCGAACCGCTCGACGTCCTGCTGGAAGCGGTCGAGCGGGTGGCCGGTGAGATAGAACCCCAGCGCTTCCCGCTCGCCGAGCAGACGCTCTTTCGCGGACCAGTCCTCGATGTTGGGGTACGACTCGACGAACACCGAATCGGGCTCGGCGATGGCCGCGAACAACCCGACTTGCCCGGACTCGCGGTCGCGTTGCGCCCCCTGCCCTTGCTCGACTGCGTTCTCGATGACGGCCATCACCTGCGCCCGGCCGTGCCCATCGGAGACCCCGTCGAGACCACCGGACCGCAACAGTCCTTCGATGGTCCGCTTGTTGACCTTCTTGATGTCGACCCGCCTGCACATCTCAAACAGAGACACGAACGGGCCATCCTGTTTGCGCGCGGCCAAGATGGAGTCGACGGCGTTGTCGCCGACGTTCCGCACCCCGCCCAGGCCGAAGCGGATCCACTGCTCGGTCACGTCCTGGTCGGCTTCGCTGGGCCGCGTCACGACGGAGAAATCGCGCTCGGACTCGTTGACACACGGCGGCAGCACGCCGATCCCCGAGCTGCGGGCCTCGGCGATGAACTTGACGACGTTCTCGTTCTTGTCCTTGTCGCAGGTCATCAGCGCGGCCATGAACGCCGTGCGGAAGTGACACTTGAGGTAGCCGGTCTGGTACGTGATCAGGCCATAGGCTGCCGAGTGCGACTTGTTGAAGCCGTAGCCGGCAAACTTGTCGATCAAGTCGAAGATGTCGTTGCTGGTCTTCTCGTCGATCTCGTTGACGGACTTGCAGCCATCGACGAACAAGCTCCGCTGCCGGTCCATCTCGGCCTTCTTCTTCTTGCCCATGGCGCGGCGCATCATGTCGGCCGCGCCGAGGCTGAAGCCGGCCAGAATCTGCGCCGCCTGCATGACCTGCTCCTGGTAGACGAACACGCCGTACGTCTCACGCAGCACGTTCTCGAGCAGGTCGTGGGGGTAGACGATTCTCTGTCTGCCGTGCTTGCATTCGATGAAGGTGTCGACCATGCCGCCCTCCAGCGGACCGGGCCGATACAGCGCCACCGCAGCGATGATGTCCTCGAAGCGATCGGGCTTGAGCCGCGTGAGCAGCTCCTTGAAACCGGAGGATTCCAGCTGGAACACGCCGGTCGTGTCGCCGCGGCTGATCATCGCGTAGACGTCCGGGTCGTCCAGCGGGATGGTGTCGATGTCGAACAACGGCAGGTCCGGGCCGTGCGGGGCCGCGGGGTGGTCCTCGGTGCGGTCGGTCGGTCGCTCGATCGGAGGCCACGGCGCGAGCGCCTGCAGCTTGCCGTCGTTGATCAGGCGCACCGCGTTGCTAATCACGGTCAGCGTCTTGAGCCCCAAGAAGTCGAACTTCACCAGTCCGGCGTTCTCGGCGTCGACCATCGTGTACTGGGTGACGATCTTGCCGTCGGCCTTGAAGCATGGGACGTGCTCCCACAGCGGGCGGTTCCCGATCACGACGCCCGCGGCGTGCATGCCTGCGTGACGGTTGAGCCCCTCCAGCGAGGTCCCAACGCTCATCACCTTGGACGCGTTGCGATACGGGCTTCCCGCCGCATCCTCAGACACTCGGCGGCGTAGTTTCTCAGCGGCCTCGGCGATCGGAAGCGCGTCCTTGTACTTGCCCGCGGCCTTCGGGTCGGCCTTGATCTCCTTCTTCATCACCGCCGGATCCAGCATGGTGGCGGAGAGCGTGACCTTCGGGCCCTCGGGGATGAGCTTCGCCAGCTCGTTGGTCTCCTGGACCGACCACCCCATGACGCGGCAGACGTCCCGCACCAACCCACGAGCCTTGAGGCTGTGGAAGGTGGCGATCTGACCGACATGATCATGACCGTAACGGTCCATCACGTAGCTGATGACCTCCTCCCGGCGGTGCATGCAGAAGTCGATATCGAAGTCCGGCATGCTGACGCGCTCGGGGTTGAGGAAGCGCTCGAACAGCAGGTTGTACTGAATCGGGTCGATGTCGGTGATCCGCATCGAGTACGCCACCAACGACCCTGCGCCCGATCCCCGTCCAGGACCCACGGGGACTCCGATCTTCCGCGCGTGCCGGATGAAGTCCCACACGATCAGGAAGTACCCGGGGAACTGCATGCTGTTGATGATGCCCAGCTCATAGTCGAGCCGGCTGCGGTACAGGTCCTCATCGGGCTTGAACCCCCGCGCCCGAAGCTCGCCCAGGCGCTCGACAAGCCCTTTGAGGACGACCTCGCGCAGGTAGCCCGGCAGGTCGCTCTGCACCCCTTCGGGCAGCGCGAAGTCGGGGAGTTCCGGCGTGCCCAGCTTGAGCTCGACGTTGCACGCTTTGGCGATCAATGCCGCGTTCTCCAACGCCTCGGGATACTGCTCGAAGTACGGCTGCATCTCGTCGGGGCGCTTGATGTAGAACTCGTCGCACTCGTGCTTCATCCGCTTGGGGTCATCGAGCGTCCGGCCCTGCCCCATGCACATGAGGATCTCGTGCGCATGCGCCTCCTCGCGGTTGACGTAGTGGCAGTCGTTGGTGCCAACGATGCCCACGCCACAATCCTTGGCGAGCTGGGCGAGCAGCGGGTTGATCTTCTCCTGGTTCTCGAGGCGGTTGGGCTGCAGCTCGAGGAAGTAACAACCGGGCTCGAAGATGTCCTTGTACTCGAGGACGGTCTGCCGAGCCTCGTCCATCTTGCCGGCCAGAAGCAGGCGGGAGATGTGGCCCGACACGCATGCCGAGAGCCCGATCAAGCCCTCGTTGTGCTCCTTGAGGATCTTCCGATCGATCCGCGGGTTGTAATAGAAGCCGCGCAGGTATCCGAAGGACACCAAGCGCTGCAGGTTGGCGAAGCCGGCGTTGTTCCGAGCCAGAAGAACGATGTGGTAGTTCTTCCGATCCTTTCGGGTCTCCATCGAGCCGTCAGAGATGTACGCTTCGCACCCGAGGATGGGCTTGATGTCGTGCTTGCGCGCCTCTTCGTAAAACTGCACGGCCCCGAACATGTTGCCGTGGTCCGTCACGGCCACGGTGTGCATGCCCCGTTCCTTCACGGTCCGGCACAAGTCCTTCGTGCGGATCGCTCCGTCGAGGAGGCTGTACTGCGAGTGCAGATGCAGGTGGGCGAAGTCCCCAGGACCCACGCTACCCAGGCCGCCAAAAATCGAAGGGTTGAGCGCACTCATCCGGGGCTGAAACTACCGCACTCGGTGGCCCCCGAGGACGGCCGCGGCAGCCCTGCAGACCCCTCAGTCACGCCATCGGAACTCCCCGAAGAGATCGCGTCAAGCGTGCCAGGCGCCATGTGCACTTCGCGCGACTGTCGGGCGCCAAGGGGATATGCTCGCGGCGCTCCATGCCCGACGCATCCGCTCCAGCCCCCAAGCGGGGCGTCTTGCGAAACCTGCACCGCAATCTGTCTTTTTGGGTCCTCGTCGCCGGCGCGCTGGGCTACGTCGCCGCGGTCACACTCGGGGATCGGAGCTGGCCAACGATGGCCGAGCCACCGCCGCTGTACGAGTTGGTCCTGCTCCTCAAGGACACGTTCATCTCGGCGCTCCGACTGCTGGTCGCACCGGTGGTGTTCTTCTCGCTGCTGGGCGGGTTGCTCGGCCTGGGCGACTCGACACGGCTGAAGAAGATCGGCGCCACCGCCATCGGCTACTACGTCCTGACAACGTTCATCGCGATCTGCATCGGGTTGTTCGTCGTCACCTTCATCCACCCCTGGGAGAGCAGCGGGCTTCAGCTCTCGGTCGAGGACGTCTCCGCCGCGCAGCAAGCCTCGGGCGCGCCGGCCCCAGTCCTCATCGACCCCGGCAGCGATTCGGTCATTCGCATCCTGCGCGGCATGTTGGGGACCGCCTTGTCCAACCCGTTCGGGGCGCTGGCCAACCTCAACATCCTCGCGATCGTCACCAACGCGATGCTCGCCGGGTTCGCGTTGATCCTGGTGGTCCCCAAGGACAGCCCCCTGATCACCGGCGTTCACCACGTCAACATGATCATCTCGAAGGTGCTCAGCTGGGTCCTGCTGCTGACCCCTCTGGGCATCTTCGGCATCGTGTTCGACTTCTCGCTCCGGGCCGGCGGCGAACTGTTCACCGAGCTGCTCTCGTTCTCCGCGGTGGTGTTTGGCGCGACGATGTTTCACGGCCTGGTCGTGCTGCCCACCCTGGGCTGGTTCCTCGGCCGTGTGAACCCGCTGCACTTCCTGCGCTACGCCGGCGCCCCGCTGCTCGTTGCGCTGACCACCAGCTCCAGCTCCGCCGCCCTACCCGTCACCATCGCGACGTGCGAGGAACGCTTCGGGGTCAGCAAGGGCGTCAGTGGATTCGTTCTGCCCCTGGGCGCGACGATGAACATGGATGGGACCGCGTTGTTCGAAGGGATCGCAGCGGTGTTCCTCGCCCATATCTTCGGCATCGAGCTCACCGGCGCATCGCTCGTCGCCGTGTTCCTGATGACGATCGTCTCCTCCGTCGGAGCCCCCGGCATGCCCTCGGGCTCGATCAGCGGCATGCAGATGGTCATGCTCGCCGTCGGCATTCCCCTGGAGGCGATCGGAATCCTCATGGTCATCGAGCGGCCGCTCGATACGTTCCGCACCGCAGTCAACGTCGAGGGCGACATGATCGGTGCGCTCGTCACCCAGCGTCGGCTCGACCGCCTTGAAGCGACCGGCACCTGACTCCACGCACCGCTGCGCCGCGGCCACGATGCGGGCGACATCGATTGCGGGATGGGTCCGGGCATAGGGCTCGGCGTCACTCGCACAGCTCGCGAGGGCGATGGCGAGAACCATCAGGGCGCGGCGTCTCATGTATCGGTAGTGCCGATACCTCACAAAACGATCACCAGCCTCAGGTCGTCGACAGAAGGCGGTCCGCGGCCTGGTCCGCGCCCGCTTCGAGCAACCCCTCGACGTGGACCTGGACGGAGGCCGTCGCGTAGTTCTTGCCGCGACTGCGGGCGTACGCGGGGTCGTAGTGCATCTCGAGCACCCGACCGACAAAGCCCGGCCAATCCCGAGCATCGGCGAGCGCCTGCCACCGGTCGATCTCGGCCTGGCCGTACCGCTCGGTCAGCCGCTGCAGCTTGCCCATCAGTACGTCCGGGTTCTCGCGCCACCAGCGATAGCCCGACGACAAGAACCGAGCTCGCTCTTCCCGCTCGGCAACAATCTCGAACGTTGTGCCGCCTCGAACCGAGTGAAGCACATGCTTGGGCAAGGAGACCTGCCCGATCTTGGCGCTCTCGGCCTCGGTCCACACGGGCCTGGCGGGGTCGAACCCCCGCAGTGCATCCCACAACTGGGACTCGAACCACTTCTGCGACACGTTCTGCCCCTGCGGAGGCTCACCGAGGAGCGAGCCCTGGTGGTTGGCGAGCCCCTCGAGGTCGAACACCTGCGCCCCGCGCTTGGCAAGGGCATGCAGAATCTTGGTCTTCCCGGTCCCCGTGTAGCCGGCCAAGACATGAAAGCGGACCCGCTGCGGGAGGACCTCGAGCTCGTTTCGGACCAGGCGTCGGTACGTCTTGTATCCCTGGGCCAGCAGCGCGACAGGCCACCCCACGCGCTCGAGAATGTGTGCCATCGACTGGCTGCGTTGACCACCGCGCCAGCAGTAGATCAGCGGGGCGTACGAGGCCGGCTTGTCTGAGAAGTGCCGCGCGAGATGGCCGCCGATGTTGTCCGAGATGTACCCGGCCCCGAGCCGCCGGGCCTCGAACGCCGACACTTGTTTGTAGAGGGTGCCGACCTCGGCGCGCTGCGCATCGTTCAAGACCGGGAGGTTGATGGCTCCAGGGATGTGGTCCTCGGCGAACTCCGACGGCGAACGCACGTCGATGACCTCGTCGAAGGCATCGGGGTTCAGCATGTCGGTGTCGATGGACTTCACGGTTCGGCGGCGCACCGTAGCAGGCCGGATGTGCCCGCGGACCCGCCCCGGACGCGAAGCACGAGCTCCGGAGGGGGGGCCGGCGCGGGTGACGGGCACCTGCGCTCTCACCGCAGCATGAGCCGGCACACCGCAGGGGTGGCGAATCTCCACTGCCACGAGGCCGGCGCTCTGTTAGCTTCCGCCCGATGCAACGCACGCTCGCGCTCGTCAAACCCGATGCTTACGCCGCCGGCCATGCCGGAGCCATCCTCGCCAAGATTCAGGAGAGCGGACTGTCCGTCGTGGGCGCTCGCTCGCTCCACCTGACCCGTGCGCAGGCCGAAGGCTTCTACCATGTCCACAGTGAGCGCCCGTTCTTCGGCGACCTGTGCACCTTCATGTGCGAGGGCAAGATCCTGGCCGTCTGCCTCGAAGGTGAAGACGCCATCAAGCGCTGGCGCGACCTCATGGGACCCACCAACGCCTCGGAAGCCGGACCGGAGACCATCCGCGGTCAGTTCGGCACCTCCATTGAGCGCAACGCCACCCACGGCTCCGACGCCGAAGACACCGCAGCCTTCGAGCTCGGCTTCTTCTTCGCCGGCCTCGACCTGGTCTAAGCCCGGTCCCGACTCCCGGACCGTAGGGTGCGGGAGTGTGAGCTGGAAACCGTATGTCTGAGCTCGTTCCAATTCGGCGGCCCCGCACCGGCCTGCCGCGGACCGATGAAACCGGTCCGAACCTGCGGGGTCTGTCGTGGGACGAGCTCGTCTCGTTTATCGAGACCACGATCGGCGGCCCCAAGTACCGGGCGGGGCAAGTCTACGGCTGGCTGCATAAGCAGCGCGTCACCTCGTTTGACGAGATGACGAACCTGAGCAAGTCCCAGCGTGCCGAGCTGGCGGCCGCCTCCACGGTCGACGCCCTCAAGGTGGACACCGTGCTGCGCAGCACGGACGGCACGCGCAAACTGAGGATCCGGACCTCCGACGGGCACCAGCTCGAGTCGGTCCTCATCCCCAACGATGGCCGCGGCCTGACCCTGTGCATCAGCTCGATGGTGGGCTGCTCGCTGACGTGCCAGTTCTGCGCCACCCAGACGCTGGGCTTTCAGCGCAACCTCGCGGCGTGGGAGATCCTGGACCAGGTCTACCGCGCCCAGACGCTGCTGGCCGAAGATGCGGCCGCCGCACAGGCCCCGTGGGTCGAACGCATCACCAACGTGGTGCTGATGGGGATGGGCGAGCCGCTGCACAACTTCGTGCAGGTCCGCCGCGCCATCGACCTGCTCACCCACCCCGAGGGGGCAGGCATTGCGGGTCGGCGCATCACGGTCTCGACCGCCGGCCTCGTCCCCGCGATCGAACGCTTCGGCCGAGAAGGCTTGGCGGAAGAAGTCGGCCTTGCGATCTCCTTGAACGCGACCACCGATGCGGTCCGCGACGAGGTCATGCCGATCAATACCAAGTGGAACATCGACACCCTGCTCGCCACGGTTCGGGCTCTGCCGGCCAACCGGCGGCGCAGGATCACGTTCGAGTACGTGCTGCTCGATGGCGTCAACGACACCGACGACGACGCCGGGCGGCTGATCGCGCTGCTGCGGGGCTTCGACGCCCACGTGAACGCGATCCCGTTCAACCCGCATGCAGGTGCCCCCTACCGCCGCCCCAGCGCCCAACGTGTCTCTCGGTTCGTTGAGCGCTTGCGTCGCGGCGGCGTGAAGGTGCACGTTCGTACTCCGCGGGGGGACGACATCGGAGCCGCCTGCGGCCAACTCGCGCTGGACTCAGGATCGTCCGCGGTACCGACATGAACGTCCTCACCACTGCACTGTCTCGGTCGGCTCTGACCGCCGTTCTTGTCCCTGCCTTGGCGACCCCTGCGTTTGCCGGGCAGACGCCCCCATCGCCCAAGGCCGCGGTCTCCACGCTGATGCGCGCCGCGGCGGCCCCGTCCGGTCCCGAGCTGCGCGTCGAGCTTCAGGCCGCCATCGATGCCACCAACGAGGACCCCGAGCTGCATGCGCCCCAGCTGCGCCGCGTCCTCGATGAAGCCGCCGCCGCGCCCGGCGTCGTCGGACGAGACGCAGCACTCCAGTCCATGCGCATCGAGGGCCTGCTGTACCTTGCGCGAGCTCTGCTCGTGCTCGAGCAGCCCGATGACGCCACCGCGGCACTCGACGAGGCCATCCGCGCCTCGGGCGGCAGCGTGTCCAACGTCTCCGAGTTCGGACCCAGCCTCAGCGCGCTGTACGAAGAGCGCCGCTCCGCCCCGGAGTTGAAGCCCGTCGGCTCGATCGAGGTCTCGTGCACCGGCGGACCCTGCCGCGTGTTCCTCGATGGCCGGGTCCTGGGCACGGGCATGGATGTGCTGTCGACGGGGATCCCGCTGGGGCCCCACGTCGTCCGCATCGAGCCTCAGAACCTCACCCCGCCCGAGCCGTTCGAGCAGACCTCCATCGTCTTGACCGACGACGCCCCGAAGGCTTCGTTGTCGCTCGAGGTCCCGGCCCCGCCTGCCGACGTGGTCGCAGGCGGCCCCAAGACTCCGGCCGCCTCCAAGAGCGGTCGCAAGCTGCCGCGCTGGGCCGGCATCCTCGGAATGACGTTGGGCGGCGCCGCGCTTGCGGGGGGTGCCTTTGCCGCCGCAATCGACGGCCGATGCCCGGACCTGACCGACTCCGATCCCGAAACCGGGGAGAAGTGCCGGGACGTCCACAACTCGCTGGTGACCGGGCTCGTCGTCCTCGGAATCGGCGCGGGAACCCTCACCGGGTTCGGCATCGCGTTCGGAATCGGCGAAGCCAAGGACAAGCGCCACGCGGCCGAGCAAAACAGGGGGCAAACCAAGGGGACCGAGGCGTCCCTCGAGCTCAGCTGGCGCTTCTGAGCCCGCTGCCCGCTGGCGACCTCCCACCGCGTCTCCTTGGTTGGCGCCCAGCTCGGCTCAAAGCGTCGGCATCGGCACGTGCCCTAGAGCTTCCATCGAGAGGCTACCCAGCCACAGGTCCGCGCCGTTCGGGGTCACGCTCGTGACATCACCGAAGCCATCGTCCGCGCGATACGAGCCCAGAGCAGTTCCATCGGCTCCGTAGACCGCAAACCAAACGATGGGAGGCGGCACCGGAAGCCACGCGTGCGGGATTCGGAACAGGACCTTGCGCAGCCCAGGTCGTGGATACAGAGCATCCAGCAACCCACTGCGCTCCTTGATGAGCGCGACCCAAACCCGCCCCTGCTCGTCGGTCTGCACGTTGTCCGGCATGCCAGGCAGGGCGTCGACGAAGCGATCGACTTCGCCCCGCTTGGGTCCGTCGATCCACAGCCGCGTGACCCGGTAGCCGAACGTCTCGGCGACGAGGACCGCCTGCCCGTCGGCGGTGACCGCCACGCCGTTGGCGTATCGGAGGTCGCGCAGGTGAACCGTGGGCGCTCCGCGCTCGGGGTGGAACGAGATCAGGCGACCGGTCGGCACGCCTTCGATCGCATCGAGGGTGGAGTCGGACACGGACCAGCGCGTCGAAGCCTCCGAAAACCAGATCGTGCCGTCGGGCGCGATGTCGACGTCGTCCGCGAAAACGAGCGGAACGCCATCGACTTTGGACAACAGGGTCTGCACCGCCCCGTCCTCGTCCACGGCGAGCACGCCGGCGCGACCATCCGCCACGATCAGGCGCCCAGCACCATCGAACTCCATTCCCAACGGTCGACCATCGGGGATCGAAGCAAACACCTCTGCGTCGCCGCCGGGTGTGTACCGGACGATGCGCCCGTCCTCGTACCCCGTGTACACCCGCCCGGCGTCGTCGACGGCGACGTCCTCCGGCCCGACCCCCATTCCCTCGAGGTGGAGCGCCACGGCAGCGCGGCTCGGCTCGCCCAGGCTCCGTGCCGCCGGTGGCTCCCACGCCGAGGGCTCGGCGTCGATGGGCGCGCACGCGAGATAGCCGAGCCCCAACAGCACCACGGCCCCGATTCCTCTTGCCCACGCGCTCCGCACTCGGGAA
>OJGU01000661.1_pt1 | contig 17939 bp, 19 predicted proteins | sample 1594741 | NCBI WGS metagenome assembly OJGU01 (sample SAMN05416841, study PRJEB24817) | seawater metagenome | isolation source: Sea water | place: Canada:Atlantic | collected 2013-07
ACGAGATGTAGAGAGGTCTCGTGGGCTCGGAGATGTGTATAAGAGACAGGGACCGCTTTGCTGTCGGACGGACCGCAGCCGGAGGCGTGGGATCGCTCTGTTGCGCCAGTCCGGACTCCAGACTCCGAACCGACCGGGGGCCCTCGTAGTCCCGGTCCAGCGGCTCGGAGACCGCGACCTGCGCGTCCGCGTCTGCTCCAGGTGAAGCCGCAGGGGGCTGAAGCGCCAAAGCGAGCGACATGCACAGCGATAGGGCCACGGCCGGGGACGCTACCAGCTCGCCCGCCGCCTGGACGCCTCGCCGTCCTTTTTTGTCCCGACTCGGCAGCCTGTATAGTTCCCGGCATGTCTCGAGCCTCCTTGACCCTTCTAGTTTCCTTGTCGCTTGGCCTTGGTTTGACCGCGTGCGGCGATGACTCCAGCCCCGGAGGCGGCGATACGGACACCGATTCCTCTACGGGTACCACCGCGCCCACCGGTCCCACGACGGACACCCCGACGACGGACGGCCCGACCACGGATACCCCGACGACGGGATCGACCAGCACGACGGACCCGACGGTCGCGGACACAGGAACCGAGACCACGGACCCGACCGTCGGCGAGACCGACAGCGACACGGAGACGACCGGCGTTGTGGGCGATGGAACCTACATTCGGATCGATCTCCTCGAGGTTCGCGATCCCCACGTGTTCAACCCGCTGAGCCCGGACGAAGACCTCACGCAAGGCACCGTCAACGACCCGTTGACGATGGCTCTGAACGCCGACGACGACGGCGACGGAAACCTGGACCTCGGCCTCGCCATGGCGTTCCTACCCCTGGACCAGACGGACGCGGCCTCGGAGGTCTTCCGCTTCGTGAACGCGGTCTGCACGGCGCCGGCGGACGCGTCGACGTGCTCCTTGCTCGAAGACACAATCCCGTTTGACGGGATGTACACGGTCACCGCCGACGGTGAGTGTTACGCCGCCGAGGCCGGCAACCTCAGCGACTACACCGACCCTCCGGCAGCCCCCGCCCCAACCACCGGGCCTTGCTTCCGCTCTGATATCGGCACCGTCACCATCGCCGCTGGCTCGTTCACGCTTCCGCTAGAGAATGCGGTTGTCGCGGCTCAGTTCTCAGGCGACCCGGCAGATGGGCTCATCGAGGGCAACATTCAAGGGTTCGTGAGCACTGCGACCGCAGAGAGCATCCAGGTCGAGACGGGCATGGCGTTCCCACCGACGATTCAGCTCTCCGCGTTGTTGCGTGATGAGGATCAGGACGAGGGCGGGACCGGTTGGGTCTTCCACATCGCGTTCGAAGGCTCCGCCGCCGAGTGGATGGAGTAGCCGGTCGCGCTCTGTGAGCGCAGGTCACGGGCCGCCGACGGTTGTCGGGCGGCCCGTTTGTCTTTGTCGCTACAGGCTGAGGCGGGCGATCCAGGTGTCCCCAGCGAAACTCAGGAAGTCCGAGGTGTTGTTCGCCAACCCGTATGCGAAGACGGATGCGCCATCGACCTCAACATCGAGAGCGGCCGAGTCGACACCTCCGTTGAAGAACTGGCGCTGGTCCCAGATGAGGGCGCCGTCACTGCTGAGCCGGCTAACGAATGCGCGACCTGTGCCGTACTCCCCGCTCGCACCGGCGAGGACGAGGCCGCCAGAACCATCGGCCCGTGCTCCTGAGATGTATTGCGTCGCATCCTCGGCGAGGGTCGCTACGCTCGACATCGTGCCGTCGGGTTGGATGCGGAACACTTCGTAGCCGGCGTCGGGAAGGCCGACAACTGCGAATACCCCGCCATCAGGCGTCGCGGCGAGGAGTGCGGGTTGGCTGATCGGGAGGCCGGTGGTCCAATCCGACTGGCCGTCGGAACCGTAACGCCGCACGCAATAGTTCGTCGCGGTCGCGCAGTCTTCACTCGTGTCTCCAAAAGAGACAAACGTGTTCTCGCCGAGCTCGGACAGGTCCGCGGTGTAGCTGACGCTTGCGAGCCATGAGCGCTCGGACAGCCCCGCGTCATATGCAGCGAGCTGTTGGAGCGAGTTGTTGACCACGACCGAGCCGGTCGACCTTCCTACGCGTCCGTAGCTGAAGAGGTCGCCGGTGTTGTTGGCATCGGTCTCGATGATGAGGCTCTCGGTCGTTTCCCCGGTCTCGGCTGAGAGCGAGCGGTAGACTAACGTCAGCGCATCGTTGTCGGTCCCGCCGATGATGACCGCGCCATCAACGGTCACCGGTCGTCCAGGTGTTTGTTCCGCGTACAGCTGAGACCAGAGTTGACTGAGATCGTCGTTGAAACCGATGACACGGCTACTCCCGCCGCCCTCAACGATTGCGTTCAGGAACACCCGGTCGTCCATGGCCGCATCCACTCCGCCGTTGACGAAGGTGAGGCCGTCGCTCCCGCGGAACAGGTCTTCACGAAGGACCTCAATCACACCCCCCACGATGTTCACCGACAGCGTGACCTCCTCCGACTCCCCGGTCTGCCCGACGGTATCCGTCGCAACAGCCCGGTACGTATGGCTCCCAGAATCCGCACTGGAGACGAGCAGCTCGAGTTCATACGGGGCGGACTCGACCACCCCCAACGACGTCTCCCCGTCGAAGAACTCCACGCCCGCGACTCCAACGTCGTCGCTCGCTTCCGCCTCGAACAGGATCGTGCCGCCTTCGTCGATCTCGGCGGGACGGGTGGACCCATTGACCGTGAAGGCCTCGACGACGGGCGCGTCGTCATTGGGATCGGTCGTGCCCGTCTGCGTCTCTCCGACCGTGGTGTCAGGGTCGTCGCTGGTCTCGGTGTCGTTCGCCGTCGTTGACGTCCCGGGGCCGGGGCCGGAGCTTCCAACCTCGCCGGTGCTGGGCTCGCCATCGGAGCCGTCTGCGTTCGCGTTGGGGTCGACCTCGGGGGAGAAACAAGCCGTGAGGACGGCTGCGGCGAGAACGAGGGCGCTGCTTCGCATGCTTGGAGCCTTCTGTATCTACCGTCGCCCGTCAATCAGGACGCGCAGCTTCGGACAGGTGTCCTCCATTGCGGACGCTCTCGATGTGCGCTCGTCGCGAGGTTGCTCAGTTACAGCAGAGCGTTGTGGGTTCAGCCCCGCCAATCTCGCCGTCGGCGTCCGGCACATTGGGGGTGCACGAGCCGGTGATCGTGGGCGGCGCGAATTCGAAGGAGCCCCAGGACCCGACGCAGCCACCGGTTTCGACCGTGCCGGTGGCGGTTCCACATTCGTCGCCGGAGTACAGCTGCAGCGTCGATGCGCACTCGAACGTGCCTTGAGGGGCGCAGTCGCAGTCTGTGCACCCTCGTGAATCGGCGATGCTCCCGAACGTGATTTCTTGTTCGGGGTAGGCGGGGGGGCAGTCGTGGACGCCCAACCGGGCCACGCAGAGGCGTTGCTCGAATGCACCGGGGACGGCTGCGATGCATTGCTCACCGGGGCCGCACTCGGCCTGTTCGAAGGTGCCGCCGCACATCCGGATCGGGGTGCTGCTGGCGGGCGGAACTTCGACCGTCGGCGATGGCGGGCAGGATTCGCTGCCGTCGACCGGAGTGAAGAAGGGGTTGGTGGAGTTCTGCGCCGGCGTGTTGTCGTGGCAGGTGTCCGGCTCGGAGAAGGTCTCCGCGAAGATGGGCTGTCCGCAAGATTGTCGGTACAGCAAGGAGAGCTCCCCGCAGTCCATGTCCGCCGCTCCGCAGCTGCACTCGCAGTTCGCTGCCTCGCCCGCGATGTCGATCAGCGCGTCGAGCTGGGAGCCCGTGAAGGCCCCCACGCAGTCGGGGAGTTCGTCCCCACGCGCCACGACGACAGGGCCGGTCCAGTTGTTCGGTGCCGCGATGGCACACGTGCACTCCGAGGGCGCGCCCGTGTCGCCGCTGGGGTCCGTGGGCTCCGTGCTGCCCGTTGTCGTCGAGGGGGCGGTCGGGTCCGTCGGATCCGTTGACGTGGCTTCGCCGCTGCTGGCGGATGTGCCGCTGGACGTCGACCCGCTCGAACTGCCGCCCAGCGCGGGCTCGCCACCTGTGGGGTCGTTGGGATCGAAGCAACCGGTCAAGACGAGGCTTGTCAGCAGGATGCTCCAGCGCATGCCACAGGATACCCGGAAGTGGCGGCGTCGACGTCGAGCGCCGCAGTCCAGTGTGGGGGCGCCGCAGCCTCGAAGACCTCCCGCCCCAGCGGTCGCGATCCGCTCAGCGTACCCGCGTGTACACGCTGCGCATCAGCGTCGACCACTGCTGTCCGTCGGTCGAACGCTCGAGCCTGAAGGTGTAGCCGTCGTCGGCGAACTCGTAGGTGTACCGGCCCCAGCTGTCCTCACCCTCCCGAACGAAGGTGAGCGTGTCGCCCTGCCAAGAACCCCGGGCGGGGTTGATGAACCCGCCCGGCGTCGCGGAGTCGAACCAGTACATCGTGTAGCAGCCCTGCTTCGCGTCGTATCCGTACACGCCGTGGCCCGCGAACACGACCTCACCAGCTTCGAGCTGCGCGTAGTCGGCGATCGCGAAGCGCCCGCCGCAGTCCATCCGGGTGACGGATTTGGCTGAGGCGGTGCTGCCACCGGGCTCCGAGGGCGACGGCGCGAGCGTCTCGCGAACCGTAAACGTTCCCGTCAAGGCGCGGAGCTTGTCGCGGGGGTCGGTGGTCGGCATCAGCCCAGCGCCGCGTCGAGGTCTGCCGCGATCTCTTCGGGCGTGGTCTTGGGCGAGTAACGCTTCACCACGTTCCCGCTGCCGTCGACCAGGAACTTGGCGAAGTTCCAGCTGATCTCCGAAGCCCCATCCTCCCGCGGCGCACCGCCGCGAAGGAACTGATACAGCGGTGCCGCCCCCTCTCCGTTCACCTCGATCTTCGCGAACATCGGGAAGTCCGCATCGTACTTCGACTGAGCGAACTCGAGAATCTCGGCGTTGGTGCCGGGCTCCTGCTTGCCGAATTGGTTGCAGGGAAAGGCGAGGACGTTGAGATCATCGCGGCTGTGGTGCAGCGTACGCAGACCTGCGTACTGGCCGGTGAGGCCTCACTGACTCGCGACGTTGACGATGAGCGCGGCCTTGCCGGCGAACTGGTCGAGCTTCACCGAGTCTCCGGTGATCGACTCCATCTCGAAATCGTGGAACACAGACATTGGGCGCAGCCTACCCCGCCTGCGCCGGGCCGCCACCTGAAGCCGCGTTACTTGGCGATGTCCTCGGGCGCCAGCCCTTCATGTTGGTCGACGAAACACATGAGGGCATCCGCATCGATTGCCCCGAATGTCCAGGACCAGGTCCAGCTGATCGCCGCGAATCGGGTCGGCAGGTCCACATCGCGCGTCACGAGGATGCGCATGTCGGGGCGCTCGGCGACGAGGTCGGCAAAGGCTCGAATCTCGTCGTCGCAGTCGGTGCAATTGTAGGCGAGCACGATCCCGCCGTGCTCGAGGTTGTGCACGTAGGTACCCCGGTCCACGGTGCTGCCGTGCAGTCCCCAGAAGGTGGTCTCCCCGTAGTGCGGGCCGCTGTGGGGCGGGTTGCTCTCGTAGCGAACCTCGGACGCGAACGGAACGTGACCGCGCCCCTCGCTGCAGAAGGACTCGCCCAGCGGCTCACCGCAGCCTTCGATCTCGAGCGCCCGGGAACGGACGCAGTTGGGGTCGTCTTCATCGGCCTCCATAGGATCGCCCTGGTCGGCGCCACAGCCACACAGCAGTCCCAGCACTCCCCAACCGATCACCCGTGCCCACATGGGGAGGGAGTACGCCCGGCCGCTCCGAGGTTCCCAAAACCCCGGTCAGATGGTGCCTGGGCCCGTGCTAGCGTCCGGAGGTGGCCGAGTCTACGAGCGAAACCGTCGACAAAATGCCCGTGGGAGCCCGTGCACGGCGCCTGCTTGGGTACGCGTGGCCATACCGCGGTCGTCTGCTCCTCGCGCTGGTTTGTCTGACCATCGGCAGTGGATTGGGGTTGCTCTACCCGGCGTACTTTGGCGACGTCATCGACGCGGCCTTCAAGGACAAGGATGTCACCGCGCTGTCCCAGCACAGCCTCACGTTGGTCGGCATCTTCGCCGTCCAGGCGGTGTTCGTCTTCTTCCGGCACTACATGGTTTCCTGGGTCGGCGAGCGCGTCGTGGCCGACCTGCGGGTTCAGCTGTACCGCCACCTGGTCACGCTCTCCCAGACCTACTTCCACCAGAAGCGGACCGGCGAGCTGCTCTCGAGATTGGCGGAAGACGTTGGCAAGGTGCACGGCACCGTCAGTTCCGACGTGTCCATGGCCGCCCGCAACGCGCTGACGCTCATCGGCGGGATCTCCATCCTCCTGTACACCAACCTCCAGCTGACGCTGGTGATGCTGGCCGTCGTCCCGCCGCTGGCGGTCGCGACGGTCTACTTCGGCCGCAAGATCCGTCTGCTGGCACGCAAGGCTCAGGACGAGTTGGCGCAAGCCAACGCCGAGCTGGGGGAGGGCATCGCGGGCATCGAGACCGTTCAAGCCTTCACACGGGAGGACTTCGAGGTGAAGCGTTATGGCCAGTCGGTGGGTCGCAGCTTCGACTTGTTCATCAAGCGGGTGCTGGCCGGCGCATGGTTCATGAGCCTGAGCAGCTTCCTCGCGTTCTCGGCCATCGCGGGCATCTTCTTCTTGGGTGGCCGGATGGTCGCGACCGACGCGATCTCACCGGGCGACCTCACCGAGTTCATGCTGTACACGATGATGGTCGCAGGCTCCGTGGGCGCCGTCGCGGGCATTTGGGCGCGCCTTCAAGCCGCGCTCGGCGCGAGTGCGCGGCTGTTCGAAATCCTCGATACCCGCTCCGACCTCGCCCAGCCCGACTCTCCGGTCTCGCTCGAACACGTGAAGGGGCACGTCGTGTTCGATGACGTCAGCTTCACCTACGGCGATCGAGACGCCGCGGTGCTCGAGGGGGTCTCGTTGTCGATCGAGCCGGGGGAAACCTGCGCCCTGGTCGGCAGCAGCGGCTCGGGGAAGACCACCCTCGCGCGACTACTCCAGCGCATGTACGACACCACCGAGGGCTCGATCACCCTCGATGGCATCAACGTCCGCGACGTCGCGCTCGAGGAGCTTCGCGGGCGTATGGCCGTGGTCTCCCAGGAGCCGATCCTGTTCTCGGGCACCATCCGCGACAACATCCGGTACGGCGATCTGACCGCGTCCGACGCGGACATCGAGCGGGCGGCGACGATGGCCAACGCCGATGGCTTCATCCGAGAGTTCCCCGAGGGCTACGACACCAAGGTCGGTGAGCGCGGCGTCCAGCTCTCCGGCGGCCAGCGGCAGCGCGTGTCGATCGCGCGGGCGATCCTGCGAGACCCCAAGGTCCTGATCCTCGACGAGGCCACCAGCGCCCTCGATGCGATGAGCGAGGGGCTGGTCCAGGAGGCGCTCGAGAAGCTCCAGGCGGGCCGAACCACGCTGGTCATCGCCCACCGGCTCTCCACGGTCCGGGACGCTGACCGCATCGTGGTGCTCGACCACGGCCGCATCGTCGAATCCGGCACCCACACCGCGCTCATGGAGAACCGGGGCGCGTACAGCGAGCTGGTCGCCCGTCAGTCCGACGCAGCCGCGTAGCGGTTCGGGGCGGGTTTGCGGTCGCGCGGGCCCGTGTTATGCCGCAAACATGGCCGAGAGCACCGACGATCGGATGCAGAAAATCGTGTCGCTGTGCAAGCGGCGGGGCTTCGTGTTTCAGAGTTCCGAGATCTATGGCGGTCTTCGAAGCGCGTACGACTACGGTCCGATGGGCGTGGAGCTCAAGCGCAACCTGATGAACGAGTGGTGGCGCTCGATGGTCCACAGCCGCGAGGACATCGTCGGCCTCGATGCGTCGATCATCATGCACTCCGACGTGTGGAAGAACAGCGGCCACCTCGCGAACTTCAGCGACCCTCTGGTCGACTGCAAGGTCTGCGGCGAGCGCTTCCGAGCCGACAAGGCTCCGAAGGCCGAGCCCGGTTCGCCGGTCGTGATGACCATGGCCGACAAGGGGCGCGCGAAGGCTGCCCTCGAGAAGGTGCAGGCGCTGCACGAGGGTGCTCCCGAGGACATCAAGCGCGACGGCAAGACGCTGCTCGGTGCGACCGTGACCGACCGCGGCTACGTCTGCACCAACTGCAGCTCGCCGTTCCTGTCCGAGGAGCGCCAGTTCAACCTCATGTTCCGGACCTCGCTGGGTCCCGTCGATCCGGTCGCCGCGGTGATCGACACCGTCAAGGCCGCAGTGGCTGCGGGTGATGACGAGAAGGCCGTGCGGGCGAAGGTCGAAGCGACGATGGACGACAGCTCCGTCTACCTGCGTCCCGAGACGGCGCAGGCGATGTTCGTCAACTTTCTCAACGTGCAGCAGAGCACCGGGATGAAGGTGCCGTTCGGCATCGCGCAGATGGGCAAGAGCTTCCGCAACGAGGTGAAGGTCGAGCACTTCATCTTCCGGTCCTGCGAGTTCGAGCAGATGGAGATGGAGTACTTCGTCGAGCCCGGTGAAGGCCCGAAGATGCTGCAGTACTGGAAGGACACTCGGCTGGGCTGGTGGAAGAGCCTGGGCATCCGCGAGGAGAACCTTCGTCTGCGTGAGCACGAAGAAGACGAGCAGGCGCACTACAGCGACGGCTGCTACGACGTCGAGTACGCCTTCCCGTGGGGCTGGGACGAACTCGAGGGCATCGCCAGTCGCACCGACTACGACCTCAATGCGCACTCCAAGGGCTCGGGCAAGAAGCTGCAGTACTTCGACCCTCAAAAGCAGGACCCCGAAACCGGCAAGAACGGCTGGCGCTACCTGCCGCACGTCATCGAGCCTGCGGCCGGAGCCACCCGCGGCCTGCTCGCCGTGTTGTGCGATGCGTACGACGAAGAACCCGGCGATGCCGACGGCAAGGGCGCGCGCACCGTGTTGCGCCTGCACCCGCGCCTGGCCCCGATCAAGGTGGCGGTGCTGCCGTTGGTCAAGAAGGACGGCATGCCCGAACTCGCTCGCGAGATCGTGCAGAAGTTCTACGCAGCCGGCATCAACGCCAAGCTCGACGAGCAACACGCCATCGGCAAGCGCTACGCCAGGCACGACGAGATCGGTACGCCGTACGCGATCACCGTCGACAACGACACGCTCCAGGACGGAAGCGTCACCCTGCGCATGCGGGACGACCGGTCCCAAAAACGCATCCCACTGACCACCGCCGTCGACGTGGTCACCCAAGCCCTCAGCCAAGCCTGAGACGGCCACCTCGCAAGCACTCAAAGGAGTCCGATCATGAACGCACCACGCACCGTCCTCTGCAAGAAACACGGCCAAGAACTGCCCGGTCTTCCGTTCAAGCCGCTCCCCGGTGAGTTCGGCCAGTTGATCTTCGACAACGTCAGCATGCAGGCGTGGAAAGAGTGGCTGCAGGTCTCGCCGCGCTACATCAACACCTACAAGATGGATCTCCAGTCCGACGAGGGGAAGGAGTTCATGAAGAAGCAGATGCGGATCTTCTTCGGCTTCGAAGAGGGCGAGAACGTCGACACCGCCTGGGTCCCGCCCTCGGAAGGGTAGGGGAGGCCCCATCCCGTGCAAACGCCGGCGTGCTAACGCCGGCGTTTGCCGTATCACGCGGCGGTCAGCGTCAGCCGGGCAGCCAGCCGACGCCGACGTCCGTGAAGGTGATGTCTTCGAGGGGTTCGGTCACGCCATCGAAGGTCACCTCGACGCCGGAGAGTTCGAGTGTCGCGAAGCCCAAAGTGCCGAACTTCGGCGCATCTTCGACGGGCTCGATCGTGATGTTGACGCTGCCGGCCGTGGCGAGCCACTCCTGATCGATGATGGTCTTGTCGGTCGCGACGTCGTTGCAGATCGGGAACCCGACCATCGTGCCGACCAAGACGCTGAAGGTGCCGAACTCAGACACGTCGTGGGTGCCTTCGTAGGTCGTTCCGGCGGCGGACGCGTTGGCGACCAGGTCGTCGTTGATCGATAGCACCAGGGCGATGGTGTCGTCGTCGTTTCGGCCCCAGAGCGTCATGTCGCCGCAGCCCGACTCCGAGAGAGTCTCTTCGAACCCCTCGGGGAGCGAGGCCTCACCGCCCGTGGTCTCGCCGCCCGTGGTCTCACCGCCGGTCTCGCCGCCGGTGGTCTCGCCGCCGGTGGTCTCGCCGCCGGTGGACGTTTCGCCGGACGATGCTGTACCCGTGCTGCCGGTGGTCGTCCCGCTGGCGCTGGTGCTGTCCGTACCTGTCTCCGCGCTCGCAGAAGTCTCACCGCCCGTGCTGCCCGTGTCGGAGGTGCTCGAGGCCGACATCCCGTCCGTTTCGGTTTCCCCTCCTCCTGCGTCGCAGCCGGTCGTACCGAGGGCGAGGGTGAGCAAGGCGGAGGGCAACAATGCAAGGTCGTGGGTTCGGAAGGTCATACTCTCTTGGTGTTCGCCGGTGGGTCCGCCCATCACTACGCCGAGAAAAAAACGAACTCCCGGCGCATGGGTCTGGGTGGGCGTCGTGCCTCAGCCTGGGAGCCATCCCACGCCGATGTCCTCGAACGTGACGTCGTTCACCATCTCCGTGATACCGCCCAAGGAGACCTCCAGGCCGGTGATCGTCACGGTCGCGAATCCCGTCGTCCCGAACTTCGGCGCGTCTTCGACGGGCTGGATTGTGATCTCAACCGAGCCGGCCGTCGCGAGCCATTCCTGGTCGATGGAGTACGCGTCGGGGTCGAGCGCGTCATTACACTCCGGATAGGTCACGTTGGTGCCGACCATGATCACGAGTCGCGCGAACTCGCTGACGTCGTGGGTGGTCGTGACGCTCATGCCCGCGGAAACGGCGTCGTCAACCGGGTTGAACTCGAAACCGGTCGAGAGCGAAAGTCCGATCGTTCCGTCCGGGGTGGACGCGAACACGTTCATGTCGCCGCAGCCCGAACCGGTCAGGGTCGGTTCGAAACCCTCTGGGAGGAACGAACCGCCTTCGCAGACGCACTCGCATGCCGCTGGGTCGTCTCCACTGAAGTCGCACTGAGTGAATCCCTCGGGAGCGCCGAGTGAACACCCCGCCCCGCCAAGAACCTCCCACTCTCCGGTCGCGACCTCGCGCGTCCAATACACGTCGCTGTCCGCTGCGCAGAGGCTGTCGCCGCAGTCGTCGCCGCCGCCGCCGAACGGCAGGATCCGGTTGCAGTAGCCCGCTCCAGGTTCGCTGGTGCAGGTCTCGCCGTCGGTCGAGACGCGGATGGTGTCGAGCCACTCACAGTCGTTCTCGGCGCATTCTCCAGGAGTCTCAAGACCAGCGCAGTCGACTGTTCCGCCCGTCTCGCTGCCGGAGTCCGTCTCGCCGGAGTCCGTCTCGCCGGAGTCCGTCGCAGAGCCAGAGCCGGAGCCAGATGCCGAGTCGGAGGTGGACTCGCCATCGGTCTCTTGCCCCACGGTCTTCTCTGGAGCGTCGCATCCCAACGACAAGGCAGATGCGAGGGCGAAGAGCGCGGTCAACGAAAACTCAGTACAGCGATAGGTCATGCCCGGTGTGTGTTCGCCGAGCACTACGGCCATCACTTCGGTCCGGACTTTTCTTTGCTGCACGCGGATCGAACCTTGGTGAGCAGGGTGTTGCGTCCCGTGGCAGCGTATGCGTCTGCCTTCCCCGTCGCCGACTCTGGATGCTGCAGGCACCCGACGATGATGAGCAGCGCCTTGCGCTCTGGCGCCAGGACTCCCGAGGGAAACTCGGTGGCGTGTTCGGCAAGCGTTTGCCGAGCCTTGGCATACTGCTTGGCCCGCACCTGCTCCCACGTTCGCGCGATGAGACGGTTCTCCGCGCCCAGGCGACTGGACGGCGCAGGCGGTTCGGCCGGGACCTGGGACACGGGCCTGGGCTTTCGATGCGGACGTGCGCGCGGCGGAGCAGAGACCGGGGGCTCCGCTTCGACTCCGGGTTCGGCCGCCGATTCGATCTCCTCGAGCGGGACCGGGGGCAGCGGCGTCGAGGCGGGCGGCGTGGTCCGCTCCCGCTTCGCCGGTTCGGGTGCCGGGCCCGGCTCGATCGAGGCGGTCTCGCCGGAGTCGTGTGGGGCCTGCATCGGGGCCTGGTGTCGCTCGGCGGTGTCGGTGCTCGCCTTCAGCGCATCGCCGATCCCAAACGCCCCCCACAGCAACAGTCCTGCCGCGAGCGCGCCCACGCCGATCCAGACCCAAGCGGGGCGAGAGGCTGGAGTGGTTTCGCCTTCGGACAGCCGCGTATGCCCCCGTTCGCGGGCCGCATCCGGCATGGTCGTGGCGTCGCGATACGCGGTGAGTGCTGCGAGAGCCTCCGGCGAGAGTGCGGGCGGTCGTTTAGCCATCGTTGGCTCCTGCGATGAACGCCTCGAGGCGCTTGCGGGCCAGTCGAAGGCGGGAGTACGCCGTGCCCAGCGGAATCTTCAGCGCCGCCGACACGTCGGGCCCGGCCATGCCTTCGATATCGCTCAACACGAACACCTCGCGCTGCTGTGGCGGGAGCTCGGTGAGGAAGCGGGCCACCAAGGCCGCGGCGCCCGACCGACTCGCAGCGTCCTCTGGGTTTGGGGCCGGGGCAGGCGGCGAGACCAGCTCGATCCGTCGTTCGGCCCGGGCGTGCTTGCGACGAAGGTTCGCACAGACCCCACGGGCGATCGCGTACAGCCAGGTGGTGGGAGCTGCGTCGCCCCGGAACTCTGGGAGCTTGCGGCGGACCACCAGGAACACCTCGTGCACCGCGTCCTCCGCCGCGGAGTCCTCGATGCCCATTCGCAACACGGCGCGCCACACGAAGTCCGCATGGGCCCGGTACAGGTCGTCGAGGGTGGGAGGCTCAGGCTCATGGGCAGGGGGGGCGGATGCCCGCACGACTCCTTTGTGTTCACCGGATGGCTCCCCCATCACCAGGTCCGTCGATTTCTGAAAGAAACGAAGGCCCAGGCCCGCAGTCCGCCCGAACGGGCGGCGTGAACGGTCCCTGCGGGCTCGATTGCGAACCGGGGACGCCAGAGGGTGACGTGCCCCGAGACGTGCGCTCCGATGCCGACCCACGGCCGGATCCACCCGACCACGCCCGGGGACGCCCGGGCGGCGACCCACGCGGTGCGGGCGGTGTCGGCGTTGCGAACTTCGAGTCCGCGGCCGGTCATCGGCCCCGCCACGACGGCCCCACACAACGGGACTGTCCATCGCGGGGCGGGAGTGAGGACTCCGCAGCCCTCGAGTCCGAACCCTGCCAACCACACGCCAGCGGTGCTGCCCTGCTGCGTGCGTGCGGTCGAAGGGGTCCAGACCTCCGCGGTGACGTGTGCGGCCCAGTGCAACTGCCCGAGGCCGGCCGCGAGCTCGAACACCCCACCCAGGCTGGGTAGCGGTCCGAACCCGATTCCACCGCCGAGCCGCCCGCGAGCTTCGAGCCCTCGACGCACCGCTTGTGGCTCTGGCTCTGGCTCTGGCTCTGGCTCTGGCTCTGGCTCTGGCTCTGGCTCTGGCTCCGGCTCTGGCTCTGGCTCTGGCTCCGGCTCCGGCTCTGGCTCTGGCTCCGGCTCTGGTTCCAGCTCCGGCGGCTCGGGGATCGCGAGGGGATCGAGGGTCATCACCATCAGCAAGACCGCGGTCTCGACGACCTCTTCACACGTTGTCGCCTCGAAGCTGCGTTCCGACTGCGTCTCCCCCTGGCGCAGCGTGAGGGACATGACGTATCCCGCATCCGAGGTGGTGATGGTGCCGGTGGCGCTCAGCGGTGCGTCGGGTTGCGGCCGGTCGGCGAGACGCGCGTCGATCCGACTTCGTACCGAGTCCAGGTCGCCGCACCCGTCCGGCACGTCCCACGCAAGCTCGAGCGGATTCCCCGGGGACTCTGCGGGAGCCTGCGCAAGGGCAGCGGTGAGCAGCCAGGTGAGCATCGATCCGCCCGGACCATACCGCGACGGTCGCCGCTCCGCCGGCCGCGCCCGAGCACTAGCCTGCCGCGGGGACGCGTACGGATCTCGCGACCTCGCGGCGTCGTAGACTCAACATCAACGGCGTGACGGCCAGCCCGACGAGGAATCCGCCCAGGTGCGCGAACCATGCCACCTGCTTGGCACCGCTGCCCGATCCAAAGAACCCCATCACGATGTGGAACCCGACCCAGACCAGCAGGTAGACCCAGACGGGAATCTTGAGCTGGATCCACAGCACCACTTGGAACAGGCGTTGCCGAGGAAACGCCCACAGGTATGCGGCCAAGACCCCGGCGATCGAGCCCGAAGCACCCACGACGACGGTGGCTGTCTCTTGGGTCAGGACGGTGTGCAGCACCCCTGCGAGCAAGCCCGTGACGACGAAGAACAACGCGAAGCGGACGCGGCCGAAGAGGTGCTCGATGTTGTCACCGAACGTATAGAGGAAGTACGCGTTGCCCAGGATGTGGGCGACGCTGCCGTGCATGAACATGTACGAGGGCAGCGTGTACCAGTCGAGGTTCTGCTTGAACCGGCCGGGGACGATGCCGTAGTAGATCGTGTCGAGTTGCTCGAACTCCTGCATGCCGAACACGACGGCGAAGATGGCCAGCAGTGTGTAGACGACCCAGGGGGTGCCGCGTCCTGGGTTCTCGACCTCGACCGGGAGGTGGGTCAGCACCTGCGCCGCCCAGATCGCACCGCGCTTGAGCCAGCGCTCGGTCCGGGTGCCCTGACCCTCGCTGGTGGTGGCCTTGGCCAGCTTGCGTCGCTCATGGCCGTCGAGCCAGATCCCCCCGCAGCTCGTGCATCGATCGACCGGGGTGCGGATCACTCCAGGAAGCCCGTGCTCCTTCATCGGTCCGTGCCCGTGGGGACAGGGACGCTGGGTTTCGTCGGCCTGCGGGTCGAGGATGTCTTCGACGCCCTCGAGTGAGCCCGCCAGGGTGTTCAGTTCACCGGCGTCGAACCAGGCGCCGAAACAAACCGGGCAGGCGTCGATCTGAACGTCGGCCTTGCTCGTATCCACCTTGCTACGGCGGAACCATCCCGGTTTGTCGACTTGGACCCAGTTTGCCTTGGCGTCGCGCTGTAAATGCACCGGCACCAATGCGCTGAGTCCGCATGAGGCGCACTGAGCGGAGACCTCATGGTGATGGGTCAATGTAGCCGGCTTGGTCACAACCTGCGCGCGATCATAGCCGCGTGCCGAAGAATACGGAATAATCGCGGTGCGGTCGTCGTCTGACACAACCGCACGCACGGGACGCCCAACGCAGGGGGGCGGCCTGACGGCTTGTCAGGGGAAACGCAAAGATGAACGCAAACAGGGTGGCACTCGTTCGAACTCTCGGTCTTTTCACGCTCGCGACAGCGATGTCCTTGGGCGCTGTGGCCTGCAAGAAGCCCGACAAGGGCCGCACCGGCAAGCGCACGGTCAAGGCAACCATTGCCGAGTTCGATCCCTCCGCGATGTCGGTCGATCTCGACAAGTACGGCACCGAGCGGGTCGACGACTGGGAGGTTCAGCAGGCCTTCAACCGCTCGTTCGATAGCCTCGACTCCTGCGTCATGAAGGCCAAGAAGAAGCACGGCGTGGGAGATGGCAGTGCGCTCGATGGAGACGTCGACTTCGCGGTTCAGCTCAACCCCAAGGCCGACAAGCCCTTCGCCGTCAACGCGACCCTCAGTGCATCCAAGTGGGACAAGGACTCGGATCTCAAGGACTGCCTACGCGACGCGGTCGCCGGCGTTGGGTTCCCCACCTACGATGGTCCCCCGCAGGTCGCGGAGTTCTCCACCCAGCTCGATCCGGGCTCGGATTGGGAAGAAGAGTAGGCTGAGCCAGCCTCTGCGCAGAAGGCCGCGAGTGGAGACTCTCGCGGCTTTTTCGCGTGTATCGCCACGCAGATTCGATGTCGCCGGGCTCGCTTTGGATCCTAGGTTAGGGTGTCTGCCGAGGACCCGCCTCCGCCGATGCGAAAGCTCTGCCAGACCGACGACCGAGCCCGCGCTGAGCACATCGCGGACGGGCTTCGCGTGGCTGGAATCGAGGCCGAGATTCGCGGTGAGTCGGATGCCCCATCGGTGTGGGTGATCGATCATGACGAGCTGGCGCGCGCGCGGACGTGGGCCCGGGAGCACGCGGACGACGACCCGGGCACATTCGCCGATCGCGCGGCGAAGCTGCGAAAGGCTGATGTGCGGGAGCGTGAAGATCACGCGCAGCGGCAGGTGTCGGTGGGTGCGAGCTGGCGCGCGGCGCCGGGCGGGCTGACGCCGATCACCATGGCGCTGATCGGCGGCTCGGTGATCATCGCCCTGATGGGCTACCTCGGTCTCGCCGGCGACGACACGATGTGGTCGCTGACCATCGACCACTACGATGTGATCGTACCGCTGCAGCGCATTCGCGACGGCGAGGTGTGGCGGCTGCTGACACCGATGTTTCTGCACTTCGGCGCGCTGCACCTCGTGTTCAACATGATGTGGATGTGGCGGCTTGGACCGCAGGTCGAGAGCAACCACGGTTCGTGGTTGTTGGTCGTGCTCGTCGTGGTGAGTGAGGTGGTCGGCAACCTGGCGCAGTACGCCGTCTCTGGGCCCGCGTTCGGCGGCATGTCCGGAGTCGTCTACGCGCTGTTCGGTTTCGTTTGGATGCGGGCGCAGTACGACCGCAAGCATCGTTACGCCCTGTCCGACGTCAACGCGTTGCTGATGATGGGATGGTTTGTGTTGTGCGCGACCGGCTTCGTCGGACCGATCGCCAACCTCGGGCACGCGGGCGGACTCGTCGTCGGCCTGGCCTTCGGACTCCCCGCGTACATTCGTCAGGTTCGCGCGGTCGGCTTTGGGCAGGGGTTCGAGAAAGGCAGCTGGGGCGACGTGCAGCTCAAAGGCTGGCGCTGGGTTCAGCTCCGCGTGCTTCGACCCTACCTGCCGCTGTGGTTCCTGCTGCTTGCGGCGATCGTCGTGCTCACGAGCCTGTGAAGTGCAGCTCCGGCCGATGGCTACAGGGTGTACTCGACGTTCAGGCGCAGTGCGATCTGTGCGATGACCAGCACCGACAGGCACAGCCCACTGAACGCCCAGAACATCTTCCACGGCCCGGTGGCGTAGGGGCTCCCGGTCGTTGGCGCGGGGGCTGCGGCCTGGGAGGCGCTGGGTGAAACGACCCGCAGCGCGGGCAGCCGGGCGGATGCTTGCGCAGATGGGCCGAGTTCAATCGCGGTGTTCTGCATCATGTCCCTCCATCTGCACATCGGCCCTGACTGGGCCAGACTTGAGCAGACCGCGGGCGCTCGGGGCGGACCCAGAGCGTCGCGTCGCGAAGACCGGCGGCCACCGCCGATTCTGCGGGCACTGAGGCCGGTGTCGGGGTCGTTTCAGCGCGCCGGCACGAGAAGCTGCGGGTCCACGCGGGTGTCGAACCAGTTCATGCGCCAGTCCAGGTGCGGACCGGTTGAGCGTCCCGTGTTGCCCAGTGTTGCGATGCTTTGGCCTTGCTTGACCTCGTCGCCAACCTCCACCTTGATCTTCTGCAGGTGAAGAAAGGACGAGGTCAGGCCGTGCCCGTGATCGACGATGACCAGGTGGCCGGCAAGCGGCACGTCTTTCTCGGCAAACACAACGACGCCGGCGGCGGGGGACTTCACCGGGCTTCCTTTGCGGCCGGCGATATCGATGCCCCAATGAAAGCTCTTCTCCTCGCCGTTGAGAATCCGCTTACGGCCGTACGTCGAAGTGATCTTCCCGCGCGCGGGCCAGACGAAGCCACCGGCATAGTGGGCGGTCTTGGAGACCTTGTTGCGCACCTTCTCGATGCGCTTGCGGCTCTTCGCGAGGGCCCGCTTGGTCTCCTTGTCCGGATTCACGAAGGCCTCCGGCAGGCCGTCGATCGCTTCGGGTTCGAACGTTCGGTCCTTCACATGAAGGATGTGCCGGACCGGTGGTGCATCTTCGAATCCGAAGGCGAGCAGCTGTCTCTTATACACATCTCCGAGCCCACGAGACCTCTCTACATCTCG
>OJGU01000662.1_pt1 | contig 17935 bp, 17 predicted proteins | sample 1594741 | NCBI WGS metagenome assembly OJGU01 (sample SAMN05416841, study PRJEB24817) | seawater metagenome | isolation source: Sea water | place: Canada:Atlantic | collected 2013-07
TGGCCAAGGGTGGCCGTGAACTGCAGTCCGGTTGCCTGGGGCATGTCTTCGATCCCTGAAGAAGTGAATGTCTCTTGCTCGTCCTGAGCGAAGCCTGAATTATATACGCAATAAGGTGGCCATTAACAGGCCGCCTACCGATCAGCAACCCGCTAATATCCGGTGCTGTTGCTATCCAGCTCGAACACAAAATCCGTCGCCCGGCTGACTTCAGTGGAAAACTCACCCGACGGCAACAATTCGAACCACCGATAGCCCGGCGCCTTATCCTCCACCGAAAACTCCACGGAGCCGGCTGTAAACTGTATGCAGGTCGACGGCGTCGCCAGCAGGCGCGCACTCTTGCGGGTTTGATCCAGTTCCTGATGGATATGGCCCCAGAGGACGATTTTTACCTGCGGGAAACGATCGATCACCTGCCAGAACGCGTCACGATTGCGAAGCCCGATCGGTGACATCCAGCGGGTATCGATTTCAACCGGATGGTGGTGAAGAGCGACCAGTGCTGGCAGGTCGGGATTCTCACTCAGGGTCTTCTCCAGGAACGCCAGCTCAGGCTCCGAAAGCTCACCGAACACCTTCCCGGGAACCGAGGTGTCCAGCAGCACAAACTGCCACCCACCCTGGATAATATGGCGCTGATTGGCTCCTCGCTCGGCGGCGATACGGGATAGCAGTGGCGAATCGTCATGATTGCCGGCCATCCAGGCCGTGTCACACTGAAAGACCTCCAACTTGTCGCCAAACAGGCGGTAGGCTTCTTCGCTTGCATCCTGGGCAATATCACCCGTGGCGAGGATAAGGTCCGGCTGGCCATGGTCCCGGAAAACCTGAGCAATCACGGCATCCAGGCTGTCCCTCGTATTGACACCCAGCAGCCCACCCGCCGGATCGGCCATCAGGTGCGGGTCAGTCAGTTGTAGCACCCGGAGGGCACGCTGGTTGTCGTTCTCTGTCATGGCACTCGTGGTTCTTGCGTTTGCGCAACACACACCGGTGAAGCAGACCTACTGGCAGGTTATTGAGTTTTTCCGCCTGCATCCAGAATATTCATCACATTCTGCTCAGGCTTTCCCAGGCAATTGCCGGTTTTGACAACTCTCGCACAGTCTACGCGCACTCTATGCCATTGGATGCAGAGCAGACATACAACCTTAGTCCACGCCCTCTCCGGCGGACCAGGCGGCATGTTCCATCGGCAAGTGGCCGAAACGCAGGCAGTAATCCAGCCAGTCGGCCAGGAAACTGTTCACCTGAACTTTTTCGTCAGGGTGGTGCATGAAACGGTTCGGGTAGTCGTTCACCGGCGCAATCTGTCGATCGCGGTAACAACTGATAACCTCGGCCATGGTTGCATCGTGATAGACCCGAACCGTCAACTGGGGATTATTCAGCCAGCGCCCGGAGTTGTGCACCTGTTCAAGCAGCAGGGTTTCCGTAAACTTTGTGGTTTGCAGCACTTCGATGCGAACACGGCCCAGGTACTGGTCCTCACGATGAAGCTCGAATTCACAAATGGGGCGGCCCTTGGCTTCAAGCCTCCGCAGGCGGTGAAGCCGCATGTAATTGCCATCACACAGCGCGCCGAAACGTCTTAGATCCGGTACATAACGCCGGGGTTTCATTACCCACTCTGTCATATCAGCTCCAACCTTCCCGCAAACGCGGGCGATTCAACTGCAACCACTGCAGCGCGATGATCGCGGCAGCGTTATTGATACGTCCATCATAAATCATTGCGATGGCTTCGTCGGCGCTGAATACATGAGCACGGATATCTTCGTGTTCATGCTCCATGCCAAACAAACCGCCGGCGGATTTGGTGCTGATGCGACCGCAGTATAGGTGGATCAGCTCTGTGCTCCCGCCGGGAGACACAAGATAGTCGCAGATTTTGTCCAGCGGTTTAAACGTCAGGCCGGCTTCTTCCTGGCCTTCTCGCTGGGCAACATCTTCGGGCGACTCACCCTCCTCGTTCATGCCAGCCACGAGTTCCAGTAACCAGGGAGACTGCTTCCGACCTAAAGCGCCGAGGCGGAATTGTTCGAGAAGAACAACTTCGTCACGATCGGGATCGTAAGGTAATACGCAGGTGGCGTCGCCGCGGATGAAGAGTTCGCGGGTGAATGTTGGCATTTGCCCGCCGTCAAAGCGCGGGTGCGTCAGCCAGAGCTTGTCCATGCGGAAGAAGCCATGGAACACGGTTTCGCGTTTTTCGATTTTTACGTCACGGTCTTTAAACTGGAACGGTTCGGTCATTACAAGAGTTCAGATCCGTTTTTGAGAACGATTCTGAACGATAGCCGGATTTACAGGGCTACTGCAAGCTTGGGCCCCAGCCTTAAATCACGGGGAAGCAGCTATTGGGACTCTCTTTCCAAAACACGCTCAAGCCCATCCATGGGGCGCTTGGGCTCCGCCATCCATGGCTCCGCACAGTTTTGGAAAAGGGGTTCCCAATAACTGCTTCGAGCATTTGTGCAATCCTCAAAGAGCGACCAATGAGGCGATGACTGCCAATACCAGATTGAGCCAGGGTGGTGGCCCCGGCTCACACTCCAGTCATCTCAGGCCAGGAGCCCAGTTCAAACCTTGTCGTAAAGCTTGGACCCAGCCTCCACAAACTCCCGGGATTTCTCCTTCATGCCGGCATCCACCGCAGACACCTCGTCTAGGCCATTCTCCTTGGCATACTCCCGAACTTCCTGGGAAATCTGCATGGAACAGAACTTCGGGCCACACATGGAGCAGAAGTGAGCCACCTTCGCGGAGTCCTTGGGCAGGGTTTCGTCGTGGAAGGCGCGCGCGGTGTCCGGGTCCAGGCCGAGGTTGAACTGGTCTTCCCAGCGGAATTCGAAACGAGCCTTCGACAGGGCATTGTCGCGGATCTGGGCACCGGGGTGACCTTTCGCCAGGTCAGCGGCGTGGGCGGCGATCTTGTAGGTGATGATGCCGGTTTTCACGTCGTCCTTGTTGGGCAGGCCCAGGTGTTCTTTCGGGGTGACATAGCAGAGCATGGCGCAGCCGTACCAGCCGATCATTGCCGCGCCGATACCGGAAGTAATGTGATCATAGCCGGGGGCAATGTCCGTGGTCAGTGGCCCGAGGGTGTAGAACGGTGCCTCATCACAGCATTCAAGCTGCTTGTCCATGTTTTCCTTGATCAACTGCATGGGCACATGCCCAGGACCTTCGATCATCACCTGGACATCGTGCTTCCAGGCAATCTTGGTGAGCTCACCCAGGGTTTCCAACTCGCCAAACTGGGCTTCATCGTTGGCATCGGCGATGGAACCGGGACGCAGTCCGTCGCCAAGGCTGAAGGATACGTCGTAGGCCTTCATGATTTCGCAGATGTCTTCGAAGTGCTCGTACAGGAAGCTTTCCTTGTGGTGGGCCAGGCACCATTTGGCCATGATGGAGCCGCCACGGGACACAATGCCGGTGGTACGCTTGGCCGTCATAGGCACATGATGCAGGCGCACGCCAGCGTGGATGGTGAAGTAGTCGACGCCCTGCTCTGCTTGTTCAATCAGCGTGTCACGGAAAATCTCCCAGGTCAGGTCTTCGGCAGCGCCGCCGACTTTTTCCAACGCCTGATAGATGGGCACGGTGCCGATGGGAACCGGCGAGTTGCGGATAATCCATTCACGGGTTTCATGGATATTCTTGCCGGTAGACAGATCCATGATGGTGTCGGAACCCCAGCGAGTGCCCCAGGTGAGCTTCTCGACCTCTTCCTCGATGGAAGAACTGACCGCCGAGTTGCCGATGTTGCCGTTGATTTTTACCAGGAAGTTGCGACCGATGATCATCGGTTCGGTTTCCGGGTGATTGATATTGTTGGGAATAATCGCCCGGCCGCGGGCAACTTCGTCCCTGACAAATTCCGGCGTAATTTCTTGCGGCAGGGACGCGCCGAAGGACTGGCCCGGGTGCTGATCCTTCAGTAGACCCTGCTCTCGCGCTTCCTGCAGCTTCATGTTCTCGCGGATGGCCACAAATTCCATCTCAGGAGTGATGATCCCCTGGCGGGCATAATGCATCTGGCTGACGTTCTTGCCGGGCTTGGCCCTCAGCGGCTTGCGCTCATCCATAAAACGGAGTGGGTCCAGCAGAGGGTCTTTCATCCGGCGACGCGTGAATTCAGAGGTGTAATCGGATAGCTGCTCTACATCTCCGCGCTCCTCAATCCAGGCGGAACGGATGGGCTTGAGCCCCTTACGCAGATCAATAGTGGCTTCAGGGTCGCTGTACGGACCGGAGGTGTCATAAACGGCGACGGGCGCATTTTTCTCGCCACCCATGTCGGTCGGCGTGTCGCCCACAGTAATTTCCCTCATGGGCACCCGAATATCAGGTCGGCTACCCTGTACGTAGATTTTTCGGGACTGGGGCAGCGGCTTGATGGCTGCAGAATCGACTTTTGCTGAATCGCTAAGATAGGAAGGTATTGTTGTCATAGTGCGTCCCCGGGTTGATTAGGTATACGGGTCGCGCATGACGGGCAGTGATCACAGAACGGTTCTGTGTCGTTGCAGCATATTGTCTCAAATCCCTACGCCGGTATTATCCGGATCAGGTTGCGGGTTCTGCATGGCAATCTCAGCCGGCGGTCAGATGTTCTGACGCCAGCACCCCGTCAAGACGCGAAATCAATGTAATTGACACTTACAATCAGTGCCGACTGCAAGTGTAGAGCTCAGGCCGATTATTGTCCATAATGGCGAGCCTGAAACGCTCAATGGTTATCTGAACATATGTGGCCAGGTATTCCAACACGCCGGGTGATTCACTAACAGGAGACATCATGAAGAAACGACTGCTTTCCGGGCTGATTGGACTGCTCGCAGCCCAGCCTGCACTATCCATGGATCTGGTTGAGACGTACGAGAAAGCACTCTCCTATGATTCCGGCATTGCATCGGCTCAGGCTCAGTTCCAGGCGCAGCAAGCTGCCGTTGACGTCAGTAAAAGCTCCCTGCTGCCGCAAATCACGGCAACAGGGTCAGTAAACCACACAGATTTTGAGCCCCATAACGCATTCAGCGGCTCAGGGAACGATGAGTTGGCGCGACAGTTTTTTTCGGGTGACAGCTACAAGGCTTATCGTTACGGCGTTGAGTTGAGCCAACCTATATTCCAGGCCAGCGACTGGTTTACATACGAAGCCAGCCAATTCCAAACAAAGGCTGCTGAAGCCCAATACAACCTGTCCCAACAACAACTGATTCTCGATGCAGCAACCGCCTATTTCAATGTTTTGCGGGCTCAGGATACAGTTACCACCGCGAGAGCAACTGAAGCTGCCATTCAGCGCCAATATGATCAGGCCCAGGAACGCTTTGAAGTGGGCCTTATCGCCATAACCGAAGTATACGAAGCGCGGGCCAGCTATGACGATGCCAGAAGCCAACGCATCGCTGCTGAAAATCAACTGAACATTGCAAAAGAACAACTGGCGCGACTAACCGGCGATTACCCTACCGCTCTGGAAAACCTTCGGCAGAACTTCCCTCTTAGGCGCCCTGAACCGGCAAACCCAGCATCCTGGGAGTCAAGAGCCCTCAAAAACAACTGGTCTCTTCAAACGACCCTTTTCCAGCTTAACGCAAGTCAGTCCGACCTGAAAGCGGCCAAGTCAGGCCATTTGCCAACGCTTGAGCTTACCGCCTCCTATCGTGAAACTCGTCTCGACAACGCCTTATCAACAACGCAAGAAGGCACTGAGGGCGTCATTGGCCTGTCCCTCAATATTCCTCTATATACAGGAGGAGGAACGAAGGCTAGCGTGCGTCAACAGCGCTCGCTGGTGACGGCTGCCGAACATGACCTGAATACAGCGCGCCGCGATGTACGTGTAAACACGCGCAGCCTGTTCCTGACCATTGACAACAACATTGAGGCCGCCAATGCACTTGAACAGACCATCATTTCCCGCCGCAGTGCATTGGATGCCACCCGTGCCGGTTACGAAGTGGGTACACGGAACATCGTGGAAGTGCTGGATGCGGAACGGAACTATTACGTGGCACTGCGTGACTTCGCCAATGCCCGTTACGACTACGTGATTAACACCCTGAACCTGAAACAGGCAGCTGGCACCCTAAGCCCTCAGGATCTGGTTGACCTGAACAATTGGCTGAGCGCATCAGCGCCGGGGATTGAAGCCATGGCTAACGAACAGGAAACCATCGACAACCCCTCTCAGTAAACTGATGCAAACCAGGCCGGGGCACCATGCCCCGGCCAATAACAAAACGCCGGCATCACACCTTAGACCCGCTTAACAATCCCATCGACCACTTTTTCGAGCGCACCACGGTTGGCATTCACAACCGCCAGCGCGTTGTGCCCCGCCTTTTGAGCAGAAGATTTATCCGAAAAGAGATGAACGACGCACTGGGCAAGAGACTCCGCCGAATCCGTAATAAACAGCCCCTGCCCTGAATCAAGGCGGTCGTAAATGGTTTCGAAATTGAATATGTGCGGCCCGGAAACAACAGGTATTCCCCAAGCGGCTGGCTCCAGCGGGTTGTGGCCGCCGCGCTCAATCAGCGAACCGCCCACAAAGGCCACATCGGAGGCGCCGTACAGCATTAACAATTCACCCATAGTGTCACCAAGATACACCTCGCTCCCCACCTTTCCGCCCCCGTCACTTCCTGACTGGGACCGACGGACAAGAGAGAGCCCCATGGCGTCAATGAGCCTGGCCACATCATCAAAACGCTCTGGATGCCGCGGCACAATCATCAGCAATGCGTTCGGGAAATGCTCGAGGATTTGTTGGTGAGCTTCCAATATCTGGCGATCCTCACCGTCGTGGGTACTGGCTGCGATCCAAACCGGACGGTCAGCGCCCAGCGCCGCCCTCAGCCCCGAAGATTCGGCGCGCACTTCGTCCGAGACCTCAACATCAAACTTGATACTGCCGGTCACCGACACCGACTCCGGCGTGGCCCCAATACGCAGGAACCGGCCAGCGTCTTCCTCTGCTTGCGCGGCTATCCAGCTAATACTGCGGAGCAGCGGGCGAACCAGTGACGCCACCCGCTCATATCCCCGCGCGGAACGGCTGGAAAGGCGCGCATTAATGAGAAAAATGGGCACCTCGCGTTGGCGGCTAAGAGCAATCATATTGGGCCAAAGCTCAGTTTCCATAATCACAAGCGCCCGGGGCCTTACGCGGCCAACAAAACGGCGCACCGCACCGGGTGTGTCATAAGGTGAGAAAGCATAGTGGACCCGGTCACCGAACAAAGCCCTGGCTCGGGCCGAGCCGGTCGGTGTCATCGCGGTCATCAATATGGGGATATCAGGATTACGCCTCAGCAAGGCTTTCACCAGGGGGGCTGCGGCAATGGTTTCACCCACCGATACGGCATGAACCCATATGACCGGCTCATCGAAGGCCTCCACGTACCCCAGGCGCTCCTGCCAGCGCACGAACGCTTCAGGATTGGTACGCCCGATCCACCACAACCGCAGCAACACAAACGGCAGCGCGATGCGGAAAAAAAGGGAGTAGAAAAAATGAAGCATGGTAACTCCGGCCGGGTCGATGCGGCGGTCATTCTACATAAAGCGGTGGCCGGCGTCTGCGACCTGGAATTCATGATTTTCCGCAACTTGCGGATATTGCGGCTTTAGCCGGAGATAATGGCCCTGCTAAACTCCGGTTCTTGCCGTTAAAAATCATCAGGGACTGACACGAGTGAAGACCGCTAAACAGAGAACTCGCGACACCCGCTATACCAGCTACCTTCATCCGCGCTGGTGGCCAACCTGGATCGGGGTCGCCGCCATGTGGCTGGGTGCCCAATTGCCACTGAAGTTACAATGGTGGCTGGGCAAACGGGTTGGTGACATAGCCTATCGCTTTGCCGGCCGTCGCAAGCAAATCACCGATGTGAATATTCGCCTGTGCTTTCCAGAGTTATCCGAAACGGAAAAGCAGGCACTGGTGAAGGCGTCTTTCCGCGCCAACGGCATCGGTGTCATGGAGATTGGGCTGGCCTGGTTCCGCAGTCCCACCAGCTTCATGCCCATTACAGAAGTCCACGGCCTTGAACATGTCGACGCTGCCCTTGCCAGAGGCAAGGGCATCCTGTTGCTGGGCGGTCACTACAGCACCCTTGATTTGGGGGGCGCCCTGGTCACCGAATACATTGAGGCCGACGTGATGCAGCGCGACCATAACAACCCATTGATGAACGCGGTGATGACCCGCGCAAGGGAGCGTCGTTATGGGGTGGCACTGGACAGCCGGAACCTGCGCGGCCTGCTCAAACAGCTCAAAAACAACCGTATCGTCTGGTACGCCACGGATCAGGACTACGGCCGCAAAGGCATCGTTTTTGCCCCATTTTTCGGAGTACCTGCGGGGTCCATCACCGCCACCTCGCGCATAGCCGACCGTAGCGGCTGTGCCGTGGTGCCCTTCAGCCATTTCCGACGGGAACACGCTCCAGGGTACGATATCTACTTCCATCCTCCACTGGAGAACTTTCCTTCCGGAGATGACATGGCGGACGCCACATTGGTGAACAAGACCATCGAAAACGAAATCCGAAAACACCCGGACCAGTACCTCTGGATGCATCGCCGCTTCAAGACCCGTCCTTCCAGGGAAGATCCGAACCTGTACAGCAAGGACGCAAACTGAATGCGCTCCCACACCGGCTCCCCCGCCCCGGTTGTCTGGCTACTGACCGATAATAAGCCTGGCCATCACAACCAGCTGAAAGGGTTGGGCAACCGCCTTCGGGTGCTGGCTGGCGCCAGCGTGAGTGAAATCGATGCGACCGAAGCGCCCCCGCCCTTGTGGCGGGCGCTGCTTGGCGTTGCGCCGGCCATGGATAAAGCCCTGGGAAGACCAAACCTGATTATCGCAGCCGGCAGCGGTACCCACCGCCTGTTGCTATCCCTGCGGCGGCTCCGAAAGGTAAAAACCGTGGTTTTAATGAAACCGGGCTTCCCTCTCAACTGGGTCGATGCGGCCATCATTCCAGAACACGATAAGGTCCCCCCAGCCAGACATGTCCTTGCCACCGAAGGTGTCATAAATGCAATCACGCCCCTGGCCAGAATTACCGACAAACCCGAAGGCCTTGTTCTCGTAGGCGGCCCCTCCCCCCATTTCGACTGGGATGACGACGTTATTCTCGGACAGTTATCCCAGCTAATGGGTCGCTACCCGGAATGGCGCTGGACGATCAGCGGCTCTCGCCGTACGCCCGAAAACCTGTTGATGCGACTGAACGACCTGGCAGGCCCGAAGGTCACGGTCGTGGATCCCAGGCGAACGCACGCCAGTTGGCTTCCCCACCAACTCGCCGCCTCCCGTGCGGCGTGGGTCACACCAGACAGTGCCTCCATGGCCTGCGAAGCCGCCACCTCCGGCGTGCCTACCGGTCTGTTTGAACTCGCGCCCAAGAATAACAGCCGGGTCGCCCGGGGTATGGCCAGCCTGGTAGAGAAAGGGTACGTTGCGCACTGGAGTGACCATGCCTCGGTTATGGCCGGAAAATTGCGCGGATCGCAGGAGCTTTGGGAGGCTGATAGAGCCGCAAGGTGGCTGATTGAACACTTTTTAAGGGGAGGCAAACGTTGAGGATTCTGCAGGCGTTACCCGCGCTATACAGTGGCGGGGTTGAACGAGGCACCGTGGAGTTCGCCGCCGACCTGGTGAAACGTGGGCACGAGTCTTATGTGGTTTCGAAAGGCGGGCCCATGGCGGAGCAGCTTCGTGGGCAAGGCTCTGAACACATATTCATGCCAATACACCGGAAGAACCCGGCGTCGTTCGGACAAATTCTGCCCATGCGCAAGCTGCTTCTGGAGCTGAAACCGGACATCATACATGTCCGCTCCCGCATGCCCGCCTGGATCATCTTTTTGGCCCTGAAGACCATTCCAGCCAACCAGCGCCCGGCCGTCGTCTCAACCTTTCACGGCATGTATTCCGTGACCCCCTACAGTGCCATCATGACCCGGGCTGATCACATCATCGCCGTGTCCGGTTGTGTTCGGGATTATGTGCTGAACAAGTACCCGGTGCCGGAGGAAAAGCTGACGGTCATCCAACGGGGCGTGGACGTGAGTGCTTTTCGACAACGGGAGCTCAGCCCACAATGGCTGGACCGCTGGTTCCGGCAATACCCACAATTGGCCCAGAAAAAGATCATCATGATGCCCGGGCGCATTTCCCGCTGGAAAGGCCAACTGGACTTCCTGACCATGATGGCGCAACTGGTGCAAAAACGGCCGGACTGCCACGGCATCATTGTCGGCGGCGCCGAACCTGGCAAGGAGCAGTTTCTGGAAGAGCTGGAAAAGGAACGTGCCCGCCTGAACCTGACCGACAAGGTGAGCTTCCTCGGCCAGCGCAATGACATGACCACCCTCTACCTTCTGGCGGACGTAGTCTGTCACATGTCCACAAAACCAGAGCCCTTCGGGCGCACGGTAACCGAAGCCCTGGCCTCCGGCACACCGGTGGCCGCCTTCGACCGAGGTGGCGCAGCCGAAACACTGCGCGCTTGTTTCCCCGACGGACTCGTACCGCCAGACAATATAGAAGCGTTTACCCAGGCCGCGCTCGCTCTCCTTGACAGCCCCCGACCTGAGATAGAGATACCGTGGAGTTTCCGGCTGGAAGCACAGACCGAAACCACGCTGAAGGTCTATGAGAACCTTCTTGCGCGGAGATCTGCGCACCAATGAATGCGCAAGGCCCGCTGACAATCGCGCTGATTATCGCCACGCCCGGCACAGGCTGGGGCGGTATGGAAACGCACACAGCCGACCTCGCGAACGCCCTCTCGACAAGAGGCCACACCGTTCACGTTCTGGCACACAGCCACTACAGCGAACGCTTCGCCTCGCCGGTTTGTTTCCATCCACTGCCCGTACAGCTCGGCCGACGCAACCCCTGGCTGCACTACCGCCTGCGGCGACTGCTTCGCTCCTTCCACCCGGACATCGTTCATGCCCAGGGTAACAAGGCCGCCAACCTGATCAGTTCAGTCCGTCATCTGAACAGTGCAACAGTGGGTACGCTTCATGGCACCAAGCGCTCCCATAAAGGATTTGAGCGGCTGGACGGCGTGATTGGTGTCAGCCGTGATATTACCGACACCATTGCACACGCTAATGCTCGGCTGATCCACAATGGCTTACCGCCTGTGGACACCTCCGGCGCTGAAAACACGGAGACCCCGACCTTCGAAATTCCTGCAGAGCGCCCTCTCCTGTTAGCCGCAGGCCGTCTGGAACCGGTCAAACAGTTCGACCGGCTGATTCGCGCCTGGGCCAGGGCAGACTGCGGCGGCAGTCTGGTTATCCTGGGTGATGGTAGCCAACGTGCCCAACTAGGCACCCTGATTCAGGAGCTGGACGTCTCAGACCACGTACTGCTTCCCGGCCATGAATTCCATATGAAGCCCTGGCTCCAAGCCGCCACCGCCTGCATCATCAGCTCCAGCCGCGAAGGCTTCCCTTACATCATGGTGGAAGCGCTGATGGCGGGTTGCCCAGTACTGTCAACGCCTGTCAGCGGCGTGGGGGAATTCCTGCCAGAACAAAGCATTGCCGCGTCAGACCGCGTTGACGATATCGCCACACTGGTTCGCACCAATCTCAGCAACCCGACGGTGCTGACGGATTCCCAACGCGGCGGTTTTCTGCGGGCCCGGGAGCAACTCAACCTTGAGGCGATGGTATCGAAGACTGAGGCTTTCTATCGGGACCTGTTGGCCAGTACGTCGACAGCGCGCTGATCACCGTATCCGCCAGGAGTCGATGCCCTGTTTCGGTAAGGTGGGTTCCGTCTGCCATCAGTGACTGGGCTTTTTGCTGCCATAATGGGCGGTAGGCATCCGCAAAAAACGCATTTGGCTCGCGCATGGCTAACTCTCGCAGGCCCTCATTGTAGCGCTCTATGCGAGGGTTCCGGGGTTCGTCAAGGTTCGGCGGCGTGGCCACCAACGCAAACAGGGTGTCGGGGGCCGAGCGCAACACACGCTCAATGTTGCCAAGATATTCATCCAGCGGCACCTGCTCCACCGCGCCCCAACGATCCTGCAGGTGGAAACGCCGGGCCCATTTCTTCAGCTTTTTGACGAGCTTTCGGGCAAGCTTCCTGCGGGGGCTGTCCGGGTAATAAAGTACGTAGGGCGCACCACGAAAGGTGAGCCAGGAATCAACGAGTCCGTACTGGATAAGCGCCAGTTGATAATTCCTGGGCGGGAAGGTCTCAGCATACTGAAGCAGCTCACGGGTTGTACTCATGGTATGGCCACAATTAGTGAGCGAAAGACCCAATTGCTTCGCAACGATCTGCGGCCAGACCGGTTCATGATAGTCTTTCAGGCCCTCGGTATTACAATCACCGTAGGCAATACAACCGTTCATAACGTGGCTTCCCGAGGCTTCCGTTGCACAAGGCAATAAAACGAGATTCGGATACGATCCATGATTGACCTGTCAGGCATTGAGCCATTCGCCTCTGGCTACAACCGACACTGCTACCGGCATCCGGATGATTCGGCATTGTGTCTCAAAGTACTGCGGCCTGAAAACATCGAAGCACGGTTCCAGCGACAAGCCTGGCCAAAGAAAATGCTCGGCAGAGCGAGGATTGATGACAACCGCCAGGAACTCCGGGCGCATCAACAGCAGGCCATCCGGGCACTGATCAAAGACGGCCACAACGAATTGGTTTGGGCACACCTGCCGCAATTTCATGGCGCGGTGGAAACCTCACTCGGCCTGGCAAACATGAGTGAGCTCCTCATCGACCACGACGGCGTACCGGGCGAAACGCTCGAACACTACCTGAAACACCGAGGGTTTGACCAACCGATTCAGGACGCCGCAGACCGCTTCTGCAACTGGTTGCTCGAAACCGGCATTCTCACCCGGAACCTGCTGCCCCACAACCTGGTTATCGCCGACAGGGGCGGGCAACCGGAGCTATTCCTGGTTGACGGGCTCGGCGCCCCCGCCATCCCGGACAAACTGGCCACTCTTCCCGCTTGGCGACAGCGATACATTGGCCGTCGTATCCGGCGCTTTTACCTGAGGATTGGCTGGGAAACCGGCGACCGAAGCACGAGCTGGGAAGCCTCGCAGAAGCTGTAATCGCCAGCGGTGACATTCACCAACCTTGCCGCCCACGCCGGATGGTGGTAGCTTCCGCTCATCCTGTTTCCTGTTGATAGTCCTCTGGATTATGGCGCTTTCCAAAGCAACGTTTCTGATTACCGCTCTCCGGCTTGCCGGCAAACTCCCCCTGCGTGGCGCCCAGCTTATCGGGCGTTTCCTTGGCATGATCAGTTGGATGTCCAAATCCCAGTACCGCACGGTTACCGACATCAACCTGAAAATCTGCCTGCCGGAGCTGACGGACGACCAGCATGACCGGATGGTGCGCTCCAGCCTGCGGCACACCGGCCAGACCATGATGGAAATCCCCCTGATGTGGGAATGGCCAGTGGAACGCTGCCTGGGCCTGATCCGTGAGATCGAAGGCGAAGAACTGCTCGCAGAGGCGAAAAAGGACGGCCGGGGGCTGTTGCTGCTGGCACCGCATCTCGGCAACTGGGAGCTCACCGGGCTTTATTTTTCCTCGCGATACCGCATGGCGGCCCTCTACAGCCCACCCCATATCCGGGAATTCGAGGATTACATGATCCAGGTTCGCGGGCGCATGGGTTCGGAGCTGGTTCGTGGTGACCGTCGCGGGCTGGCAAGACTGATCACTCTGTTGCGGGAAGGCGAGGTCGCCGGCATCCTCCCGGACCAGAGTCCAAGGGGCAAAGGCAACGCGTACGCGCCTTTCTTCGGCATCGAGGTGCGCACCATGACGTTGGTCTCGAAGCTGCTGCAGAAGTCCGGCGCCAAACCCCTGGTCACCTACTCCGAACGCCTGAAAGATGGCGAAGGTTTCCGGCTGGTGATCCGCGAATGCGAACCAGGCATTGCCGACCCGGACCCGGTGACTGCCACAACCGCGCTGAATAAATCCATCGAGAATGTGGTACGGGAGGTGCCGGAACAGTACCAGTGGGAATACAAACGCTTTCGCCATCGCCCACCGGGCCTGCCCCACCCTTACCGACCCGGCAGAGTGTGTAAGTAAATCCCGCTTACACAGCCGGTGCCCGCCAGGGCCTAAAACTGTATAATCCGGGTACCAAAACAGTTTCCACGACTGTCTGTTTTCCCTGAATAAAGGCCGGGCCGGATCCATGTCACCAAAACGCATTGGCGTTGTCATCACCACCTACAATTCCCCGTTATGGCTAAGCAAGGTTCTGACGGGTTATGAAAACCAGAGCCAGCCGGACTTTCGGGTAATCATTGCTGATGACGGGTCAACCGACGAGACCCGCACCCTGATCGACCAGTTCAGCGAACGCAGCATCCTGCGGATCGATCATGTCTGGCACGAGGACCATGGCTTTCGCAAGTGCCAGATCCTCAACAAGGCCATCCGGGAAACCGACTGCGACTACCTGATCTTCACGGACGGCGACTGCATCCCGGAACCAGACTTCATCGCCACCCATCAACGACTGGCCGAGCCGGGCGTGTTCCTGTCGGGCGGCTACATCAAACTCACCATGCCAGTTTCGGAAGCGATTTCCGACGACGATATCCGCAACGGTGTCATCTTTTACCCCCGGTGGCTGATCAGCAAGGGCCAACCGAAGAACCACAAGCTCTGGAAGCTGTCCAGCTCGTCCCTGAAGAAGACACTCCTGAATGCCGTCACACCCGCAGCCGCCAGCTGGAACGGCATGAACAGCTCCACCTGGACCAAAGACCTGATTGCCGTTAATGGCTTCAACGAAGACATGCAATACGGTGGCCTGGACCGCGAACTTGGCGAGCGCCTCTGGAACTTTGGTCACAAATCCCGGCAGATTCGCTACAGCACCGTTTGCCTGCACCTGGACCACGCTCGGGGTTACTCGAAGCCTGAGATCTGGGCGAAGAATCGGGCCATCCGAAAATCCGTGAAACAGAATGGAACCTTCTGGGCAGTAAATGGCATCGATAAACGAGAGAATACTCAGCCGTCCTGACGTGTTGAACTCTCATTACTGCTGAAGGAGCGAACCATGAAAGTTAAAGAGTATCCGCCGTCACTGGCGCGCATGATATATCTGAACTCCCTGAATACCGCGGGGTTACACGATCCATCCAGAGGTGACGAGCTCCCGGTCATTGTTTCACTCACATCCATTGAGTCACGACTTAAGTGTGTGCATCTGGCCGTTCGCAGTGTGCTGAGGCAATCACAACCGCCGAAGAAGATCATCCTTTGGCTAGGAAATGACTGCGAAAACAAGATCCCGGAAAAGTTGCATCGCCTGCAAGGACAGCGCTTTGAAATAAAATTCAGGCCCGATGTTGGTCCACACACGAAACTGATTTACTGCCTCAAAGAAAACCCCTCGGAAACGATCGTGACCTGTGATGACGACCTTATGTATCCCCAGGGATGGCTGCAATCTCTTTACCATGCCCACACAAAAAATCCGGATGAGATCATAGGCCACCAGTGCCGAAGAATTCGCTACTCGGAAGCAAGATCTCCGGCGCCGTATCGCCAATGGACCTATGAGACCCCAGACAGCTCTGACACATACACTATGCCATTAGGTTACGGTGGCGTGCTCTATCCGCCGGGGTCCCTGTCAGAGATGTCTACGTCGAGTGACTTGTTCTTGAAGCTATCCCCCAAAGCAGATGATCTTTGGTTCAAGGCAATGAGCCTCCTGGCGGGAACTTCTTCTCGAAATACGACGAAAACGGAACGCAAACCCTACCCGATTCCATTCTCGCAAGGCGTTGCTCTGAAGAAGTCCAATGTCAGAGAAGACGCGAACAGAGATCAGTGGATGGAGCTCGCGGAACACTTTGACCTCCATCCTTAACGCCAGCCAAAACTGATGAAATATCTATATCATCCAGATTATCAAGCACTCACTCTCTCGGAGCGGACCGTCTTGTTCGCAAAAGACACGATTGGTGCTGCTTCAGCGTCGGAAAATTCCTGGCAACAGGAAATTTGTCGAATGCTCGACTCCGAAGAACCAAAATTGACAACATCGTTGGCCAGTCATAACCCTCCGCTGTTGCTGAAAACAAACACACTTAAATATTTCAGCCAAAGGGTTCGGGCACGCTTTGGAATTCAGCGACAAGGACGCTTCGAGTGGGCGACTGCAGAACTCGACACTGCCCTTCGCATGCAGGGCAAGCCATACATACCAGAGATCTACGCCTACGGTTGGCGGGTTGATGGTTTTGGGCTTCCCGAGCAGACGTTCTCGGTGACGGAAAACTTGAGTAATACTGTTACTCTGGAAGAGTACATCCTAAAGCAACCTGAGCGCTCCACAGACGCAATGAAGCTGGCGTTCGATACGCTGCTGACTGCAATGAAAGATGGTTTGCTGCACCTTGATCCCTGGGCCGGCAATTTTTTACTTTGCCCAGACCTCAGCCAATGTTGGCTTATCGATCTTGAGTTTTCGAAGATAAATTCTCCCGCTCCTCTGGAGAAACAGCTTGGATTTGCGTTCGGTTTTTTCTACCGCAACAAATTTGAGAAACACTGTTCACGGACAAGTTATCTTTCGTTCGTTGAAGGCTGGCTTTCGGCGTCTGCTCCTGAGCTCAGTTTTGAAGACTTTCAGGAGCATTTTCGGTTTTATCTGGATAACCACGTGAAACGCAAGAAACGCTTTGCAGCTTTCTAGATATATGCTTTCACTTGGGGTTAGGTAGGCAATTATCATGCGGCTAGCATTTACTGGTTGGCCTGTTTTTAGTTCGCACTTGGGCTGAGCATATCTTCACTATGACAACATCGATCGCCGTTATCATTACTACGAAAAACCGCCCCATCTATGTTGCGGAGGCTATTGAGTCTGTCGTCAATCAGACAAAGCCGGCCAGTTCGATCATTATTGTCGATGACGGAAGCGACATCCCCATCGCAGACCAGCTCGACCCAAGGCTTACCGAACGCTGCACCGTAATTCGAAACGAAAATAGCGCTGGAGTATCTGCCGCTCGCAATCAAGGCGTTAAAGCCGCTACTGCAGAGTGGATTGTGTTTCTTGATGACGACGACTGGATAGATCCAAATTTCGTTCAGTCGATTGATCTCACAATTAACGAACAGTGCGCAGCCAGAATCTTCTGGCCTTCCCGTTTGATGGTTAACGAGACGACAGGTGAAACCAAATCCAGAAAAACACCGGCAGTAGCTTCGGGCACTGAAACACTCAGCACGGAGTTAATGGTCAGTCTGATGGAAACCGGCTGTTCCGGCACAACCGTTCGCAAATCTGCCTTTGATAAAGCCGGAGGTTTCGACGAATCACTCGTTGTTTCCGAGGATCGCGATCTGACGTTCCGCCTGCTGGCAGCCGGTTTCCTTGCGCTTCCTGTTCAGCACGCCGTGATCAACATACGAGTGCATGAGGGCCCGCGCCTCAGCAGCCACGAAAAAGGTGAACTTCAGGTCAAATCAGATTTGAAAGCGATTGAAAAGAATTTGGATTTCTTGAAAACGCACCCTGTTCTCGCGGAAAAGTTCATGGGCAGGGCCGCGAAGCGTTTGTGGGAACGCAATCACCAACGCGAAGCGCTATACGTCATCAAACTGTTGGCCAAGATTTGCCCCTACTCCATTCGCGTGCGTCAAAGACAGCTAAAGTGGCTGGTCGCTTCAGCCTTTTCCTAGTAACTGAAGAGCGCGCCAGATACCGTTATATTTGGCTTAAGGACTTGGCAGCTCTGCAACGTTCCTAACAATAGGCATCCTTCGGAAACGAGCCCTCAAGTCTTTCTTTAGTAAGCGTCCGGTAATCCCATCTTGAGCCTGGCTCTGCTCGCGTCAGGATAGTGT
>OJGU01000664.1_pt1 | contig 17899 bp, 14 predicted proteins | sample 1594741 | NCBI WGS metagenome assembly OJGU01 (sample SAMN05416841, study PRJEB24817) | seawater metagenome | isolation source: Sea water | place: Canada:Atlantic | collected 2013-07
GTCAGATGTGTATAAGAGACAGAGCGAGCATCGCTGCCCCAAAAAAAGGAGAGAGAATTGTGCTCCTAGGAAACGGACTTGGAGAGCGGATGATACAATACGGTTATTTCGAAACCGAACTTCAGTTGCGATTCCCTGATCAATCATTGGTTATCCGAAACATGTGTCATCCAGCATTCACACCAGCCTTCCGGCCTCATCCCTCACGGAAATCACAATGGGCATTTCCTGGGGCAGAGACGCTCCGACCTGAAAACAAGATCCATAGTGGAGTCGGACACTACCCAGCACCGGATGAATGGCTAACGACGCTAAAAGCTGATACCATCATTGCCTTTTTCGGATTCAACGAATCGTTTGATGGGCCGAACGGCATTCAGAAGTATAAAGAGGAATTACGGGCTTTCATCAAACACACATTGGCCCAAAGCTACAATGGGCACTCCGCACCCAATTTGATTCTCGTTTCCCCTATTGCCTTCCAAGATCTATCAGCACGATTCGATCTCCCCGACGGTGTCGAAGAGAACGCCAACTTGGCTCTCTATAGCGGAGCCATGAAAGAGATCGCTGCTGAAAGCAGACTCCATTTCGTCGATCTATTCAGTACAACCACCAGCTGGTTTTCTGAAGCCCCCACCCAACTCACCGTCAACGGCGCCCACCTCAACGAGCTTGGCTATCAAAAGTTGGCACCGGAACTCGCCAACGGCATCTACGGCATTCATAGCCCGGGAGCAGAGCCTTACCGGGCCAAGGTTCATTCGGCCGTGAACGACAAGAATTGGTTTTGGTTCAATGACTATCGAATGCTCAACGGAGTCCATTCCTATGGCAGGCGTTGGAAACCTTTCGGCGATTTCAACTACCCGGAAGAGATCGAAAAACTACGCCAACTAACAGAGATTAGAGATCAAGCAATCTGGCAGGCATTGGAAGGTAAGGACTTCGATACAGCCGGGGCTGACAAGCAAACTCGCAAGCTCTCCCCCGTGGCTACCAACGCAGAGGAACGCCGAAAGAACGTCTACCAATACGGTCAGGATGCCCTCGATACAATCACCGTCGCCGAAGGGTACAGAATTGAGTTATTCGCCTCGGAACGCGAATTCCCTGATTTGGCCAATCCGTGCCAAATGTCATTCGACAATGAGGGACGACTCTGGGTCGCCACCATGCCTAGTTACCCACATTTTAAACCAGGTGACCCAAGACCCGACGACAAGCTGTTGATTTTGGAGGACACGAATAATGACGGTAAGGCTGACAAATCAACCGTCTTTGCTGACGGACTGCATGTCCCGGTTGGATTCGAATTCGCCGCGGAAGGGGTTTACGTCTCCCAATCCCCCAACCTCATTCTTCTAAGAGACACCGATCAAGATGGCATCGCAGATTCGCGAGATATTGTTCTCACCGGGTTCGACACTCACGATACCCACCATGCCATCAGTGCCTTCTGTGCTGATCCCTCGGGTGCTTTCATGATGTGCGAAGGGGTTTTCCATCATACCAACGTGGAATCAGCCTATGGGCCTGTTCGTGGTGTCAATGGTGGTTTTTACCGTTTCGCGCCTCAACGGCAACATCTAGAACGAACGGTCCAAACCAACATTCCGAATCCTTGGGGTGTTGCCTTTGACGAATGGGGTCAGGATTTCTTCCTCATCACATCCGGCACGGATATGCATTGGATGTTGCCGGTTGAAGTCAAAGCAAAGTACGGCGTCTCGACAAGAGGCACCGAAAACCTCATTGAAAAAGATCACCGCGTTCGCCCTACCTCTGGACTGGAATTCGTTTCAAGTCGCCATTTTCCAGAGGAAGTTCAGGGTGATTTCATTCTCAACAATAGCATTGGATTCCTCGGAGCAAAGCAACACACCATCGAAGATGATGGCACAGGCTATAAGAGCCAGCATCGTCAGGATCTCTTCACCTCCACCGATCCGAATTTCCGTCCTGTCGATCTCGAATTTGCGCCCGACGGCTCTCTTTATGTCGTAGACTGGCACAATCAGCTCATTGGTCACATGCAACATTCGGCTCGCGATCCGTTGAGAGATCATGCGCACGGTCGGATCTACCGCATCACCTACCCCTCAAGACCGCTCGTCAAACCTGCCAAGGTGGCCAATGCGAAGGTGGAGGAACTTCTGGAAAATCTAAAGCTACCCGAATACCGCACACGATATCGGTCACGAAGAGAGTTAAGAAATCATCCTAGCGAGATCGTAGTTCAAGCGGTAAGTCGCTGGGTCAATCGACTGGACAGAGAAGCCCCAAGCTACGAACGCTATTTACTTGAAGGCCTTTGGGTGACATGGGGAGCAAACAAAGTGGACACCGACTTGCTACGAAACCTACTTCAAGCGGAATCCTTCAAGGTCAGAGCAGCAGCCGTTCGCGTTTTACGATACAATACCCGCCTATTCAGCGATCACGTTTCGCTCTTGAAACAGGCCGCGAACGACCCCGAAGGGAGGGTTCGACTCGAAGCAATCATTGCTGCGTCATGGATTGATAATCACGGGGGACTTGAGGTCGTTGAAACGGCAGAAAAACATTCTCTTGATAAGTGGACTAAACGAGCATTCGAAACCGCAAAAGCAAATCTGAGCGGCAACGAACCGGTGTTCGAGACGGCGAAACTATCTGCTCCAAGCCATCTTTCCGGAACAGCTCAAGCACTTTGGATGAAAGGGGCTGAGATCTACAAGCGCGATGGCCACTGTGTCACCTGTCATCAACCGAACGGCCAAGGACTCCCCGCTGCTGGATTCCCTCCATTAGACGGCACACGCTGGGTCAACGGCAACGCCGAACGACTTATTAAACTTACTCTCAACGGACTCCATGGCCCTATTGAGGTTAAAGGGAAAAAATATCCTGGATTCGTTCCCATGACCCAATTCAAGGGACTCTTGAACGACGAGGAACTTGCAGCTGTGCTGACGTACGTGAGAAATTCGTTCGGAAACAAAGCCCCGGAAATAACTAAGGACGCAGTCCAGAGAGTTCGAGAAGAGACAAAGCAAAAGGCCGGATTCTGGTCACCTGCAGAGTTAGAAAAGCTCTACCCTACGGAGTAATATCACTACGCGACGAACGCATGAGGACCAATCAGTCTCTGCGTGCGTTCGTCTTCATTTCTCATTAATCCACTGCGCCTTCGCAGCCACAGTCCTCTTTGTGATCTCGATTGCTACGAGACCTCAGCGAGAATCCGCCGATATACAGAAACCGTTAGACGGGCATTTTCCTTCCAACTATGCGCTCGTCGATACGCTTCAAAGTCAAATAGCGCCTCCCCATCGAGAGCATCAATGAGTTTGGTCATTCCCAGACAGATGGCTTCTGCGGTATCATCATCACACACGGTTCCAATCTCATATTGCGCCACAGTCTCAGCCAGCGTTGGAGCGGGAGTCGCGAGAACCGGACAAGCGAAATGCATGGCTACGTTCAAAACACCACTCTGAGATGTGAAATCGGTTCGATAAGTCAAACAGGCAAAGTCTGCAAGCTGATAGAACTCGCCAACCTCTTCGGTCTCAATAAAGCTATCCAATAGTAGCACGTCATCCCCAAGGCCCAATCGCTCAACCAAGCCCTGGAGCGATTCCCGCGAAGAAGGACCTGATTCAGTCATTTTTCCCGCCACAATCAAGAAGGGCCGACGATTCTTGAGGAGCCCGAGTGCACGAATTAATTCCGGCACATTCTTATCATCTCTAACCATTCCAAAGCACAGTCCCACCGTTCGGTTACTGGGTATCTTTAGTTTCCGTTTCAGAGAGTCCACGTTTGCTCCTGTCTCGGGAAAAGCAAAGTCCCCCATTGGCACGATGTGACTGGTCTGTTCTCCGAGGCGTCCAAAACTCATCAAATCGCGTCTTTGCAGCGTACTATGAACGAACAGGGCATCCGCATCTCGATAGAATTGGGCAAGCCAATATTCCTCCCAGGCCCGATTAAGAATTGCCTTCGCTCTCCGAACATCATGGGCTGTCGCCACAATTCTAAAGCTTCCGTAACAAGCCCAGAGTCGCCAGAAGGGATAAGTCAGGTGATTGATATTCGAAAAATGAATCACATCAACTTCCGATTGTTTTGCCCGCCAAAGGCAGCAAAGAGGATTGATCCATTGAGCTAGTAAGAACCGAATACGCCGCACCCAAGAAATCCGGTGCCCTACAGCAAACAAACGAGGCCAGATCGGATAGGAAGAGGAATCGCGATGATGAAAATCAGGACTGCAGGCAACTTCTACCTCAACACCCGGCTCTTGGTGAAGAGCAGTTGCCAGCTCATGCGTATAACGACCGATACCTCCCCCCGGAAAAAACTGATAGAACAAAATCTTCACCAGAGATCAAAACCTTCCTGCTGCTGATATGTCGCAATCAGCTTTTCCACGTGGTCACTCACACAGAATTTTTTCCTGACTAACTCAATCCCCCTTCGTCCCATGACCATTCGCAGCTTGGAATCAGATAGGAGTGCCTTGACCCGCTCAGCCATCTGAGTTACATCATTCCGGGGCACGAGGTAGCCAGTTTCGCCATCCACCAGCCAATCACTGACCCCTCCGACGTCAAAACCTACGACTGGAATCCCTCGCGCCATCGCTTCAATGCCGACAATACCAAAGGGCTCTGCCCACAGTGAGGGGAACAACACGGCACTCGCCTGCTCAACAATTCTGGCAACATCGTTTCTACCGAGCCATCCCGTCAAGCGAATCCGTTCGTGGCAGCCTAAGCGTTTGGACTCTCGTTCGATCAAAGTCTTCATCGATTGATCTGGATCCCCTACGATCGTTCCAGTTACCCCCTTAGGCAACAAACTCAAAACCTCAAGAAATGGAACGATTCCCTTGATCTCCCGAACCCTGCCAAGGAAGAGAATCGATGAATGTTTCTTCGCCGAAGGCGGTTCAACAGCGGGTGCAATCGGACAGAAATAGTGAGCCACGCAAAGCGACGATGGCATCGATGTGGCCCTTGAGAAGCGCTCAGCAACAAATTGACTATTAGCCAGCACGGATTGAAACCTTCCGGCATGCCGCTGGACGTATTTCACCCGCTTGAGATAGGCTAGACCTGCGGGCAGCCTTGGTGTCTGGCATCCGCGGACGAGACCGATAGGAAAACAAGCGACCGAACATGTTCTCTCACAGATGTTCCTTGATCGCCTATAAAAGAAGCCTGAGGAAGGGCACATATAGCGGTAGTCATGCAAGTGAAGCACGGTTGGCCCATGATTTAAACATGCGTCAATCACTCCCGGATTATATACACCATGTACATGACAGACATCGGGTTCGAATTTTGAGATTGCCTCAGCCATCTCCTGCCGTCCTTTCGAGTGGTTCCTCAAAGCCACAGAAGAAATCGATGGAACAGAATACGTTGTCGACCAAACGGAAGGATCGCCACTCCCATAAGCAATTCCAATCTTATGCCCCCTGGAGCTCAACTCTCGCGCCAATGATAGTAGGTAAACCTCGACACCACCTTTCAATGCCAAATGATCGTTGATGTGTAAGATTTTCATAACCTAACCAGCCTCACGTGTCGGTGAGACACGAAGAGAGTGATTGATGAAGACAAAAACCGCAATATTCATCCTTGTCCGCTCTCTCTTCAAGCCCCCTCAAAAAAGTATAGTCTCTTCTACCAGCACATTTTCCACGGAACCAAGCGAAGGGTCGTCCAATTGAAATTCCATTGCGGTCGAGCCAGAGTAGCCTTACCCTCCGCAAGCAAGAAATTGAAGATTCGACTACTAATAATACTCGTCGGAGCTATCACGGCGGCGGGCGTCATTCACTGGTTTCAAGAACAGGACCGGACAAAACAACGGGGTAGATTTCGCGAACGGTTTCAAGAGTCTGGACCTCGGGATAGAAATGCATCTCCACCGCCCCAACGCGGCGGACAGCGCAGTCCCGGCGGCATGCAGGTAGTCAAATTGAAAGCCCAGTTCGACCAAGACGGCGACTCAATCCTCGATGACAACGAACGAGCTCGAGCGCTGAAGTTTATCAAGGAAATGCGAACCACGAACCGAGGCTTCCCAGCATTCTCCACCTCGACAGAAAACCTCCCGAGGCCCGGAGAAACGATTAACCCCAGCGAGATCTCAGCCCCTCAAATAGAACGTCTCTACGATGAAAACACGATTCACACTCTATTCATCGATTTCAACGATCAGGAATGGGAATCCGAACTTGAAGCCTTTTGGAAGACGGATGTCGATGTCCCAGCTCAACTGATTGCCAACAATACCACGATCGGCAACGTCGGCGTTCGATTTCGAGGCACGTCATCCTTCTTTACAGTGAACTCGGGCATGAAACGATCGTTCAACATCGCAATCGACCATACAGACCCAGATCAACGATTCTTCGGTTACAAGACCCTCAATCTCCTGAACAGCCACACCGATCCATCCTTCGTACGAAGCATTCTCTTCAATCACATTGCAAGCCACTACATCCCCGCGGAGAAAGTCAATTTCGTAAAGCTAGTCATAAATCGGGAAAACTGGGGGATCTATATTAATTCGCAACAGTTCAACAAAGACTTTCTCGACGAGTGGTTTGGCACCAAGAAAGGCATTCGATGGAAGATGCTACCCAATCCACGAGGAGGAAATGGATTCAATTTCGAAGGGACAAGCCCAGTGCCCTATCAGAACCGTTATATTATGAAATCAAAAGGAGGAGATGCTGAGTGGGCCAAACTCATTCGGGTTTTCAAAATCCTCCACGATACCAACTCCGACGAACTCATCGACGCGCTTGAACCCGTGTTTAATATCGATCGAGCACTATGGTTCTTAGCGCTCGAGAACGTCTTTATCGACAACGATGGCTACTGGGCTCGGGCTAGCGATTTCGCAATGTATATGGACAACAATGAGCGGCTTCACATGATTCTGCATGACAGCAACGAAACGTTCCAACGCCAAGCTGGCCGCAATCAAAGCAAGCAGCAGGGAACGCACCTTGATCCGCTTTTTGGACTCAACGATAAAAGCAAACCGCTCATCCACAAACTTCTAAACGTCCCAACACTCCAAGCACGCTATCTAGCACACGTTAGAACCATTCGGGACGAATGGCTTGATTGGGACCTCATTGCCCCCCTAGTGCGCCACTACCACCGGCTGATCGATGATGAAATAAGACAGGACACTCGAAAACATGACAGCTACGAATCATTTCGAAACTCCCTAACCGAGGAAACCGAAACACAGGGTCCTCGAGGACCACGCAATCGCATCAGTCTAAAGCGCTTCATCGTGGAGAGAAGTCGTTACCTTGATCAGTATCCGCCTCTTGCTAAAGCTCCACCACAGATCGAAGGCGTTGAGGCTCACGGCGAGAAGGGAGAGTCCATCATTCCAGGTGAAGCGGTCGAGGTGCGAGTCACAATGCACCATGCCAACACAAACTTTCAGGCTATGCTCTATTTCAGCGACCGAAAACATATCGCCTTTAAAAAAATCGCCATGAAACGCGATGGGAATAGAACCTTTCTCGCCTCAATCCCACCCAGAGGCGCTGGACAGAAAGTACACTACTACGTTGAGGTTAGCGACGTTCAAAGCAAGACCATGAGCTTCGCCCCACCCACAGCTGAGTTTTCACCCATGTCCTATCGGGTGGAGCCTCCGATCGCAAAAACGCCCCCCATCCTCATTAACGAAATCATGCCCAGCAATACAGCCACGATCGCTGCCCCCGACGGTGACTTCGACGATTGGATTGAGCTCAGAAACATGACTCCAACTGCGATCGACCTCACTGGTTACTACCTAAGCGATAACGATAAGAATCCGAAAAAATGGCGCTTCCCAGAAAACTCGACCATCTCTGGTAATGGCTATCTTCTTATCTGGGCAGACGAAGACGGAAACGCTGCAGCGGCAGGTCTCCACGCCAATTTTAAACTTTCACGAAAGGGCGAATCCGTTTCTCTCTATGATCGAGATGAACAAGACAATCGGCGGCTTGATCGGATCGTATTCAAGTCCCTCGACAGCGATCAGGCGTGGGGGAGAAACCCCAATGAAATCACCCAGTTCCGCATTCAGAAACAGCCAAGTCCCGGCACAAACAATCTACCAACAGCAACCCGCTAACCACCCGAGTAGGCCTGCTCACAAGGCTCCAAAATGAACCCTTCAAAAACGACAATGCAAGACCGTTTCAAAGCCCTAATCACAAACGGAATCCTCCTCACCCTTCTCCTTTGTTCACCTCATTACCCTGTTAACGCACAAGGCGGCGACGCTCCAAAATCGGGCCTCCCATTCGCTGATGGAGATCGCATCCTGTTCTTAGGAGACAGCATCACCCAAGACGGTCGCTACATCTCGATGATCGAGACCTATCTTTGGGCACGCTATCCGGCTCACAATTTCACAATCATCAACATGGGCGTTAGTGCTGAAACAGTGTCCAACACGACCGAACCAGGGCATGCACGAAGACCGTGGGTCCACGACAGAGTCGAGCGGGCTCTTGAGATTTCCAATCCTGACTGGGTCTTCATCTGTTACGGGATGAACGACGGAAATTACTTCCCTCCTCGGAGGGACATTCAACAAGCATACACCAGACAAATGGGACGTCTCTTGGAGCGCATTGAGCCAACCAGGGCACAGATTATCCTCCTCTCGCCACCGCCCTTTGATCCCGTTAGTAAGCCCAGCCGAAATCTCCTTCCCCCGGGAGAACCCGTCTACGGCTACTCTAAAACATATCAACTCTACGACGACACCCTCGTCACTCTCGGCGGCCTCGCACTGGGTAAATTTGGCGATCATGTCGAACGCTTTATCGACATACATACCCCAATCCAAAACTATATCACCTCAGCTCGGGCCGTAAGCCCAGCCTATAAATATGGCGATGGTGTCCACCCGCCAATCGACGGACACCTCGAGTTCGCCCTAGCGATTCTCGAAGGGCTGGGTGAAGATCGGGCGATGGCCTACGATCTCCTTCACCAACTCACAGGCGTCACCTTAGTCGGCAAAAAACCATCCGTCACCGTAACGAACGGGCAGGAAGGACTCATCAAAAAAATCGCCGCACGATTTAGAACCCTCAGCAAGACCTACCGCGATCACACCCGAATTGAAACCCGGTCCAAAGCTGCAAGTCTCGAAGAACAGCTCCAAGGTGCAGACCAGTCAGAGGCCAGCATACGCGAACAAATTCAGTCAATCTTACGAAAACACGCTCACTAGGCCACAGCGAGAATCGATGTCCGGCCTAAGGCCCATAGAAAATCCATTGTTACGCGAGCCCCTTCCCTTGTGAACGATTCAAAACTAGTGTCAGAACGAATCGTACGGAGCTACGAGTTGGACTCCTTTGGCCATGTCAACAATGCCGTCTATCTCCAGTACTGTGAGGGGGCACGGAATGACTATCTCAAGCAACGAGGAATACAGTTTTCGAATTTTCGAAGCTGGAACGTAGGCCCGGTTCTCTACCACGCAGCAGTCGATTACAAACGACAAGCAAGAGCTGACGACCTCCTTCATATCGAGGGCATCCTCACATTCAAAGGCAAGACGCGATTCCACATCGAACACAAGATGATCAGGCAATCCGATCAGGCACTCGTATGTGCGGCGAGCCTAGACTTTGCCTTTGTCAACCTCACCACCCAACGCCCGTGCAAGGTCCCGGAAGAGTTTCTCAAGGCCTTTCGCGTCATGTCGCCAAATTCATAGCAAACTCCCTCCGCTCAATGCCACTCAGACTATCGTTGATAAACGGGCAGAATCTGATGAGCTGGAGTTAATGATAACACCGCGAGGGATGTCGTATAAGCGTTCCCAAACACGGCATCACCACGCCTTGGCTCAGCCGGCCACGAACCGTCAGCCCTTTGGGAAATCAGGAGAGTCTCGCATAGCGGAGGGAAGAAGCCTCGCCAAAAATGGCCCCCAAGCTGAGCCATGGCCTGGCTACAATAATAAGCACTGTAGAAAAACCGATCTCCCGTACCAATCCCGCCACCAAAGGCTCGAAACGGATGGGCCAACAACCACTGGCCTGCACTCTTAGCCATTTCTGTCTCGTGACGCCCGGCCATTGACTGGCACAGGATCCCGACACCAACAACCCCTCGGCTCGACTTCCGGTCCCCCCCAATGAGTGAGTAGCGAAAAACCTGCTGCTGAGGATCCCAGCAACGATCCACAAAGGCCATCGCTTCATCGATCTGCACGGGCAGAACATCAAACTCTGCATTCTTAGCTGCTCTTAGAAACATCAAATACCACCCCGTCACGGAAAGATCGGAATCCGTACTTTGATTTGTCCAGCGAAGCCGCACGTAGCGCCAGCCACCAAAATCCTCCGCGTAGCGCTTCGGTCGGGTCTGGAGTTGCCTCGAGAATTCCAAGGCTTTAACAACGACCGTTTCGATCCGTCGAGACTGCTCTTCCCCGGCCATGCCATAGGCCTCACAGAGCATCAAGCCAGCGATAGCATGATTGTAGCTCGCCCCATGCGAGGGGGCCTTATCAACATGACGTCCACCGACTGCCCCTTGACAGAGCAATCCTTCTTGGTCCTGGCAACTGAGCACGAAATCAATTGCCCTTACAAGCACCTGCCCATAACGCCCCACACCAGGCACGTGCCCTCGAGCCATAAAGGCCATCACTCCGAGACTCGTTACCGCAGGCTGAGCAGCGGTAATGGACACAAAGGAACCATCCGGTTCCTGCTGGGCAGACAACCACTCCAAGGCTTCATCAATTGACCGATCAATACGAGTCCATTCTGTCTGAGGAAAAACCGATGACAGGTCATCGGAACCAGGGTCCTGCAAATGAGGTGCCTCTTGAGCGAAACCCGAGAAAGAAAGTGTGAACAGTATGAAAAGCGAGTCGAAGAATCTAACGAATCGCATGGCCACAGCGACTACCGTTGATAGACAGGCAAAAGCTGAAGCGGGGGCGTCAGGGTGAGAACCGCGATCGCCGTTGTGTAGGCATTACCAAATACCGAATCCCCACTCAACGGCTCGCTTGGCCAATCGCCTCCTCGACGTTGGGTCGATAAGAGCATCGTAGCCAAGCCAGGAAAATAGCGATTCCAATACTCTCCTCCCAACTGAGCCATCGCTTGGCTACAATAATACATACTATAGAAGTATCGTTCGCCACTTCCCACCTGTCTTCCAAATTTCTTGAAGGGATTCGACAATAAAGATTCTCCCGCTTTACGAGCAATCTCAGTCTGGTGATGCCCTGCCATAGACAAGGATAGAATGCCTACCCCGATCATTCCACGACTCCAACGACGCTCACTCGACACCTTGGTGTAGTAGAACACTCGCTTCTGCTCATCCCAGCAACTGTAGACATAACGCATTGCCTCATCGATCTGTTCCTTGGGAACATCAAACCCAGCATTCTTTGCTGAGCGCAGGAACATCAATTGCCAGCCGGTAACGGATAAGTCTGAATCAGCATACGCCCCCCCGCGATCATGGAGGTAGCGCCACCCACCAAGATCCTGAGAATGGCTTTTTCGCCGAACCTGCAATTGGCGAGTAAAATTTAGCCCTTTCACAATCACGGCACGGATTGCCCGAGCCCGCTTGCTATCGGTCATGCCATACACCTCGGTCAACATTAGACCGGCGATAGCATGATTGTAGGTTGCCGCCTTGCTGGGATGTTTAGACCGATGCGATCGACCTGGGTCTGCAAAAGTGAAAAGACCGTCACTTCTCTGGGTGCGAACCACAAATTCAATGGCTCGATCGAGCATCTCTCCGTACGGTCCTTCTCCAGGAAGATGCCCTCGGGATAGAAACGCCATCACACCCAAACTGGTAACGCCAGGCTGCCCCATTGCCGGAGAATGAAAGGAACCGTCGCGATCCTGATTCTGCGCAAGCCATTCAAGCCCTCGATCAATGGATTGTTCGACGCGATTCCAGCTCTCCGGAGTCAACGCATCAGAAAGAGATGGGCCAACAGAAGTGTCATCGAGAGATCCTTGAGCCAACGCACAAAGACCGATCGAGAATACTAGAATGATTGAGAGCCTTAACATAAAACAAACCTCCTCCTGTTTACATTTGGCACTCTCAATAAGTTTCAGTTTTTCGAGTTCGGATTGGTGTAACGGTAATTGGACACCGAACCTGCGCTTATGTTGAAAAATACTCGGCAATCATAAGCAACGCTAAGAATCAGCGAGGGCCCTTTGAATCAAACGTCGTCCATCTTCTGGGAAATGGAGCTCCAAGGCCCACTTACGCCCCTCTTCGGACATCTTACCCCAAGTCTTGCGAAGAATCCCAATCATGCGTTCCTCAGGCACCTTTTTGAGGAACGTACTAAATTCAAATTCTAGAAAGGTGAGACAGAGCGCATCTTCAAGCACTTGCACGTCGCCACCACCAGCAAGTCCCTTTTTCAGATTCAAATCGCTAACGGTCTGAATCATTTCCTCGTCGTACCCAAGATCGCAGAGAAGCTTAGAAGCCGTGGCGGCGTGAAACTTTTTTAACTCTTGGCGCCATTTGAGATATCCCACCCTAGTTTTCGGATAGCTATCCCGAGGCATCTCCCAGCGCTTGATATGTTGACACCGACTCGCCAAGCGCAAGGACTCTGATGCGTCCGGACGGAGCTTCTCGACCCAAGCCGAAACACGTTGAGCATCCACGAGCTCATGAGGACGCCTTTCCCCCTTCACTTCCTCAATATTGGGATCCCCGGCATTCGCACTATCAAAGGCGGCAATTGCCTTTTCAAATCTAGATTCCATTCCCATCTATAATCTGTTCACTTTCTACGCCAAACAAAAAATTTTCCACGAGGTCACAAATATTCCCTCAAAATGATCAGGCAGACCAAGCAAGGTCTCCTCACCATCGTCCTTCGGAGAAAACCCGATACCGTTGAGAAAAAAAGACCACACCCCGTTAGAAACGGAACGTGGTCTTTCAAAATTAAACGGAGAGAGGCTTACGCTTCGCTCGTTTTCTCAGCGGGCTCAGCAGCTGCCTCTTCGGTTGCTGCCTGATTGATGCTATCAATCTTCACTCGCAACTGAGCCGTTATCTCGCCATGGAGACGAAGATCAACAAGATGCTCACCCAGAGTCTTGATAGGGCTCTCAAGATGAATCTTGCGTCGATCCACATCAACGTCAAATTGTTGCTTCAGCTCGGTAGAAATATTTGCTGCCGTGACCGATCCAAAAAGACGTCCGTCCTCGCCGGTTCTCACCTGCAGGCTCAAGAGTAACTTAGAGAGACTCCCTGCAAGCTCATTCGCTGCATTGAGCTCTCGTGACTCACGAGCTACTTTGCGGGCTTTCAACACCTCAAGCTGCCGCTTGTTTGCAGCAGTCACCGGAATTGCTAGACCTTCCGGAATCAAGTAGTTCCGGGCGTAGCCAGCGGCTACCTGCACCTGGTCGGATTCTCCCCCCAAACCGCTGATCGGTTTTACCAGTATTACCTCAGTTTTTGCCATAATCTCGAATAAAAGTTAAAATAGTGATTTGTCGTTTAATCCCGTAAGAGTGCCCCATTCTCAAAATGGCACATCATCTTCCTCTGGTGGCGGAACAGCCCCGGCAGCCGGACTTCCGGATGCCGCTGGAGGTGCAGAGCGGTAGCTCTGTTGAGGAGGCGCGGAGGGCGCCGGAGCACCACCGCTATCTCGACCTTGCGCAGAATCTAGGAACCGAAACACCTCAAGTACAACACCCAAACGACTTCTTTTCTGGCCCGTCTGCTTATCTTCCCACTGATCCATCTTGAGACGTCCCTCCACCAAAATGGGACGCCCTTTCCTCAAATACTGACCGATCGTTTCAGCCTGCTTTCCGAAAGCATCAACATCCACAAAGGTCACTTCCTCGCGCGTTTCGCCCGTTTCTGTCCGCCAACTTCGATTGACGGCCAGAGAGAGCTTAGCGATCGCTGTTCCGGATGGAGTATAGCGAAGCTCGGGATCTCGGGTAATGTTCCCGACGAGAATGACTTTGTTAAAGGATGCCATCGGAACCCCGTCTATTCAGCGCTAGCAACCTCTGTGACTGGCACAGGATTGGGATTCGCAATCTGAATTGATGAACGGAATACGTCCTCATTTTCCGCCAAAGCAGCCTGAAGAGCACGAAGTCCATCTATTGAAATCTCGAAAATGACGGAAAAATAGAATCCGCTCTTATATTTTTTGCTAGCAACTCGAGCGAAGGACTTGGTCTCTAACCGATCCACCGTTTCCACAGTCCCACCTGCATCCGTAATGCTAGCCGAGACACCGTCGATCATCTTATCAACACTGTCTTCGTGGCCTACGCTGTTTAGGATAAATAACCCGTCGTATCGTTTCACGATTTCTATTTTTTTCTTTTGTCTAACGTTATCCGGCCATTGAAGCGGTTCATCGCCACCTCAAGCCCATCGGAAAAAGCTAACTGAACCTGATCTACAACACGGTCCAGGACTTGTTCCATTAATTCCATTTCGCCCGGCTCAAATTTGCCAAGCACATGGCTATGTAAGACGCCAGCCGTCTGGCGTCCAATTCCGAGTTTCAATCGCGCAAAATCGCTGCCACCGACAAACTCGGAAATTGACTTCAGTCCGTTATGGCCTCCACTACTGCCGCGGAGGCGCAACCGGATGGCACCAAGATCAAGGTCTGCATCATCAACGATTACCAGCAATTGACTTAGCTCAATCTTGTAGAAAGACAGCATCTTACTCACGGACTTACCGCTGGCGTTCATGAACGTCTGCGGCTGCGAGAAAATCACTGCCTTCCCATCAAAACTTGCTCTGCCAACCAAAGCATTAAACTTCGGCTCCGGCTTCAATTTACAGTCAAACTGTTCACAGAGCCGATCAATGGCGAGGAACCCCGCATTGTGACGAGTATTCCTATACTGAGCCCCTGGATTCCCTAGGCCCACAACCAGAAAAGCATCTTGCACAGCTAGAAGCCAGTCATGGCACCCATCCAGACTGAAGCATCAAGCGTCAGTCCGAACACTCAAGAAGGCTATTTCTTCTTCTTGTCGTCTTCGCCTTCTTCATCGGTCGCATCGGCCTTGACGCGAGGCTCTGTGATCGTAATCACTGGAATCTCTTTCGCGCCCAAGATTTCAACGCCTTCAGGCAAAGGAATCTCGCCAAGATGCATAATGTGCCCTGCTTGAAATTCTGTCACATCAATCGAAATGACTGCCGGCAGGTCTTTGGGTAGTGCCTTGACCTTGGCCTTGAAAAGAACGTGTTCCAAGGTTCCGCCAGAAGTTTTAACGCCGACGGCTTCTCCGAAGGTTTCGATCGGAACCACAACCGTCACGGACTCCTCAGCATCAACCTTGTGAAAATCCACGTGTAACACCTGCCCAGTTAAGGGGTGATGTTCGACCTCTTGAATCAAAGCCAAATGAGTGCTACTGGAACCGCCGCCGATACTAAGATCAACGAGCACATTCTCAGAAACAGAATGATGAACGAGGTGTTCAAATTCTTTTCTCGAAATATCAATGACGGCCGGGTCGGTTCCTTTACCATAAAGGACACCGGGGATTCGGCCATTCGCTCGCACCTTCTTCATCTGGTTCCGGCCCAGGACGCTGCGAGTTTCTGCACTTAGTGGAACTGCTTCCATGTTCTATTCAACTGAATCTATCAACACCAATAGAGCCATCAACTCGTCATCCCACCGTTCATTCTAAACAACGATGTGACCGAGGAATTACTATTAATTCGCTTGATGGCTTCCCCAAGTAACGCTGCTACCGACAGAGTCGTAACTTTAACACCCTCGACAGCAGAGCGCTGGACTGTATCAGTCGTGATCAACTCGTCAATATCAGAATTACGTAATCTTTCAATCCCGGTGTCATTGAGCAATGTGTGGGAAACACAGGCCAGGATTTCGGAGGCGCCACGCTGTTTCAAGGTCTTGGCTGCGGTGGTTAGCGTTCCGGCCGTTTCGGTCAGATCATCGACCAATAATACGGTCTTCCCCTCGATTTCTCCAATGACCGACATTGCCTCGACTTCCGTCGGGCTCTTCCGTCGTTTAGCGACAATGGCAAGGTCACAATTTAGGACTTGCGCATAGGCATGAGCCATCTTGATCCCCCCGACGTCGGGACTCACAACGACAAGATTCGAAAAACTCTTTGTCTTTAAATATTCGTACATCACCGGGGCTGCATAAAGGTGATCCACCGGGATATCAAAGAAGCCTTGGATTTGCTGGGCATGGAGATCCATCGTCAGCACCCGACTCGCACCCGACGCGACCAAGAGGTTGGCCACGAGCTTGGCCGTGATCGGCACGCGGGGCTGATCCTTACGATCCTGCCGAGCATAACCGTAAAACGGGAGCACGGCAGTAATTTGCGAGGCACTTGAACGCCTCAACGCATCAATCATGATGAATAACTCCATCAAGTGATGATTGGTTGGAGGACAGGTCGACTGCACCACGAAGGTATCCTCACCCCTCACATTTTCATCGATCTTGACATAGGTCTCGCCGTCCGGAAAGGTCGAGACTGTCGATTTGCCGAGGGGTATCCCCATATACTCGGTTATCGCCTTGGCAAGTGGCATGTTCGCGTTACCGCTAAAAACTTTCACTGGAGAATTGGGGCTATAGGTATTGTTGAGGCACCCTGAGCGCTGGACCACAGCACCCGAGTACAACGATTGGAATCTTTAAGAATCGATTTTCTTCACGAGCCCCTGTCATTGAATCGATCCTTTGAATAACATCGATCCCTTGCAGGAAAATTCGTCGAGCTCACTTCACCGAAAGCGGGACTCTACGCCGCACCGCTCTCTAGATTCAAGATCGATTTGGAAGAAGTGTCACCCACATCTCAAAGAAGAGATAAATCGGTGTTTTGAAGCCCTAAATTCTCACCACTCAGGGATGTCGAGACGGAACGAACGAGGCCAGAGATCTAGTTCGCCGTGAGTTCGCCACCTGCTGCTGCATCAAGCGCGCTAAGCACGATACCAGGGGTAAGGAGCGGCGGTAGCACCTGTGCCTGGGAATCTTCATTAGCCGGAAAAACCAACACCAGCGGAACCCCGGCCCTCTCATAGACTTCAAGCTCCTTGGCGATGACCGGATCATAGTGAGTGAAATCTGCCCTAAACGTCACCACATCAAGGGCCTTGAGCTTTTCTCGCACCGGATCGATTTCAATGCTGAAACGCTTATTGGCCTGACAATTCTGGCACCATTTGGCTGTAAAATCCACAAGAACGGGATGACCTGCGGCCCGAGCCTCGGCGACGGCTCCATGAGACCACACCTCCCAATTCACCCCTTTCTCAAAAACTGCCCCCCCATCGGAAGCCTTAGCAATCACGGGCTTACGCCAATTCAACTCGCCTTCTAACACCCAGAAACATGAACCAAACCCAATGAGCAATGCGAGAGCCATTGAAAGCGGCCTTCGAACCGGAACCTGCTGAACAAATTGCCCCCAAATCCAAGCAGCCAGAGCCACCATAACCAAGAGAAGTCCCAACCAGAGCTCGGCACCTTCGGCAAAGTGGGCCAAAGCAACCGAATACAACCAGACCGCCGTGGCAAGCATGGGAAAGCCCATTACCACCTTGAAACGCCCCATCCAAGGCCCTGGCTTAGGCAAGTATTTCATCAAGGCCGGATTCCAACTCAGCAAGACATAGGGGAATGCCAGCCCAGCCGCAATCGTCACGAAGAACAACACAATCCACGCCGGTGGTTGAGCAAAGGCGAATCCAAGCGCCGTGGCCAAGAACGGTGCCGTGCACGGAGTCTGTCTCTTATACACATCTGACGCTGCCGACGAGCGATCTAGTGTAGA
>OJGU01000667.1_pt1 | contig 17840 bp, 15 predicted proteins | sample 1594741 | NCBI WGS metagenome assembly OJGU01 (sample SAMN05416841, study PRJEB24817) | seawater metagenome | isolation source: Sea water | place: Canada:Atlantic | collected 2013-07
AAGTCGAAGTGCTCATCGAGCAGGGATGCCAGTCCGCACTTGGGCCATCCCAGGACACGGGCGGCGAGCATCGTGTCGAACAGATTCTCGATGCCGATGCTCTGCGTCCGCCTGAAGATCAGGACATCGTAGTCGGCACCATGCATCACCTTCTGGATGCCGGGGGCTTCCAACACCTTGCCCAACGGCGCCAGATCGACGGCCAGAGGGTCGATGAGGATGTCCGTGTCCGCCGTGCTGACTTGCACGAGGCAGATCCGCTCGTGATACGCGAACATCGAGTTCGCTTCGGTATCCACAGCGATCCGCGACTCGCCCGAGAGGCGTTCGCACCACGTCTGCAGCGACTCGTTGGTGTCGACCCAGTGCGCGTCCACCGACTCAGTGTACACGCTTGGGCCCGGACGGATTGCGATGGGTCGCGCTGGCCTGCACTCGCGCGTCGCACCCGGCGGAGTCCCCAAGGTCGCACGCTCTGTCGAACGCCCGCTGTGCTGCAACCAGGTCGCCCCGTTCCACGTCGCGTTCCAGGTGCACGCCCAACAGACGACAGCCATGCGCATCATCGAGTCGGCACGCTTGCTCGAGGAGGGACTCGATGTCGTCGTTTTCCTCGGCCCCGCGAGGGAGAGCCTGTGCCAGGGTCGTGCATCCTCGAGCGACATCTTTGGCACACGCCCGGCGGAGGCCATCCTCAACGTCGGACACCGCCCCATCTTCGGCGAGCGTTGCGACACCCAGATGAACGCAGCCCTCGAGGTCGTCGCTGTCGCAGGCGCGGCTGTAGAGGTCTCGCGCGCGGCGAAGGTCGGTGGGAACCCCCTGGCCGTGCTCGAACATCAGCCCCCAGTTTCCGCACGCTTCGGCGACGCCCGCCTCGCAGGCCAGCTCGTACCTTCGGTGCGCGCGCGCGTGCTCTCCGGCTTCGTGGTCAGACGCCGCCGCCTCGGCGCACTGCGGCCAGATCTCCAGCGCACACGGGTGGTCGAGGCTTGCCAGCGCGGTCATGGCCGCGAGCGCCTCGTCACGCTCCAACACCGTTGCCCGCTCCAGCTCGAGATCCGCGGAGAGTTCCTGCACCGCCCCCTCCAGCGCGGCCGTCGACGACTCGAGACGGCGGACGTCATTTCGAGCCCGCTTCGCGTCGCCCCGGGCCTCATCCGCAGCGGCCCACGCTTCGTCGAGCAGCCGACCGCGTTCGGCCTGTTCCTGTCGCCGACACTCCTCGATGATCACATCCGCGTCCGCATCCGGCAGCGAGGCGAGTTCCTTGGCCTCGACATCCCGGCGGTCGCGCTCCAACCGCGCGCTGCCTGTCCCGGGAACCGAACCGCCCACGGCCACCGAGTCGCCCCGATCCCGTTCGACACGCGTGGTCCGGAATGCCTCGACGCACTCCCGAAACACCAGCGTCGGTGTCGGAACGCACTGTCCATCCACGCGGGCCATCCCTCGGTCGCACCGCGGCACCGCGACCGCCCAACCACAACCGGACCACACCAACACGCCAACCATAGCTATCAATCTAAAGTCCAACCTCATCACGGTGTCAGTATCGCCATCCCGTGCGGCAATGCGAAGGCCTGCGCGCGGCGACGGGACATCGAGTCGCAGGATGGATCCAATCGGGAGGTTCGGGGACTCGGGCAGACAGCGCCCCCGCGCTGGGGCATGCTCGAGCACCATGGCCGGTCCGACACAGCCGACGGCGACCGACTCCGGGCTCGTCTCGGGTGACGGAGGGTGGAGCGTGCCTCCGCCGACCGACGGACCGCGCCAGGGCACGTCGTTCGGCCGCTACGTCGTCCTGCACGAAATCGGCGCCGGCGGCATGGGCGTCGTCTACGCCGCCTACGACCCCGAACTCGACCGACGCGTCGCGCTCAAAGTCCTCGGCGAGGCAGCGGGGACCGACACGGGGCGCGCGCGACTCCTTCGCGAGGCGCAGACCATGGCGCGCCTGTCTCACCCCAACGTCATCACGGTCCACGACGTGGGTGAAGTCGAGGGCCGCCTGTTCATCGCAATGGAGCTGGTGGCAGGATGCGACCTCAAGCACTGGCTCGAGGAAACCCGCCCCTGGGAAGAGGTGCTCTCGGTGCTCATCCAAGCCGGAGCGGGCCTGGCGGCCGCGCACGACCAGGGCCTCATCCACCGCGACTTCAAGCCGGCCAACGTGCTCGTCGGGGACGATGGCCTCGTACGGGTGCTGGACTTTGGCCTGGCGCGGCGATTCGGCAGCTTCGAGGACCCGCCCCCCAGCGAGACCGGGGACCTCGACCTCTCCAGTTCCCACAACTCGCACACCGAGCAGCTCACGCAGACCGGGGCCATCGCCGGCACGCCCGCGTACATGAGCCCGGAGCAACACGCCCGGGGTGAACTCGACGGCAAGAGCGACCAGTTCAGTTTCTGCATCACGGCCTTCGAGGCGCTGTTCGGAGAGCGTCCCTTCGACGGCAACGGCCGAATGGCGCTGATGCTGCAGGCCACCCAAGGCGAGCGGCGACCCATCCCAAAGTCGACGCCAGTCCCCAGTCGAATCAGTGGTGCCATTCTTCGCGGGCTGGAGCCGAAGCCTTCGGAGCGCTGGGCGGACATGCGGGCGCTGCTGGGGCAGCTCGAGCGCCGTCCAACCTCGCGCCGCACCGTGGCCATCACAAGCGTCGCCGTTGTTGCGCTGGGCGGAGTCGTGGCCGTGAGCCTCGACAACGAGGAGTCCCGGCCGTGCGCCGAACTCGAGAGCCTCCCAGCGGACGTACTTCCAGGCAAGCTCCGCGGCGAGATTCGAGGCTCGTTCGCCGCCGCCGAGGTGCCGTTTGCGGAGCAGGCCCTGGTCCACGCCCTGGACACCGCGGATGCCTACGCCCAAGAGTGGAGCCGCGTCCGTCTCGAGACCTGCAAAGCGACGCATCTGAAGCACGACCGGTCCGAGAACCTGCATGACCGTTCGGTCGCCTGCCTCGATGCCCGACGCCGAGACTTCGATGCCACCCTCGCCGTCCTCGCCGAGGCCAACGCACAGACGGTCGAGGAGTCCGCGACGCTGCTGAGCAACCTTTCCCCGGTGCAGCCGTGCGCCGACGCCGAAGCGCTCCTGGAGGCCTATCCGGCCCCTGCGCCCGAACTCGCGGAGTCGGTCGAGGCCGCCGAAGCGGTCCTCTCTCGGGGCCGGGCTTTGTTGGGGGCGCGCCGCGATGGCGAAGCACTCGAGGTGTTGCGTCAAGCCGACGAGGCCGCCACCGCATCGACCCATCCGCCCACGATGGCATCCGCCGCGCTCGAGTTCTCCGTTGCGCTGAGCCGAAACTCTCAGCGAGAGCTGGCCACCGAGACGTTTCACCGCGCCGGGCAACTCGCCGCCCGGATCGGGGACGACCGCTTGCTCGCGCATGCGTGGATCGAGATGGGCCGCCACCTCTTTCACGCCCAGTCGGCCCACGACGAGGCACTCCGGTGGTTCGACTACGCCGAGGCCGTGTTGGAGCGGGTCCCAGATCGCTTCACGCTCGAGCTGGACCTCCGCGAGGCCCGCGGGTCCGCGCTTGCAGAGCAAGGCAAGCTGGAAGAGGCGCTCCAAGAGCTCGAAACGCTGGACGCGCACCGCCCCCCTGGCAAGAAACGGGCGTGGGGGGAAGAGGTCCTACGCGCCAACATCAACACCTGGAAGGGCGACTTCCCGGCGGCCGAGGCGGCGTTCGGACGCGCAACGGAGCGGGCCCTCGAGACGATGGGCGAGGACCACCCGGTCTTCGCCGGCATCCACAACGGGCTCGGTGCCATCGCGTTCTCCACGGGGGACCTCGTCGCGGCCGAGGCGGGATTCCGCCGCGCGTACGCAATCATGAGCGCGGCCCTTCCCGACGACAGCCAAGACCTCCTGTTCTCGCTCGGCAACCTCGGAGAGATCCAGCGGATGCGCGGCAACCACGAGGACGCCCTCGAGTCCATGCTCGCGGTGGAGGCCCTGGTGACGAAGGCGTTCCCGCCGGTGCACCGCGAGGTCGGCACGACCAACCACAACATCGCCAGCAACTATCGAGAGTGGGGCAAACTCGAGGAGTCGCTTCCCCGGTACGACGTCGCTATCGCCGTGCGGCGAGAGATTCACGGAACGCGGCATGTCTACGTCTCGAACAGCCTGACCGGCAAAGGCCTGGCGCTTCTCGACCTCGGGCGTACCGACGAAGCGCTCCCTTTGCTGGAGGAAGCGCTGTCGATCCGCAGCGAAACCGGTGCGCCACCTCGGAAGCGCGCCCGCACCGAGTTCAGCTTGGCCCGCGCCCTGGCCCTCACCGGGGGAGACATGACACGTGCACGCACGCTCGCCAAGGATGCACGGGACCGGCTCCGGGCTCAGGACGACGACACGGCGGCCGACCGCATCACGAAGATCGATGCTTGGCTCGCTGAACACGGGGGCGACAGGGGCGACGTGCCCACAGCCCCAACCCCACCATGAACGCGGCCCAGGCCAGCCCCGACGCGCCGTGTTTTCTCGCGCGACAGTTGCAGCCCTCGCCTCCGCCCAACCCTTGCTCTGCATTCCACGTGCGGCGTGCATCGTCCGCCTGCTCCGTCAGATCCGCCACGGTCATCGCAGGACCCTGCATCGGCACCTCCTGCACCAGCAGCGCCGCCGGCTGAGCAGGGTCGGGACTCCCCGTGACGGCAAGCCGAGTTCCGTCGTCGAACTCCACGTAGTCGGATCCTTCACAGGCGAACACCATGGTTGCGTTGTGGAGGTTCGAGAACGGCTCGAGGTCTGCGTTCTCGTGGAAGATCGGGTCCAGCGTCATCTCCTGCGGCGACAAGGTGGTGTACAGCCTCGTCAGGTACGCGTGCTCGTTCAGCACGTCCATCGCGTGTTCGGCTGGACCGATGATCCGAGCCTCGAGTTCGTCCGCGAATGCGCTCGGATCCCACGACTCGAAGTCGGCGTTCTCATAGCAGGACACGCAGCCGTAGTACGCCTCGAACGACACCCCGGTCGGGACCGGTAGGAAGCGGCCCAGGACCCCCGCGATCAACGGATGGAACGCCTGGCACGAGCTTCCGGTGCAGCCCAAGAGTCCTTGAAGCGCAAGCTCGGCGATGGCGTCCTCGGGCGCGGCCTCCAGAAAACGCTGTGCATCCCATCGAGGATTCAGAATCCCGTCGGTGAGCACCACGTTCGATGCGCCGGCGTACTCCGTGACGAAGCCATGTCCGTCGCTGCCATCGGCGTCGACCGCTTGCGTCACCACGGACTCATAGTTGGCGCCGAGGTTCTGCCAGTCGATGGCCGCGAGGTTGATCTCCACGCTACGGTAGTTTGTCGGGGCGACGCGGGATTCACCGAGGAAGAAGGCCCGGACGCCCATGTCGTCGGTGGCCGCAATACGCGTCAGTCGAATGGGCACACAGGGCTCGTCCCCCTCGTAGCGGATGACGACGGGGTGGATCTCATCAACCCCGGTCCCGCCGCGCAGCTTGAACGCGACGAAGAGAAACTCCTTGTCGAGGTACGCTTGGAGCTCCGCCGGCGCGTCGTCGTCTTGGGCGTAGCCGTTGTCGTCGAGCCACTGGACCACGCCGTCGATGGTTCCCCCCTCGAGCACCGCATACTCGAACGCGCCGGCGGTCCCGCGCGACACGACTTGGGGGTCGTCTTCGAAGGGATCGTTGAACCCACCCGATTCGGCCGAGCCGTCGGCGGACGCTGAGTCATTCTCCACATCGCATCCCCCAAAGCCGCCACGTCCGCGCTCGGGGCCACAGTCCTCGAACACCGACGTGGTCTGGAATGTCGGCACGGTCGCGCTCAGCAGATTCTGAAACAGCGCATCGGATCCCGCCTCGATCTCCGGCACAGCCATCACCGGAACAACCCACGCAAACGCTTCGGGATCCCCCTGGTACTGGATCTGAACATGCGCCTCGACGGTGCCGCCCTCCATCACAAACAGGATGTTCTCGCCGCTCTGGTCGACCGGCATGACGCTGGGCCCGGCATCACAGAACGTGCCCCCACACGCGTCGGCATCTGCCGGTGTCAGCGCGAGCCCCAAGGCCAGACTCACCGCTCCTAAGACAATACAAGCTCGCATGGACGGGTAGTGCCGCGCGGGCCCGCAACGATCACGCCCCGAGCCAGGCAGCGACAAGAAATCCCACGAAAGTGCCGAGCGCCGTTCCTACCGAGCCTACGAGCACGGCCGGGAGGACGAGGTCGGGCCGGCCAAGGCTGCGGGCGAGCGCGAGCGCGGTGGTTCCGCCGCCGATGTTGGCTTGCGAGGCGACCGCCGCTAGCGCGGGATCGAGCCGGAAGACCCTGGCCGCGGCGAACGTCAGCGCGCCATGGAACCCGACGCAGGTGATCGCGAGAATCGCGATCCTCCCCCCAACCTCTCCCAACGACCCGAGTGCGTCGACGTCACACAGCGCGCCGATCGCCGCGAGGAAGACGTACACGGCGAACATGCCGACCGCCTTCGCGCCCCGCAACCGAGCGACGGCCGGGACCTGCGCCAAGATGAGCGCGAACACGGTCAGGATCAGCATGCTCGGCAGGCCCAGAGGCTCGGACACGACACCGCTTGCCCACGCACCGCCCAAGCCCAGCATGAACAACACCGCGAGGTCCCGGGGCGCGACGGCCTCGCGGTCGGGGTCCTCGCCTCCACGGTCGGCCATCGCCTCGCCCACTCGCCCCCCAAGCCAGCGAGGGAGCGCGATGGTGATCGCCATCCAGACCGCGGTGATGCCCGAGTCGACCGCCATCGCGCCGGCGTACAGAGGGCCGCTTTCCATGACCTCGTAGTGAAGTGCGATCGCGTTGAAGTTCGCACTCCCACCGATGTACGTGGCCGTGAACATGCCGGCCATCGCGGGCGTCTGCGTCCCGAACGGAGCATCACCGAGCAACTGCAGCGCCACGACCACGCCCAGAGCGGTGCCCAGCGCCCCCACCAAGAACAAGAACAGCAGCTGCGGTCCGGCTTTGAGAACGGCCCGCAGGTTGACGCCGAGCAGCAACCAGAAGATCGACAACGGGGCGATGTAGCCGAAGATGCCGCTGTAGACGGGGTTGCCGCTGGTTGGAATGATCCCGACGTTAGAGACAATTGCGGTGACCACAATCACCAGCAACGCGACCCCAGCATGTCGAAGCGGGGTCTTGTCGACCAGCCACTGCGAGGCGATCACACAAGCAGCGATCACCGCGGCCACAAAGACGGGGTCGGTCATCGATTCACTTCCAGACGATCAGGGCAGCGCCCAGGCTCATGAGCACGACCGCGGCCACCTTGAAGCGGGTCACGGGTTCGTTGAAGGCAAGCCGACCCACCACCACGGACATCGTCACACCGATGGCGCGCTTGCCCGCTTCGACCAGCGCCGTGAACAAGTGTTGAACCGCCATCAGCTGGCTGCCCAGGCCGACGGCGCCCAGCGAGATCGCGAACACCAACGGTTTCCATGCGGTACGAACCGCAGCGAGGTCTCGCAGCTGGCCCCGCGACGCGAGGAGAGACAGGCCCACGATTCCCAGGCCCGCGTTGAGCACGGCGCCGTGAATCCCAAATCCCGCGTGCTGTGTCGCAAGCTTGTCGACGACGATCGTCAACGACCAGCACAGCGCGGTGACGAGCATCGGCAGACTTCCGGGTTCTCGAATCAGAGCCCGTGCGAACGCCATGGGCCGTCGGTCTTCCGCCGCGCCAGCATTGAGCACCAACGCTCCGAGCACGACCACGCCGATGCCCCCGACCTGTCGAAAACCTGGCATCTCGCCCAACATCGGGTTGGCTGCAATCGTGGTGAACACCGGCACAAACGCCAGCAACGGCACGGTGAGGCTCAGGGGCGAGACCGTGACCGCGCGAAAGAAGCAGAGGTTGGCGACGATGTTGAGGAACAACGACGCCAACCCCGGCAGGACGTAGTCCCAGCTCGTGATGGTGTCGCCACCGAGCCAGGCCCACAGCGAGAACAACGGCATCTGGCCCAACGTCAGCATCACGAGCAACGCCACCGGCGAGACGCGCTGCACCAGGACTTTCCGCGAAGCGTCGAGACCGGCCCAGCACAGCGCCGAGCCCACCGTCAGTCCGATTCCAAGAGAAGGGTCGGCAGTCACGGCGAGAGCACCACGTTGTCGATCAGCCGTACCCCTCCGTAGCGGACCGCAAACGCGACCAGGGTCGGGGCCACGACGTGGTCGACGGGCTGTAGGGAAGACGCGTCGACGGCTTGGACGTAGTCGACCACGCCCGGAGCCAGCGCAGCCGTCGCCCCAGCGAGAAGGACGGTCACGTCGCGGGCGCCGGCACCGAACCGCCGGAGCACCTCGCTTCGAAATCCTGGGAGCCGAAGCGCGTCGGCGCGAGCGGAGGGGCTGAGGTTGGCGTTGCGGCTGGACATGGCCAGACCGTCGTCTTCGCGGACGATCGGCATGGAGGCCAGTTCGCCGCCGAGAAACAGGTCCGCATGCATCCGCCGAAGGATCGCGAGCTGTTGATAGTCCTTTTCGCCGAACACGGCGACGTCTGGTCGCACCAGCATCCAGAGCTTGGTGACGACCGTGCACACCCCTTGGAAGTGCCCCGGCCGTGACTCGCCGCAGAGTGTGGAGGAGAGTCCCTCGACGTTCACCCAGGTTTGGGCGGACGGATACATTTCGTCCGGGTCGCTGGGGGTGAACACCACGTCGACCCCCGCGGACTCGGCCAGTTCGAAGTCTTGCGCTTCATTGCGCGGGTAGGCGTCCAGATCTTCGCCAGGACCGAACTGTGTGGGGTTGACGAAGATCGACAGGACCAGCGAACCGGCGCCCGAGGGTACGCGGCGGCGGGCATCGTGAAGCAAGCTGAGGTGTCCGGCGTGCAGGAAACCCATCGTGGGAACAAAAGCGACGCGTTCGGTGGACGGCACAGCGGCTCGCCAACCCGACAACTCGGGAACGGTGCGGATGATCTTCATGGAAGCGGGTCAACGAAGCTCGTCGCGGTGCCGCTGAGCAAGCACGCGATCGGCCTCTTCCGGCTCGGGCCGGGCGAGGTAAGCATCCCAAAGGCGCGACGCATTGGTCGACTCTCCGTGCGCTTGGTGCTCGAGCGCCCGCAAGAACATCCGTTCGTGCGCGGGCAACATCGTCTCGACGGCGGGGCGCGCCCTCAACGAGCCGGGCTCGCGTCGCAGCTGACGGAAGACGTCGCGGGCCGACTCCGAGTCTCCGGCTCGGTCGAGCACCAGCGCCCACACATAGCGGGAGATCGACCGCTCGTCCGCATCCATCGGCGCATCATCGAGAGCCATGCGAGCCAGCCGCACCGCGTCTTCCAGCTTGCCCTCGTGCAGGGCCGCGACGGCCGCCATCCGCTCGATCCGGTAGCGCTCCGCATCACCGGCCGCGTCTGCGAGTGCCAAGCTCTCGCGAGCCGCGGTCGCCTCCCCCAGCACACTCTGTGCGTACGCCCGAAAGTAGTGAGCCTCGTAGGGCGCCTGATCACCGCGCAGGTGTGCCTCCTCGATCGCGGCGTCGAGGAATGCGATCGCTTCGAGCGCTGCGGCTCGCTGCGCGTCGATCGTGTCATCGAGATTGGGATCGGACTCCGGCATCCAGCCCGTGGGGACGGCTTCCAACACGGCCTGCTGCGCCGCGAGCACGAGCACGTCTGGTTCGTGCGGACACTGGCGCGCTCGCGCTCGCCACACCCGTTCGAACTTGCCGCGCCCCTGCGTCCCGAGGCGGATCCCGAGCGCCTGCCGGCCCGCGGCATCGCAGATTCGCCACGGCCTGGCTCCGGCCTGGGCCCATGCCGTCGGGGGCGGCGCCGCAGCGGGCTCCCACGCCCCCGGATCTTTCCCTGAGTCTTCCGCCGGGCCCGCGAGGGCGGCGATCAGAGCGAGGGACAAAGCACCGGGCACGGCGGGAGCATAGCACCGCAGATTCGCCAAAAACTTGACCCCAGGCCCCGGTTCGAAACACTCGTAGTGGATGGACGTCGCGCCCGCAGCCCGGACCACCCTGCGCCTCCTCGATGCAGGGGCTCGTACGGTCCTGCGTGGCCTTGCGTGGACTTTGCGCGGGGCTTGGACGCATCGCAGCCGCCTCGGCGCCGTTGGGCTCCGCCTGGCGTGGTGGGCGTCGCTCTGGCTGGCCATCGACACAGCGAGCAATCTGGTCGACGTCCGGGTTCCGTTGGGCGTCGAGGACACGCTCACCCGGTTCGCAGTCGGCTTGGGCCTGTGCTGGGCCGTCGTCGTGTTCTCCGCCGCGGCACGCCTGCGATGGGCAGCGATCGCCCTGGGCACGATCCACGGCGGGCTTGGCGTGCTGCTGTGGACCGTCAGCGGCGGCGGGTGACGCACGCCCCTTGGACCCGGCGCACGGATCGGGCAAGCTCGATCCATGCGGCAGGCCGCCATGCTCGGACTCGCGTTGGTGCTCGCCTGCGCCACCGACGACCCCGACGGCCCCGCCTCCGAAACAGAGGCTGAAGCTGACGAAGTCTTCGAGGTCCCGAACTTCATCGATCCGCCCAACGACGAGGCCACGATCGGGGTCGACCGGAGCGAGGACCTCGTGCTTTCCGTCCGCGGGATCCGTCCGGGCTTCACCCGGGTGTTCATCGATGAGCAAAGCGTCGGGACCGGGCTCGACACTCACGGGCCGGTCTCCTTGGACCCCGACGCGCTCACCCTTCATCTCACCGGCGCGCTCGTGGTCGGCGAGCACACGCTTCAGCTGCGGACGCTGACCCCAGACGAGACCTTGGAAAGCGAGGTCGTGTCGCTGGTCGTGACCGCCGCAGAGTTCGAGGGGATCACCGGTTCCATGAACGACAACGTGGCCTTCGAAGCCGACGTCATCGATGCCCAAGGGCACGGCGATGCCGGCGTGTTGATGGGCTACGACCTCAGCACGGACCCGGTTTCGCTGACGCTGGCCGCTGCGCAGGACGAAGGATGGGCGATCGCCGACCGCGTGACCGTGCCCTTGACCGGGTTCGACCGCACCGACGAACCCCGATTCACCGCGGCCGCGGTCTTGCGCGAACGAGACGAGACGCGGCGCGTTCGGATCGCGTGGCGGACCGGCGAGGAAGGCCGCGCGCTCCTCGGCACCGACGTGCTGTGGCCGGCTGCGACCGTCCACACCCAAGCTGTCGTCGACCTTTCCGAACAGTTCGAAGGCTTCGAGTACTCCCGGCTGGGTCGCCCCCTCATCCTCGGAGACACCCTCGTCGTCGAAGCGCTGCTGTCCCCGGACGTGGAACAGCCCCTCCCGGGGTCCCGCACGCTGTTGACCAGTTACATCGATCCCGTCACCGGCCGATACGGAACACCAAGAATCAGCGCCGTCGGCGAGGGCCGCGACATCGATCGCATCGAACCGGTCCGTGACCTGCTCAGCCATGCGCGGGGCGGAACACCGGGGTTCAGCGCCCGAGTCGCAGGCCTTCGCGCAGTGGTGTTTGAGGTCGACTCCGGGACCGGGGCTCTCTCCGAGCGCCCCACCGGAGCGAGCGACCGCTTCAGCACCTTGGGCGACGCCAACGGGCCGACCCACACGATCGTGGGCGCACTGGACTCCCGGCACGTCTTCGCTCCGCTGGAGGCCGACAGCCCACGGGTGTTTCTGCGGCAGTTCGACGACCGCCCAGGCGGCGGTTCTGAAGACGTGAGCCCCGGGATGAACGCGCTGAGCGACATCGGGGACGTCTCCGCCCCGGTCACGAGCACCATCTTGGGCGGACTGCCGGTGTTCCTGGTGCCCCAGGGAACACAGACACCGGTCGCCGCGATTGTGGGCATTGGCGACACACCACGGGTGGTGCTGCTCGAGGGCCTCGCCTGCGACGAGATCGCGGTGCCGATCGTGTCGGCGGAAGCGATGACCCGTGAGCTTTCGGCGGCCTGTCGGCGAGGCCGGGATGTCCACCGCAGCACCATCCGACTCGACGAGGCCGAATGAAGAAACTCCTCGCGCTCGTGGTGTCGGTGGGACTCGCTGTCGCTGGCGCCGCATGGTGGTTCACGCGGACCGAGGACATTCCAGAGGTGCTCGAAGAGGTGGAGGAGAGTCCCGCGGTCGTGGAGATCCCCGGGATGGGCGGGCAACCGCCGCTCAAACTCGAAGCGCTCGAGGGCAAGACCGTCGTCATTGCCGTGAGCGGAACCTGGTCGGCCAAGTCTCCGGAGGGAGAGGCGACCAATCGGGCCCTATCGCGCTGGGTCTACCCCGAGAGCACGGTCGGCTACGTGGTCGCCGACGCCGGAGGCATGGGGGTGTTCGCGGATCGGATCGAGGCCACGATGGCGAGCTACGCGACGGAGATCCGGTTTCCGCTGTACGTCGACTTCGAGGGCGTGTTTGTCGATACGTTCAAGCTGCCCAAGGGACACCACGGTCTGGTCGTCCTCGGGCCGGACGGAAGCATCGTGCAACGCCACAGCGGCGGACTCGAAGGCGAGGCCTTGGATGCGCTTCGCGAGCAGCTCGGGGCGACCGAGCCTGAACTCGGGGCACCGATGCCCGAACTCTCCGTCGGGGGGCTCGACACCGCCGCCTGTCGGAAGACGGTCTGTGCCTTCGTGTACAGCGGACCGGATCCGGTCGTGCGTGCCGACATCCCAGGCATGAAGCCCGGCGGCTTCGAAGGCGACGACGACACCCGCCTGCAACAGATGCGAAAGCCTCCGGTTCGGAACGTGACGCTGGCGCGAAAGATGAAGCTCGCGAGCACCCGAGGTGCGTTCATCGGAGACATCGCCGACGACATCACCAGCGAGGGTTGGGAGCGCGTCAGCCTGTCCGAGGGCGCGGATGCTCTGGAGGCACTCGGGTTCTCGGAGGGTCCGGGCATCGTCGTGTTCGATCATGGCAAGGAAGCCGTACGGGCGACGGGGGTCGTTCCGCTGCACCAGTGGGGACGCGTCGCCGATTTGCTCGAGTTCCAGGGCTTCAACGACCGACGGCCTCCCCGGGGATGAGCACTCGGATGAAGCCGGTGGCAGTACGACACGTCGACCACCCGCCCATGGTGCGATACGCGTCCGCTCTTCTTGCCGCGCTCGCCAGCGGGGCCTGTGCTCCCGCGACCGACCCGGCTCCGGCCGCTCCTGCCGCTCCCGCGGACGCCCCCTCCCCGGCTGCGATCGCTCCGGCCGACCCCGGGCAAGACGCAAAAGCCACACCGTCCGCGCCCACCTGCGTGACGACCCCGATCTACCGCGACACAGGGCTGCGGGACGGCCTGCCTGCGGGCTCGTCCGAATGCCAAAGGGCCCTGGAGTCCATCACCGACGGACTCGCACAAAGCGCGACGTGCAGCGGCGACTCCGACTGCACGATCCAACCACTCGCCGGTGGGTGCATGGGCGCGGGATTGGTTCGGGACGCAGGACCCACGCCCCTGCCGACCTCTTGCGTCCCGGACGAATGTCGTGCCGCCGACTTCACCGACCACCAGGTCCGATGCGAAGCCGGCTGCTGCGTGGTGTTCGAGAGCTGAGCGTCACCAGTGAAACACCACGCCGTACTGCGCGGTGTACGGCTGACCGGTGCCGAACGGGTTGGCGGTCCACACCGCACAGCCCTCTCCAAGGACGAGCTCGCCCTGTGCGACCTGGTAGTCGAGGTCGATGTAGTAGTACTCGGACTCTGGAAACTGGTTGTACGCGCGCAGGTGCGGGTAGTTCACCACCTGCGGTGGGAACTCGTAGAGCACGCCGTCGTCGTCCGGGTAGCCGCCCACGCCAAACGTCTCGTGTTGCATCGACAACCGGGCCACGCCGTTGTCCTCGAACAGCACCAGATTCATCGCGGCTTCGAGGTCGGTGTAGGCCGTGACCACGCCGCCGGACCAGGTGAGGTAGGAGATGATCCAATCCTCGCCGAGGCCCCACGCGCCGCAGTCGTCCCCAGCGCAGCTTCGCGTGCGGACCTGAATCGTAGCGCTGGCCAGCTCGCTGCGCGGCAGTCCGCCGAGTTCGGCGAGCGCCTCGGCCCCGGTCCACGCGATTCCGTTGCACGACGCTGGGTCGAAGGGGTCGTCGGAGAGCGGGGTGTCGCCGGTACTCTCGCCCCCGGTTGCGTCGGTGTCCGAGCCTGGCCCGCTCGTGCTCGAGGTTGGCGCACCGCTCTCGCCCGCACTGGAGTCCCCGGTGCTTCCCTGCGACGCCCCAGTCGAGGCTTCGGGCCCTCCCGTCGTATCCCCCGCGCCGCCCGTGGAGCCACCGGAACCATCGCCGTTGGTCGACGCGGTCTCGCCGGCTGTGACGGACTCCGAACCGCCCGACTCGCCCGCGCTCACACCCGACGCACCGCTGGCGCTGCCGAACGGAGAGGACCCCTGTGCATCTCCGCCGCATCCGGCAAGAATCAGACAGATCGCGACGGCACAGACTGAAACACGCACGATGACTTCTCGACGTGCACCGCAGTGCCAGGTTGCAGAGATTCGGCAAGAACAGCCGTTTTCGGCCCTTCGCGTCGGTTTAGGCCTCACGACTCCCCCTCCGACCGGTAGCCCTCTGCGAGCAACGCCGAGCCATCGTCATCCGTTCGGCAAGAACACCGAGAACACGAAGTCTTCCCCGCCGCCATGGCAGCCGATGCAATCGTCGGGGCGCTCGGGCGTGAGTGGCTCGCGGTTCGCGTCGAGCTGGGCCCACGACCACCCGGCGTCCGTCTTCCGCATGACCTGGATCAGGAAGGGATCCGGGGCGTCCTCGCTCTCGTAGCTTTCGCACACGGCGGCGACCCCCTCGGGCCACGCATCCAGCGCGTCTTCGCCCAAGAACGCGCCCAGCAACGCTGGATGGAGATAGACCTCGACCCAAGGCCCGTGGGCGCCCGATGCTTCGCGGCGGTGCGGAAGGTCGGCGGAGGTCGGCGGCGGCTCCCACTGGGGATAGTCGTCCGCCTCGACCGAAACGAGAAGCGCCACCGCCGAGTCGTCCTCCAACGAGACCGGGTCGGGCGACTCGGCCAAACATCCGAGCAAGAGCGCTCCACCGAGGCACGCTGAGACGGGCAGCCGCACGAGCACAGCGTACGTGGTAGACGGGCCCATGGCCAAGGGTCCCTCCGCGCGCCGGCTGGCGGTACGTGTCCTTCAAGACGTCGAGCGCGGCACAGGCTTCAGCAACCGCGCCTTGTCCAGGCAGCTCGAGCGTCACCCCACGATGGACCCGCGCGACCGTGGCCTCACGACGACGTTGGTCTACGGGGTGCTTCGCCACCGAGCGCGGCTCGATGCCCACATCGATACCCACGCCAAGCGTCCCAAGGGCCTCAAGGGGGAGACCCGACAGATCTTGAGGATCGCGGTGTACGAGATGCTCGACCTCGGGCGCTCGCCAGCCATCGCGATCAGCGAAGCCCTTCGGCCCCTGCAGAAGGCCGGCCCACTCAAGGGCGCCGCGCAAGCCATCCTCGGCGCCGTGGGTCGCGACGGTCCCGCCCTGGAGGAGCGGTGGGCCGCGGGAAAACCGCTCGCGGTCCTGGACCACCGGTGGTCGATTCCTCGATGGTTGGGCGGGCGCTGGATCAAGACCCTGGGCCCGGAGGCAGCGATCCAGCGGGCCACGGCGTTGGCCGAGCCGCCTCCAGTCGACCTGCGGGTCGATCTCGGGCGCATCAGCGCTGATGATGCCGTTGCACGCCTCGAAGCGGAGCACCCCGGCATCCAGATCAGCCGGGTCCCAGACCAACCGCAAGCGCTACGGACTCGGGGCGGCGGGGACCTCTTCTTCGGGCCCATGCACGGAGAAGGCCTCATCTCCGTCCAGGGACTGGCCGCGCAGCAAGCCGCGCGCGTCCTGGAGCCGCAGCCGGGCATGCGGGTGCTCGACGCGTGCGCGGGCCTTGGCGTCAAGACGCTCCAGCTCGCGGAGCTGATGGAAGGCCGCGGAACGATCGTTGCGGCCGATCTGGACCCGCGGCAGATCGAAGAGTCCCAGGCCCAGGTCGGGCGCGGGCGACTCGCGAATGAAGAACTCACGCTCACGCACGTCGAAGCCGACCTTGCGGGTGACCATCCCGAACTCGACAACGCCCCTTTCGACGCCGTGCTGCTCGATGTGCCGTGCACGGGCCTGGGCAACCTCGCCCGGCACCCGGAGATCCGCTGGAACCGAAGCTACGAGGACATCGGATCGCGCGCTGAGCTTCAGGAACAACTCCTGCGTCGCAACCTCGCGCGAGTGCGCTCGGGCGGAGCCCTTGTGTATGCGGTGTGCAGCTTCGCTCCCGAGGAGGGCCCGGACATCGTCGAGACGGTCGTCGCAGACGGCTCGGCCACACTGGAGGTCTCTCGCACCTGGACACCCGAGGGGGACCAGACTGAGGGGTTCTACGTCGCCAGGCTCCGGCGCCCCTGAGGCGTTCCCCACCGCGGGGGTTCGGGGTACTGTTCCGCCTCGCATGCCGGGGTCATTTCAGGAGCGTCCACGCTGATGGGCGTGTGGTTGCTCCCCGCGGTCATGCTGTTGGGCGGCCTGGTGCTGCTCGCCACCGCAGCCGATCGCTTCGTGCTCTCGGCGGCACGCCTCTCCAAGGTTTGGGGCGTCTCTCCGATCCTCATCGGCGCGCTCGTGGTCGGCATGGGCACCTCCTCGCCGGAGCTGCTCGTGTCGGTGCTCGCCGCGCTGTCGGGCGAAGTCGACCTCGCGGTGGGCAACGCGGTGGGGTCCAACGTCGCCAACGTCACGCTGGTCCTCGGCGCAACCGCGGTCCTCGCCCCCCTCACCGGCAGCCTCCGCGTGCTTCGGCGCGAAGGCATCCTGATGTTCCTCGCCGTGTGCGGCTTTGCCGTGGCGGTCTACGATCTCGAGCTGCACCGCTTCGAGGGCATCGCGCTGCTGTCATCGATGGCGCTCGCAGCCTTCCTCGTCGTCCGTTGGGCCCGGGCCGATCAGCGAGCCGGGCTTGCCATGCCCGACGACGACGATGCTGACGTCAGCGAGATCAGCAAGGGCAAGGAGATCGGGATGGGACTGCTCGCCTTGCTCCTGACCTTGCTCGGCGCCGAGCTGCTCGTCCGCGGCGGGACCGACTTGGCGTCCCACATGGGGGTCGACTCAGCCTTCGTCGGGCTCACCCTCGTCGCCGTCGGCACGTCCCTCCCCGAGCTCGCCACCTCGATCGCGGGCGTGCGGCGTGGGGAACACGACATGGTGATCGGCAACGTGGTCGGCTCCAACCTGTTCAACGCCCTCGCCGTCGCGGGAGTTGCCGGCACCCTGGGGCCGGGCCCGATCGACCCAAGCTTTCGCCTCGCGAGCCTGGTCATGGTCGGATGCGCCGCCCTCGCAGGTCTGCTGGCGTTCACGGGACGCGAGCTGGTGCGCTGGGAAGGCATCCTGCTGATGTGTGGGTTCGGCGGGTTCGTCTGGTTGAGCTACATCGGGTAGCTTCCGCGGCATGGCAGCCCAGGCCCCTCGCATCGCGCCATCGATCCTCAGCGCCGACTTCGCGCGACTCGGTGAAGAAGTCCGCGCCATCGACGAGGGCGGCGCGGACTGGATCCACGTCGACGTCATGGACGGCCGGTTCGTGCCCAACTTGACGATCGGACCCGGCATCGTGAAGGCGCTTCGGCCTCACACGGCGAAGACGATGGATTGTCACCTGATGATCGTCGAGCCCGAGAAGTACGTGGGCGACTTTGCGGCCGCGGGCGCAGACATCATCACCGTCCACGTCGAGGCGTGCCCGCACCTGCACCGCAACCTGCAGCAGATTCGCGCCCTGCCCCACCACGGCGGCAAGCGCGTCCTGGCCGGCGTCAGTCTCAACCCTGTCTCTTATACACATCTCCGAGCCCACGAGACCTCTCTACATCTCG
>OJGU01000668.1_pt1 | contig 17822 bp, 12 predicted proteins | sample 1594741 | NCBI WGS metagenome assembly OJGU01 (sample SAMN05416841, study PRJEB24817) | seawater metagenome | isolation source: Sea water | place: Canada:Atlantic | collected 2013-07
TAGAGAGGTCTCGTGGGCTGGGAGATGTGTATAAGAGACAGCTCCGGCCCCGTTCTTTCAGCCCGCCACAGTTTGAGAATCCGTCCGGGCTCCACAAAAGGCACGCGGCTTGTCTGCTGCTGTTTCAAGGTGGCATAAAACACACCAGCAATGGCCACGAGAACGGCAATCGCAGAGACGATAATCAAACTCGAAAACAAGTGCTTCCCATTGATGCGAAGGGCGAATCGAATGCTATGTAACATGACGTCTACGAATTCGTATATTAGGCCTGACCGTTCAGGGCGACTCGAACTCTCGGAACATTCCAAGATTCAACACCTCGAGCTAAAATCGTACCAGTCGTGATGTGGCTCAAACAGCCCGAAAACTGCGAATCAGTAACCGCCTGCCCACCAAGCAGGCAACCATCCTTGGGACTCTCTGTTTCACTTTTGGGAAAACCCAGGGGCAACAGGCATGAAACTGTGCAGCAACAAAACTGCCGTGAGGCATGCCATCAGATTGACGCTTCTCACTCGTTGTCAGAAGGCCAAGGAAAGCGTGGCATCGAGCCCGCTCACTTTCCTCCCCTCTTAGAGACTCATCATTGTGGGGTCCGAGACAACAGATGAAATCATGCGATTCACCAATCGAATATCCGGGGTGCGGGATTGTGCCCTCTATCTATTGATCCTTGGGGCCTTCAAATGTTGCTGTGCAGCGCTCGGTAGATACAAGTGCTCTACTGTTCAGAAATGGCACCGGGGGTGGGATTCCCAGCATTTCAGTACTCGACCGAACGACTGGTGAGACACTTAGAACCCTTCGTGCTCCTTGAGAAAGGCTGGAACCCGCTCTTCTAACCAGTAGCGTGCCGCCCAAGGCCATCTACCGGAAACGAAGCCAACGTGCCCGCCATGCTTGCTCACCTCGAGGGTTGTGGAATCAGAGAGCTCGGCTGGGGTTGGAATGACCTCAGGCGTCATAAATGGGTCATCCTCAGCGTGAAGGATGAGGGTTTTCGTTTTGATCGCGGGTAGAAACTGGCGGGCGCTCGATTTCTGATAGTAGTCACGGGCATCGGCAAAGCCGTGGAGAGGTGCTGTCACGGCATTGTCGAAGGACCAAAAGTCTACGAGCTGAGCGAGCTGTTCGCGATCAACCGGTATCCGGTCACCGTGCCGATCGATCTTGCTTCGCACGGCTTCTTGAAGGCATCGAGTCAAGCGACGCTCGTAGATACGGCTGAAGCCTTGGTGAATACTATTAGCGACTTGCTCGATATCGAAAGGTACAGAAACGGCAACAGCCGCCCTCAAGGGATTCACCTCACCGGTCTCACTCAGCCATTTCAGCAGCGCATTGCCACCAAGCGAATAACCGATCGCTGCTATAGGAGTCACTGGTTCCCGCTGATTCACCGCTTCGATTACAGCTGCCAAATCACCCGTATCACCAGAATGATAGGCCCGTGGGAGTCGATTAGGCTCTCCAGAACAGCCTCGAAAATGAACAAAGAGTCCGCGCCAGCCCTGGCGCTCAATCGCACGCAGGATACCTGAGGCATAGGGCGAGGAAATCGACCCCATCAGCCCGTGCAATACAACGACGATTGGACCGGAATCCCTACCCACCCAATCGAGATCAAGGAAGTCTCCGTCAGCCAACTCAAAGCGTTCCCGACGCGTCGCGAGGTCCGCACGTCGGGAGAACAAAGTCGGCCAAACCGTCTGTAAGTGACGGTTTCGCAGCCACCAGGCAGGACTAAAACAAGACATGATTCATGTTAAACGAGCCGAATTCGAAGCCGTCCGGGCTAATCAGTCAAGCTATTCTGGTCTCGATCGAGTCACGGCGAGAGACCCAGATCCGGCGGCCATTTAGAACGTAGCTACATCGCCACCGCCCCCCTGACAAAGCAACAAACTCGACAAACAAACGCCAAGACAAACCGCACCCGGGAAACCGTAAAGACTGCGTTTTTTCAACTCCCGCACTTGACATCTCAAAAACTCATGACATATATACGAATATTTATTCGCGTTTTATTGTTCACGATTTATACATCACTGAAATGAAAAGCACGCTGGCAGCCCCAAACGCATCACTCGAGCCTAAACCAACGCGCCAAGAATCTCGGCCACGCGATTTTCTCCACCGCATGAAGTACAGACGCCTAACCCACTTTCTTTCGGAACGGGCGATGCGACAGAACGGGCACCCTCATCGAAACTGCCAGCCCTTCTCTTAGCAAGTCAGCAAGAAGACTCCGAAAAATTGAACCCCAGCGAACACCACCCACGCACACCATGACTGCATTCTCCTCCGACGCTACGGATCAACACGAACCCTTTGAACAATTCGACACCTCCCAGAAGGCCTTCCAACTGAACCTGGATCGAGCCGTCTACGGCACTTTAGCAGAGATCGGAGCGGGACAAGAGGTAGCCCGCTGGTTCTTCCGTGTGGGCGGAGCGTCAGGTACAATCGCAAAGACCATGTCTGCCTACGACATGAAATTCAGCGATGCGATCTACGGCCCAACTAAACGCTATGTCAGTCAGGACCGGCTCACAATGATGCTCAAGCGGGAGTATGAACTCTTGCTGGAACGCCTCTCAAGCCAGCGTGGCCATGAATGCCGCTTCTTCGCCTTCGCCAATACGGTCGCGACCAAGAGTTTCAAAAACGGGGCTGACGGACACGGATGGATGGGGATTCGTTTCCAACACGAGCCACAGGCCGCGCCCTCTGAAGTCATCATTCACGTGAGACTACAAGACTCGGATGCCATTCGCCAACAGGATGCCCTGGGAATCGTCGGAGTGAATCTGATTTTTGGGGCGACCAAACAGCATCAGAATCTTGAGTACTTCCTCCGCTCTCTCATGAACAACCTAAGTTCTGACAGGCTTGAGATTGACATGATCCAAATGATCGGTCCGGCGTTTAAAACGATCGACAGCCGCCTCTTGGCGCTCCAACTGGTCGAGCTAGGATTGACCAAAGCGGCCATGTTCACCGCTCAAGGGAAGGTTGTTCAACCAGCAGAGGCCCTCTACAACAAACCAGTCCTACTCGAGCGCGGCCTCTTCCAGCCACCCTCACGCATCCACCTAGACATGCTCGACAGCGCCCTCGCCCACTTCGTCCAAGAACCCCAAAATGATGGGGAAGAACCGGTCGTTCTCCTAGAGATTAATCTCAAGCAACTTGGAGCCGGAGCGCCCATCGCCCAAAATGATTTCCTTGAACTCGCAGACAAGCTCGCAAGTCTAGGGCACCCGGTGCTCGTCTCAAACTACTATCGCTATTTTCGACTAACTGACTACTTGTCTCGATCGACAAAAAAAATGATTGGGCTAGCCATGGGTGTCCCAAGCTTAGCGCAGCTCTTCGAGGAACGGTATTATACGGATCTTGAAGGCGGCATCCTTGAATCGTTCGGGCGAATGTTCAAGAACGACCTTGTCGTCTACGCCTACCCAACTCGCCACCGCAACACGCGACCCCAGATCACCGCCGAGAATCTCAAAGTGGCCCCTCAGCTGAGGCACCTGTACTCACACCTCTTGGAAAATCGCAAAATCATGCCAATCCAAGGATCTTCGCCCGAACTGGACAGAACTCCACCATCAAACCGCGTAGAATCCCCACTCCAAGAGCCAGACGAATGGGCATCGAAGCGCGATTCCACCAGTACCGTGGCGCCTTGGAACCAAGCCATCAATGAGACGGCTATCGCTCAATGAGTTCCGACACCGCTTCGATTCGATAGGCGCAACGACGATCGCCGCCTGCCATGTGTTCCAACCGATCCACTCGGACGCCACGTCCCAAGGTTGACCGAAAAATCTCCAATTCCGTATTGCAAAGCTGGGAACAGCTATCAACCGCATGAGAAATAGGACAGTGATTCTCGGTCATCAAGAAGGTCCCGTCCGTTTCACGCTGCAAATCTGCCATAAAACCCTCGCTGCTTCGGATCGCCACCAAAGCCCGAAGCCGGCCGCCTAGATTTTTCTTTCCCGCGATCACTTTCTGATAGCGTTCCACTTGAACGTCGACACAGGCACAGAGCACCTGCGACATCCCCTTCTCACCTAAGGTTTCCTGAGTCGATCTGAGAAGGCTGGCAAGTAAGCTTGAATCAGCACAAGGGAATCGTTCATTGGCCTTCAGGGTTAGCGCCCAAATCTTTGCCGGTCGCCCCATAGGGCGCGCCTCATCACGGGCTCGCACCAATCCCCGATCACGCAGCGCATACAAGTGCTGGCGAATGGCGGCCCCCGTCACTCCCAAGAGAGACGCCAATGACTCTGCATCGGCGGGACCATCTCGCTTCAACAACAGTAACAAACGTTCGGGCGCCGACATCGAGTCTGTGCGCTTATCATGGCCCGATCTCATTGGCATGATTCCCGTTTACTCAATTCCCGCTTGATCATCCACTAAAATAAGATGAAACTTACAAAAGTTGAACGGGTTGCGACGCCGCAGCTCCAGTGCCCCCAAGCGAAATCTAAGCATGGCAGAATTAGAAAACCGATATCCCGAGAACGCCAGCGGCAGCTACTATGTCGACGATCAATGCATTGATTGTGACCTCTGTCGTGAAACGGCCCCTGATAACTTCACTCGCTCTGAGGAAGGTGGCTATAGCTACGTTCACAAACAACCGAGCAACGAAGAGGAAGAATCACTCTCAATGGAGGCTCTCGAAGGTTGTCCTGTGGAAGCAATTGGAAAAGACGGCGGAGACGCTCAAGCTTAGAGAATATGCATTGGGATCTTAACCTCAAAACGCCCCTCGCAGATTTCGGCAAAGAAGAGCTGAATAAGCTCGAAAACGGGCCGCTCGATGGCTCGCTGTTAAAAGCCCAGTTTGCTGATGGCTCGTTCCAAGAGCTTGAGTGGGCCGCTGAACAGGCAGCGAAATCGCACGGAATTTACCTCGAATTCAACCGAGACAAGAAGGGGCGAGATAAAGATTGGATGTACATGCTGAGGATCACGATCCCAGGCGGAGGGCCGCTTAAGGCCTCGCAGTGGGAAATCCTCGATCAGATCGCCAAGGACTATACCGCGGACCAAGACGGCCATCCCTCACTCCGACTGACCACACGGCAGAATGTGCAATTTCATTGGCTGAAGAAAGCCGTGGTGCCTGATGTCGTTCGCCGCGTCGCCGACTCGGGATTCTTTGCCCTCAATGGCTGTGGTGACAATGTGCGAAATGTCATGGGTTGCCCCCTCTCCCGCGTTACGGGCGCCTACAATGCCCATCAGCATGCCGAACATTTCGGCCACTATTTCCAGCTTCCCTTAGAGCCTCACCTGAAGATCTTCGGCATCGATCCCAAGCTCGCACCGCGGACAGAAGGAGCTCAATTCGATTACGGCCCAGGACTCCTCAACCGAAAATTCAAGATTGCCTTCGCCGCCGCACATCCGGATCCCGAGACGGGCATTTGGGTCCCTGACAATTGCGTCGAATGTCGCACCAACGACATCGGTGTGGCCCCGATTCTTTCCGGCAACAAGGTGCAAGGATTCCAGGTCTACGTTGGTGGGGGACAAGGCGAGAAGAATGGTCGACAGACTATCAGCACGCTTGGCACACCACTCGGATCGATCTCCGAAGCCAATTTAGAAAAAGGTCTTGATGCAATCGTCAAGGTGCATCAGGAATGGGGAGATCGCCAGAACCGGGTTTGGGCACGACTCAAGTTTGTCATCAAACAGCAAGGTGTCGACTGGTTTCATGATCGCGTCCGCGAACGCGTTGGATCCATTTTCGAAGCGCCGATCCCTGATCACGATCCGGGAGAACGACACCTACACCATGGGTGGATCCCTCAATCAGAGCAGGGTCATTGGTCCTACGGGATGTTCGTCGAGAATGGACGGATCACAGATCGCACTCCGACGCCATTCCGAACAATGGTTCGGGAGCTACTCCATACCTACGAGGCCGAGCTCATGATCACGGGCAATCAAGATCTCGTTTTCAGCAATCTCAAAGAAGATCAACGAGCTAGCTTCGACGCAGACCTCAAACGCTTCGGCTACGGTTCAACGAACGGAAACGACTACTCCACACTGAGAAAGCGGGCTGTGGCCTGCGTTGGACTGCCGACCTGCCGTCTCTCATACACCGATTCCGAACGATTCCTTCCGGTGCTGATTGACGAACTCGACCAGCGAGGGTTCGGCGAAATGACGGAAACCATCGGCATCAGCGGCTGTGAACGGCAATGCTCGCGGCCCAGTACCAAATCGATTGCTTGGGTCGGCAACGGGAAGGACCGCTACCAACTTCGGCTCTTTGGCGATGACAACGCTCGCCATCAAGGAAGATTCCTCACGGACAGCGAGGGGAACCCCTTCTTCAATCGGGTTCTGCGCGACCGTGTGGCCGATGTCATTGAAGTGCTCTTCACCTTTTATCAGGCAAATTCTCAAGACGGAGAGGACATGGGGACCTTTCACCGACGGCTCGGGATGGAAGCGATCGTCACTCACCTGGCACAGCATCCTCAACTTGAGGATCTTATTAAGAAAAAGAAATCCGCGACGGCGTCCTAAGGCACTCACGCAAGTAGCCCCCTTGTTTTAGACGCGGACAGTGCCGTAACACCACAAGGTTCGAAGCCGTCTCTCAACTCTGTTCTACCGGGCGTGGGGATCGTGGATCTTATCGATTCCCACGCTTGTATCCAGAACATCGAGTGCGATAGTCTGGTCTCATGATTCGAACCATCCAGCTGGCTGCCATCATCCTCGCCGTGCTTTGCAGCGCCCCGCATGCTTCGGTAGCCGACTCCATGCCCCCGCAAGCCTACACCGTGACTGCACCCCCGGCATCACTTGAACTTCCAGCATTCTACCAAAAATACACTAGCGCCAGCGGCTATCCGATCGTTAGTTCGGAAAAAGTCAACGATTACGCCCTCAAGGAAACCGCCTACCTCATCGACATGATGCTTGCGAAGCGGCCTGACGTCCGAGCCGCGATGATCAAGAGCGGCTCAAGAATGATCGTCATGGCTCATGATGAATTCACCACTGATATTCCGGAGCACTCCCATCTGACTCCAAAAGGATATTGGGATGCACGAGCGCGAGGATTAGGTGGATCCAAAACCGAACCCGTCTGCTCTTGTGCGGAGGAAAATGTCTTGGCATTCGAAGGCGATCCTTACTCCACCGAGAATATTGTCATCCACGAGTTCGCCCATAACATCCATCTGCGCGGCATGATCAACGTCGACGCCACCTTTGATTCCCGTCTCGAGGCCACCTATGACAAGGCGATGGCAGCGGGTCTCTGGGAGAAGAAATATGCCTCGGTCAATCATGCTGAGTATTTCGCAGAAGGCGTGCAATCATGGTTCGACAACAATCGTCAACCCGATCACGACCACAACCACGTTGACACTCGAGCCGAGTTAAAGGAATACGATCCTGGCTTAGCAGCTATATGCGCAGAAGTTTTCGGCGACACCGAACTCGTCTACACCAAACCCACCACCCGACTCCGCGGCCACCTCGAAGGATATGATCCTTCCTCATCGCCCAAGTTCACCTGGCCAGACCGCCTAAATGAGGTCAAGAAAGCGATTCGCGAATCAGTCAAGTCGCGCGGCAAGGACCGCAAGAAACCCTACGTAAACTAGTCGCCAACAATGGCCGCTCGCCATTCGTTAGAATCGAGCAATCTCACTCAGTCTCTCCAGAGCGGGTAAGGCAATAGAGCTGACGATCGCTCCGCAGGTAAATCGAGTTCCCCACAACAACCGGCGAGGCATAGAAGGTGCCCTCGAGTTCATTAATCGCTAGCACCTCCATTTTCTTCCCGCGAGAAAGAACGACCGTCTTGCCATCCTCACTCAAGAGGTAAATCCGGTCCGCCGCTCCGACAGGGGACGCACTGAAATTGAGCGGCCCAGGCAAGCGCGATTTGAAGTAGTGCCGCCTTCCCGTTTTGGCGTCGAGACAGGAGAAGAAACTCCGATCCTCCAACAAATAAATCTCATCTCCCCATAACATAGGACTAGGCACATAGGGGGTCCCGCGATCGAGCGTCCAACGCACATGCTCGCTATCGGTCAAGTCTCCTCGCAACCCCAGAGTGATGGCATGCAAGGTATCCTTGGCGTAGCCACTGGTGGCAAATGCCATCCCATGCCCAATAGCCGGCATTGGAATCGCTCCTTCGCTCTGCCCGCGGCACTGCCAGAGGATTTCTCCCGTAGCCAAGTCATAGCACTGCACGGCCTTCCCATTGACAATCACCTGTTCAATGCCGCCGTGGGTGAAAATTCGAGGAGTGCTCCAATTCGACGTCTCATCCCGATTCTGCCTCCAGAGTTCATCCCCATTTCGCTTATCAATCGCCACGACATAAGACTGAAGTTCATGATCGACAATAAACACGAGCGTGTTCCCGAAAAGCGCAGGCGAACTTCCCTCTCCCAGCGAATCCTCAATCGCATGTGTTTGGATGTCCTTCTTCCATACGAGTCTCCCCTCAAAATCATGGCAATAGAGACCAAAGGAGCCAAAGTAAGAATAGACGTAGGCACCATCCGTCACCGGAGACGATGACGCATAGCCGCCCTTTCGATGATGCCCTTGATGGGGCATTGCCTCGTGAACCACACGGCTCCAGAGGGGCTTTCCGCTACGACGATCGAGACACATGACAACCGACTGTTGTGGTTTCCAAGAAGTGATCACTCGCGGGTGGGGATTGATTCTTGGCGTTCCTGGAGGGATTAAATCTGGCACGACCATTTCTTTGTCGAGGGCGATCGAGGTCAGAATGAAGAGACGCTCCCCCCAAATCACGGGCGTTGCCCACCCCTTACCTGGAATAGCTGTCTTCCAGTTGAGATTCTCGGTTTCACTCCACGTCGCCGGGGGATTCCCTCGCGTCGCAACGCCATTCCAGGTCGGGCCGCGCCACTGTGCCCATTGTCCTGAACGCGCCTCCCCTCCGAGATCGTTCGCTTGAATCAAGACGCCAAACGCGAGTGAGCAATGAATGCAAAGTCCAGCAAAGACTTGCGCGATGGAGCCACGAAGCGGCCATTCGTGATCCCTCCGTGGCCGCTGATTTTGAAAGATTGGTTTCACTAGTTTGGGATCCTAGCAGCCCTCCCGATCAGAAACAACCCGTCCGGCAATCTCAAACGGATCTCGAGGAAGGAATCACCCAGACAATGACTACCCTGTCGAGTCACCGCTACAGCAAGCAATAACTCTGCCCGCGATCCCTTCAGAGAACTCAACTGCCAGCGCCCCTCGCAGCGCGTTCCAATCAGCCTACGTTTCACGCCGTAGACGCCGTCACTTCGTTCACCGGAAAGACCGCGAACTGATTCCAGGACTGATCACCAAGAATCCTTGAGAGCAACGGGCAACACTTTAGGAATCTCCAGAATTCAGGCACCAACCAGGAGTTCCATTGGAACTGAGACCTTAAGAGACACCGCCCCGGTAAGACACGTCTTACCGGGGCGGATCAACAAGAGTGATGGACGCACTGGAATGCCCAGGGCACCCTCACCTCTACCTAGCCAACCTTGTGAACATGAATATCCTGCTGAGGATAAGGAATCGAGAGATTCGCCTCATCAAAGCGTTCTTTCACCGAACGGGTCACATCCCAATAGACTTCCCAGTAGTCACTCGTCTTAGCCCAAGGACGACAAACAAAATTCACCGACGAATCCGCTAACTCGTGAAGTTTGATAAGAGGCGCGGGCTCGGCCAGCACCTTTGGATGAGCTTCAACAATGGACTGCAACACCGCTTCTGCCTTACCGATATCATCCGTGTAGCCGATCCCAAACACAAGGTCCACCCGCCGGGTTTCATTTCCGGTGATGTTCGTGATGACACCGCCCCAAATGCTTCCATTGGGAACAATCACCGTTTGATTGTCAGCAGTCTTAAACACCGTGGATCCCATACTCATCGAATCCACTTTCCCGGTGATCCCTCCCGCAGAAACCACATCACCAACATCGTACGGTCGATGAAAGAGAATCATTAGTCCGGCAGCAAAATTATTCAACGTTCCCTGAAGTGCAAAACCAACAATGAAACCGACCGCACCGATAGCGGCCAAGAAAGGGCCAATCTCCACCCCAATAAAACTCAGCGCAATGACAAGACCGACAAAGGTCACGAATTTCCGAGCCGTATTGACAATGAAATCTCGAAATAATTCTGACGAACCACTCTTAGCTCGATCCAAACTCTTGCGAACCACACCGCTAAAGAGGCTCCCAACGATCCGGGCCACCATCAACGTCACCAGAAAGAGCACGATATTGACCCCTAATTGTATTCCTCCCTCTTTCGATAGCAACCAACTCTGAAAAAGGCCCAAGGTCTGTCCCGCATTATTGATCTCTATAGACAAGCCAGAAACCGCATCGAGATAGGCGCGAGATTCGGTCACGTCGCCTCCCTTTCGTTCCAACGCAGCGACAATTACCTCAGCGCGATCAACTAATTGCCCCCTCTCGAGAACGAGCGCGTTCAAATCAGTCCCGGCAGAATCGGGTTCCGCAGACGCTTCCCCCATCGCAGCGATTTCTGCGGCACTAACCTCGCCCGCTTTGGCTCGCACCAACTGGAGCCAACCACCGAGCTCTTCCTCCAACTCTGCCTGCGTGAGCGGCACTACCATTTTCTTTAACTGAGCAACTGGAACTTGAATATCCGTTGCCGTGGTGGCGCTTGCCGCCTCTGCGCTGCTGGCAGCCATGCTCAAGAGCAAGGACAAGGTGCAAGCAAAGAGCCTCCTGACCATAGGTTTCATCATTTGTTTCATGTTTTCTTTTGCAACAATCGGACGAGAATCTCTCAACGATCCCAGAAATAGACTATCAGTACATAGACTGACTTCAATCCTACGGTTCTACCCTCGCGGATGCGCCCCCACCAAAACAATCTCCCGCCCAACACGATTGGCTATCGGGATTGCAGAGGCACTAACTCAATGATACAGTGTCCTCTTCCCACAAGACCTCGACGATCGAAACCAATGAGCGAGATTCATACCACCATGACCTATAGCCTCCGTCGATGTCTCTGCCTCGGCATGACCCTAGCCTCTCTTTCCCTCGCTCCATCCTTCGCCGCACAAAGTGAGGCAAATGGCGCCGCAGTGAGCGCACTCCGCATCACTGAATTGCTAGCCTCGAACGAATCAGGCCTGCGAGACGAGCGAGGCCAGACCAGCGATTGGATTGAATTCAAAAATACGAGCTCTGAGCATTTACAATTGGCTGGCTATCACCTCTCCGACGATTTCGACACCCCAAATAAATGGTCGTTCCCAGAATATCTTATTCCTCCCGGAGAGCACCTCCTGGTTTGGTTATCAGGACGAGAATCGAACTCTCCTTCTCATCGTCTCGGACTCCAATCAGCCCGATCGATACCGTTCGGCACATTGCTCGTCGACGCCAACGCCTCCTGGAAGTACGAGGCCATTTCTGCGGAAGCAAGCAATCAAGAACAACAGCGCTACTTTCCAAATCAATGGACGAACGAAGCGTTCGTCGATGCGCATTTTGCCACTGGCCAAGGAGGATTTGGCTATGGAGACGACGATGACAAGACCATCGTACCGGAGAACACGAGCCTCGTAATCCTCCGTCGCACCTTCAAGCTCGATCAACCATTCACCTCTCATTCACTCGGTCTACGGGTCGACTATGACGACGGATTTATCGCCTTTCTTAACGGCACCCAGGTCGCATCCAAAAATGCTCCACGCGAGCCGCTTCGACACAACAGTTTCGCCAACAACACCCACGAAGCCGGTGAAGCGGAGTATTTCGATCTTTCATCGCATGCCGACTTACTTAAAAAAGGAACCAATATTGTGGCGATCGCTGGACTCAACAACAGTGTCAAGAGCTCCGACCTTTCAATACACGCTGTTCTCGGACTCCATGCTCCCGTGCTCCATGCGAATTTCAAACTCAAGAAGAAAGGAGGGGAAGTCTATTTGGTCGCCCCCAATGGCGCAATCGCCGACCGTCTATCATATAAGAAACAACGCGCTGACCAATCCCTTGGTCGTCCTGAACCCTCGAAAAACGATTTGGCATACTACCTCACCCCCACTCCTGGTTCCGAAAATGTTGCCACGCATCACGCGAGTCCGATCACAGCTCGACTTCTGCTCAACCCCCAACCAGGGCACTACGAGCACGCTCCATCAATCACGATCCAAACCCAATCATCAATCCCCGTCGACATCCGCTACACTAACGACGGCACGATACCAACCGACTCTTCTAAGCTCTACCAATCCCCGATCGATTTCGACAAGACTGGACTCATTCGCGCCGCTGCCTTTGTCGGCTCAGAAAAAGCTAGCTCAGTCATCACGGGCAGCTATGTCATTGGCACTCACGGGTCGCTACCTCTCGTATCAATCACGATGTCCCCTGAAGATTTTAGAGACGTTCAACTCCAGAATAGCGCGACGGGACATGGCAGCGAACGATCAGCCTTCTTAGAGTACATTCGGCAAACCGGAGAGCCTATACTCACGACCGGATTCGGGCTCCGACTGCACGGGGGTGCAGGCCGCAATGGCGGTTTTGAGACCAAGAAATCTTACCGGGCCTACTTTAGAAAACGGTACGGGGTGAGCAGGTTTAGCGGGGAGATTATTCCTGATGCAACGGTCAAGAAATTCGACAAGTTTGTCCTTCGAGCCAGCTCAAACGATCGCGCCCCTCATGGTTCAAGCATTCGCGATCAAGTGATTCGGGACCTCCATGCCGACATGGGAGCCCTCGCTGCGAGCGGCTCGTGGTGTGTTCTTCAGATCAATGGGTTCAATCGCGGCGTCTACAACATCAGCGAACGGATGGATGAAGAATTCTTCAGCTCGCACCTCGGCAAAGGTAGCTACGACGTCATGAAAACTGGCGAAACGATTCTGAATGGTGACCGGGAAGATTGGGACGATCTTCGCCGCTTCATTGAACGAACAGATTTCTCTCGGGACAAAGCCTACCAAAAACTCTCCCAGCGGGTTGACATTGAGAATTTGACTTCCTACGTCATCGTTAACATGTGCCTTCAAAACTTCGACTGGCCTCATAACAATTGGTATGCCGCTCGCAAGAAACAAGGTGGGAAGTGGCTCTTTCTTTGCTGGGACTCTGAATGGGGGCTCGGTTACCGGCTCCGTCACGACACCGATGCCCCCTTGGGCATCGATCTTGACCCTTACGCATTCATGGATAGCGGTGGCGGCAGCGGGAACGGGCTGATTAGTCGCCTCTTTCTCAAGCTACTCGATAACGCAGGCTATCGCAGCTACTATCAAGATGAAGTACGCCGCTATCTCGCAGGGCCCCTATCAACAGAAAACATCGTTCGCCAGATAAGGCGGCACCGAGACGCCATCGCCAATGACCTGCGAGTCGAATACGAATCAAAGAATCAAGACATCCAACGCTGGCACGCTTTAATCGAAGAGATTGAACACTTTGCAACCGTAAGCCCACAGTTCTTTCAGCAACACACCGACGACTACTTCAACGCAGCCATCTTACCCGACATCGCGACTACCCCGGCAACCTTCGTCTCAAACGACCAAGGACTTCAGATTATTCAACGAACCAGCAAGGGAGCCCTTCATCGACTCAGCCGTCAAAAAAACACTGACACTTGGAGCCAAGAAATCCTCTCCCTTCCATCCAATACTGCCCCTCTCACAGGCGCCCCAAAAAGTTTCACCACTGCCCCGCATAAGGAGCATCTTCTCTACCGGGACACTACAGGGAACCTCCACACACTCGAACTCCCCAAGAACGATTCGACACCCAGACATCAGAATCTCAGTGTCCTGCTTAAGATTCCTCCCACCGACAACGATCCATCGGTGGTCATGGTCAATTCACAGCCCCACATTGTCTACATTGACCGCTATGCTCGGCTACACGAACTATGGTGGAATGGTCATTGGCGTCATCACCCCTTACCAGCAGCGCCTCGCCCCGCAAGTGCTCCCAACATCTCAGCGCGGAATGGAACCTTATATGTGAACTACCAAACGTGTTTCGGAGCGCCCTGCGAACAAAGCCTTCGATTGGATGATAGCACGGATAGCGAACGCCCGTGGAGATATCGGATCACCTATCGGATCCCCTGTGACGGATCTCCGATATCGATGAGCGTCGGAGAAAAACGACGCCTCATCTTCAAACCAAGAGTCGAATGGCCATCGAGTGAACCCTTTGTCTTTGCCTGGAATGGTCGAGACCGCCCTGGCTACAAAGAATACAATGGCCCTCGCAACGGTCTCGTTCAAGCCTGGGACCAGCGCCAACGATTCCGGCATTTAGAACCCCTAGGAACCCCTTTGTCTCCCCCAATTGGCAAACCGATTTCTCTGCGCGACACGCGCAAAAATCAGCACTACGTCGCGTACCGCAGTGACACGGGGCATATTCACGAAGCACAGTACATTCCGGCAACTCGTTCCAAGGCCGAGTATTGGAATATCGAAGACCTGACACAATCAGCGAAGGCTCCCATGGCAACAACAGACCCGATCGGGATGATCGATTCTGACAGCGAAGAGCGCCGTTATCTTTTCCTCGACGAGAGCGCGCAGCTTCACGCTCTAGCCTTCAGCGACCAATGGCGCCACCTCTCACTATCTGACTCCGAACAAGACGATTAGATTCTCTCGAACTCGGCACCAATAGACGAATCACTCCTTCTCGCTGAAATAACGAGAAAGAGCATTACAAAAATCGTGGTTCTTGAAGAAATCTCAAGAGCCAACAAGCATTTACTCGCTAGGCATTTGATACCCTGGTGTCGAGAGAGACAGCGCACGCTCCTCCTCGGTCATGTCCTCCACAATACTCTCGAAGAGCGGTGAAGACAGATAACGCTCACCGGTATCAGGAAGCATACAAAGAAGAGTCGATCCGGGAGCAGCTTTCTCAGCGACTTGCATCGCCACCGCAAAACTAGCACCGCCTGACACTCCCGTTAGAATTCCTTCCTGCTGCGCTAGTTTCTGAGACCACTCAATTCCAACCGGACCAGGAACCGGAATCAGTTCATCGTAGAAGTTGTTATCGATCGATTCCTGCAAGACATGAGGAATGAAGTCAGGAGTCCACCCCTGGATCGGATGGGGTTCAAACGCCGAATGTCCCACCGCTGGAGTCTTATCTTCATTGCGTTCCTGAGCGATGCCACTACCGATCAATGCGGCGTTGGCTGGTTCACTCAAGATAATCTTCGTCTCGGGCCGCTCCTTGCGGAGCACACGCGCAACCCCTGTGATTGTGCCGCCTGTACCATAGCCAGTTACCCAATAGTCGAGTTTCTTTCCCTCAAAATCAGCCAGAATCTCTCGAGCCGTCGTATTCTCATGAATCTTCGCATTGTCCGACGTTTCAAATTGATGAGCGAGAAACCAACCATTGGCGGCCGCAAGTTCTTGAGCCTTTTGGACCATACCAAATCCCTTTTGAGCTCTGGGCGTCAGCACAACCTTCGCCCCCAAGAAACGCATTAGTCGCCGCCGTTCAATCGAAAAACTATCGGCCATGGTAACGACAAGCGGATAGCCCTTGGCAGCACATACCATCGCCAGACCGATGCCTGTATTTCCACTAGTCGCCTCAATGACGGTTTGCCCGGGTTTCAAATCACCCCGTCGTTCCGCCTCTTCAATGATACTTGCGGCCAATCGATCCTTGACCGAGGCGGCAGGATTGAAGAATTCAGCCTTCACGTAGAGATCAACATGATCGGGAGCGAGATGATTCACCCGAATACAGGGAGTGTCACCGATCGTATCAAGAATGCTGTCGAATAAGCGGCCGCGGCCAGAGGTGGTTCTAGATGAGTTATTGGTCATAGTGTCCGGGAACAATAACGAGTTACAGAAATCAGAAAAGAACGAATCGACTCTCCAGAGCATTGCGTGTTCTACTCGAAAAAAGCGCTTTCAATGCCCCCGTCGCCTCGGGACCGAATGTTTTCATGAGAACCCGGCTGTCTTCTTGTAATGGCGGCCGACCTTTGGATGGCCTAAGTTCGAGAGAAATGCAATACTGATCGTTCTCTCAGACATTCTCCTGGTTATCATCGAATCGATCATACCACTCCCCTCATGGCATTTCGGGAGAAAATCACGTAAGCTCGAGCTCCCGCCAAAAAAGACTCCTGGGAGAGCTGGGGCGGCAAGAAAGCGGGAAAATATCTCCTATCGAGCATCGGGAGTGTTCTAGATCATCAATCGTTGACCTCGAACCTTCCTTCAACTCGCAAGCTTAGGACTGTCTTCTTCAACGGCAATAATTCCAGGAGGCTGAGAGACGGCATCCTTGCCAGCTTCATCCACGAGGGCACTCACGATGCCGCACTTTCGCATGCGCAGGGAGCCCATCGTCTTCTCCCCGAAAGCAGCCTCGATCTGCTGAACCAGCTCAGTCATGCGATCTGCATTCCCGATCACGCTCTCGTCCATCGTGATATGCACCAATCGTTTCTTCGCCTTCATAACCGCGCCAAAAGCGGGATCCAATCTCACCGCAATACAACTATTTATCGCAGAGCCTGGACGAGCCCAGCTCCAAAATCCTCGCATTGGCCAAGCGCCATGGCGCTGTCGGTGAGGGAGTTCCAAACATCGAGAGGGCCGTAAGCGGGATGGTTTCGCCTCAACAATGCTGCAACACCTGCAACCAGAGACGTCGCCATGCTCGTACCGCTTATTTTTCGATATCTCCCAGCATTCCAAGCCGAGCGAATATTCACTCCTGGAGCGCTTAGATTTACGTGCGCCCCCTGACACTATGAGGCCGCCATCACTCACCGGCCCGAGCGTTCGCCCCATGCAATAACACAATAGCCCGCCATTGAGGCGGGCTATTGAAGCAAAACTGACTAGAAATCTATGACACCCCTAGTTCGAAGGCATCCGGCCAATAACCATTCGACGTTCAGTCTGCGGTTTGAGCCGACTGTGCAAGGAAGACAACCAGGTGTTCAGTTTCGTGTCATAGTCGGCACTTGGAAGCGACCAGGTGTGCCCAACGATCTCCGTCTCGGCATTGATCAAAACACCCATCGTTCCTATGCCAATCCCTTCTAACTCCTCGCCATTCACTTCTCGCGTATCGAAGGAATGAGGGCTGCCCGTAGAATCCAGCACCTCTACCGGAACATACCAGCAACCTTCCCATTCAGGATCGGCATCCGGATGATCCGAGGGGTAGGGCTTTGCTTGATCCCAGTCGACCCAATGGATCATCGTCGTATGGCCAGACCAATTCGAAAGGTAACGGATCGCCATCACATCACCTGGGAGCGCATCGGAAAGATTCACGATCTGAGACTCGAATCCGACTCCCTGTTCGATAAGATCCACATACCGCGTCGAACTCGGACTAGTCGTATCCTCTATCTCCCCTTTCTTGGTGTCGAAGAACAAATAATCATTCCAATTCCAGCCGTAGGCTTCGGCTAACAACAGTGTCACCAAGGTCGTTCCCTTATTGTAGTTGCCCGGCAATATTCCTTGGTCAGGATCGGCGAATCGGATCATTGCTGGATTAGAGTTACTCCCATAACTACCGCCCCGACGATTGAGTTCTACCCCCTCACCGTCTTCAAAGATCCCATCAGCCTGGGCCTCCAAGATCTGCCCCAAAAGAACCTGCCCAAGTTCGAAGTGAAACGGATTGGCAACATTCGGGGAGTCCAAGTCTTCTGGTTCTGGTTCTGGTTCTGGTTCTGGTTCTGGTTCTGGTTCTGGTTCTGGT
>OJGU01000669.1_pt1 | contig 17814 bp, 17 predicted proteins | sample 1594741 | NCBI WGS metagenome assembly OJGU01 (sample SAMN05416841, study PRJEB24817) | seawater metagenome | isolation source: Sea water | place: Canada:Atlantic | collected 2013-07
GAGATGTAGAGAGGTCTCGTGGGCTCGGAGATGTGTATAAGAGACAGGTAGAACGTAGCGCTCCGTTTCGGGGTTTTTCGACACAAGATAGCTCACCTCACAGTAATCGGCTTCGAAGGGGAGGTTCGGGACGTGATGACGAGTGACGAAATCGATGTTGTCCGCTTCGATGCCCTCGAGCATGCGATCGAGCCCGAGGAGCTCGTGTTGTTCTGACAAGCGGTCGGCAGACCTGAGATCGGCGCTGATTCTGTCCATCACCACCCGGGCCACCTGGATGGAATCCGAACGGCCTTCGACAATAGAACGTCCCGTCAAGGCGGCTTGGAGACAGACATAAGCAGCCATTAAGATGCCGGTCATCAGGCTGACGCTAATCAAGAGCTCGATCAGAGTGAATCCTGTCCGCTCTCGAAAAAGTCGCTGTGGTTTCGTTTCCATTTGTTACGGTCTTGTTGGCTAAGCCCCTTGACCGGCTCCAGCAGTCTTCGTTCTTGGTTTCTCTGGTGTGCCAAGGCCGTTGAGTGGTGGCTCAAAAAGAAGGGTCTCCAGTTTGAAAATTGGTCGCTCAGAATCGGGGGGATTCACGACTGTTACCGTGACATGGAAAAGCCCCTCTTGTTCGGTTTCGATCATTGTTTGTTTCCAAAGGTAGCCAGGGAGCGCAATCCCGCATTCGCCTTCGTCCTCACCGGCCGAATAGTAACCATCGGCGCGAACGAACTCGATTCGCCCGGCAGCAAACAAGGCCGCGCGAGTTTGGATTTCTGATTCCTTGCTTGCCGACAACGAAGCGGTTACGCCTCGCGCCATGCCTGCGATGCCGACTCCAAGAATCAGAAGCGAGAACATGATCTCTATAAGCGAAAAGCCTGCCTGCCGGCGTTTCATTGAGGGATCCTTTCCAAGGGACTGAATTGAACGCGCGATGTGATGGCATTCAAGTGGACAAGAAGACCAAAGCCCATTCGGTCGCGCAACTCGATGTCACTCCCTTTACATGTGCCATCGGGCTGAAACAGAAAGATCCCCTTCGCGTGATCCTCGTCGTTTTCAAGGTTTGTAGCAGGCTCTGGGGGAAGGTCTTGCCCATTGAAGTCACTCTTAGGCTTATGAAAACGAAGCGACACACTGGGGTGGAGTTGACTCGTGCGCCGGTCGAATTGCTTGAGGGGCATGTACGGAGCGTCGATTTCGGCCGTCCGGACTTCGACAATGAGTTTGGAATCTTCTTGATTGATACGCACGCGATGCTGTTTGTGAGTTGTGATTGCCCCGCTGTAAGCCGCTTTGAAGGCGGCCCCGAGTTTACGTGCATTCGAACGAAGCAAGGCCTCTTCGTAGCTCCCCTTCATCTCGGGAATCATGAGCACCGTCATGATACTCGCGATGACCATCACAATCATCATTTCCATCAGGGTAAAACCCTGACATTTCACGATTCGAATGGTGCGTGGGCCGATCATTCCCAATTGGAAATATCGGCGGCATCTCCCTCGCCCCCATCAGCACGATCAGCGCCTCGAGACCAAAGATCGAAGGTCATGGATCCATGCTGTCCGGGACTGCGGTACTGGTAAGGATTTTGCCATGGGTCGGGACGTAGAATCTTGATGTACGGGCCGCGCCATCGTCCGGCTGCATCCGCGGGTTCGGTGACCAATACCTGCAGCCCCTCTTCGCCCGATGGATAGCGATCCATGTGGATGTAGAATTTTTCGACTGCCGACTCGAGTTCTACAATATTCGCCCGGGCCATACTGACTTTGGCATCATGCGCAGTGCCGATGAACTGGGGAATAATCGTAGCGGCCAAGATGCCAAGAATGACCACGACGACCATGATTTCCACGAGGGTGAAACCGGAGTTTTGAGACGAGCGTCTCTCGTTCCGCGAGCGTTTGTAGCTGTGTGTTCTCATTAATACGTTCTTAGTGAATAGTTTGGCTCATCTTGAAAATTGGGAGCAAGAGGGCAATCACGATGAAGCCGACGAGGGCTCCCACGACCAGGATTAGCAACGGGGCGAGGAGAGAAACGAGCGTTTTGGTTCGAGCTCGCATTTGTTTTTCCTCCATGGCGGCTACTTTCAGCAACATCACGTCCAATTTTCCGGTTTCTTCGCCCACGTGGATCATCTGAATCGCAGTGCGCGGGAACAGGTTCGCTTTGCCTAAGGGGGCAGCAAGGGAATCTCCCTTTCTGGTTTCTTCGGTCACATGGGCAATGGAGTCTGAAAGTACTTGGTTTCCAATCGTTGCCTCGACGATTTTCAACGAGGGGAGCAGCGACACGCCCGCTTTCACCAGGGTGCCCAGGGTGCGGGCGAAGCGACTCGTCGCCGACGAGGTGAAAACGGGGCCCAAGAGAGGAAGGCGCAGTTTGAGCCGATCAAGCATCAAGTGTCCTTTGGGCGTTTTGCCGTAGTGGAATATCCCGTAAGAGACGGCCCCGGAAACGGCGAGAATCAACCACCAGTACTTTTGGGCAAACCCGCTGACGGCGAGCAGGATTAAAGTTGGTAGCGGGAGGACATCCATCATTTCCGTTAGCATCCCGAACAAGCGGGGAAGGACGACGGTGAGCAGCAAGATGACCGTGAAAACGCCAAAACCCAGCACGAACATGGGGTAGGCGACCGCCGTGACAACTTCGCTACGCACGTCGTCTTCATGTTCTAGCAAGTCGGCGACATCTTGCAGTACCTGATGCAATGCCCCGGCTTCTTCTCCGACTCGAATCATACTCACGTAGAGAGATGAGAATTGCTTTGGATGGGCTTCCATGGCCGTTGAAAGCGCAATGCCCTTGTGGACTGATTCCCAGAGCGTTTGAACGATTGCTTTCATCGCGGGATTGTCGATCTCTTCCTTCATCGCATCCAGTGCTTGAGGAATGGTGATACCCGCTTCAAGAAGAGCAGCCATTTCTTGAGTAAACGCGGTGACCTCTTTGCGCTTGATACTCGCCCCGATTCGGAACGCAGGGGTGCTCTTGGCGGCTTGTTTGCTTGGTGCTGATTGCGAGTGATTGGCACCACTGCGATCATCGGCTTCGAGGAGCGATGGAAACAATCCCTGGCCGTCTAGTAATCTCAAGGCATCTCGCCGATCTTCGGCTTCAATGAAGCCATCGGATCCATTGCCGTTTGCTTGGACTGCTTTGTAACGAAATCGTGTCATGATTCCTCAACCGTAGAGGCGACTCGGATGACCTCTCGCAGGGATGTCATACCAGCAACGGCCTTCAGGATGGCATCCTGCCGCATCGAGCGCATGTGCTTTGCGGCGTGGGCTTTGATCTGGCCACTCGTACCTCGTTGGACGATCAATTCGCGAAGGGGAGCGTCAATCGAAAGGAGTTCAAAGATCCCAACCCGTCCTTTGTAGCCAAGATTGCGACACTCATCACAACCGGCTCCACGGTGAAAGGTCTCTTTGGATTCCGGGGCATCTATAAGTCCTAAGCTGAGTAAGTGTTCTCTGGCCTCCGAATCTACTTCGCGGCATTTCTCACAGAGCCGGCGGAGGAGGCGTTGAGCCAGGACTCCTTCGAGTGACGATGAAATGAGAAAGGGTTCGACGCCCATATCAACCAGGCGAGTGACCGCGCCGGACGCATCGTTCGTGTGTAACGTGCTGAACACTTGATGCCCAGTCAGCGCGGCACGGATCGCGATTTCGGCCGTTTCGGAGTCTCGGATTTCCCCGACCATCACGGTGTCCGGATCTTGTCTTAGAATCGCTCTAAGACCGGTGGCAAAAGTGAATCCTCGTGAGGGGCGTACTGGGATCTGTGCCACGCCGGGAAGCTGATATTCAACGGGATCTTCGATGGTGAGGATTTTTTTCTCCGGGGTGTAGACCCCATTCAATATTGAATAAAGGGTCGTAGTCTTGCCACTACCGGTAGGGCCGGTGGTGAGGAAAAGACCGTGAGGTTTGTTGACGAGGCGATTGAGTTCAATGACCCGCTCTTCGTCGAGCCCAAGCTCAGAAGCGGTCGGAACTTTCTGATTCTTTTCCAACAAGCGCATGACCACGCTCTCCCCGTGTACTGTGGGCATGGTGCCGACGCGTAAATCGACGCGAGTACCTCGGTGTTGAATTTGAAAATTGCCGTCCTGGGGAAGGAATCGCTCTGCGATATTCATATCCGCCATGATCTTGATACGAGAGATGATGGCTGCCTGAAGATTCCTTGGTGGTGGTGGCATTTCCTGGAGAAGCCCGTCGACGCGATATCTAAGCTCCAACTTGTCCTCGAAGGGGACCATATGAATATCGCTGGCTCGCTCCCTAATGGCGGTCGAAATGATAACATTGACCAAATTGACCACCGTCGGCTCATTCGCCATGACCTCAATATCATGGAGGTTGCCAGTATTCTGCGTTGCGTCGTCGCCTTCATCCCAATTCTCGAACAATTGCTCGACTGTAATTTGGTAGATTTCGGCAATGCGTTCCGTCAGTTCTCGCTCTGGTGCAAGAGTCACCCGAATCTCGCAGCCAGTCATGAGGCTGAGATCATCAGTGATCCGTGGTTCTAATTCGCGCGAACTCGCGACCCAAAGGCAACCTTTGTCTGATTGTAGGGGTAAAACTCGATGCCTTTGGACGAATTGTGAGGGAATCTGTTCAATCAGTTTTTGAGAGATCTCAAGGGATTTCAACTGAGCGACCTCGATTGATGGGGAAAAGGGTGGTGAATCGGGAGACGTCACTTCGGCCATGGTTGTTTCTTGAGACAGTGCTACCGCGTTATCGTTCATCAAAGACTGTTCTTTTTTCAATCACCACCCATGGTTGATCCTGAGGTTCAGGGCTTTGCATACAGCTCGCCAAAAAGAGCACTTGGATTTCGTGACTGGAATCGCCCTTTTGACTCTTCCGTAGTGCCGGGAATTCAGTTTTTTTTTCATTAATGATCTGATTCTAAAGAGATTCAGCAGCGGACCGTTCCCTAACAAGACAATCCAGGTCTCTTTCGATCACGCTGATCACTGCGGTTTGCGCCTCAATGCTCGAAAACTTGGTTGAGTATGATGGTTTTGTCTTTGGTCTTGAGTCAGTAAGGGCCGAATTAGACTTTGAAAACGCTCGGCCAGGAGGGGCGATGGTTCAATGAAATCATGCCGTTCAATGCCGAATTAAATCGTCCCTAGTTCTTGGTTCTGCCGCCGCCGTTTCGATTCTCCTTGAGTGGTCCGTATTTGGGACGTGCTTTTTGAATGCCTAGTGTTGTTTGAATCTGACCTTATGTCACTTGGGTCTGTTCATTGCAACGACAATTACATGGTGAGACGCTTTATAGTCAAATGTCTTAGATGATTTTGATTTCTTTATGCTGAGCGCGCTTGAGAAGCGGGGGCAGTGGGCTTTATTGAATGCCTAAAGCAGGGAAACCGTGGTTTTGCATTGTTGGTGATCTTAGTTTTTTTCCCAAGACCTGCGAGCCCAACCTAGTGGGGGCTAGCAGCGTTGAAGAACGGCTTGGTAGTCGAGTCGCTGAACTTTGAAATGATGGGCTGTCAGGTAGGGGATAGAGTGGGTTCCTTTGGATTCCTTCCGTCCGGGAATGGTAACGTCGTCGATGAGTACGATCGCCTTTGCTGAGAATAATCCTCGATCGATGGCTATTTTTGACTCCCGGAGATGTAATTGGGCGGCACCGTTCTGGGTCTCACCTGCATCCATGTAGAGAAAATCGATTTTCCCTTCAAAGCTCTTGAGGAAGGATTCCGAGGTGACGACGTGATAGGTGATTAGCTCTCGGTATTCGGCTGAAATCACTTTAGAGATTTCGATGGCATTGGGATCGCAGTCGACGGTGTGGATTTCAGGACGAGACGCTTGCAAGTGCATGGCGCACATGCGAGTGAAGATTCCGGCTCCCCAGTCCCACTTGCTTGGGTCGTTGGGTTTCCAATACTTTCGGTCGCTCGACATGCACCCTTCATTCCCTCCTGAAACAAAACTTCGACTTGTTCCGAGCTCAACGATGGTTTGCCCAGCGTTCGTTTTGAAAGATTCGAAGGCGTATCGTAGTGTGTTAAAACGATTGCCTAGATACTGCTTATAATGCTCGATGCCCTCTTTCATCGGATTGCTCTCACTGAGATTCGATGAATCTCACTCCTTGTTTGTGTCGAAACCAAGTTGGACCAGCGTTCATCTGAAACTTTCAGATGAACGCTGGTGTTTCTAACCTTGAAAGAGAGCTTACGGCAGCGGTGGTAATGAATCCAAGAATATTCTTAAGAAGAGTCAATTATATGAATTAACGCAGAGCCAAAACGATGGGCTTTTTAGCGAGTACCTGCGAGTTTTGCTCATCCTAGATTTTCGGTCTTCGATCTCAACGGTTTTCGGTTTTTCGGTGCGCTTCGCCCGGAATCTTTTTTGGTGAGTTCTTTGAGGAGGGCTTGGAGTTCTTTTCGTTTGGCTGGCTCTGTGTCGTAGAGATTGGTGGTCTCGCCTGGGTCGTTGGCAAGATGGTAAAGTTGCCCTGGGGCGTCTGGAGCAGTATCAGGTTTTGCATATTGGGCTAGGTTGCCCTGGGTGTAGTTGTTGCCGCCGGAACCTTGATGGTTGAGATACTTCCAATCGCCTTGGCGAAGTTGAAATTCTCCCCGAAAGCTCTGGGTCAACATGTGGGGGCGTATGGAGTCGCTTTCCTTCTGTTTGCCCAGCAGCGCAGGAAGCATGTCGAAGCTATCGACGGCGGCGTCATCGGGGAGTTCGAATCCAACGAGCGATGCAATGGTCGCGAGGATGTCCGTCGTGTTGGTCAGTTGTTCTGAGACTTGGCCGCGGGGAATGTGCTTGGGCCAGCGGGCGATAAAGGGGACTCGATGGCCACCTTCCCAACCGTCACGCTTCATGCCTCGGTATCCTCCGGCGGCGTCGTGCTTGTGATCCTGCCTCATCCAGACGGTGTGCAATGTTTCGGGACCGTTGTCGGAGTTGAAGAGGACGAGGGTGTTTTCGTCGATTCCCATGTCCTGGATGGCATCGAGAAGACGCCCAGTGAGGGTGTCAAGCTCGCGAATGAAATCGCCTCGAGGACCCGCCTCGGTCGTGCCATTGAATTCGTCTGCTGGCAGGACCGGTGCGTGGGAGATTTGGGTTGAGAAGAGAACGAAGAAGGGTTTGTTCGGTGTCTGTTCGCGGTGTTGAGTAATGAATTGGAGGGTCTTCTCGTAGAAAAGGAGATCGGCATCCACGAACTTGTAGTCAGGTGCCTTCCATCCTTCATCGTTGTCCCAGCGCCACTTGCCGCCTGGATTGGGAAGGGTGTCCCGTCTGTGCCGTTGATTCGCAGGAGCTGGGACGAGGCCGTTTTCGATATAGATATAGAGCGGGTCTGTGGTCGGGCAATTGGGGGTGATAAATGACTCATCGAAGCCTCTCCGGTTGGGACCGTCTTCAAGGGGAGTGCTCTTGGTGTAGTCAATGAGCAAGGAATTCTTAAACCCTCCGCCAAGGCGTTTTCCTGATTGATCATACCAAGTGAGGCCAAGATGCCACTTTCCAAAGACGCCCGTATGGTAGCCTTTTGTTTTGAGCATGCTGGCGATGGTGAGTTTTCCCGGGCTGAGATAGCTAGGCCCGCCCGGACCTTCGAAGGCCCGGGTGCCTCTTCCTGTTCGGCAAACTTGTTGTCCTGAGAGGAGTCCGTAGCGAGATGGAGAGCAAATCGTGGATGGGCTATGGGCGTCAGTGAAGCGAATGCCCTCGGCCGCCATGCGATCGAGTCGGGGTGTTTGGTAGGCGGCCTCAGGGTTGTAGCAAGAGAGATCGCCATAGCCGAGATCATCGGCATAGATGATAACGATATTTGGTAGCTGTTGGCCGATGAGCGTTGTGCCTGCCAGGCTCAGAATGGCGAGCCAGGTGAGCAGGGGCGCGAAGGGAGTTGCTTGTTGGATAGATGGTCTCATGAGTGGCGTGTTTTGATCGCGGGCGTGTCTCTTTGTGCTTGCGAGGGCGTTATTCGGGAAGTCTGAACTCGTGGAGCGGATTTGAAGGTCAACGCACCGCAGGCCCAGGGCACCGTAGCCCGATCTATAGTTTTCTGCGAATACGAAGAATGGGGAGCGGTTCGTCGAGATATTGGTCGCTGTCTTTAAGTTGCTGAATCTTTCGAACAATGTTCATGCCGGAGGTAATCTTTCCGAACGCTGCGAAGCCCTTGCCATCAGGATTGCGTTTGCCGCCGAAGTCGAGCTCGGGTTGCTTGCCAATGCAGATGAAAAACTCCGTGTTCGCGGTGCCGGGTTCTTCGCGGGCCATTGACAAGGTGCCGTCGCGGTGAAGGATGCCGGTGGTTCGAGTTGTCTCGTGGGGGATATAGTCCGTCTTCAGGTCGCCGGTATTACGGTCGACTCCGCCTTGAATTACCTCGATCTTGACGGGATTCTCCGGCTGGTTATCCAAGCGGACCACCCGGTAAAAATGACTGCGCTGATTGGCGTAGACTTCATTGTCGACATTCTTAAGGAATTGCTGACTGGTTAGCTTGGCCTTCTCGGTTTCGATGACGGCGGTGATCTCACCCAGCGGCGTCTCAATGACCACTCGCGGGCGAGCACTACGGCATCCACAGGTGATCACAATGAGGAAGGCGAGAAGGGTGGTGGTTCTCATGGCCAAAGGATACGTTTCTAGCGCCCTTCTGCCAATTTGAATTCTCTCGTGAAGCGATGTTCGTGATTGAAGAAAGCGCGAAAAACCATGAGGCTAAGGAGCTATGAGCGGAACTCCAGGTAAACAGGTGCCCCATGATCAGTTAGTGAACGTCCCGGCCCTTATTGCGGACTACTACACGCAGGCGCCCGATATGAGTGTGCCAGAGCAGGTAGTCACGTTTGGGACTTCAGGTCACCGAGGAACATCCGGAAATGCGACATTCACCGAGGCGCATATTCTTGCTGTGGCGCAGGCGATTGTTGAGTACCGGGTGAGTCAGGGGTACAGCGGGCCCTTAGTCCTAGGGATGGATACCCATGCGCTTTCCGAAGCGGCGCAGCGAAGTGTGCTTGAAGTGTTTGCGGCGAATGGCGTGACGGTCTGGATTCAATCCGGAGGGGGCTACACTCCTACGCCCGTTGTCTCCCATGCCATTCTGAAATACAACGACAAGCGATGCTCTGGACTCGCCGATGGCGTGGTTATCACACCGTCTCATAATCCGCCTCAAGATGGTGGGGTAAAGTACAATCCACCGACCGGTGGCCCCGCCGACAATGCTGCCGCGACGACCATTCAGGATCGTGCCAACGAAATATTGCGGGCCGAATTAGCGCCCGTGAAACGGGTGCCCTATACCCGAGCCATGGCTGCTGATACGACCTTGGAGCGCGATTTGATGACTCCTTACGTCGAGGATCTTGGTAATGTGGTTGATATGGAGGCAATCAAAGGGTCCGGCTTGAAGATTGGGGTCGATCCGATGGGCGGGGCAGGGGTGCATTATTGGGACCCGATACGTGAGCGCTATGGACTTGACCTGGAAGTGGTCAATCCAAGAGTCGATCCCACCTTTTCCTTCATGACACTCGACAAGGACTTGAAGGTTCGCATGGACTGTTCGTCGCCCTACGCGATGGCGAGTCTTATTGGATTGAAAGACCGATTTGATATCGCCTTTGGAAATGATCCCGACTACGACCGTCATGGGATCGTGACGAAAACGGGTTTGATGAATCCGAATCACTATCTCGCTGTGGCGATTCAGTATCTGTTTCAACATCGACCCGAGTGGAAGCCTGAAGCAGCTATTGGCAAGACCTTGGTCTCGAGTTCTATGATTGATCGCGTGGCAGCCTCCATTGGGCGGCAACTGTCGGAAGTCCCAGTCGGGTTCAAGTGGTTTGTTCCGGGGCTGGTAGACGGAAGCTACGGATTCGGTGGTGAGGAAAGCGCTGGGGCGTCCTTCTTGAGAAAGAATGGAACGACGTGGACGACGGATAAGGACGGATTTATTCTTGATCTGCTCGCAGCTGAAATCACTGCGAATACAGGGAAAGATCCGAGTCTTCACTATCAGGCGCTTGAAGATCAGTTCGGCCGATCCTATTACGAGCGAATGGATGCACCAGCGACCTTAGATCAGCGAACCATTCTCAAGGGGCTCTCCGCGGATCAAGTCGCAGCCAAGGAACTGGCAGGAGAGACGATTCGCGAGAAACTCACCCGAGCAGCTGGCAATGGCGCCGCCATTGGAGGGTTGAAAGTTGTCACGGAGAACAGTTGGTTTGCCGCCCGTCCATCAGGGACGGAGAATATCTACAAGATCTACGCAGAGAGTTTCCTCAGTGCAGAGCACCTAAAGCAGGTGCAACAAGAGGCGCAAACGATTGTTGATTCGGTCCTAGCCTGATCTGAGCTTTGATCGAGAAAGCGTCCGAAATCGGGTGGGGCAAAAAATGGATCGATCGAATTTTTAAAATAGTTTGTAAGAACTAGCCTCAAGGATACGTATACTCCAGTGAAGGCTGATATTGAAGTGAGCGATAGAAAGGAGGGCTCATTTCCTTGTCTGCTGAAAAAAAACATTGGACGCCAAGGAGGCTCAAATGCTGGCGGACGCGGAGAGTCGAATCTCTGTGTCCGCCTTTTCCGTAGGTTCTCTGACCTTTCGACCACCGTGCCGCCAGCCATGCATGTCTCCGAGCCGACCTGTGATCTGTTCGCTACATTGCTCCTTCAACCCGCGATATTGCTTGAAATCCAGGCAGGAATCATCATCCTCCTTAGGATTGAGTAAGTTCGGGATTTGTGCAGCTCTTGCGGGTTTTGCGGGTCTGGTTTGGCTATGACGTTATATTGAGCAAGTGAGTGTGATGAAGAGAGAAAAGAAGGCTTATAAAACGCCCGAACTCGAATGCTACGGTGCTGTGGCGAATTTCACGACGGGAGGAAGTGGAATGCGGAGTGAGTGGGAACTACAGACGACGGGAATGGGGATGATGCGCGAGGAAGAATGCGTTCAAACGAATCGGAGCATGATGAAAAACACTCAAATGTGCTAGAACATTGGATCGAGGTAAAGGTTCCCGCCGCTGAGTCAAAACAGCGGAAACCGAGCAGGGTCTTGTGTTCTGGTCTTTTAGAGCCCAAACACTCGCTGCATTTGGGTTCGAACCAAACGAAGTCGCTCGACTCCTCCGCCCCCGACTTCTGCTGTGGCCCAGCCCGTAAAACCGATATCCGATAGCCCTTTCCGGACATCTCCCCATGGTAGATCTCCTTCGCCGATATCGGTGAATTTATTTTTCGCTCGGCTAAACCCTTTGACGTCGAGTTTGACGCATCGGTAACCGAAGCTATGGAGCCATTCTTTTGGCTGGCCATATTTCCAATGGTTCCCGATATCATAGTACATCCCCACCCAAGGACTATTGAAGCTGTCGACGAAGTCAACAAAGGCTTCAGCGGATTGTTCAGGGGGCGCGTCGTGATCGTAGAACATCTTGTTCCAGACGTTTTCGATGAGAATTGGCTGTCCCAAGAGTGCGGCTAAGGGGATGAGTCGTTTGATGCCTTGGCGGGCTCGTTCTTCAGTGACCTCAGCGGGGCCATCATCGCCTCGGCCGATCACGATCAACACGCCGTTTCCGCCTGCGGCATGAGAGACTCGCATACAGTGTTCGATATTAGTGATGCTTTCTTCGCGTTCCTGTTCATTGGCACTGGTGAGGCGCTTGCTCCAATGGGCGTGATTGATGGCGTTATGAACGAAGACTCCAGAATCCGCGACCGCTTGTCGAGCTTGAGCCGGCGTGAACTCGGCTGCTTGATCGAGGTCCACGCCGTCGAATCCCGCATCACCGGCCATTCGTAGTCGCTCGGTCAGGCTGAGTTTCTTGCCATCAGCTTCGCGCGTGATCATCCCGAGCTTGCAAGAAAGCAGAATGGTTTTTCCCTCTGGTGGGCGTACGATGGCATCGCTACCACTCGCGAGGCTTCCATCTTGAGCCATGCTCTTGATTGCTGGTACGGAAAGGGCAGCGGCGGTGCCTGCTGTTAAGAACTGTCGACGGCTGTGTTTCATCGCTTCGTTTGATATGAGATTGATGGATTGGAATCAAACACAGACTGGGCCGCTTTGGCAATGATTAGCTGGGGGCGGATTCAGGTCGCTTGCCCAGGTGGAATGAGGGATGGGAGCTCTATTCGTGGTTACTCCACGGGGTGGTAGAGATGTTTTCCCTGGCGAGCGGCTTCAAGTGCTTTGGTCGTATCCTCGGCAATTCCTGGGTCTCCCTGAGATTGCATCCATCGGTCGAGTTCCGTGCTGAGACGTTCTCGGATCCAAACATGCTCTGGAGATTCGGCGAGATTCGTCATTTCGTAGGGATCCAGAGCGGTGTGGTAGAGCTGTTCTGCAGGACGGTGCATGTACCGTTTGACGAGCTTATAGGTATGCGGGTTCTTCCAGGTTTCTCGCACCCAGGATTGCCAATAGGGGTTGTTGAGTTCGCCGGTACCGGTCCACCCCATAAGATGCTTTTCGATGTAGAACTCGTTTGGTGTTAGATTGCGAATGTAGCGATAGCTTCCGTCGCTTACGGTACGAATGGGGTAGGCGGGACCTTCGGGAAGGTTGTTGTGAATGCCGTAGGCGTATTTGCGATGGCTGTCCTGTTGGCCTCGCAAAACCGGTAGAAAGCTCGATCCGTCAAAGGAATGGGAACTGAGTGTGTCGCCGGCCGCGTCGAGAAAGGTGGGGAGAATATCAGCGTATTGAACGATGGCGTCCGTTCGTTTTCCAGGCGCCACTTTTCCCGGCCAGCGAGCAATGAGCGCGGTATGAATGCCAGTATCCCAGTTCGTCCATTTGCATCCTGGAAACTGAGCTCCTTGTTCAGAGGTGAAGAGGACGATGGTATTTTGGGATTGGACTGACTCTTCGAGCGCTTGGAGGATTTCGCCCACTTGCTGATCCATGTAAGTCACTTCAGCGAGATAGCGAGAGAAGGCATTCCGACTGACTGGAGTGTCCGCGATATTCGCTGGCAGGATGAGCTCCTTTTCTGGATAAGCCGAGGGATCGCCCATCACCCAAGGGACATGGGGTTCGACCAGAGCGACGGTGAGATAGAACGGTTGACTCGGGCTGCGTGAGATAAACGCTTTCACACCGTTGAGATTGTGTGAACGGGTCGGATTACGAACACAATTGGGATCGAAACCCGAGACCTGTTCAAAGGGGAATGCCGGGGCTGGCTTGACGTGAACCTTGCCAGCGAGACCAACTCGATAGCCAAGAGGTTGAAGGTAGTGGGGCACGCTCTTCGTCTGTGGGCGACTGGCCGAGTGATTCCAGGCACAGCCGTTTCGAAGCGGGAACTGCCCACTAAACAATTCCGCCCGGCAAGGCTGACACATGGCCTCTGCGAGATAGGCTCGATTGAAGACCAATCCTTGGGAGGCGAGACGATCGATGTTGGGTGTTTTGGCGTTTTCGCCTCCGTAGATGGGCAGATCTTTGTAGGTGCAATCATCCGCCATGATGATCAGGAAATTGGGTCGATCGGCAGCGAAGGTCGATATTCCTACTGAAGAAAACAGTAGGAGGCAGTACAGAAAAAGTCGGTTTCTCATAGTATTCGAGAGCAAGTGGGGTGTCGTTGATTGAGTGAGATGTTGTTGTGGCGGAGGGATTGTCTCAAGTCTTTTTCTAGGCGCTCGTGGACAATTCACAGCTTGTTTCAAAGTTCGATTTGTTCGAGACTCTTGAGCCAATCATGAAATTTAAGAGAACGATTTGTGCTTTTGCTTTGGCCTCGATTTCGCTTGCGGAACTGTTGACGTGTGTCCCGTCAGTCGTCGCTCAAACGAATCCTGACGCATCGGTAGCCATTCCTGCCACCGATGATGGGCTCCCTGGGACAGGGCCCATTCGTCGTTACCCCTGGTTTCAGAATTTATGGCTCAATAAGCGGTCGAAGTGGGCAGGTGAGATTGAGCAGGATCAAGGGGCGGTTGTCTTTTTTGGTGATTCAATCACCCAAGGTTGGGGGGGACGTCTCGCGACTCATTTTCCTGAATTGAAGGTGGCCAATCGAGGGATTAGTGGCGATACCACTCGGGGGTTATTGATTCGAGTCCGAGAGGATGTGTTGGCATTAAATCCTGGCGCGGTCGTGCTCTTGATTGGAACGAACGATCTTGAAGAAGGAGCGACGCCAGCGACGATAGCGAGCAATATGGCATTGATACTGGCGGAATTGAAAGCCCACCGGCCTTCGATGCCTATTGTTTTGAACCTAGTTTTTCCGAGCTCCGCTTCGAAGAAACGTCCTGTTGATAAGATTAAGGATATCAATAAACGTTATAAGGCTTTGGTGAAAGGAGATCCTCAGGTGACTCTCGTTGAGACCTGGGAACTGTTTGCTTCGAAAGACGGGGATGCCAAACCTGAGGAGTTTCCCGATCTGCTACACCCAAATGATCTCGGTTACGCAAAATGGTCCGCAGGCTTAAGACCGATCTTTGCTACGTTGGGGCTGTTGGAGACGGCTCCGGATACGTTCAAACTTGAGCCTGGATTTCGCAGTTTGTTCAATGGGTTTGATTTAACTGGTTGGGGCTTTAAGACGAATCGGCTCGATGGCTTGACTGCTAGTTTAGGGGGACGGTATGTGGCGAAGAATGGCCGTCTGGTCGTGACCACCCCGCCTGAGTATCGTCGTTTTCAGCAACTCTGGACAACGGAGAGCTTTGGTTCTGATTTTATTCTCCGACTGGACTTTAGAGCAACGCCGTTTGCTGATAGCGGAGTATTCATTCGGAAGCCTCAGCTCCAATGTCGCGATTACGCCTTGGCAGGCCCCTTCAGTGATTTGAAGAACTATCGCCCTCAAGACTGGAATTCCATGGAAGTCATCGTGAAGGGTGGTGTCGCTCACTGTACAAGTAACGGTGAAGTGCTCAAAGAAGCGATGGCGGTTCCAGCGACCGGGCCGATTGGCCTTGAAGGGGACCGCGGACAAATGGAATACCGACGGATTCGAATCAAGGAGCTCAAGTAGTCAATCAATGAGGACTTTTAACTGCCTTTGAGATAGTCGCGACAATTCGATTGTGGCGACTATCTTAGCTCGTCGCGGACTCAAGAATGATGACGCCGATCACAAGGATCAGGAGGCAAAGTGCTTTTTTCCGGATGGAACGTTCCCGGTAGAATACAGCGCCCCCGAGAAATGAGACGATGACAGCGGTGCGCCGAATGGGCGAAACCACACTGATGAGCGCATTCGGATCAGTAAGCGCTGTGAAATAGAAATAATCCGCTGCGAGGAGACTAAGCCCAACGAAGGGAATCGACCAACGCCATTGAAACCTTGATCTGCCTAGCCATCCCCGGCGCCACGCCCAAAGGAAGGGGAGGAATATTATCGTGAGATCAATCGAGAACCAACATTGGACAGAGCTTGGCGAGAGTGGTGTTGTTTTGAAGAGCCATCGGTCGTAGAACCCGCTACCTCCCGCAACAATGGCGGCGATCACCATATAGAGGACCCACTTGTTCCGATGGAAGTGAATGCCTTCTAGTTTGCCTGCGAGTGTAAAGCCGTAGAATCCAAGCATGATCGTCGCAATGCCAATCCATTGAATCGGACTTGGTGATTCCCCTAGTATTATGAGCGCGAGGAGGATGGTCCACACGGGAGACGTCGAGCGAATTGGTGAAGCGAGGGTTACCGGAAGATGCTTGATGGCGAAATAAGCAAAGATCCAAGAACTTGAAACGATTAAGGATTTGATCGCGATCAAGGCGTGCTGGCTCCAAGTCATAGGATCGACCAAGAGTCGAGGATCTGGCAGAGACTCAGGGGCAATTTGCGAGAGAGCGAGAATCGGAGACCATACCAACGCTCCGGTGAGGACGCTGAAAAACAATACAGGGGGAACGGCATTCTCTCTGACCGCCGCTTTACGCAGCAAATCATAGACGCCGAGCACCATTGCTGAGCAGAGCGTCAGAGTGATCCAGGTCATTGCTTGTTGTTCAACTGTGCCTGATCATTGAGCGAGAGCCCTGCCTTTGAAAAGCGTAAACACAGTTGCATGTCGCAGAGAAAGCTCAGTAGCGTGGATCCGACAATTCGAACATTCCCTATGAGATCTAATATCCTTTCAATCGTTGTTGCCTTAATTGGGTCTGTTGTTTGGCTTCACGCTGACGATCGCCCCAATATTCTGGTGATCCTCACAGATGATATGGGCTTCTCTGACTTGGGGTGTTTTGGCGGCGAGATTGATACGCCTCACCTGGATTCCCTCGCCGAGAATGGATTGAGATTTACTGATTTTTATAACACGTCTCGGTGTTGGCCGACGCGTGCGACTCTCCTGAGCGGTGTCTATAGCAATGGAATTAAAGGGGCTCAGGTAACTATTGCCGAAGTATTAAGAACGGTCGGCTACCAAACGGCATTGGCAGGAAAATGGCACCTGGGAATGGATCCTGCAGTGGATGGGCCGATTCAACGAGGCTTTGATCAGTTCTATGGGACAATGACAGGGGCGGGTTCTTTTTGGGATCCCATGACCCTGACACGCAATACTGAGTTCGTGTCTCCCGATAGTGCTGATTTCTATTATACCGAGAAAATCGGTCGCGAGGCGGCGATACAAATCGAGCGTTTCGCGGAAAAGCGAGATCAGCCGTTTTTTCAGTACGTTGCTTTTACTGCAGCTCATTGGCCCTTGCATGCTCCTGAGGCGTCGATTCAAAAATATCTCGATCGGTACAATGACGGTTGGGAAGCCTTGCGTCGGCAGCGGTATCAAAGAATGCTAGCGATGGGGATAATCGATGAGGCGAGCTGGCCTTTGCCGGAATTGGAGCCCAGTGTTCAGGCCTGGGAAACCGTCGATCACCAAGCCTGGCGCATTCGGAATATGGCCATCTATGCTGCGATGGTTGATCATATGGATCAGGCGGTCGGAGACATTGTGTCGGCTCTCAAACGAACAGGGCAGTTTGAAAACACGCTAATACTGTATCTCCATGACAATGGGGCTTGCTCTGAGCATCTGAGTGGCAATGGATGGAATACCGCCAACAATGTTCTGGAGTGGGCTGAAAAGAATGGCAAGACCGTTAAGGTTGGCGATCACTATGACGTTCCGATGGGTGGTCCTTTGACTTATGGAAGCGTCGGGCACAATTGGGCCCATGCGCAGAATACGCCGCTAAGGCGGTACAAGGCGAATGTTCACGAGGGTGGTGCGAGTACTCCGGCGATTGCCCATTGGCCGAGGAAACTTGCTAGATCAGGTGAAATCACCCGTCAGCGGGGACATGTGGTTGATTTGATGGCGACCTGCCTTGAGCTTGGACGGGCCAACTATCCGACTCAGATGAACGGGAAAGCCATTCGGCCACATGAAAGCATCAGTTTGGTCCCGGTGATCACTGGCGGACAACAAGCGCGGCAACATCCCTATTATTTCAATCATGGCCGGAGCCATGCGCTTATTCAGGGGGACTGGAAAATCGTTCGAGAAGGAAAGGGGGCATGGGCGCTCTACAACCTTCTTAAAGACCGAACTGAAACTAAAGATCTTGCGTCCTCAAAAACTAATCGCGTTGCTCAGATGGCTCGTCTCTGGATGAAGCGATACCCGGCCGAGAAATAGGCGAAGGCTGCCTTGGCCGCTAATCTAATTCCTGCCGATCATCGGTTTTGGAGTGATACAAAAAAACGGCCATCAATCGATGGCCGTTCTTGTTTAAAGCTTGGAAAGTAAAAAAAACTTAGTTGCCTGTGAGCTGTCTCTTATACACATCTCCGAG
>OJGU01000672.1_pt1 | contig 17752 bp, 15 predicted proteins | sample 1594741 | NCBI WGS metagenome assembly OJGU01 (sample SAMN05416841, study PRJEB24817) | seawater metagenome | isolation source: Sea water | place: Canada:Atlantic | collected 2013-07
ACGAGATGTAGAGAGGTCTCGTGGGCTCGGAGATGTGTATAAGAGACAGGTCCCGAGCGAAGCGGCCACCATTCTACGGTACGACGCCAGTGCCCGCACGCTGCGGCAGGTCGGGCACCTGGAGCTCATTCAGCGCGGGGCCGGGCAGTACGCCGAGGCTGTGGTGGATCTGGAGGCGGTGATCTCCTTCGAGCCCAAGGGCGATCGCCTCGAGGTGCTCTGGACCGTCAGTGACGTCACCGGGCTGGAGCTTCGCGGCGCGCTTCAGCGGGACGACGACGATGCCGAGACGTTCCTCGAGACGCACGGGTTCGGCGCCTACCTCAGCGACCTCCGCGGACAGGCCGAAGCCGATCCTGAGCTGCCCAAGAACCTGGAGCGCGAGTCCAAGCTGACCGCCATGCGTCAACAGATCGCTGACGCCACCGCCGCCGGCAAGCCCGCTCCGATCATCCCGGGCCTGCAGATGCTCAGCTACCTTCCCCCGCTGCTGCAGCTACCGACCCTGCCCGAAGAGGCCCTCCCGCTCAACGAACCTGTGACGGTCAGCCGGGAGGAGGAGACCGAGCTCGGAGAGACCGGCCTCGTTCTGCCCTTTGATGTCGAGGTTGAGTACACGCTCGTTCGTATCGAAGAATCCGGCGGCACCCGCCTCGCGGAGATGGTCTTCGAAGCCAGTGCGATCGGAACCCAGGAGGGGCCGGGCGGAGAGATCGTGATCGAGAGCAAACAGCGTGGGACGTTGCTCTTTGATCTGGGCCGCCGAATCCCGGTTTCGTACGAATCGACCCGAACTGAAACGATCGAGATGGGTCAGTTCAGTGGGGAGACCGAAACGACCCTCCGCGCGACGTGGGAAGAGTAGGTCCCCGGTGCGGGGAGTCGCTACAATAGCTCGGTGAGCCTCCAGCGCGACGACTGCGTGCCGATCGCTGTCGTCCGGCTCATGGGTGACGGTGCGGTCGTTGGGCTGGAGGGGGAGTGGTCCAGGCTGTGCCCGGAGCTTCGCTTCGGCTGCTCCGCGTTCGAGGTGATCCCCTCGGGACTCCGCGATGGGTTGCAGGCTGCGATGGCGGTGCACCACGCGACACGGTTTCGGTTCGCACAGGAAGGGGGGGAGTGGCTGTGTCGCGTCGAGCCTGATGGTGAGGGGTTTGTCCTGCATGCATCGGGACTGCCCGCGTCGACCCTGGGCGAGGAGGCTCCGCGATATCGCGTGGGTCGGTTCATGGACCAGGCGCCGTTTCACGTGAGCGTGGCCGATGCGTTGGACGGCGGACGGATTGTCGTTTGGAGTCAGTACTCCTCCAGCATGTTCGGGTACACGGCCGACGAAGCGCTCGGGGGCCTCACCGCGCGCGACCTCTATGCGTCGGATTCGGATCACCTCGCGATGCTCGCCGCGGTGGAAGGCGGGCGCTCGTCCACCGAGTGCACGATGAAACGCAAGGACGGCACGACGTTCGTCGGCCGGGTGCTCGTGATGCCAGGGCGCAACGGCACCGGGATACTCACCGAACGCTGCACCTTCATCGAGGACCTGAGCGGAGCTCAGGAGGCCGAGCGAGAACTCTCCGAAGCACAACGGCTCGCCGGGCACGACGACCGGGTTCGTTTGATGGGGCAGCTGGCCGGAGGGATCGCCCACGACTTCAACAACCTCCTGACCGCGATCATGTCCAGCGCTGAGCTGCTCGAGTTGCAGTGCCGCGAGCAGCCCGAGGCCACCGAAGACCTCGCGGTCATCACCAACGCGGCACGTTCGGGGTCCAGCCTCACGCGGCGCCTGCTCACGTTCACCCGGAACAAAGTCGAGGCGCCCCGCCGCATCGATGTGCCGGCTTGGTTTTCCGAGCTGCTTCCTTTTCTTCAGCGCCTCGTTCCGGAGCGGGTTCGGTTCGAGCACGCGATGGAGGGGCTGGGCGCCATCGAGATCGATCCCAACGAGCTGGAGCAGGTCGTACTCAATCTCGTGGTGAATGCGGTGGGGGCGATGCCGGATGGGGGCGTGCTCACGCTTCGCTGTCGCTGTGTCGACAACCGCATGCTGCTCGAGGCCGAGGACACGGGCGTCGGCATGCCGGCGGACTTGCACGAGCGCGTGTTCGAGCCGTTCTTCACCACGCGCGCAGAGGGGACAGGCCTTGGCCTCTCCACCGCTCGCGCCATCGTTCGCCGGGCGGGCGGAGAGATCTGGGTGCTCAGTGCGACTGGCAACGGGTCGTGTTTTTCGGTCTCGATTCCGTTGTGCACGAGCATCCCTGCGCCCGAGCAAGTCGCCCAGCTTTCGCCCTCGTCGTCGGGCGACCGCGGATTCGCACTGCTCATCGAAGACCAGGCAGACGTTCGCTACGCCGTCGAACGGTTGCTGCGTTCGATGGGCTTCGATGTTCGTGCGGAGCCCGACGTCCGCTCAGGCAAGCACGCAATCGAGGAGATGGAGCGCTGCACACTCCTGCTCACCGACTACATGCTGCCCGACGGCACCGGCCTCGACTTGGTCGATGATGTACGGGCCGTCTTCCCCGAAGCGCACGCCGTCTTGATGTCCGGCTATTTGCAGGAACTCGAGGTCGCCGACGAGCGGTTCGACCGGCTCATCGCAAAACCGTTCACGCGAACACACCTTTCGGAGCTGCTCGCGAGCTTGGAGTGAGGGCCGGTCCGCCCGTGCGATCGGCTACGGGTGGCGGACCACGGCGATGACGTCGGAGTCTTTGGGGACCGTCATCACGCCGCTCGCCAACACTTCGGAGCCGTCGCGAATCTGGAGGTCGTTCTTGCCCGAGGGGATCTCAATGCCCTCGAGCGGCGCGGTGCCGGCGTAGCGTCCGTTGATGAAGATGCTGCCGCGGCCGCCTTCGACTCGAACGGTCAGGCTGCCGGCGGACTTCTTGGACTGCTTGCGCCGGTCCTTCGACGAGGTGCGCGAGCCCGAGGCCCATGTTCCGCCACTCTCCACGCAGAGATTTCCCTCTTCGGCGCAGTCCAACGCCGCTTGAGCCGTGGGTGTGGCGCTGACGAGCCCCAAACCGAGGCCCAGCGTCGTGACGAGCAGGGAGGTGGTGAACTTGCTGGACTTGCTGGACGTGGACTTGAGGCGCATGTCGACTCCGAACGGGGGCTCGTCCGGTCCGAACCCACACCCAGAATACCACCGAGGCATTCGCGCGGAGGGGTGTTGATCGTTGGGCCGGTTACGAGTCGTGCGCCAACCGTGGGGGATCTGGGGCAAGATCTGGGGCGAATCGACCCGCAGACGCAACACGGAGGCCGTGGCCGACACCCAAGCCCCGGTGAGAGACGAGCGCAGCCGTTTTTTTGGTAAGGTCCAGCCGTTGGCCGTGATGTCGCGACTGCAGCCCTGGCTCGTTCTCGCCTGCCTCTCACTCACCGTGAGCGGGTGCTTCCGTGGCGCCGAGCGCGAAAAGAAGGCGCCTCCGGGGGTTCCCGGTGGCTTGTGCCTCGCGCCCGATGGCGTTTGCCAAGACGGTATGTGCAACCGCGAGAAGAACTACTGCTACGACCCGCAAGATCCCTGCGAAGGGTTCTTCTGTGGTGGGAGCGACCGCGGGATCTGCATCGTGAACAACAACGAGCCCAGCTGCTCGTGCCTGGAGGGGTTCGAGGCCGAGACGTTCGAGCTCTACTGCTGCCCGGTCGACGCGAACCTAGACGTCGTTTGCGCCCAGGCCCAAGACGGAGGCTGAGTGACCGCTGACGCTCCGGCCGCGGTCGTGCTGCTCAGCGGCGGCCTCGACTCGGTGACCGTGCTCGCCCTCGCGGCCAAGCGCGGGTTCGCCGTTCACGCGATGAGTTTCGCCTACGGGCAGCGCCACCTCGTCGAGCTCTCGTGCGCGGCTCGCCAGGCAGAGCGCTTTGGTGCGAGGGCGCACGAGGTCGTCGACCTGTCGCACCTCGGTCGGCTCGTCGCGCCTGCGACCGCGCTGGTCGGTGGCAGCAGCCTCGATGTTCCCAAGGGAGGCGACCCCGAGGCGGAGGGCATCCCCGCGACCTACGTGCCCGCCCGCAACACGCTCTTCCTCTCGTACGGACTCGCGTGGGCCGAGGTGCTGGGCGCGCGCCACATCTTCATCGGCGTCAACGCGCTCGACTACTCCGGCTACCCCGATTGCCGCCCCGTGTTCATTGAGGCGTTCGAGCGCACCGCCAACCTGGCCACGAAGATCGGCGTCGAGGACGGAGACCCGCTGCGGATCGAGACGCCGCTGCAGGAGCTCCGCAAGCACGAGATCGTCACGCTTGGGCTCGAGCACGGCGTCGACTACGGCGACACGGTCAGCTGTTACGACCCGCTCGAAGACGGCGAGGGTCGTCCGCTGGCATGCGGTTCGTGTGACAGCTGCCAGCTGCGTCGCCGCGGATTCGAGCTGGCGGGTGTCGATGACCCGACCCGCTACGCTTGAGGCGCCTCACTCCGCGTAGGGCGGCAGTCCGAAGGCCCGGACCTGGTCTTCCCCCGAGGCGTGGCAGCCCGTGCACGTGTTGTCGTTCTTGCCGGCCGACACCAGCCGGCCGCCGCCGGTGTACTCGCCCCAGAACCAGCCGCCCTCGCGTCGCTCCATGAAGCTGAGGTACTCGAACGAGCCGCCTTCCGCGCTGTTCCAGCCGTCCTTGACGATGATCGAGCCCTGCGGCCAGCGCTCCAGGGGCATTCCCTCGGCGATCGCATCTTCCATCACATCGTTGATGTACAGGTCGATGAATCCACCGTGGGGACCGCCTTCGGCGGGGAGCCGCCCATCCTCCCATCCCGGTGCCCGGGCATAGGTGTTGCGGTAGTCGTCGTCGCGAAGCTGGTCTCGCAGGTCGTCCGCTTCGCTGGCGTTGCAGCCGCACAGGACCGCCAACAAGACACCGGCTGTGGTTCGGGCGAGAGACATCTGTTTGATGTATCCCCATCACGCCGTTCGGTTACCAGATTCGAGTTCGCGGTCGTCAGTCGATCGCCCGATAGCGCGGATCGGCCATCAAGGTGCGAAACAGCGTGTTGAAGCTGAAATCCGACGCGAGCAAGGCTTCGGTCTGCTCATCGAGCCACGCCAGGTCGCTCGTCTCCATCTCTCGTCCATACAGGTGTGTTGCGAGATTGCGGACGGTGCACTGCGCAATGCGTCGCTGCTCGTCGGGCTCGTCGAGTAGGGCGCGCGGTCCCGTCTCCAATGCGCCGCGCTCCTCGTTCGAGAGCCAGGATGCCGCCTGCGGCAGTCCGCCAAACTCGGCGAACTCGTCGGGGTGCGAGTTGTCGGCCGTCGTGTAGTAGGCCTGGCAGAAGCCGGAGCAGGTCGGCCCGTCCTCTTCCGAGCACGCTGCGCAATCCTCTCGCGGGGTTTCGAAGTCCACGAGTTCTTGGCGCAAGAGTCCGAACGTCCCGTTGGTGCGAAATCTGCCCCAGTGCGCCGCCGCGGGTTCGAGGACCTCGTGGCAGCCATCGCAGCCATTGCGCTCGCGGAGGTTTGCCGGAGGCTCGCCCTCTTCGGCCGGGATGCCGTCCTCGGGAGGAACGAAGGGGTCGCAATAGAACGCGGTGTAGAAGCGGTTGGCGCGGGCGCGGTTCGACGCAAAGCGGATCAGGAATGCGAACGTCGTCAGGACGCCTGAGTGCCCGCCTTCGCGTTCGACCGGAACCCACTCGTCCGCCCCGAACTCGAGCTCGGGGATCTCCGCGAACGCAGGGTCGTACGAAACGATGCCGTTCTGCCGCTCTGGGTCCTGCGCCCCGGACTGCCAGTTGTAGTAGTGCGCCGTCGCCCCGTTGACGAAGCTCGTCTGGGTGGTGAACGCTTCGAGATACGAGCGGTCTTCGGTGATGACCCACTCGAAGATCTTCAGGGGTTCTTCGGCGAGGCCCTCACGGGCTGCTACATCGCCGTCGGCGGTAAAGCGGCCGCATCGAAGCAGGTTGGGTCCGCAGCCACAGCGCTCGTCGTTGACCGAGTACTCGTCGCAAGACAGCCCGTTCTCTCCGAACTCGAGCGCTTGCGCATCGAAGGCGCAGACTTGGACCTCGGTCGTGGGGTCCCAGTACGGGTTGACCAGAACCCAACCCTCTTGCTGGCACGTGCCTCCGGCGCATTCCGGCCCGGAATACGTCTGAATTGGAATGGGCCGACCCTCGGCGTCGAAGTCCGTTTGCTGCTGGTCGAGGCATGCGACGCCGGCCGCACCGCGGTAGGTCCGGGCCTTGTTGGTGGCCTGCCAGATTCCCGCGATGGGTCGGATGCGGGCCTGGGGCGAGGGGATCTCGGCGAGGATCGCCTCGTTGACCGTCGACCACAGCAGGTCGCGGTGGTAGTCGCGAATCGTCCGCCGGTAGTCGTCCCCGGCAAACATTTCCTCGACGATGGCATCCACCTCGGCCGACCGGTCCGGGGCCGATTGAACCCGCTCGTATTCGTCGAATGTGGGGACCGAGCCTCGAAGATCGAGCGAGGTTTGCCGGAGCAGGCGAAGCGGGTCGATGGTATCGGTCGGAGCACACTCGTCGGCGAGTGCCGGTGCGGCTGCGAGGAAGGCGGTGACCAGGGCGAGGGCGGGGAGGGTGGATGCGTACATCGGTTGGGCTCCCATCAGGCGATCCAGTTGGTGAGGGGGTCGACGCGGAACTCGTCGATCTCGAGGCCGCGAGCGTGGGCAAGCGTGGCGCCGATGTGTTCGGGACGAATCACCTCGCCGTCCTCGCTCGGCAGTCCCGAGTCCAGGTCGACGTTTGTCAGTCCGAGGGTGTCGGGCACCGACGCTCCGAACACGCCTCCGGTGAGTCCACCTCCGAACACGAGGATCGAGTTTGCGAACCAGTGGTCACGCCCCCCGCGTCCGTTGATCGTGGGGGTTCGCGCGAACTCGCTGTGCACGACCACGGTCGTGTTCTCCAGGTTGGGATCCGTCGTTCGAAGGTCGGCCAGAAGGGTCGCGACCGCGGCAAAACCCTCTTGCTGGAGTTGGGGCTGGTCGGTCTCCCAGCGGTTGTCGTGGGTATCGAGACCGCGCTGGAGTTGGGCGGTGACCGAGGTGGTCAGGCCGAGGTCGAGCAACCTCCAGATCGTCGCTGCGACAACGCCCGGGTCGGTGGAGACGGCAGCGTTTTCGATCCCGTAGCGGGTCAGCAGCGCCTCGTCGAGGTCGAAGTCGAAGGCCGGGCCCAGGTCCATGCCGAGGAGTTGTTGGACACGCTCGCGAGCGATCTCGACGGCGACGCTCGGTGGGTTGGAGTGTCCCGCTCCCACGCAGCTCCGTGAAGCGTCCCGGGCATCGGCGAGCAAGGCGGCCGTCTCGAGGTCGAGAGAGTCACCCAGGGGTTGCAGAAGATCGGTGGCGTCCGTCGCTCGTCCCAGGCCGATCCCCGTGACTGCGGGCGAATACGACAGGTTGAACGACGGCACCCCAATCGAGACGTTGGGCAGCAAGAAGTCGTCGTAGTTGGTCGCGGCCGCCATGCGGGTGCCCAGGGAATCTCCCTTGGGAACGACGCCGGCGGGCGGGAGCCAGGTGTTGACGTAGGCCCGACCGGTTGGATGCGCGACGGTGTTCATGTTGACCCCGCGAAACAGGGTCATCACGTCGCGATGCTCGAACAGGGGGTCCATCGTCGGGCCGATCAACGCCTCCTGACCGGCGAACGACCAGGGCGTGGGCGTGCGGAACGCTGCGGGGAGGCGGTCGGTGCCCAGGTCGATGCCGGTCGGGTTCGAACCCGGGTCGCGGGGGTCGAGGCCGAGGAGCACGTCCCAGGCGCCGTTGAAGTACAGCGAGACGAAGCGGTGGGGCGTGTCACCGGGCTCGGCGTACAAGGGCCGGGCGTAACGGCCGAGCCCCGCGGCGGCGAGGGTGGCCGGGATTCCGACGAGGAGGGAGCGACGAGTGGTTCGAAGGGACATGCGCGGCGCCTCTCAGTAGGTGATGAAATCCACGTGGGTGGCGAGGCCGATACAGACGGCCGTCCATCGCGCGCGGCGGGTTTGTGTGGCCTCTTCGGGGTTGGTGATGGGTGCCAGGACCAGCGAGACCCAGGGATCGATCGCCTCGTCGTCCAGCTGCGCTTCGTCCGCGAGGAAGCGCAGCAGCAGGTACTGCACGTTCGTACGAACCGCGGTCTCGTCGGTGTCTTCGAGCGAGGCGTGCCGAAGGATGGTGTCTCCTGCGTCGTCCGCATCGAGGTCAACCGCGGCCCGGCAGGTGGCCAGCGCTGCGTCGTTGATGAACTTCTCGAACGTGACCGACAGTGTTCGATCGTGCTCGGTGATCTCGGCGTAGTCCGCCTTGCCCATGGCCGCCGAGAACTCGGCAAACCCAGACCAGGCTTGACCGGTGGCGACCTCGAGAGAGCGGACGTACTGGTCGGCGGTCATGCGGCGGATCGCTCGCCCGACGGGGAGCTCCGCGGGACCCTCGCCTTCGGGGTTGGGCGCGCCGCTGTCTCCGTCATCGCCGCTATCTCCATCGTCCTCTCCGTCCGAGCCGCTCTCGGTCGCACTGTTCGGTCCGTCGTCGGAGCCTCGCGTGGGGAGCGAAGTCTCGCCGTCCGTGGCGGCACCATCAGCGATGCCTTCGTAGCAGGCGGGGACGACCAGAAGGCCGGCCAACATCATGGTTTGGGTTACGCGTGTCATTCACCCTCCGGGAGGCCGGCGTCGAGCCAGCCCAGCAGCAACAAGGTCTCTTCAACACCCCAAGGCTCGTCTCCCGAACCTGGCGGCGGCATGTCGGCGGTCACGGCTACGCGCTCGCGAATGGCATCGGCTCGCTCGACCCAGCTGTCGTAGCTGGAGAGGTCAGGACGGTCGTCCGACGAAGGCGTCGGACCGTGGCAGCCGGACCCACTGCAGTGTTTCTCAAACATCGGCGCGATGTCGGCCTCGAACGTCGCGGGGACGAGGCGCTCGACTTCGAATGCGATCGTGCGGGTCGTGCTGGAGGTCGAGACCTCCAGCGTGTGCCAGCCCTGCTCCTGCACCTCGAGGTCCAGCCATACTTCGTCGTCCTCGAGCTCGGACTCGAGCGCATCGCCATCGAGGACAACGGTGGCGTCGGCATCGGCGATGACCACCTCGAGGGCGGCCGTCCGGACGCGTTGAAACGGTCGAATCCCTCGGATCGCCACCGGTTGTGCGAGTCCGTAGGCACACAGGTCGTCGCCGCGCTGCACGACGACCTGTCCCGGCGCCGCACCGAGCAACTCAGCGTCACCAAGAGGGCCGTCAGCGTCGATGAGCTCGAACACGTCGGCGTCCTCGCGAGCGTAGAGGTGCCCTGCAGCGGCTATGAATGCCAGGCCGTCGGAGGCCTGGACGGCTTCGGCCGCACCGACCTCGAACCGAAGCCACGCGCTCGGAGTGCTTCCATGGCCAAGCCACAGGTCGCCGTCGCGCAGCGCGGCCAGCCCAAAGACCTCGTCGGTCGCCAGGGCGGTGGCATCGGAGAACTCCGGCAGCGTCGAGACAAAGTCGGGGCGGATGCGCCATGCGACGGTGTCGTTGAGGACAAAGGTGGAGTCCTCGCGGTCTGCACACACGCCCGAAGCTCGAGCCATGGAGGGCCCGGTCGCTCCGCCCGGCGCGTTCCAGCGCCACCACTGGCCCAAGTCGCGGGTGTAGACGTCGTCGGCGAAGACGCGCCCATCCCCATCGACGGAGAGATCGCCGCACAAGGCCACGATCGACGCCGGATCGCCGGGCCATGCCAGCGCGTCGACGCGCGGACCCTCGAGCGTGAACAATCCCGCCGATGTCGCGAAGCTCCCGCGGACTCCGCCGAGTGCGGATGCGGTGATCACAGTTCCATCCGTATCGAAGGTCCCTGCGGTTTCCCCTTCGGACACGACGCGGACGCTCGAGCCGAGCTCGGTGTCGGTGGCGATCCAGAGCTCTGCGTTTGGACCGATGGCGATGAGTCGCTCCGGAGCCACCCGGGGCGTGCACCAACCGGTGACGTCCTCGGTGGCGACATCGGTCGGGATCACCGTGGGCTCTTCGGGGGTCTCTCCGGTCGATCCAACACCAGAGCTGCCCTCGGACGGGTCGGTGTCCGTCTCGTCAGCCGTGGTGCCGGTGGCCGGGCCATCGGTTTCCGTGTTGGTGTCGTCGCCCGCGGAGCCCTCGGAACAGCCCGAGAACAACATCAACGCCACCGATGCCCGTCGCAAATCCCTCACCGCATTGGGGGGTTCCGTTGAGCCGGGTTTTTGTCCCCAACTATTTTTTTAGAATCTCAGGGGCCCGCCAAAAGAGGCCGTGCGGGTCGATCCTCGGCGTTTTACGACGACGAACCGCACGATGCCTCCGACCAGAAGCGCCGTTCCCGCGCTCAGCGCGACCGCGCCACCCACCCGCCGAGGACGGACCTGACGTCGCGAATTCTCGTACGCGGATTGTTGCGCAGAGTCGTTGGCACTGCGGGCCGCCGCATCGGCGAGGCCGAGGACGACTCCGCCGGCGACACCACCTGCAGCTCCGATCCCGACGAGTGTCCATCCGAGCGCGTCCCGTTGCCACGGCGTGCTCGCATCTGGGCTCGGGAGATCCGCGGGCTGTGGCGCGCTCGGGCGGACGGCGGGTTCTGGCGGCGGCGCGGGGGTTGGATCCGGGACTGGAGTCGGTGCTCCGCAGCGCTCGAGACCACCTTCGGCCTCTGCACGATCGAGGGGGTCCGCGGCGGCTTCGAGAAAACGCTGGTACAGCGGGATGGCGCGGTCGCAGCGACCCACGTGCTCCTCGAGGGCGGCACGCATGTAGACGAATCGAGGGTCGGGGTTGGCCGCGGTCGCCGACTCGATGCGGGCTCGTGCTCCGTCCGCGTCGCCCTGGTCGAGGAGCGTGGCGACATCACGCGCGACGGAGCGCGGATCGGTCGCGGGCTCGATCGCCAGCATCGTCGTGAGGATGAGACGCAGCACGGTGAACTATTCTCGAAGCGAAGGGGCGAGCAGGGCGTTGGGGTCCATTCCCGGTTCGGTGCGCGCGGGGTTGGGCGCGGGCGCTTGGCGCCGGCGGTGCTTGGGCCGACGGCCTCGCGGCGTGGCGATTGGGGCCGGTGGGCTCTCGGCGACACTCTCGACGAGGTCGGACTCGGGGTTCGGTACGGGTTCGGCTGCCGGTTCGGGGGTCGCTTCGAGTGCCGCCTCCTTTACGGGCTCGGCACGCGCGATCGAGGCGGGTGATGGCTCTGGGGCGGAGGCCGGGGCTGCGTCCACCGAGGCATCGCGACTCGGTGGTGGGCCCTGCTCGATCGACGTTTGTCGCCCTGCCAAGAACCCTGCGCCGGCGACCATGGCCAGAACGGCTACGGCGGCAACCGTCCCCGCGACCCAGCGGCCACGCCGCGGCCGTGCCCGAGTTGTCGGGCTGATCGCCACCGACGTCGACGAATGCAGCGTGGGCGAAGCCGGGGGCAGCTCGGGGTACGGACGGGCCTCCAGCAGCGCGCTCAAGAACGTTGCGCGCGCCTCGAGGGAGAGGTCGAGACTGTGTTGGGAGGCGAACACCCTCAGCGTCGCGGCGACCTCAGCCGCGGTGGAGGGTCGCGCATCCGCCGACGGGGACAACATCCGCACCATCAGCGACTCCAACGCGCTGGGAATATCGTCACGGACAGACCGCGGCGGGTCGTACATGCCTTGAACGACCTTTCCGAGGACCTCGAGATCGCTGTTCCCGTAGAAGGCGCGCCGACCCAGCGTGAGCTCGTACAGCAGTACTCCCAGGGCGAAGATGTCGGTGCGGCGATCGACCGACTCAGCCCGGCACTGTTCGGGGGACATGTAGCCGACCTTCCCCTTGAGCTGTCCCGCGCGCGTCACCTGGGTGAGACCTGTTGCCCGCGCGATTCCGAAGTCGAGCAGCTTGATGGCACCGGTGTGTTCGATGCGAACGTTGGACGGGGAGACGTCTCGGTGAATGAGTCCGGTGACCTTGCCGTCGGGCGACCGAAACTCGTGGGCGTACTGGAGGGCATCGGCCAACTCGGCGACGATGCCCACCGAAACATGCAGTGGGCAGCCTTGGTCCGAGACCGCACCGAGCAGTTCGCGGACGTCGTGACCATGGACGTATTCCATGGCGAGAAAGTGGCCACCCTCCGCGGTCCCACACTCGAGCACGCGGGCGATCGCCGGGTGTTGGAGGGCCGAGGTCAGCGTCACCTCCGCCAAGAACATCCGCACGAACTCCACGTCGAACGTCAGGTGGGGCAGCAGTCGCTTGACCGCGGCGTACTCGGTGCCCTCCGGCCCCGCCCGAACCGCGAGAAACACCTCCGCCATCCCGCCTGCGCCGAGCCTGCGCTGGAGCAGGAAGCCACCCAAACGGGTGCCGAGGGGGGCAGTGATCGCTGCCTCCACCGTGCCCAGCTCTTGCCCCACGCGTTCAGCCTACCGCAAGACGTCCTGGGTTGGCTCAGTCCCGATTGAGCATCCGAGCGACGGCCGCGGTCACGCCTTCGGGGATCGGGGAGACGCCATCGGGCTGCGCCAGAGAGCGCGTCCATCCTTCGAGATCGGAGAGCAGCGTCTGAGATGTGGCTGCGGTGGCCATGCCGCGGACCCCATCTGCGAGCCTCTGTCGCGCGCGGGAGAGCCGGGAGGTCACCGTGCTCGTCGGAATTCCCATCACCTCGGCGATCTCCCGGGACCGCAGGTTCTCCCAGTAATGGAGGGCGAGCAGGGTCTGGGTGTCCTCAGGAAGGCTGGCCAAGACCATCAGCAGGAACTGTTGTTCTTGTCGTCGAGCAAACAGAGCGCTCAACGAGGTTCCGCGCGCGGTTGGCGTTGCGTCGAAACTCGACATTCGTTTCGCGTGGTAGTGGGCCGACACGCTCTGCAGCAGGACACGCCGGGCGATGCCGAACACGTAGCTCCGAAACGTCGCCTCTGCGCGAAACGCTTCGCGGGACGCGGCACATGCCAGCAGCGTCTCTTGGGTGAGGTCTTCGGGCATTCGGGATCGAAGCTCAAAGAACCGCAGCAACGGCCCGTAGTAGCGCGTTACGAGCTCGTTGCCCGCGCCGGCGTCACCACCTCGCCATGCGGCGAGCAGATCGAGATCGGATGCAGGCTGCGTCATCTCGCTACTGGGAGATACCATAGACGGGCGTGATGTCCGGGCGTCGATCGTTGGCGGGGTTGCTCGGGGTCGGAGCTGTGGCGCTCTTGCTCGCGGGGTGCGTCGACGTTGGCGCGTTCGCGTGCGCCTCGGACCCGCAGTGCGATGGGGCGCCCGGAGGGCGCTGCTTCGAGGGGGCGTGCGCGATCCCAGATGATACCTGCCCCGGTGGCTACCGCTTCGGTGGGGATGCTCGCGGGCCGCAACAAGGTCGTTGTGTAGAGGTCTCGAACGAGGCGTCGTCATCATCGTCGGCCTCGACCACCACCGAATCTGGAACCACGCTCGGGCCTGCAACCTCGTCGAGCACCACGACGATCGCCAGCACGTCGCAAACCACTGCGGTGTCGTCCGACTCGTCGTCGACGGCTTCCAGTGACGCATCGTCCTCAACCGGCTGCGGCCCTCTGGGGTGTACCTGCGCTGAATCGATCTCCGTGGGGCAGCAGTACAACTGCCTGCTCCGCTCCGGGAGCGACGTCGTTTGCTGGGGTCGCAACAACTATGGGCAGGCCGGTGCGGTCGGCGAGGGTCTCGAGCAGGTCAACGAGCCCGACGTTGTCGAGCTTCCCGCCGGGACAGCGGAGGTTGCGGTCCACTACGAGCACAGCTGTGCACTCCAGGACGATGGCGTCGCGTCGTGTTGGGGCCGGAACTTCGCGGGGGCCGTCGACCCGCTCTCAAAGGACGAGGGCGAGGTGGGACCGGTGCAGGTCGAGGGCATCGAGGGCGCCACAGCCTTGCGGTTGGGGTATCGCTCGAGCTGCGCGCGGTTGGCCGATGACCGCATCGCCTGCTGGGGTAGCAACGCTTTCGACCAACTTCTCACCGCGGAGCCTGGCCCCGGTCCGCACACCACCGGGCCGTACATGCAGGGGCTGCTCGATCTCGAGCTTGGACAACACCACGGGTGCATGTGGAATGACGTCGAGGTCGCGTGTTGGGGGCGCAACAACTTCGGTCAGCTCGCGGCCCCCGCCGGAGACAGCGCAATCCCTCTGAGCGTCGCGCTTCCGTCGGCACCCGCACACGTTGCGGTGGGCAACAACCACGCCTGCGCCGCGCTAATCGATGGCAGCGTCTACTGCTGGGGTGACAACGCGTACAACCAGATTTCGGGCGAAAAGACAGCCGTCTATCGAGCGGCCACGCGGGTCGACGCGCCATGGCTTGGCGGCATCGAACAGTTGGTCGCGCAGAGTCGGACGACCTGTGTTCGCACCGACAACGCCGAGCTGTGGTGCTGGGGCAACAACTTCGGTGGCTACCTGGGCATCGACGGCGCGCCCAACAACGTGGCGGTTTGGCCTCCGCGGCGAATCGAGGCGTACGACGAGTTGGTCGATCCCGTGCTGCAGGTTGGCTTGGGTCTTCAGCACCTGTGCGCACGCCTCGACTCGAACGAGGTGCATTGTTGGGGCAATACCAACGTTGGGCAGATCGGGCCGTCGCTCCCCGCGAACGGTATGGACACGGTCGAGATCCAGCCCTGCGGTGCCTGAGGGACGACGCTCGGCTCAGCCCAAGACGAAGGGCAAGATGCCGATGACCGCGAGCATCAGCACCACGAATCCGAGCAGGTCCAACCGAAATCCGAAGCGGACCATGGCGTCGAGCCGGATCATTTGCGTTCCGTAGGCCATGGCGTTGGGTGGTGTGCTGACCGGGAGCATGAACGCGTAGCTCGCAGCGAGTGTGACCGCGACGGCGGTGGCGGTGGAGTCGAAGCCGCTGGCCTGCGCGATGCCGATGAGGACCGGCAGCATCATGCTCGTGGTGGCGGTGTTGCTGGTGACCTCGGTGAGGAAGACGACCAACAGCACCGCGGCGGCGGTCAGGCCCAGCGGGGACTGCACGATCGGACCGGCGCTCTCGAGGATGCCGCGTCCGACGGCCTCGGCCAGACCGGTCTGAAACGTCATGCGTCCGAGCGCCAGGCCACCGCCGAGCAGGAAGAGGGTGCCCCAATCCATCTTCTGGGCGTCCTCCCAGTCGAGCAGTCGCTCGCCGGGTTTGCTTCGCGCGCCGCTGGGGACGAAGAACAGCAGACAGGCACAGACCAACGCGACCACGCCCTCGGCCAGGTGTCCTTTGGTCCACACGGCAAACGGGTGCTCGGGCCCGAGGAAGAGTTTGGAGAACGAGGGCGTCAACCAGCCGACGACCGCGATCGCAAACACGAACAGGGTGCGGATCTCGGCCGCGGTCACGGGCCCGAGTTCACCGAGTTGTCGCCGGACCTCATCCATCAGTCCTTCGACTCGACGAACCGGGGCGGGGAAGTAGCGAAGCGTCCCCCAAACCACCAAGACGGTCATCACCGTTGCCGTCGGCAAGCCGAACGACATCCACTCGAGAAAGTCGATGCGGGCGCCGGTCTTCGCTTCGAGCATGCCCACCGCGATGACGTTGGGTCCGGTGCCAATCGGGGTCGCCGAGCCGCCGAGCGAAGCCGAGTACGCGAGCGCGAGGCACATGCCCCCGCTGAATCGGTGCAGCTTGCTGCGAGTCTCCTCGTCCTTGGGCAGGACGGCGAGCATCGTCCCGTGCAGACCGAGCGCGACGGGAATCAGCATCGCGGTGGTCGCGGTGTTGCTGATCCACATCGAGAAGACGAAGGAGATCGATGCGATGGCGATCATGGCCCGGGCGGGTGAGCCCGCAACGACCGGTCGAGCGATGAGCCACAACGCGGCGCGTCGGTCGAACCGATGTCGGGACAGCGCCGCGGCGAGCATGAAGCCCCCCATGAACAGGAAGATCAGCGGATCAGCGAAAGCCGCGAGCGCCTCTTTGGGCGATGTGACCCCGAAGACTGCGGCCAAGGCTGGCCCGAGCAACGCCGCGGCAGGCAACGGAATCGCCTCGGTCACCCAGAGCAGCACCGTCATCGCGGATATTGCGGCGAGCGAGTGCGCCTCTTCGCTGAGTCCGGGCATCGGCGTCAGCAGCAAGCCGATGAACACCACGGGAGCGGCGACCAATCCGACGCGTCGACGCAGTGCATCGAAGCGCGCTTCCGCGTCGCTGACTTTGCCTGCGGCCACCTGCGGCGGAGTCTATCAGCGCGGGATTCGCTCTCAGCGGGCTCCATCGAGCTTCCCAAGACGCTCTATAGAGGCTGGAGTCACTCGTGTGCGCTGTTGTGTGCGAATGTGGTTTATGCGTCGTGCACTTGCATCTGTGGGTGGCGCGGTATTCTCCGTTTGTGGGGATGCATCGCTGCCGTCGCTGTGACGACGAAGTGGAGGGCCAGTACGAGCAACCCAAGCTCCGCCGCCTGGCTCGGTTCTACTTCCTCGTGCCGATTCCGTTCGTTCCGCTGCTGCCGATCATCGCGGCGGACTTCATGGTGATGATCCCGCTGACGATGCTCTACCTGCTCGGCGCGGGCGCGGCTCTTCGCTTCATCACGCAGAAGCCGGTCTGCCCCGAGTGCGGGGCGTTCGTGCAGCCCGCATAGTCCCTCGTCTCTGAGGGCGGGACCGGGCCAGTGTCGTGGCGTTTCATGCCATGGTCGGTCGGTGTCCGGACCGAGCCCCACGGCTGCCCGCCTCCGCCTTTGGGTGGGGGCGTTCGTGGCGATGCTGGGGATGTTCTACGCCAGTCAGTCCGTCGGATTGGTGAGCAGCAATGACGGCTCGCACGTGGCGCTGGGTCGAGCCCTGGTGCTGCGGGCAGAGCCCGCGATCACGCCGGAGGTTGGCCTCACGCTGTGGATCGACCGCGCGGTCCGGGACGGCGAGGACTACTCCGACCGACCTCCGGGCACCGCGTTTGCGGCCCTGCCTGCGATCTGGATCGGCAGCCAGTTCGACGAGAGCTGGGGTCGCGCATCGATCGACCGCTTGAAGGCCGGCGCGAACGGCCAGGATTTGGACTCCATCGTCGTCGTTCGTCCGGCCACGGACCGCTACATCGCAACGTACGGCAAGCGACGGCTCGAGATGGAGGCGCGGTCTCCCAATCTGATCGAGCTGCAGGGCACCGCGCTTGGGGTCGGGGTCCACGCGGCGGTGATGGGGACGATGGGCCTTGCCGGGTTGTTGATGTTGCTGCGTCGCCGTGAGGTCGACCCCACGGGGCAGTTCATCGTCGTCCTTGCCGTCGGCGCGGGGACGTTGTGGGGCCCGTACTCCACGATGCTGTTTAGCCATGTCAGCGCGGGCGCGATGCTGGTGTGGTGCGTATGGGGTCTGGAGAACGTGTCTTCGGACGGCACGTCGCTGGGGCGGTGGCGGGCTGCTTTGGTCGCGGGCGTCTTCGGAGCGTGGGCGGTGAGTGCTGACTACGCCCTGGTGCTCGCCGTGGTTCCGCTCGTGCTCGTGCTCGCGCCCATTCGGGAACTCCCGAAGATCGCACTGGGCGCGGTGCCGGTCGCGATCGCGACGGCGGCCTATCACGATGCCGCGTTCGGGTCGCCGCTGTCGATCGGCTACGACCACCATGCGACCTTCGAGTTTGCGACCTCACGAGCCGCGACGTTCTCCGGCAATCCTCTGACTGGTTTCTGGAGCTTGTGGGGCGCCGGGCAGGGAGCGGGGGCGTTGGTGATGGCGCCGATCCTCCTGGCGGCTGCGGGCGGGATGGTGCCTGTCTCTTATACACATCTGACGCTGCCGACGAGCGATCTAGTG
>OJGU01000674.1_pt1 | contig 17589 bp, 19 predicted proteins | sample 1594741 | NCBI WGS metagenome assembly OJGU01 (sample SAMN05416841, study PRJEB24817) | seawater metagenome | isolation source: Sea water | place: Canada:Atlantic | collected 2013-07
CCTGTGTCCTCGCTTCGATCGCTCTCCCCGGATGCAAGACCGCGCCCCCACCGCAGCCTCCTCCTGTGGCCGCGCGAGGCCCTGAGCCCGAGCCTGAGCCCGAGCCCGAGCCCCCACCGCCTCCCAAGGTCCCCGAGGATGCGATCGCGGTCGGCACGTTCAACGTCGAGTGGGCGTTCGACGACGTGGACAAGCGGCCCAAGAAGGCACGACCCCACCGCGCAAAGACGGCAGAGGACTGGACGTGGAAACGCGACAGCATCGCCAAGATTCTGATCGCCGAGGAGCTGGATGTAGTCACGCTGACCGAGATCGGCGGCGAACGAGAGGCGATCGAGGTGGCCGACGCCGTGCTCGCAGGAGGTGGGTATCGGTACGACGTCGCGTGCCTGCCAACCCATGACAAAGCGACCGGGCAACACGTCGCAATCCTGTCCCGATTCTCGATGAGCAACGTGCGCAGGTTCCAGACCTCCATCGACAAGCAGCTGGCCGTCGACGTCGAGCTTCCCTCCGGGGATACGGTGGCGGTGGTCGCCCTGCATCTGCGCGAGTCGCAACAACCCGCGTACGCCTCCAAACGCCGAAAGGCTGCCCGGTCCCTGCGGCGCGAGCTCTCTCGGTCCTTGGGTGGCGGACCCGTGTTGGTGACGGGAACCTTCGGCTCCAAGTCTCACCCCTACGATGACGACTACGCCCGGCGAACGCCCGGCATCCTCGCCGCGCGCCACAACAAGGAAGAGGCCGACGACTGCACCGATTCGGCCGCGGACAGCGGCCCCACCAACACGACCGGAGATCCCAGCGACCACATCATCTCGTGTGGCCTCGAGCTGCGCAGGGCCACAACCTCGGCCGAGAACGAGATCGTTCGTGAGCTCGAAGACCCCGCGGGGTCACCGTGGCCATCGATTCCGATCGAGCAAGACCCCTACCGAGACGTGAGCGACCACTACCTGGTATGGGCCGAGATCGCGATGCCCAAGCCGGATGTGCCCGCCGAGGGCGACGAAGACGGCGTCGCGTTGTGAGCCCCGGCTCAGGTTGCAAACAGGCGGCTTGGATCCCGAAACGCCTTGAACTCGAGCGCGTTGCCTGACGGGTCGCGAAAGAACATCGTCGCCTGCTCGCCAACCTCTCCGGCGAACCGGACGGTTGGCTCGATCACGAACGCTACGCCAGCATCTTTCAGGCGCTGTGAGAACGACTCGAACTGCTCCCACGAGAGCACCACGCCAAAGTGCGGCACCGGGACATCGTGGGCGTCGACCGGATTGGTCACCGAGCCCTGCGGCCCCGATCCGTGCAGGTGGGTCACGAGCTGGTGGCCGAACAGATCGAAGTCGATCCAGGCATCGGTGCTCCGACCCTCTGGGCAGCCGACCGTGCCGCCATAGAACTGGCGCGCGGCATCCAAGTCATCGACGACGATCGCAAGATGGAACGGCTGCACCCCCCGAGGGTAGCCCAAGGTGCGCGCTCAGGCCGGCGTCTGGGTTGCGAAGTGCCAACCGAGCGCCTCGGAGAGATGCTCGAGGATCACGTGGCCACGCACGCTGCCGCCGCGCTTGTTGAGCCGCGGACTGCAGACCGCAATGCCGCCGGCTGCGACCGCGGACGCGACGATGACCCCCGAGACGCCGCTCTTGGCGGGAAGCCCCGTCTTCATCATGTACGTGCCGGACTCGTCGTACATGCCGCAACTCGCCATCAGCGAGACAACCCGCCGGGCGTTGTCGACACTGACGACTCGCTCCCCCGAAGGCGCAACGCCACCGTTGGCGAGCACGCAGCCCACATGTGCCGCCTCGACGACGGACACGTCGAGTGAGCACAAGGCGAAGTAGGCATCGAGGACATCATCGACGGAGCCGGAGAGGGACCCGTTGCTGCGCAGCAGGTATGCGATCGAGCGGTTGCGATCTCCAGTGCGGCGCTCCGAGGCTTGGACCCGCGCGTTGACCCCCACCCTGACGCCGCAAAGCTTGGTCGCCCACCGTTCGATCCACGCGATGCGCTCCTCCGCTTGGCCTTCGATGAGGCCACACAGCGTGATCGCGCCGGAGTTGACCATGGGGTTGGCGGCCTGTGGCCCCCGAGAGTCCAGCCGCGCGATCGACGAGAAGCTCTCGCCGGAAGGCTCGGACCCCACCGCCGAGAAAACGCAGTCGGCCCCGAGCTCTTCGAGGGCGCCACACAGCACGATCAACTTCGCGGCACTCTGCAAGGTGAAGCGGTGCTCCGCGACTTCGCCGGCGGTGATGACCTGCCCACTGTTGAGGACAACGGCGGCGCTGGTACGGTCGGGGTCGACGCTACCCAGCTCGGGAATGTATGTGGCAACGGCCCCCTCTGGGTTGGCCAAGGAGAGCCGGAGCGCATGATCGAGTGCGGTTTGAACCGCTTCAGGCTCGGTCACGCTGCACCTCGATCTACCCGTCGCACATCGAGCATCCAAGGCAGGCGATTCGACGGCAGCTGCGGAGCATCCATGCGCCTGTCACTATGCGGGTCGGTCGACGAGCGCGCTAGCCTCGAGAGTCAGGATTTCGCCTGAGCCGACCGAATTCGTCGGCCGAGTTCGGCAGGCATCCCCTTGCCCGTCAGGAGCAGACGGCGGAACCATGTGCGCCCCGGGTCATGTTCGTGGACCCGCGGCCACCACATGCGAATCGACGCCTGGGGGAGTTCGACAGGCGGCGCAAACATCCGGAGGCCCACCAAGGACCGCGCCCGCTGAGCGACACCACTCGCGATGGTGCAGATCATGTCCGACTGGGACACCACCAAGGGCGCGGTGACGAAGTGCGGCACGTACAACCCCACCGTCCGCTGATGGCCCGCGCGCTCGAGGATCCGGTCGACCACCGGAGCACCTCGGCCCTCGAATCGAACAACGACATGGGTCGCCGCCAGATAGGCATCGAGCGTCAGCCGCCGACGGATCGTCGGATGGTCTTTGCGTGCGATGACGGTGAACGGCTCCTGGAATAGCTCGGTGCACTCCAGCCCCGCACCGCGCACCAACATCGTGCCCCCGAGGATGACGTCGAGACGACCGGATTGCAGCAGCGCCGCGGAGTCCGGTGTCAGCCGCTCGATCGACAACCGAACGCCCGGCGCGTGCTCCCGAAGATAGGCCATCAAGGTGGGCAGGACCGTGAACTCGAAGTAGTCGACCGTCGCGATACGAAGGGTGAGTTCGGCCGTCCACGGGTCGAAGGATGCCCCGCCTCCGAGCGTCGTCCCCAAGCGATCGAGCAGCTCCGGGAGGTCCGCGGCGATTGCTTGCGCGCGGGCCGAGAGCTCGAACCTGCGCCCTTGGGGAACGAGCAGCGGGTCGCCCAGGTGCTCGCGCAGCTTGGCCAGGCTATGGCTCATCGCGCTCTGACTGACTCCGACCTCGCGTGCGGCGGCTCCGACAGCCCGGTGCCGGAGAAGAGCGTCAAGCGCGGACACGAGATTGAGGTTGAACGCCCGGACATCGAAAGTGCTCATACTAGGTATGCATTCGTTTCACTTCTCATCATACATAGAATCGCTAGGCTCAGGCCATGCGAACGAATCTCGCCGTGCTCGGAGCGCTTGGGGTGCTGCTCATCGCCGGATGCCGACCGCGGGTGGCGACCGTCGAGACTCCCCCTCGGGCCGTACACGCGACCGACGCCAGCGTCCGCGCCTGCTGGGTCGAGAGCCGGGGTAAGCTTGGCTTCACCGCGTCCGCGATCCTGGTTCACCATCCTGAGCAGGGGTCTGTACTCATCGACGCCGGAAACAGCTCGAACTTCGACGCCGAGGTGCAGGCGTACCAGGGCAAGACCAAGCGGTGGTTCAAGACCTTTCCCGGCGCCCTCAAGCCCAAGCTCCCGCTCGATACTCTGTTACTCCGGGTTGGCTTTGACCCCGGCGGTCTGCGGGCAGTGCTGCCAACCCACGCCCACCTCGACCACATCGGCGGCATCCTCGACCTTCCCCCGACCCCGGTCTGGGTGTCCGAGGCGGAGGCCGAACTCATCGAACGCGGGCGCGACACCGTCACCGAGGAGGTCATCCCAGCCCACGCCGAGGCCCTGACCGGCCAGCTCGAACCACTCGAGTTCTCTGGTGGGCCCTACGAGATCTTCGAACAGCACGCGGACCTGTTCGGAGACGGCAGCGTCGTGGTCGTTCCGATCCCGGGGCACACCCCGGGGAGCGTGGGCGTGTTTGTACGGCTGCCGGATGGACGCCGCGTCTTTCACGTGGGCGACGCCATCAACAGCCGAGACCAGCTCCAGCGGCTTCGTGGGCGAACCCCGGCCATGCGGCGGACGGACGTCGACCAAGCCGCAGCCCACCGAAACGTGGGCCGACTTCGGGCGCTGTCGGACCAAGACCCATCGCTGCTCATCCTTCCCGCACACGAGCGTGCCGCCTGGAAAGATGTGTTCGGGACTCCGGCGACCTCTTGTCCGTCGGGCCCCGCCGATTCGTGACGAAACGGGAGGGCAACAAAGACGAAAGCCGCCTCCTCCTTGCGGAGAAAGCGGCTTCTGAGCGCACCCTATACGATTCGAACGTATGACCTTCGGTTCCGTAGACCGACGCTCTATCCAGCTGAGCTAAGGGTGCGTGGGCGGAGTTGATAGCAGTGGGGCCCCAGCGGCGCAAGCGGTTTCGACGGCCGAGCGTGGTTTGCTCGCGGCAGGTCGCTACACGCCGGTCTGGGGAGGTTTGGGGACCTTGGCGACGGTGGCGAGCCGGCTGCCAGTCACCGCAGGACCCGACTTGATGTGCAGGTCGCGCTGAGGGAACGGGATCTCGATGCCAGCTTCTTTGAGCGCGTACCAGATCGCGAAGTTGATCTCGCTCTTGAGCTGGTCGGGGATCTCGATCATCTCCTTGCAGTAGCCCCGCAGCTTGAAGTTGATCGACGAGTCACCGAAGCCGACGAACAGGACGTCGGGCGGGGGATCGTCGAGCAAGGCGGGGTGCTCGGAGGCCACGGTGAGCAGCAACTCTTTGACCGTCTTCGGATCGGCGTTGTACGAGACGCCCACGTCGAACACATACCGGACCACGCGATCGTTGTGGGTCAGGTTGACGACCAGGTCGGAGACCAGCGTGGCGTTGGGGACGAGATAGACGACGTTGTTGTTGTCGCGGACCAGGGTGACGCGCCCCTGAATCTCGATGATGGTCCCCTCGACGTCGCCCAGCCGCACCCGATCGCCGACCTTCACCGGCCGTGCGAACAACAAGATCATGCCGCTGATGAAGTTCTCAGCGATCTTCTGAAGGCCGAGTCCAATCCCGATACCCACCGCACCAAACGCGACGAGCAGGCTGTTGAGCTGAATGCCCACCAGCGGGAGACCGATCAGCAGCCCCAGCACCCATACGCCGTACGCGGCGATGCGCGCGACTGCGTACTTCACCCCGGGATCGATCTCGGCGTTGCGAAGCAGCCGTAGAACCAAGCGGCGTCGCACGAACCGGGACAGAGCGACGAGCGCGACGAAGAGGACGACGAACTTCAGCAAGAACAGCGGGGTGACCCGAAAGTCCCCCACCTCCAGCAGTGTCATTCCCAGAGCCTGGGAGAGGTCGTCGAAGAACGGCGCGTCCACGAGGACGCCAGTGATAACACCCCCGCAATGCGAATGGTGCGCCCGAACCTACGGTTCGCAGACCCGGATGCTGCCAAAGGCTGCCGACGCCGCGGCCGGTGCCTGGGTCCACGTCTGCCCGTAGAGCCAGACGCGCTGTAGACCGCCGCCACCGAAGTCCGCGTCGATACTCGTCAGCAGGTCGAAGTCCTTGCCATCCAACGACGTAGAAACCAGGACCTCACCCGCCTCGAAGCGGATCTCGACCCACTCGAAGTCCGAGCTGTCGGCCACGGGTGCGCCACCGTTGCGCACCTGAACCGTATCGCTGCCCCACACCAGATGGAGTTCCGTGGAGCTGTCGAGTTCGCGAAACAACAGGACGGTCTGAGCCTGCTCTCCCGCGAGCGCCGTCGTCTCGGTCACGTGTACAACAATCGCCGAAACCGGCCCGTCGAAGGGGCGGCTCAGCCCGCGCTGCTCGATGATCCCGGGGACGAAGGACCAGCGAAGGTCACCACCGGACTCGGACATCACGTGGCCGCCCATCCCCGTGGCGCCGTAGATCTCCCAGCTTGGGTCGAACGCGCCGTCGTCGAAGTCGTCCCAGAACCCTGGGCATGGCGGCATCGGGTCGCCGGTCTCCTCCGAGGCAGACTCCGTGGATTCGGTCGAGCCTGCAGAGAGGGTGGAGCCGGTCGATCCCGTGGACATCGTGGTGCCACACGTGTCGCCCACGCACGTCGTGGAAGCATCGCTGTCGCTGCCCGCCGAGCTGTCGCCGGAGCCCGCGGACGTCGGGGTCTGTGACGTCGCGGTACCGCTGGAGGAGGATGCGCCCGTCGTGCCTGAAGTGACAGGGGACGGCCCACCACTGCTCGAGCCCTGCGGCATCATGTCGACGCAGACCCCGGCCAGGCCGCCGCCGGAGAACTCGGCATAGCGCCGGCCAGACGGGCACTGTACGTCTGGGAACGAGCACCAACCATCGACCTCGCAGCGGCCATCGTCACCGCACCCACTGTCCTCCGTGCAGGAGAACGTCCGCCCTCCGCAGCCGGGAGCGGCGCCGAGCAGCGCAAGCATCCCAAGCCACCCAAGTACCCTCACATCGCAAGTCTACCCTGGTCCGCGCAGACACACGAGGTGTGCCACGCTCGCGGCGTGAAAACCCGGCGCGTCACCTTCGACAACGGGCGCGGCGAACAGCTCGCCGCGCGTCTCGACCTTCCCCTCCGCGACCGACCTCGAGCGTACGCGGTTTTTGCCCATTGCTTCACATGCAGCAAGAACCTGACGGCCGCTGTTCATGTGTCTCGCACCCTCGTCGAACACGGGTGGGCGGTGCTTCGGTTCGACTTCACAGGGTTGGGCGACAGCGAGGGCGAATTCGCCGACACGCATTTCTCCAGTAACGTTGAAGACCTGATCGGCGCTTGCCAATGGCTGGGTGAGCACCATGCGCCGCCTCAGCTGTTGGTTGGACACTCCCTTGGAGGGGCCGCGGTGCTGCGGGCCGCGGCCTCGGTCCCGAGCGTCGCAGCGGTCGCAACGCTGGGCGCGCCCGCCCGCCCGGACCACGTCTTGGCCTTGATCGACGACCACATCGAGACGGTCGAGCGTGAGGGCGAAGCATCGGTCAACCTCGCGGGGCGACGATTCACGATCAAGCGAAGCTTCCTCGAGGACCTTCGAGCCCACGAGATGCAGGCCGCAATCGGAGAGCTCCGCCGCGCCCTACTCGTCCTGCATGCACCCGGGGATACCGTTGTTGGCGTGGACAATGCCGCGGACATCTTCACGGCCGCGAAGCACCCCAAGAGTTTCGTCTCGCTCGACGGTGCCGACCATCTTCTCACCCGTCCCGCTGATGCCCGATTCGCCGCCAACGTGATCGCCGCTTGGGCTCAGCGTTTTCTCCCCGCCTCGGACGACGCCACCTCGATCAGCGACGACGTCACCGCGTGGGGTCCGCAGCGTGCGTTCACAACCGAGCTCACCGTCGGCGAGCACTCGGTGATCGCAGACGAGCCCCGAGAGATGGGTGGGGAGGACCGGGGCCCGAGCCCCTACGGCCTGTTGCTGGGATCGCTGGGTGCCTGCACGGTGATGACCCTTCGCATGTACGCCGACCGCAAGGGCTGGCCGCTGGACCAGGCGGTCTGCCATCTACGTCACGCCAAGGTACACGCGGCCGACTGCGAAGCGTGCGGCGAGCACGACGACCCGAAGGCCAAAGTGGACCGCATCGACCGGCGAATCGAGCTTCGCGGCGAGCTCGATGCGACCCAAAGAGCTCGGCTCTTGGAGATCGCCGACCGATGCCCGGTTCACCGCACACTGTCCGAGGGCAACATCGCGATCGTCACCGAGCCGGCCCCAGGGTAAACGCCGCCTCCGCCAGCACCTCGCCCCCGACCAACAACTCCACCCGGTGACGCCCCGGGTACAGCGCGCGGATCGTGGTGGTCTTCATCGAGTGACGCTTGGTCAGCACGGCGCTCGCCCGCGCCGGCAGCTCGACCGTCTTCCACTTGAATGTCTTGCCCCCGCTGGTCTTGGTCTTGCGGACGTAGTGCACGATGTAGTCGACCAACAGCGTCTGCTTGCGGGTGTGGGTCGTGCTCAGCTCGGCGTGAAGCTCGACCGACTCACCCACCCGAACCTTCTTCGGCGAGACGCGCAGTGACGCCGTCACCTTCTTCGGGGGAAGGAATCCCACGGCGGCCAGGGCCCCAGCGTGTCCGGCTTTGATCGGGCCACGAAGGCCGTGTTTGGCGATCCAAAGGCCGTCCTCGCCACCCCGCTTCGCGCACGCCTTGCCCCACCGCACGGCGGCATCGGGGTGATCCTTGGCGATGTCCCCAAGGGTGTTGGCGACGGAGCGCTGCACGTAGCGTTCGCTGTCGCCCACAAGCGCGTCGAGGATCGGCCAAATCGGGCCCGGGTCGGCCACCAGCCCCTTGAGCACCTTTCCCCACGGAAGCCGCGGCCGCACGCCTTCGCTACACCATCGGCGCACATGCTGACTCTCGTGTGACGTCAACGACTGCAAGCGCGCGAACGTCTCGTCGGGGCGTTGGTCGACGAACGGACGCACCGCGAACTCGGACGAGAACCGCTGCGTGAGCTCGACCATCGCGTGCATCGACTCCTCAAAGTGGGGCAGCCCGTGATCCGCGATGAACTGCCCGACGGGCCATTGCAGCCAGCCGTCGGTCACGCTGTCCGCGTCGGGCATGATCTGCGGAAGACTCTCGGCGATGATGCCGAGCGCCTGGGGGATGTCATCGGGCAGCCCAGCGGCGAGGGCGTCTGCAAACTGTTGCACCCGGCCCGAGAACTCCAGCGTAGCCAGCCCCTTCGTCGCCCGGCGCTGGAACGCCGCACGGTCGAATCCCGACCACGCCGCGTTGATCTGCGCGCCCAGAGCCTTGGCCGCCGCCTTGTCGAACCAGTCCTTGAACGCTTTTGACTTGGGCTTCGCCTCGGCCATCGGTGGGGAAGCCTGCCGTGTGCGGCGGCGAGATACCAGCGCCTTGCGGCGGCCCGCGTCACCCCTTGCGGATCTCGATGCCGCCGTTGACCGTCTCCAGTCGAACGGTCGCGGCTCGGTCCCCCCTGGAGATTCGGACCTCTGAGCCCACCAGCTTCGCAGTGCGCTCGTGTGCAACGTCGGACTGAATCCGTCCGTTGAGCGATTTTGCCGCGAGATCCAACCCCAGCGACGCCGGAACCGAAAGCTCCAGCGTTCCGTTGACCGCCTCGAGCATCGCGCGACGCGAGCCAGTCGGAAGCTGGACCTTCGCGTCGCCGCTCACCGTCGTGACCTTGACGTCCCCGGAGCCAGCCGTGTCGATGTCTCCCGAGACGGCTTCGAGGTTGAGCGGGCCGCGGATCCCTCGGGATTGGATGTCTCCGGATACGACGTTGGCATCGAACGCGACCCCCGCGGGCACCTCGACGACGTAGTCGACCCGGGCGTCGGTCGAGCCTCGGCGTTTGCCGTCCGGGAGCTTTGTCCAGATCTTCACGTTGTCGCCCGAGGTTTCGACGACAACCTCCGCCTGCGCGGCGTCACGCCCAGACTTGGTGGCGCGGACCTGGATCGTGTTGCCTTTGGCGGGGACGAGCTGCAGGTTGCCATTGACGTTGGACAGGCGAATGCTGCTGCCGGCCGTCGCGGTGCCGGACCAGGAGAAGTCCTCGGCGGACTGCTGGGTCGGTGCGGTGTCTTCGGCCAGAGCGGACGAACCGGGAGCACAGGCGAGGAGGGCCAAGAACAGACAGGGGAACAGACGGGGGGTCATGCCCGCTTCGATGCCGCCGACAGCCCAGAGGTTGAAGACGAAAAAACTTTCAAACCTTTCGCCTACCCGTGGCATCCAAGAGGCGCCGTGACCTCTGTGGCCGCCGCTGCTCCCCTCGTGATCCCTCGCCGCTGTGACGTTGTCGCTGCGGCGCAGCGTGGTGACGTCGCGGCGTTTGAGCAGCTGTACCGCGACCACGTGGGCTCGGTCCTCCGGCTGTGCTGGCGGCTGTGCGGTGGCGATGACGACGATGCGCAGGCCCGAACGCAGGAGGTGTTCGTTCGCGCCTGGGAGCGGCTGGGCGGATTCCGCGGGGATGCCGCGTTCGGAACGTGGCTGCACCGGCTGGCGGTCAATACCGTCCTGGGCGAGCGACGGTCCGAGCAGCGGCGGACTCTCCGCGAGCAGCGGGCGGCCGGGCCCTACGAGATCGCGCCCCCGCAGGCCCAAGTCGACGCCGGTCTCGACCTCGACCGTGCGATCGCGTCGCTGCCCGACCGCGCGCGCACGGTGTTCGTGCTGCACACGATCGAGGGATTTTCCCACGCTCAGATCGCGAAGGTGATGCGCTCGAGCACCGGCACCACCAAGGCGCAGCTGCACCGAGCCCGAGCCCTGTTGAAGGAGGCCCTGTCGTGACCGACGAGGAACTCGACCGCCTCCTCGAGCGCGAGCTGGACGCTCCCGAGGTCCCCGCGCAGCTCGAGGCTCAGATGTGGGCCGGCATCGAAGCGGAGCTCCAACCGACCGCACGCCGCTCGCTCGTCCCGTGGTCGATCGCCGCGGCCGTGGTGCTCCTGAATGTGTTCGGCCTGATGACGCTTGGCCCCGCCCCGTCCGCGATGCTCCCCACGCTCAGCGGTTTGCCATCCGCGGAGACCTGGGCTCCGAAGGACGAAGCGGTTCTGCCGGCCGAAGACGACCTTCAAGCGGCCGTCGAGGCGCTTCAACAGGCCTACGCGACCCGTCGCAACGACCTGGACCCATCGCTGCTGGCCGTCTACGACGAGAGCCTCGAAGTCATCGGCGACGCGGTCGACCAATCGAGGGCAGCCCTGCTGCGACACCCCGGCGACCCCCATCTTCAACGCATGCTTCGGCACGCCTATGATCGACAGCTCTCGTTGCTGGTTCGCGCGACCGGGGTGGGTCCGTGAGCGTTCTGGGGCGACGGGCGTGGCTGCGGGGCGCCGCAGGAGCCTCGGTCTGGCTGGTGCATCGCGAGGCGGTTGCCAAGAGCTCGACCGACTCCCTCGAGACCCGCGCCGATGTGGTGGTCGAGGCCGACGTCGGGGACCTCGATGTGGAGGTCGAAACCACGGCAGCCAACGCGGTCGCGATCGTCGAAGCCTCGGTGCCCTCGGGCTTTTCGATCGAGCTTCGCGGCGGCAAACGACGGGTCCAGGTGGTGGTCCGTGGAGTGGCAGCGCCAGGCTCTGGACGGGTGCGTCTGTCGGTGCCCAAGCGCGCCCGCGTCACCGTGCGAACCCGTCGCGGCGATGTTGCGATGGCCGGCCTGGACGGCGAGGCCAACGTCTCGGCCCTACAGGGGGACATCTCGATCGGCGGTTCTCCCACCCGGGTCGAAGCACGCACCACCAGTGGCGACATCCGGGTGGTTGGCGTCTTGAAAGAGGCCGAGCTTTCGACCGTGAGCGGGGACGTGCATGTCTCCGGAGCCCGGGGGCGCCTCGAAGCGGAGACCATCTCCGGCGCGGTAACAGTGACCGGCGCCATGCTGCAGCGCAGTCGGCTGTCGGCGATCAGCGGAGACCTCGAGTTCGAAGGCCAGCTCGATGCAGGCACCCATGCCCTGGAGGTTCACTCCGGCAACATCAGCGTGCAACTGAGTCCCGATCAGGGCATGCGCCTGAGCGCGCAGACGTTCTCGGGCGTCGTCGAGGACGCCCTGCTCGACCCACCGATCCGGACCCGAGGCAGTCACGTGCGTCAGCACGGCGACGGCGCAGCGCGGCTGCAGCTCTCGACGTTCAGCGGAGACGTACGGCTCAGCCCCAGATCAGAAGACTGAGCGCGAACGCGTTGTTGCCGGTGTGCACGAGCATGGCCACCCACAGCCGACCGCTACGGCGGTACGACTCGGCGAAGACGACGCCAAGCCACAGGTAGACCAAGAAGCCGACCGGGTTGGTGTGGATCGCCGCGAACACAGCCGCGGACAGGGCGTAGGCTTCGGGCCAGCTGCTGCCGCGCGACGCGATGCGGCGGAAGACGAGACCCCGAAAGAGCAACTCCTCGGCCATCGGCGCCAGCGCGAGAGCCGACACCGCCAGGAGGATGATCGGCAGATGCTCTCCCCCCGACTTGAAGCCTTCGATCAGCTCGACGATCGCACCCTGCTCTTCGACGGGGACGCCCAACGCCTCGAGTCCAAGACCCAGGACGAAGCTGCCCCCGATCGCAGCGGCGATCCCGAGGACGACGAACCCGATCGATCCCCCCAGCGAGGGCCGCGCAAAAAGCGCTTCAGATGGAGGCGGTTCTCCGTACTGGGCTCGGTCGTTGGCATCGACCAACGACGCGAGCTTTCGGTAGACCGCGACCGCGAGCAGCGTGATCGCCGGGCCCGCAGCCATCCGCACGCCCAGCCCAAGCGCCCCCTCGGTGGGGACCACGTCCAGCATCCCCAGAACGATGAAAACGAGGCTGCCCACAAGCAGGCCCGCAATCGCGAGCCCAACCTCCAAGAGGGCACCGCTCAGCCGCGGTCTGGACGAGGGCGCCTCGCTCATCGGAGGCAGTGTGCGACTCCCGGTCGTCCGGTGCAATGCGGGCTTGCAACCGGGCGAAGTTGGGTTTAGGTTCCTGCCCCCAAAAGCAGCGTTTCTGTGGAGTCGTGGCCGAGAGGCTGAAGGCACAGGTTTGCTAAATCTGCGTAGGGGAAACCTTACCGAGGGTTCGAATCCCTCCGACTCCGCACGAGGGGCGCTCCATCTGGAGCGTCCCTCATTTTTTTGGTTTTTTCATCGAGTCCCAGCGACGCGCGATGGCCAAACCGATCGCGACGCCGGTCACGTCCGCGAGCATGTCGAGCACATCCGTGGAGCGCGGCCACGGCAGCAGGCCCTGGACGAGCTCGGAGGCGACCGCCAGCACGCCGCCGACGATCCACACGACTCGCGGCTGGCGGGTGGCCCACCACCAGCTCGCACCGATCCCGCAGAACGACAGGCAATGAAAGACCTTGTCGTCGTGGGGGAAGAGCTGCGGTTGGCCCGAGGGCGGGCTCCACAACAAGAACAAGAGGCCTGCGGTGTAGAGGACCCCGAGACCTCTCCACAGCCAACCGCTAGGCGTCGTCTTCGGTGGCGGCCCAGTACGAGATGAGCTCGTTGTTGTCGACGACGCGGGAGTGATGGTGTCCCCAGACATCGCTGATGTAGATCGTGGAGCCGCGGTCGAGCTTGGGCGTGAGGTAGATGGCGAAGTACTCGGCATCGCCGTCGTCGACAACCTTGCCGATGCGATCGAGCGGCTTCTTACTGACGGGGCACAACAGCTCGCACTTGGAACCGTTGGCCAGGCCATCGAGCCCCTGCTTGCGACCGTCGCCGTGAATCGGGCTGAGGTGGACGAGTTCCTCGCGGTCTCCGGTGCGTACCATCAAGGAGATTGCAGGGAAGCCGTCGAACTTGACGTCCGTGACCCCGACGAGATTCTCGCCGGTGGGGCCGTACGCCTGGGAGACCACGATGGTGACGTCATCCGCGAAGTTCAGCGCTTCTGCACCGTCTCCTTCGGGCTTTTTTCCGGTCACTTCGAGGTTTTCGACGTCGACGTTCTGGGTGCTCATGTGCAGGCCTGAAACCAACGGACCACGAACGGCGCCCTGGCGCAAGGACGCTTTCCACATCCAGTCGCGGGCGGCGCTACGACCCGGCGACTGCGGCCGCGCTTGGGCCGGCTTCACGGGATGTCGAGCTGCGCGGAGGCGATCTCGCAGACCGGTTCGCAGCCCGGACCGGCGGGCTCGTAGATCTGATAGGCGGGCGCGAACGTGCTTGCGGCGATCTGCGACCCACCTCGGTAGACGGTGACCTCCACGAACTCCGGCGCTCCGGGCCCGACCGGCACCACGACGCTGTGGGGCGGAAACGACAAGCTGGCCGTCGCGTCGCAGTCGTCGTCGAGCAGGCAAGGCCCACCGGGTCCGCAGCCGTCCTCGAGTCCACCGATCACGAAGTCGCACGCGGACTCCACGCCGTCGGCGGTCGAGGCCAAGGTGTAGGCGCCCGGGGTGAAGACCGGGGTCACGAGTGCGACCCGAAGTCCGCTCTCGCAGAACCCGTCGCCGCACCCGGTGGCATCCGGCGTCTCGTCTTCGAGCGCGAAGTCGGACTGCGGCACACAGCCTGCCACCGACGCCGCAAGCATCGCGCCGACGAGCAACCGCATCACCGCTGCGAGCTTGCGCTCCCCATCCGGGCGGTGCAACGGGTAGGCGAACGTAAGCCCAGCTACACACTGCGCCCGGGGGCACGAGGCATGCACCAAAAGCGGAACTCGCGACACCCATGCTTCGGAGGTCACGGGTGCATCGAACGACGGCAATTGGAGGGACAGTGTTGTGCGCGGTGCTCGCAGCAGCTCCGGCACAAGCGAGCGAGGGGCCCACGCAGCAGGAGCTGGAGGCGCAGGGTTTGGGCCAGAGCCGAGGCAACCCGGTCCCCATGCCAGCGGATGCCCCTCGACTCAACGCGGACAACAACCCGGTCACCGGCGGCAGCTACTCCGGCGTTGTTTTCGTCAACTTCGATGGCGCGACGCTCACCGGAGGTTCGGACGACTCGCGCGACAACCGGACCGGGCTCAGCCAGCTCGTGGGGCCATTCGCTGCGTATGGCGAAGGCGCAAAACGAGAGGCCACGTTGCAAGCGGTCCGCGAAGACTGGGCCGCCTACAACATCTTGATCGTCGACGAGCGGCCCAGCGGTGGCGACTACACGATGAACATGACGGGTCCGACCAACCCGTACGGAGGCACCATTTTGGGCGTCGCGCCGCTCGACTGCGACGACGCCTCGACCCACAACAACATCACGTACGCGTTCCACAGCGTGAACGACTCCTACTCGGCCTCGACACAGGCAACGACGGTCAGCCAGGAGGTCGCGCACTCCTACGGCCTCGAGCACGTGAACAACGGCTCGGACATCATGAACCCGTCCAACGCGGGCGGGGACCCGTCGTTCCTCGACCAATGCATCCCGATCGTCCCCCACCCCGAGTTCGGAATCCTCTGCACGGGACAGCACATCGCATCGTGCGGCTCGGAGTCCCAACAGAACTCGCATGCCGAGCTGCTCACGCTCTTCGGGCCGGCGATCGCCGACGACACATCTCCGCAGGTCGAGATCGTCTCCCCGTCGGATGGCGCGAACTACCAGGCCGGAGACAGTTTCAGTATCGACATCGAGGCCTCCGACGATGGCTCGGTGGCCGAGGTTGAGCTGTTTGTCGACGGGGTTGCCGAAGGCACGCGCACCAGCGCTCCTTGGAGCTTCGATGTTGATGGCATCCCGCTCGGCGAGTACGAGTTCTACGTCTCGGCCATCGACTTGGCAGGAAACGAGTCGATGAGCAACGTCGTGACCATCTCCGTCACGGCGACCGGCGAGGCCCCCGAAGGCGAGGACACCGACGGTGGCGAGACGGGCGACGGCTCCGGCGGCAGCGACGGTCCGAGTGACGACGATGACACCAACGCCGACGACTCCGGCGGAGACGAGTCCACCGATGGGGCGTTGCCCCCCGGCTTCGGCGGAGCGGTCGAGGAGACCGACGGATGTGCCTGCAACGCCGGGCGCCCGCCGACGGGGATGGCCGCCATGCTGTTGCTGCTCGGCTTCGCGACGACCCGGCAGCGCCGACGCGCTGCGTAGGCAAGCAGCCCCTGCGCAGCCGCAGGGAGCCTGTTACCCTGCTTTCGATGGACCACGACGGCGAGCTGCTGCTGCGCTGGGGCGACGGGGACGAACCCGCCGGCCAGGAGCTGTACGACCGACACTTTCCTCGTGTGTACCGATTCTTCCGGACCAAGGTTGCCGATGGCGTCGAGGACCTGGTCCAGGCAACGTTTCTCGCCTGCCTCGAGGCGCGCGAACGATACCGAGGCGAGGGCAAGTTCAGCACGTTCATCTACGGGGTCGCGCGCAACCAGCTGCTCGCCTACTTCCGCAAGCGAAAGTCTCGCGGACGCATGGCGGCGCCGCTGCAACACAGTGTCGCGGACCTGGGTCCATCGCCCTCGACGATGCTCGGTCGCGACGCGGAGGAGCGCCGATTGTACGAATCGATTTGCCGGCTCCCCATCGACCTCCAGATCTCGCTCGAGCTCTTCTACTGGGAGGATGTGCCCAGCCGGGAGATCGCCGCGATCCTCGACGTCCCCGAGTCCACCGTGCGCTCCCGGCTCAGGCGTGCACGCCTTGCGTTGCGCAAAGCACTCGACCTGCCGGACGAAGGACTCCCACCGGAGTCGGCCTCGACGGACGCTCAGGAGTTCGACAAGTCGGAATGGATCCAGCGCATCCGTACCTCCGCGCTCGAAGGTCGAAAGGACGTCTAGTCGGCCCTCACCGGACTGGGGGCGCTGGACGACGGCGTCATGTCTGACGATCTGCAGCCCATCATCGGCCGCTACAAGGTGGCCGACCACGACGCCGACGCCGAGTTGGCGCGAAACTCGGTGCGGGCTCGACTCTTCGGCGGAAAGAAGAAGAAGACCAGGATCGGCAAGTACGCGCTGGGCAAGCTCGTCGGTGTCGGTGGGATGGGCCGGGTCTACGTGGCGCACGACCGAGAGCTCGACCGAAAGGTCGCGCTCAAGTTGCTCAAGGGTTCGCAGTGGACTGGCAGCGGCGGAGAAGAAGGCCGGCTGTGGCGTGAGGCCCGAACACTCGCCCAGATCAATCACCGCAACGTCGTCACCGTGTACGAGGTGGGTGAGGCCACGATGGGGGTGTTCGTGGCGATGGAGTACATCGAAGGCCGAACCCTGCGGCAATGGGTCAACGACGAAGGCCCGAGTACCCGCGAGGTGTTGCGCGTGCTCCGGGAGGCCGCGCATGGGCTTGCAGCGGCTCATGACGCGGGCATCGTCCACCGAGACTTCAAGCCCGACAATGTGCTGATCGGCAACGACGGTCGCGTGTGCGTGGTGGACTTTGGCATCGCCCACGACGTGTCAGTGGTGCCGGAGCTCGAGTTCAAGCGTGAGGACTACATGACCACGACCGGTCGCGAATCGCTCCTGTCCTCGGGGCCCGCCGGCACCCCCGCGTACATGGCCCCCGAGAGACTCGAAGGTCGTGATGCGGACGTCGCCGGTGACATCTACAGCTTCTGCGTGTGCACATGGGAGGCCCTGACCGGCTACCTGCCCGACCCGTACACCGACGCCCCGCCGACCGACCCTCGGCGCGTGGTCCCACGGCGGATTCGGGCGGCGGTCGAGCGAGGGCTCAGCCACGACCCCAAGGCGCGACAACCCTCCGTCGCCAAGCTCCTCGAGCCATTCGACCGCCAGTTGCATCAACGGCACCGCTCGACTCGCATCTGGGCCGGCGTGGGTGTGCTCGCGGCGGGGCTGGGCGTGGGCGCGTGGTTGCGCTCCTCGCCGGACGTCTCCGAGAATCCTTCCAAGCCCGCCACCGAGGCCCGCCCCACCC
>OJGU01000675.1_pt1 | contig 17589 bp, 14 predicted proteins | sample 1594741 | NCBI WGS metagenome assembly OJGU01 (sample SAMN05416841, study PRJEB24817) | seawater metagenome | isolation source: Sea water | place: Canada:Atlantic | collected 2013-07
CGCTCGTCGGCAGCGTCAGATGTGTATAAGAGACAGCGACAACTTCGCGAAGATCGACATCCAGCACCTCAAACTCCAATTGTCCGGCCTCGATCTTGGTAAAATCGAGAATATCGTTAATGATTCCGAGGAGAGATTCCGCACTTGATTGCACCGTTTCAGCAAAATCTCGTTGTTCAGCATTCAGTTGAGTTTCGAAAAGAAGATTGGTCATCCCGATAACCCCATTCATTGGCGTGCGAATTTCATGACTCATCGTGGCGAGAAACTCGCTTTTCGCCCGATTCGCCGCTTCAGCTTCGAATGTCAGCTGTTTCGCTCGCACCACTGAATCACGAAGCTTTTCTTCAATTCGTTTTCGCTCCTGATTTTCCTCCTGCAACGCCTTCGTACGTTCCCTAACCCGATTCTCCAAGTCGTTGTTCACGTCATGCAATGCCGCATCCCGGGCCTGAATCTCAGCAAGCATCGCATTGAAATCATCAACCAAGCCCCCCAGTTCATCTTCACTCTCCTTTTCTACCTGGACTGAATAGTTTTTCTCCTTAGCGACAGCGCGAGCAGATTCGACGAGTTTCGTAATTGGGCGGGAAACAACTCCTTGAAGCCCAAGCCCGACGAGCATCGCAACAATTCCTGACAGCAAGACGACGACTCCGAGGATCAATATATATTGAACCAATCGAGTTCTCAACTCCGCCATACTTGCCTGGACAAATACAAAGCCGACGGTTTCCGGCCCTATTTTTACCGGCGTGAGCATTTCGATGAGTCCATCTCCAAAACGCGGACTTTCAATCGGCACATCGGGAACAGTAGCAGCCTCTTTTGCATCCTTGGGAAATGACGCGAAGAGATCCCCATCAGATGTATATATGGCCGCGGAAACGATTTGGGGAACGGCCTTAAGCGAACTAAGGACTTCGTTGGCATCCATCTCACTCTTGAAACTAAGAGCCGCTGTAGAGTTTCCTCCAATGACCTCAGAAATAGTCCTCAGTCGAGTGACGAGTCCATCTCGATACGTATTCATCTCGAAAGCGAGCACGCTTATCGCAGCCAGCATCAGCGAAACGAAGCTGGTGAACACCATCAATAGTGTCAGCTTCTTTCGAATAGAAAACTGGCTAAATTTATACATTACGAAATAGGGATTATCGATCCGTCCATTAATGGCTCAGAATTCTCATCAGTTTTGAGCTAATCCTCAATCCTGAGCTCTGCAAGGTCTCAGAGTGTGCAGCAAGACGAATTCTCCCTGCCCGAGACTTTAGCATACTGATCATTCCTCCAGCCTTCAAGAATGCCTCACTATCACCAAGAGTGAGCACATTGGAAGGAATTCCTGAACCAAGAAAACGCACGATACGACGTCGATTCGCGCCGGGCACTACCACAACCCTCGCTCGACCAAGCTCGGCAAGCTCCTCGATGAGTTGAACAGAAACCTCTTTTCCTTTGATCGTTCTCCCTTCGAGCGAATTCGTCAGAGACGCTGCAAACTCGACATCGGCAAACACGGCGATCACAAAGGTTTCATCAGTGCCCTGCATTTCCCAATCGACAAATTGAGCGATGCGGAAAATAAACTCTGCTTTCGCCTCTGCTTCGGACACCGCTGCTTGAGAATTCGATACCCCAGAGAAGCAACCGATCACGCAAACAAGAAGCACCTGGCAAACAACCTTTCCCGAGTTGAGAAGGCCGAGCGAGAAACAAGCTCTTGATGTGGATCGAATCGACATGAGGACTCCGGCCATCGCTAAAACGTCACGACTACTTTCGCATAAACACTGTGCTCAACCTCCGTTCGTTCCAGAAAGAAAAGCGAGGGAGGATACTCGGCATGCCGGTCATCAAAAAGATTCTTGCCCCCAACCGAGAGCGTCACATGATCATTCATTCTCCATCCAACGCGAACATCCGTAGCGAGGTAGGCAGGAACTCCAAGATCAGGAAGTGCATCGACGTACCGAATCCCCGTATCAAACTCAAACCCACCCGGAAGATCCATATAGGACCAGAGCGATGCGGTATGATGGGGACTGGAACCTTCAACGGCGCTCGAGGTGACATCTGTACTCGTCAGGTTCTGGTCAACTTCGATCTGAAGGTAGCTGTAAGAAGGTCGTAAGCGCCACCAATCCGTGACCTTCCAGTTGATCGCTAGCTCCAGCCCATAAGACTCACCCGACATCTGATTGTCAGCCGATATCGGAATAATCGGCAATCCACCACTAAAAGAAGGGAAGCCAAATTCTCGTGTTTGAAGGTTATCATAGACGTTGTAAAACGACGCAAGATCCCACCAGAGAGAATCATTGCTCTGCACACGATAGCCGAGCTCGTAGGCAATCATATCTTCAGCGCCATACGAATCTGTGCCTTGAAAACTAATCGCCCCAGGAATCATCGGAGAGAACTGAGTCAACTGAATGCCACGCTCGGAGCGCGAAGGCGTTCTCACCGCCCTCGATACGGCCCCCCAAAGGGTATGACGTTCTCGGGGATGATAGCGTAAACGAGCGGAAGGCTGTATCTCTGTGCCTGTGTAGTCATTGTGCTCGAATTTCGATCCCACCGTCAGATTCAGCGTATCCGCGACAATATCCCAGCCTCCTTGGATAAACCCACTCTTCAATTCCAACAGTTCTCTCGACGGCGAAAATCCATCCGGCCCCGGCAACAAGGGTAAGCCCATCGGGCCAAAGAGAGTGTCTTGGGAACTTCGATAATTCCCTCCGACAACCAACTCCCCTGTTTCCCCCAGAGCGAAACGCTGCTGAACATCGATATCAAAGGTCCGCCGATCTTCCGCGATAAAATCGCTATCCCGGTGGGTTTGATCATAGAAGACTTGAACGGATAGCGGGGCCGAGTCAGAGAAGTGATGAGTCCAACGGCCAAGGAGATTTCCCCCGCCAATGTTCGGTGTTCTCACAATGGTACCGAGGAATGGAGGCGTCGCGACAAAGGAATCGGCTAAAAAACTAGACCCGCCTCCATATATATCTCCCTGAAAGGTAAATTCGTTCTGTCCGTCAGGTTCCCAGTCGAGGCGGAAGCCGCCCTGCCCTAACTCGTAGCGATCAGAAGCGTCGCTCCCATCAGCCAAAGCGAAAGAGTCCCGTTCCTGATACTGGCCATACACCCGCATGAAAAGCCCTTCTTTGAGTTCAAAGCCATAGCGAAATCCAGCACTTCCGAGCAACTCTGTCCCCAAAGTTCCGAAGGCAAGCATGCCTTGTGTCTCCGCGGCACTTTTCGTGATGACGTTTATCACTCCATTGACCGCGTTCGCCCCCCACAGGGTCGCTCCCGGCCCCCGCACAATCTCGATGCGATCAATATCATCCATAAACGTTTCCTGCGCATCCCAAAAAACACCTGAGAACAAAGGCGTGTAGAGCGGACGCCCATCCATCATAACTAGCAGTTTGTTGGCAAATATGTCGCTGAAACCTCTCGCCGAAACTGCCCAGTTCGCAGCATCGATCGCGGCGACCTGCATTCCCGGCGCCAGGCGAATGGCTTCCGGCAAGCTCATGGCTCCAGAGCGACGAATATCTTCCTGAGTGATAACGGAGATCGCAGCAGCGCTCTTAGAAATTGACTCCTCCTTCTTCGATACCGAAGTCACCTGAACATCGAGCAGTTCCTCGAAGGAAAGTTCCCGAAGGTCAATCTCTGAGTTTTCAGCTCCCAGAACGGTCATCATCGAGAGGGATATGATACTCAGCAAGACCAGTGAGATGTGGCGACCATGCTGTCTGGCACTTCCCAAAAAACAGGGATTTCTCTTGAATCCATCAAAAATCATTGTCGTTCGCTTAGATTAGAGTGCCAGCAGAGAGCTCGACCGTTGCGCAAAACGCCGTGGCATTTTAGACCACGGCGTTTGCTCGAGAATTGATGAATCCAAAGACTAACGAACTCGCAAGGAAGACGTCCGCTCAGACATCCACAAGACATCTAAGTTATTCGGAGAAGCCACGTTCAATGGAATGCTCGAGCCATAGTTGGGAGGGCGAACCGTTCTAGGATCAACCCACTTCTTGATCTCGGAGTGTCCGTCAGCAAATGAAAACCCGCAGGCGCCATTGTGATAGCTCGCTGGGAAATCGATGATTCGAGCACTTCCCAAATCTTGGGCATTTCTCATCTGTACCGCAAACGCGCCATCATTGATGCTACCAGGATGCTCGTCTACCAACACCCACATTTGCGACGGCCCCGGGTCAATGATCGACTGTTCTTTCTGGTAGGTTCGGAATTTAGGTGCCGGCAACCAGCTTCCGTTGTCGAAACTTTGACTCATGGAGTTACTCCGGACGCGAGGCAAGGTTTCACCTTGTGGCGTCCTTACAGTCGCCTTGTCAGCTGGACATTTCCAAACCGAGGCCTCATTCCCAGCGTAAATAAAGAGCGGGCTCTTCTCAATATGCAAGGTTCGGTCCCAATTTGCAGCAGCACTGCTATAATTTAAGGTCCCTGCTGTCCAACTCGGTCGTTTCCCAACCGTCCCAAGGGATGAAACTAACCATCCTTCATGGTCATCGGCGTAGAACTTCCATGCCAACATGAGAGTACGCAGATTATTAATGCAAGAAATGCCCTGGGCCTTGGCCTTAGCCTTCCCAAGAGCCGGCAAGAGCATTCCGGCTAGGATAGCGATAATTGCAATAACGACGAGGAGCTCAATGAGCGTAAAACCCCGTTTCTTCAAGCTAGGCTTCAATTTCATGACGCCGGAATATTCCGCCCATTTACCGTCAAAATCAACAGCTATTTTACCAATGCGACTGCTTCGGAGGGCGCGGAAAAAGGAAATGGTGGGCGATGAGGGACTCGAACCCCCGACCTACTGTGTGTAAAACAGCTGCGCTAGCCACTGCGCCAATCGCCCATTCTATCATTGCAATCGACGAACCGATTGCGAATAGGAATCCCATTGTGGGGATCTTATTGACCCGACGCAAGGCCATTTTTTTCAAACTCGCGCGATTCACTCCCACGGGAAGTGGAAGACCGAGCTCGAGTCTCGAAATACGCCTAGAATCGAGACTAGACTAATGAATCCAGACCGATCGCAACGGAGACAAAGCCGAAACACAAACGCCAGCATTGCGAGTCTCCACTTCGTAGCTGAGGGTCGTCACGAAGAATTCCGAGGCAGCAGAATCCCACGAGCGATTTCGTAGGCCCTTGCCCCCTGAGGAATCCGCCTTCCAACTAGCCTCACATGGACTCAATCCACCGGAATTAAATCGTTGTCACCCAAGTAGTGCCCTGCTAAAAAAATTCAGTCTAAGAATCACGTTTGTTCCCAAAAGAGAAATGTACTCTCTCAAATTTTTTTTCATAGAGATTCAGCCATTAAGCTGGGGAGCAAACGCAAACTTCAATTCTGAATAAACCATGTCAACAAACCACAATTCATCAGATGAGAGTGGCGTATCGCGGCGTGGCTTCTTGAAGGGAATGGGTGTCGGAACGGTCTCTACAGGAGTCCTCTCCAACGCCAGTCTTCACGAAGCAAGAGCTGCGGAGCCCGGTGTCAAAGGCCCCGGGGACACCGCGATCGTTCTCAAGATCAACGGGAAGAATAAACAACTCAATATTGAACCCCGAGTCACTCTGCTCGATGCCCTTAGGAATCGACTTGATTTGACCGGACCGAAGAAAGTCTGTGATCGAGGCACCTGCGGGGCCTGTACGGTCTTGGTTGACGGGGACCCAATGTACGCCTGTTCGCTGCTTGCGGTTGAAGCTCAGGGTCGTGAGATTACGACCGTCGAAGGTTTGGGCACTCCGGAAAAAATGAATGCCGTCCAAGAAGCATTCATCGATCGCGATGCGCAGCAATGCGGATTCTGTACGCCTGGTTTCGTTACCGCTTGTTCGGCGTTTGTTAGAGACAATCCCAATGCAAGTGTGGACGAAGTCAAGAACGGCCTCGGCGGCAATCTTTGTCGTTGTGGCACCTACGCGGGCATGGTCTTGGCGGCCTCGGACGCAGCAAAAGAGAAAGGAAGCGCGTAATGGCTAAGGTTGCATGGCCCGAGAAGGGTGACAGAAAGATCCTCGGATCTCGAATTCCAAGACAAGACGGGCCGCCGAAAGTCACCGGCACCGCTAAGTACTCATACGATATCAATCGCCCCGACATGTTATGGGGCAAGCTCGTCACCTCCCCCAATGCCCACGCCGAATTGATTTCGGTGGATACCTCAGTCGCCGCCGCCATTCCGGGAGTGAAGGCTGTCTGGGTGGACGAAGAGTTGGTCGGTGACGAATTGCGATACGTCGGCCAAGTCATTGCTTGTGTGGCAGCAGACACCGAGGAAGCCGCTATAGAAGGGGCTGAAAAAGTCAAACTCCAACTCAAAGCACTGGAACATCAGGTCGCCGACGACGATGTGGCCCTGAGTTCAGGGCGCCCATCCAACAAAGAGCAAGGCAACCTTGACGAAGGCTTTGCTGGAGCTGACGTGGTCGTCGAAGGCGAATACGGAATCGCAGTAATCACTCACTGCTGTCTTGAGCCTCATGGACAGGTTACGGAAGTGAAAGACGGGGAATTGCATGTCTGGCCGTCCACTCAAAATGTTTCTCGCTACGCGAATCAGTTTGGGGACGAAATAGAGATCCCTCAGAACAAAATCCACGTGGACACTCAGTACATGGGTGGCGGCTTCGGATCAAAGTTCAATATCGACAAGTGGGGTATCATCGGAGCGAAGCTCTCTCAGGAAACGGGCAGACCAGTCAAAATCATGCTCGACCGCAAGGAAGAGCTGATGATTGCCGGTAATCGGCCCTCCGGGTTCGCAAAAATCAAAGTTGGACTTCAAAAGGACGGTCTCATTTCAGCGGTTGACGCCGAAGTTTGGGGTTCTGGCGGTCAAGGAGCCTTTCGCGCGCCTCCCATCCCCTATGTTTTCACAAAAGTACCCAACACCCGCCTGGTAGGAAAAGGAATTCGAACCAATCGCGGCGGTGTCCGCGCTTGGCGAGCACCAAACCACCCCCAAGGTGCGTTACTCACAATGTCCGCTGTCGATGATGCCGCAGCAGCACTCGGAATGGATTCCCTGGAATTCTTCATGAAGAATGCAGCCCTCACCGATCGCCCAGAGGTTTATCGGGAAGAACTGCAGATAGCCGCAAATATCATTGGCTACCGCCAAAAAGCCCACGCTCGAGGCGATAGTGGCTCTGGACCTGTTAAACGAGGACTCGGCATTTCGATGCACACCTGGGGAGGCCGCGGCCACCCTTCTGAGTGCGATGTAACGATCAATTCTGACGGTTCGGTCGAAGCCAAGATCGGCAGTCAGGATTTGGGAACCGGAACTCGGACCTGTATCGCGATGGTGATCGCCGAGACCTTAGGGCTCCCCTACGAGGCAGTTACCGTCCACCTGGGGCGGAATAGTTACCCTCAATCGGGCGCTTCCGGAGGAAGTACGACGATCGGTGGAATTTCTGTCTCAGCACGACGAGCGGCGACGGATGCCCTCAACGACTTGCTCAAAACCGTCGCTGGTCGCCTCGGTACCACGGATGACAAACTAGAGGCTTCTGCAGGGCGAATCCACCAAATCGAAAAAGCCGGCGGCGGCGTTTCGTGGCGGGAAGCCTGCTCGATGCTAGGGCCAAACAGTATCACCAAGCGTGGTATCAACAATCCCGGTGAATCGCAACAGGAAGGTCTCATCAGCGCAGGCGTTGGCGGCGTACAGATCGCCGACGTCTCCGTGGATGTCGAAACCGGAATCGTTACCATGAATGAGATGGTTGCAGTTCAGGACTGTGGTTTGATCGTCAATATGAAACTGGCGGAGAGCCAAGTGTATGGGGCTCTCATCATGGGAATTACCTACGCTCTCTATGAAGAATCGATTTATGATTCAAAAACCGGCATCATGCTCAACCCAGACATGGAATTCTATCGTCTCGCAGGCATTAAAGATGTCGGAGACCTAAAGGTCCATATGATGACCGGCAAGGGCTACGACGACCGAGGCATCATCGGCATCGGGGAACCGCCCGCCATCTCACCTGGTGCGGCCATTTCCAATGCTGTCGCCAACGCCTGCGGCGTTCGAGTCCCTAGTCTTCCTTTAACCCCAGAACGTGTCATTGCCGCCCTTCAGAAAGGAGGAGATATAGCATGAATCCATTCGAATATGTCGCACCATCCGATCTCCGAGAAGCCTCGTCGCTCTTAGGCTCCCGTTGGGGACAGACTGAAGTGCTCGCGGGCGGAACGGACCTCGTTACCTCGCTCAAGCAGGGAATCACGAAGCCAAAACGACTGGTAAGCCTAAAGAACATTCCTGAGTTAAAGCGGATTCAGGTCAAGAAGAACACGGTCAGAATCGGAGCTATGGTCACCTTGAGAGACCTTGCAGCCAACGCCACCATTCAGGAAGAGTTCCCCGCCCTTGTGACCGCGATTGACGGAATCGGCAGCTCGCAGATTATCAACGCAGGAACCGTCGCTGGCGATCTCTGCCAACGGCCGCGCTGCTGGTATTTCCGCAATGGATTCGGCCTTCTAGCCGAGGACAACGGAGATTCCTTGGTCAGGACTGGGGATAACCGATATCACGCAATATTCGGGAACGACGGCAGAGCTCTTTTTGTCAACGCATCAAGTCTGGCGCCGGCACTCATCGCCCTCCAAGCGGAGATAAGTATCGTCGGCGCTGCAGGACGGGAACGAGAAATTAATGCAGGCGATCTGTTTCAGGCACCAAACAATGGTGAGGACCGTGAGGTCGCCCTTCGTGCGAATGAAATCGTTTCGGAGATTAAACTCCCACGAGAGAACATGCAGAATGCGAGTTATGAAGTTCGCCATCGCCACGGTCTCGACTGGCCCTATGCAACAGCCTCCGTCGCCCTAAAGATTCGCTCAGGAATCGCTCGAGAGGCGTCGGTGGTTCTGGGACACGTCGCCCCAACTCCTTGGCCGGCAGTTGCCGCATCAAACCTTCTGAACGGCGCACGAGTCGACGCCAGCCTTGCAGAGGCTGTCGGTGAGGCTGCTGCCAGAGGCGCCAAGCCTCTTAGTGGCAATGCCTACAAAGTTCAAATGGTCAAAACAGCAGTGAAGCGTGCCTTACTCGCCGCCGCCAATGCCTAGGAAAGAACAAGCATGTCAGAGAACACGGAAACCACGCAATTCTCTATCCCCTGCCGTTACCTCCGAACGAACAAGATGTTCCATGGAGCTCCGGACGAAGTGATCGATGAGTCGGAGGCCGGGATGTTTTGGTGCGAGAAAACACGAGAAACGTTTGGGCCAGATGGCGAATGTGTTGGAAAAAGTGATTGCATCAGCGATCGTTCGTGCTATCTCACTTATTAGTATACCCGGCTGGGCGTTTTGGTAAGACGTCCAGCCATATTTAAAATAAGACCGCTACCAAGTCATGACTACCAAGAAGAATCTGTTGACGCTCCTCGCTTCCGCTGTCCTTGCTATTAGCGCACCTCAGGCCAATGCGATCACTGGCGATTACCTCGAAGTGAGATCCTGCGATATCTACACTGGCCCGTGCTTCGCAAATGCTGAGATGGGGCTCACAGGAAAGGAAGGGATGCTCGTTTGGTCGGTCAACAATGGCGCATGGAACGGGGTTTCACTAGACGGCTTAAAAGTGATCGCGGTCGTCGCGACCGATGCCACCCTTGGAGATCTGAGCTACGAGCCTCAACAGGGCAAAGCAGTGATCATCGTAGACTCCAATGCCAGCAACAAACAGCAAGATGCCCTCCTCGATTTCGCACGATCAATGGCGGGAGAGCTCATCGAAGAAGTCACTGAAGTCAAGGTGAGTGCAATCGAGTCTAGCCTCGGCATCTGCAAAGAGGCGGGTTGCGCCAACATCAAGGCCGGAAATCTCATCGATATTTCGACCCGATGCATCGGCGACAAGGATCACCTTTGCGGCAACGAGCGGACTTTCTATCCCCCGTTGACAAGTGTCGATGGCGCTCACCCGGCTGTAACGGAGGTCGCCAGCTACCGCGGAACAGGACTTAACCGAACATGGCAAATGGTCGACTACCGATCGGCCTTCCTAGCAACGTTTGAATACTAGATCCGTTTTTCCAGTCAAATGGGTCGGAAGCGATTGCGTTTCCGGCCCTTTTATTTTAATCTCCGCCCGACAAAAGAGACGTTGAACTATGATCCCATCGCCCCTATCCCAGCTATCAAAGGCCTTCTTCGGCCGTTTATTCGTCCCGACAATCCTCATGCTCTCAAGCGCTCTGGTCGTGGCCTCAGAGTTCTCAACCAAGACACTCGAGAAAGGAGCCCCTTCCAAGCTCGGTGATTCAATCAAAGCTGAGCTCAGCCCGACAGGGATACAGATTCTACGGAAAGAAAAACCTATCTACGAACTGTGGTTACGAAAGCAATTACCCCTAAAGACGAGCGTCGAATCTGCCGGAAAGGCTTTGAATGCGCTGGGGCAAACCACCCTCTTAGGAGCAATCGCGATTCTCGCTGATGAACGGGACTATCGGGACGATGAGCTTTACGCTGGCGTCTACACGATTCGATTCGGGTTACGCCCAGAGGACGGAAATCATCTCGGAACCTCTGACCATCTCTATTTTGCCGTCCTCATTGACGCAAAGAATGATCAAGAATTAGGAAAGATCGTAAAATCTCGACAGCTGGTCAAAGCCAGCAGCAAGACTTCAGCCACCGATCACCCGATGATTCTTAGTATCTATCCAGTTTCTTCATCGGATTCAGCCACCCCCTCGGTCCATGAACCAGCTCCCGAACATGAAGCAATCAGACTCTCCATTCCTGCCGTTTCGTCAGACGGATCGGCTAGCGATCCGATCGTTTTCGATCTTGTCGTCGCCGGGATGGCCGATTTCTAACTACGCACTTTAAACTCAGTTGGAAGGCGTCCAAATGAGGGTGGAGCCGCTCGGTTCATCGAGCCGAGTGGCTTTGATTGCAAGGTAAGGGGGAACAAAACAGCTTCTGGCCTGAAAACTTCCAGATTCCGACAGCGGATTACCGTGTCGAGGCTCCTTAACCGCATCAATAGAAAAGCCAGCGATACAAAGCCCGCCGAGAAGATCCTCGAGAGTATGGAGGTACTCTTTCGTACCAAACTCGCGATGCTCTGAACCAGCGACTTGAGGCAAAGCGCCCTCACGGTAATAGGGTTCGCACAGAGCATAACCGCCGCTTGCCAGAGGCTTCGTAGCCGCCTGGAGACTGACCGGTTGTTTGTGTTGAGAGACATAGGTCCCACTTGGCTTAATCACGCGAGCGATCTCCGCATACACGGGGGCAAGCTTCTCAACATAGCAGGTACTGACAGGCTGGAGAACAATATCAAAAACCGAATCTCCAAACTCGCCTAACTCTGTCATCGAGCATTGCAAGGTCTTCAGGGACACCCCTTCTCTTTGAGCCACATCCCGGTCTAGCTTCAACATCTCCTCGCTGATATCCACCACCGTGACGATTGCTCCTTCCGCTGCAAATAAGGGCCCATGCCGTCCGCCCCCTGCGGCGAGACAAAGGATCCGTTTCCCTCGGAAGGGTGCCTTCAACCAGCCAAATGGGTTGATGATTAATTCCGGGTTTTGAAAATCGGCCGGTCGAGCAGGATTGGCAAATGATGACCCCACTCTAACTAAGTCATCCCATGCGTGTTCGTTATGCCGTTCCTCTGATTTCATCGTATCTTTGTGAGACGATAGCCAAGGAACGCAGGCTATCCAAGCAGCAACCCCCTAGTAAAAAGCCAGAAAAGAATTTTAGGGTTTATCAAGATGAAGAACGGTCTCTATCATGAATCGATGACTTTAGAGGAACAGATGAAGGAGATCGCTCAGCGAGGCAAACAGGCTTCTCGAGCGCTGACCTCACTCAGTACGGAACAGAAGAACCAATGTCTCCTGGCCATGGCCGATGCAATTGACCTCAAGAAGGCCGCCATCCAAGAGGAAAACAAAAAGGACCTGATCGCCGGACGTGAGATGGGACTTTCAAGCGCGCTGCTTGATCGATTGGAACTCACGGAAAACCGCGTCGCAAGTATGAGTCAAGGACTCAGAGAGGTAGCATCCCTGCCAGATCCTGTTGGCAGACTGCTTGACGAACGGATTCGCCCCAATGGTCTCAAGCTGCAAAAAGTGAGCACTCCGATTGGGGTCGTTGTGATTATCTACGAATCGCGACCAAACGTAACGGCAGATGCGGCTGGTCTCTGCCTCAAATCGGGGAACGCGACGATCCTCCGTGGAGGTAAAGAAGCCATTCACTCCAATCAGATTATCGCAAAGACGATGGTTGAGGCAGCCAAAGCCGTCTGTCCGGAATTTTCACTTGAAGCTATTCAGGTCGTGCCAACGACGGATCGCAAGGCCATTCCGGTGCTGCTCTCTCTCAGCGACTATATTGATCTCTGTATGCCCCGCGGTGGTGAAGGACTTATCCGGGCAGTCGCAGAATGTTCTCGCGTCCCAGTGATCAAGCATTACAAGGGCGTCTGCCATGTCTACGTTGATCGAGACGCCGATCTCGAACAAGCCGCAGCAATCGCCGTCAATGCAAAAACCCAGCGTCCCGGAGTTTGCAATGCTATCGAAACCCTTCTGGTCGACGATTCGGTTAAGGCTGATTTCATTCCTCGAGTCACGCAGATGTTGTGGGATAAGGGCGTAGAAATCCGAGCCGATGACGCCTTTCGCGAGGCGCTCGACCTCAGCAAAATGAATTCTCCCGGCAAGATCGAGCCGGCAACCCAAGAAGACTGGGATGCCGAGTATCTCGACCTCATCATCGCCACGAAGGTCGTGTCCGGCGTTTCGGAAGCGATTGATCACATCAATCGCTATGGTTCTGGTCATTCGGATACCGTCGTGACTACTAATGAGCAGACTGCAAAGAAATTCATGACGGAAGTCGATTCCGCCGCCGTATATTGGAACGCTTCAACGCGGTTTACCGATGGAGCGGAATTCGGTATGGGTGCCGAAATCGGCATCAGCACCGACAAAATCGGTGCGCGCGGCCCCATGGGATTGGAGGAGTTGACCAGCTACAAGTGGTTGGGATTTGGCCAAGGTCAAATTCGTCCATAGCAAAACCACTGCCCCGTTCACGTTTTTCAATCAAATCCACTATCGAGCTAGCGTGCCAACAACAATCAGTCCAGACCAAGCGGCAGCAAAGGCGGAAGCCATTCGCCAGCAAATGCCTCAGAGCGGGCTTTTTGCCGGCCACGAATGGCGCATTAGTCCGACGCCGTTCCCCTTGGGTCCGCGTCTTGGCAAGGAACTAGAGAAACTCGGACGCATCCTCTTACAGTTCTACAAAGCAACCAATCTTCTTTACCGCAAGAGTGCCGAAGGAAAACTTCCCGAGTGGGTCGCCCCCCTCCTCGATCAAGGAAAACCTGAGTCCCTGGTCTCGCTGCAACGAGATCAGAACCTGAGGCATGAGCTTCCGCGCGTCATTCGCCCCGACATTCTCCTCACAGAGGAAGGCTTCTCAATCACTGAACTCGACAGTGTCCCCGGCGGGATCGGACTGACCGGATGGCTCAACCAATGCTACCAAGGGCTTAGCCAGGATGACGAAAGCCAGGCCGACTCCGATGCCTTAATCATCGGCGGCGCCCGCGGAATGATCGAAGGATTCTCAGGAATTTTTGGCAACCACCAACGGGTCCATGTCATCGTCTCCGAGGAATCCGAGACCTATCGTCCAGAAATGGAATGGTTATGCCAACAGATTGCCCCCCAGAGAGACATTCAGGTTCGCTCGACAGATTTTACTGAGTTTCAAGACGGGGACGCCGCTTACCGTTTTTTTGAACTGTTCGATTTAGCGAACATCAATAACGCTGAAGAACTCTTCAAACGCGCACGAGAAAACAAGCTCGAGCTCACGCCAACACCGAAATCGTTTTTCGAGGAAAAGCTCGTCTTTTCGCTTCTTTGGAACCGCAATCTCCGGGAGTTTTGGAGACAAGAACTCGGTCAAGGTTTCCTCCGAACCCTCCAAAACCACATCCCTTATACGTGGACCATCGATCCCGAGCCATTACCTCCCCACGCGGCCTATCCAGAACTAGGGCTGACGGACTGGCAGCAACTCAAAACGCTTTCGCAGAAAGAGCGACGCCTGATACTGAAAATCTCGGGCTTCGCACCAGAAGCATGGGGAGCACGCGGCGTTCACCTTGGAAGTGATCTCTCTACTGAAGATTGGAGTCTGGTCGTGGATCAAGCGATGAGGCGATTTGAAACCAATCCCCACATTCTCCAACGCTTTACCAAACCCAGGACCGTGGAAAGCAACTGGTTTGACTTCGATGCACGTGAACTCGTCCCCATGGCGGGACGAGTAAGACTCTGCCCTTACTACTTTGTGCACGGAAACGGGGATCAAGCTCGCACAAAACTAGGTGGCTGTCTGGCAACAATCTGCCCGGCAGACAAGAAAATCATTCACGGAATGAGCGATGCGATCATGACTCCGTGCAGCATCAACTAGCCGGAACTCTAGCGCCGGCCATCGTACCAAAGAAAGCACGAGCCACGATTTCCCGTGGTACCTCGGTAACGAAAGATCATCGAGAATAGGGTACCAAGCAGTTCTCTATGCGAATAGAGACCAAACTTCCGTGACGACGTTCGAATCCGGCACCCTTTCAAAATCACAAAGGACGCCCCCTCCTTATTCCCCGCTCGTTTTATTCTGCGACTCAGATCCAACTCCTCTCCCGCGAAGTGTTGTAGATTAAATCCACCGATTGCATCAAAGATATCTTTACGACAGAAAAGGAACGAACCTGCAGCCCAGCGACAGGTCCGACTGATGAGATTCCAGACCATGAGTGGCACGCGAATTCTTGAAGCCAACTCATCGTCAGCGGATAAACAAGCCCCTCCACCAACCACGGTCCCCGATTCGATGGCAGTAGCCAAGGCTTCAAAAACGGACTCTGAAACCGTAGAATCGGCGTCTACAAATACCAACCAGGTGCCCTGAGCTTCTGAAGCGCCCGTATTCCGCGCCCTTCCTATCTGATTGATCGATTCGAAAACTACCCGAGCTCCCAGACTAGAGGCAATCTCAGCCGTCTTATCTGAAGAATTATTGTCGCAGACAACGATTTCCCAATCCCAAGCCCGTTTCTCAAGGGCCGCTACAGCGGATCGAATCGACTCAAGACACGCCGGAAGAAGCTTCTCCTCATTAAATGCCGGGACGACGATGGATACAATCATCTCAAGTGTTTTGATTCTTGTCCTCAGAACTAGTGATGGGTCTCACCAAGGCGATGATCTTGGCCCCATCTAATGGAGAGAACTTACTTCCTGAAACCGCAATATCAACCTGCCCTGCCTCGGAAACCGAAAACATTGGCACTGCATTGAGTCCGTATTGCTCCGTGAACGTTTCATAGTCGAAAGACTCCGTCAGCTTTGTTTTCTTAATGACAGCCCCAGACTCAAATAGTTGCTCCAATGCCTCATGACAATCCGATTCACTAAACAGCTGTCTCCCCTGCAATCCGCTCGCAACGCCCTTGGTTGGCTTTTTTTCCTCGGGATTCAGCGGTAGTTGAAAGACTCCCTCGCGCCCAAAAGCTTCGACGAAGTGCAAGGAGGCCAATGCATTCACCTCAGAATTTGGTGTCATAGCCACCATGCGACCAATCCCGGCAAGGTCCAACTCATCAATACTGTGCTCGTAAAGAATGCTGCCGTAGTGAACCGGCAAGCCCGCCATCCGTGCGATATTGATATTCTGACGATTGTTATCCACCAAGAGCACGCTTACGCCTTCCTCATGGAGTGCCTTGGCGATGTCACGAATGAGCTGATGAGCCCCAACAAATAACACTCCCTGGGGATTCGGATTCGATATTCCCAGACGCCGAGCCAAAATCCCGCTCGTCAGGCCATAAATTGAAACGGTGCCGACGATCACAATGAACGTAACTGGAACCAGCTCACCGGCCCGGGCCACGCCCTGTGATTCCAGCCTGAGGGCAAATATCGCAGCGACAGCCGCGGCCACAATCCCGCGAGGGGCCATCCAACTCAAGAACCATCGCTCATACTGACTCAAGGAGGTTCCTAAACTTGCCATCATCACTGAAGCGGGACGCACAATAAACAGCAAAGCCGCCAAGAACCCTAAACTTCCAGCAACAGGCAATTGTCGGAACGACTCCAACTCAAGTCTAGCGGCGAGAACGATAAAGAGGCCAGAGATCAACAGCACCCGCAGATTCTCCTTAAATTCGAGCACATGACGAACCGAGGCACGGCTTTGATTCGCTAACAGCATGCCCATTAATGTGACCGTCAATAGTCCAGACTCATGTTGGAAGTGATTCGAAGCGGTGAACAATCCCACACAAGCCATCAAACTAACTGGGTTCTGCAAATACTCGGGAACCCAATAGCGGCTAAAGCAGCGACTGAGAGCCCAAGCCCCTAAGCCGCCCAATGAACAACCAATGACAATCGTTTTCCCGAAGCCAAGCACCGCCTGCATGGGCAACTCCCTCCAAACAGCCCCAGCATTAATCGCCTCGAATACCATCAAGGCGAGCAACGCGCCAATTGGATCAATCACGATCCCCTCCCATTTCAACACGGAAGACACTTGCTTGTTAGGTTGTAAGTGCCTCAACAAGGGCATGATAACGGTCGGACCCGTGACGACAAGAATCGCTCCGAAAAGAAGCGACAACGGAACGCTCCAGCCCAAAAAGACCCAGGCAGCGAGCGTCGTCAAAACCCAAGTCACAAGGGCCCCAATTGAGACGAGGTTCCAAACAGCACGCCCCACCGAGCGCAATTCTCTAAGCTCGAGAGTGAGACCGCCTTCAAAAAGAATCAAAGCGACCGACAAAGAAACGACCGGCATTAGCAAATCGCCCAATATCGCGTCGGGGTCAAGCCATCCCGTCACCGGTCCTGCCACGAAGCCAACGGCCAACAGCAATAAAATCGACGGAATCCTGAGCCTCCAAGCAAGCCACTGAGAACCAATTCCCAAGAGCACTATCCATGTAAGCTCAACCAAGATCGCTTCAGACATCCCGACCAGTTAACCCATTCGTTGCCATTATTGAAACCCTCGTTTCACATCAAATCACCCGCGCTGACACCCCCGTCTAGAAAAGTCCGCACTGACTCCTCCGTGAATCCCAACAACGCCGCTGGACAAGATTCAAAGATGACTCCATTGGCTCCTTTGCACTTTAACTCATGGCCCATCCGTGGCAGCGTTGCCAAAGGATGGAAGCACTAGCCGAATCTGCCCAGATAACCCAGCTCGAACTCAGCGAGTTGCGACGGGCAAAATGGGATCTAGAGCACCCAAGCTTAGCAATTCGGCTAACGAACCTCCTAGGCACTCCGATCGAAAAAGGTTTTCAGATGCTCCCTATGGGATGGAACCGGACGGTTCATCGTTCGGTCCACTCGGCACTTTCTAATGCTTTAAAGCTAGCCACCTTTAGCCTGGGAAAAAAGCAAGCACTGCCATCCAAAGACCGATTCCATCGC